>Ga0209756_1000116_pt1 | contig 72083 bp, 74 predicted proteins | sample ETNvirenome_6_85_FD_184071 | JGI IMG/M metagenome (GOLD analysis project Ga0209756, IMG submission 184071) | Marine viral communities from the Pacific Ocean - ETNP_6_85 (SPAdes) (version 3) | ecosystem: Environmental > Aquatic > Marine > Oceanic | place: Pacific Ocean | collected 2013-06-19 | reverse complement strand
TTGATAATATCGGTAGTTATTGGTACAAGATAAACGCGGATAGCTTATTAGAGATGAGCGGAAACGTAGCCCTTCAAGTGGTTAACAACACGCAGCAAGCGCGCAAGTTTGTGAATTGGTCGCCTTCAAAGTAAGCTAATCGCATCCACCGTATGAGATGAGACGAGCCGACCCGTACAAGGTCGGCTTTCTCTTGTCCGATAGTCTGGACGCTTTCTATGCAATACAGGGCAAAACACGTATGTAAAAGATAATACCTATAATTGTAGAGCCATAAGGCAAACACCTAAAACAAAGAAAGCATGAGATCATCAGCAATTTACACCAACACCGAGCGCGACAATGGCAGCAGACCCAGCGCCAGCGCCAGCGCGCAAAACAAACAACTTATTACTATCAATGTCGGCAGCAGCGCCAGCAATAGCCATGAACTATTGACTATTGAAGTAAAACGAACTTTCGAGGACGATCAATGTGAGTTCACCGCGTACATAGTAGACGACAACGGCAAAAAGTTTGAAATTGCATGGGCTGGATTTAAGGACAACAACGGACGCGCTGGAAAGCTGGTGAACAAGGGCAGACATGAGACCGCGCCCGAAAATGAAACGAAACAAGGTCTCAAACACCACGAAATGAACAGTAGAATAACTAACCACATCAAAAAATAAGACCATGAAAAAGCTACAGAAATTCAAGATCAAAAATTTCATTTACCGCCAGCGTATCACGTTGCTATTCGCGATCTTCGCGCTCGCGAACTTTGCCGCACCTATGCCCGAAGTATTACAGGCACTTGCCGCGATGATGTTACTCGCAGCCGCAGCCCTTGCGCTCGTTATAGAGCAAGATCACACCGAAAGCCAGCGACTAAGGAGCCGCCAAGCAGACGAAGTACACAAGGCAATGAGCAACAAGATTACCACCCTTGCATCCATCCACTATGGCGATGAGAGCGCAACCGAGACCAAGCGAATGGAGGACGAGATCACCGCCCAGCAGCAGCGCCAAGAGGTACTTCGTCTGCTCGGCGGCTCCAACAAAGCTGCGGGCGTTTATTTCCAGCCCGATTTTGGGGATGGTGACGCCTTAATCACGCCCGATGGCGTTAAATTGTGGAGTTATTATGTATATGCTTCTTTCGATAATGCAACGAAAGACTTCCCTGACAGACAGATAATTGCCTATAAGGGTGATGACATAGAAAGCCCGTATTTTATCGATACTGATTATTAACAATTAAAAATGAGCAAGATGAATAGCGCAGAAAAAATACAAGAACAAAGCAGTAAATTATTTGAAGAGTTAAAAACAAAGAGCAGGGTTCTGATAACAGACAAAGAGTACAATGATGGCGAAGATTCGATATACGAAATGCCAAGGATTTATACTGTAACGAAGCACTCCTTCTATGTCGAATACGTCATTCTTGAAATACAACAGGGCGGTACGTTAAAATGCGGCGGATTGGGAGAGGACTACGGCGAACTAATGACAACCGATATTGGTGAACTAACCACCGATGGTGCCTGTGTATTATTTAGTTGTTTGTTGGAAGCGTCCCCGTAGAATTAAGAGAATACAGGACAATGGAGCGCGGCAAATAGCCGCGTTTCCTGTTTCCAATAGTTGATTCGGTCAGACCACAGGACAGGAAACCAAAGCACGCCAGCACACCAAGAAGGACAGGAGCGAAAGAACAACGACAAATGGGGGGAGTAGACAGGACAAAGACCCAGCGAGCGTCCGAATATCGCAGCCAGCAGCAGTCCAGCACCCTAATCAGCCGCAATTCTTCCGCATTTAGACCCCTACAACTACAGGTGGAGCCAATCACACGCAACGATGGACAACACGACCAAGCACAAAGACCGCCACATAGAACGCTGGTTCCTTTCACCTAACGTATTGCAGCCACACAATAAAAGGAGCCGACCAACGCAACGGCACAGACCCGAAGCACCACGACACGCCAGCAGATGAGCCAGCCAGCACAAACAAGCACAAACAAACAGGCGCGCACCCACGATCATAAATATCATTATGATGAATAGCCGTACAAGCACCCAAAAACTGCACCCAGCAAGCAAGATCAAACAATCCCTTACAACCGCTAAACGAGACAGTTCCGCCCCATACCGATCCCTACGCGCGTTGGCGCGGGGTCGCTATCACAATATACTTCGTTGGCTCACAGAATACGGGGGGGTGGTTTTGAAAAGGGGGTATTGATTTTCAGCAGGAATTAAGCACAAAGCATGGCACTACAGCGCAGGTGGGGGGTGGGTAGGAACCATAGGGTACTGGTACATCTCATAGGAAAAACCGATAGCCCAGAAGTCTAAAAGCGGCATCTGGGTTATTGCTATAAGAAAAAAGCATATATTTGTCGTAGTAAAAACTTAAATAGGGTCACATGAAAAGGTTGTATTGCAAGTTATTCCACAGATCACATTGGGAAAAGAAACGAGATAGGTTCCGCAATGGACAGGTCACGAAGGTCGTATGCCCTGTGTGCGGTGTTAAGTTATACGGGAAGTATAAAAGGTCAGAAGCACAATCCAGCGATAGCGCAACGGTGGAGATAGGGGGCAAAAAAAATCGAACGCTTCGCGTTGGTCTGGGTTTTCGGTGATCGCGCGTGGGGCGGCTCGGATTTTCTTCGTAATTATTGCTTACGAATAACACCTATAGATCATGAAAGTATCAAATTGGTTAACCGCAGGTAGGCGATCAAAGAAAATGGACACGGCAACCGTAAACATTCATTGCAATCCTTCGGGTAGTTTAGGTTCTTGTTCTTGGGGAGATTACGTTCAGTTTACTATCTACTCAAAAGAAAAAGGGAAATTTATTAGACTTGAGATGACAGCGGAAGAGGCTGAACAACTACGGGCAAAGTTTAACGAGGGAATGAAAAAGTTTGAAAAGGACACATTTGGAAATAAGTAAGGCTCACCCTATATCATTAAGGCGGTTTAGGCTCCTTGACCTTTTTTGTTGCCAAGGCGGGGCTGGGATGGGTTATAGAAATGCAGGATTTGAAGTGGTGGGGGTTGACATTGAGCCACAACCAAAATACCCTTTTGAGTTTGTGCAAGCTGACGCACTCGAATACCTTGAAAAGCACGGACATGAGTTTGATGTAATACACGCAAGCCCACCATGCCAAGGATATAGCCACTTGACACCAAAACACCATAAAGACAACCACGAAAAGTTAATTGATAAATTGCGTGTTTTGCTCAAACGTATAAGCAAGCCGTACATTATTGAAAATGTGGCGGGAGCAAAGCACGAACTAAAAAACCCAATTATGCTTTGTGGCACAATGTTCAACTTGCGATGCCAGCGGCACAGGTTCTTTGAAACTTCTTTTGCCTTAGAAGTAAAAATGAAATGCGACCACAGTAAACTACCTTTGTTAGTAACAACTGCAAGTAAGGCAAGCAGAGAACTAAGGAAAAAACTTGGAATGAAACCTAAGACCGTGAAAAATGCACCGCTGGCATACGGCATTGACTGGATGAATTTTGATGGATTAAAGGAATGTATCCCGCCCGCCTACACCGAATGGATAGGTAAGTATTACATAACACGATTGAAATGAAAAAAGGAATACGATTGATCTGGAAATGCGGAAAGTGTCAGGATGTAGTGGTTTCATACTCTGCGATACGACACGATATGAACTATTGCGAGTGTGGAAAGAGTGCCGTTGACCTTGAAGAAGGGTATCAGCGAAACTCTGGTGAGAACATAATTGATATTAGCCGCAAGCGGTTTGAGGACGGTCAATGGAAACCCATTAAGTAATGAATTTAACAGGTAGAGAGAGTATTGTCACGCTTCACCACGGGGATTGTTTGGAGGTTCTGAGAGGGATGGAGGCTGATTCGGTTGACAGTATGGTTACCGATCCACCATACGGCTTGTCCTTCATGGGTAAGGAATGGGACTATGATGTGCCAAGCGTTGCGGTTTGGTGCGAGTGCTTGCGAGTGTTGAAGCATGGCGGTCATCTTCTATCGTTCGCGGGTGCAAGAACATATCATCGTATGGCTGTGAACATTGAGGATGCTGGTTTTGAGATACGCGACCAGATCATGTGGGTGTATGGGTCGGGTTTCCCGAAGTCGCATAACATCAGCAAGGCGATAGACAAAGCCGCAGGTGCGGAACGGGAAGTCATCGGTCAAGCGGTTGCCTCTGCCTTGAGCGGCAATTCAAAGTTCAATGACGCTGATGTTGGAACGATAAGTCGCGACCATAACAACCCCACGCAGGGGTATAAAATGGGGGCGGCAGGATTTTACGACATCACTACCCCCACCACACCCGAAGCACAACAATGGGAAGGATGGGGAACTGCACTCAAACCAGCACACGAACCGATTGTCATGGCAAGAAAACCGTTGAGTGAAAAGACGATTGCAAAGAATGTGCTTGAGCATGGGACAGGTGGGATAAATATTGATGGGTGTAGGATAGAGACAGAGGAAGACTTGAATGGTGGTGCTTATGCGAAGGATGGAACTGAGAGGCATGATGGGGCGGAAAATTGGCGATACAAGCGAGATGGCGGTGCAGGAAACTTTGTTCAACCAGAAGGCAGATTCCCAGCAAACATAATCCTTGATGAAGAAGCAGGAAAGATGTTGGATGAACAAAGCGGCCAGCTGAAATCAGGAGATATGGATTCAATAGCTAAAGGCGGGCAATTCAATACTTATGGTGTTCAACAAGAAAGGCGTACTACTCAGATAGGAGATGAAGGTGGTGCATCAAGATTCTTCTATTGTGCAAAAGCAAGTAAGAAAGAACGGAATGCAGGGTGTGAGGGGTTGCCATTGGGTGAGCCACCTGATAGTGCAAGAAGTAAACCAGCAGAGGGTAGAAAAAACGCATTAGGAGAACCAAGAGCAAATAACCACCCAACAGTTAAGCCAGTTGAGTTAATGAGATACTTAGTAAGACTTGTAACACCGCCTGATGGAATTGTATTGGATCCGTTCATGGGGTCGGGGTCAACAGGAAAGGCCGCGGTGTTTGAAGGAATGGACTTTATCGGCATTGAAAAGGAAAAAGAGTACATCGAGATCTCAAGGAAAAGGGTGGAGAACGCAAAGAAGGTAGTGAAGAGTGAAAATGCAGTAGGAGCGCAGTTGAATCTGTTTTGAGCAGAGAAGGAAAGGCCAATAGACATTAGGGGATCAACGCACCTGTTTGAGTTTAAGTTTTTATTTTCGTGCATGAACAGATTAGCGAAGTGGGCAGAGACATACGGCACGGATAAACAGAAGTACAATTACCCCGATATTTATTTCAAGCATCTCAAAGGCAGAAAGGTCAAACACCTTCTTGAGATAGGCGTACAGGGCGGTAAGTCCATGAGGATGTGGCGTGAGTTCTTTCCACACACCACACGTATTACAGGAATTGACATCGACCCCAAGTGTTTGGACATCGACATCAATGGTGTGGACATTCATATCGGAGATCAGGCTGATGTGGAATTTCTCAACTCGCTGATGCGAAAGGTTCCGAAATTCGATATGGTCATAGATGATGGCGGTCATACCATGCAGCAGCAGATACAATCCTTTGTTACGCTGTTTCCCCATGTGGAGAAGGGGGGGGTGTATGTGATTGAGGATTTACAGACCTCTTACAAATCCAATTTTATGCAGGATGTCGATGAGTGGACGAAGCTGGTTACTGGCGTTGAGTTTCTGAAAGACCTCATTGATGATGTGAACAACTGGGGTCAGGATTACAACAACGGACATGAACTCGTTAAGGGTCGCAAACGCAAATATCCTGACATAACTTCCCTCACGTTTCACAACGGATTGTGTTTCATACGCAAGTGATTACTATTTTTATGGCATGGCATACGGCAGAATAAGGGTGAGCGGAGACGCTGGAACGCAAGGTGGAAGACCAGCGTTGGAAAAGGGTAAGGAGCCGAAAGTAAATAAAGATGGCAGTAAACAGAATCCTTATCCCACGTTCAAGCGCATGCGTAAGCACTCGTTCGTGCAGCCTCCATCAGGAGGTTCACGCCCAGCGTTAGCAAGCGCCACTAAGAAATTTGACCTTTCTGCCTTTGATCGGGTGTTGGGAAAATCTGCCTTTCTTCAACACAGAGACCGCGAGCGGCTAAGAGGGAACACCACGGGGCATAAGAAGATGTGGAAGATAACTGGTAAGAAGGTTTCTTATCGCAACAAAAAACTGGGAACCACATTGAGTAAGTTTACCGATAAGGTCACTAAGAAAAAGATTGCTGACACCGCTCCAAAACAAGCAACCCCATCTGGGAATTACGACAGCCCAGACAAAAGAAAATGGAAGAAGCCAGAAGAGCCTAAAAAGAAATCTACCGCTAAACTAATCGGCATCCAAAACACACGGTACTAATCATGTGGAACTTTTCCCTTTCGCGAGAATTAGAACGCCTTGAGAGGGTACATGCCGAAAGGACGAAGTATATCCTTGACGAACAGGAGTACAACGCAGCACACTCCTTGTTTGCTGATAGCGCGTATCTCGCTAAAGGAAGTCCACAGACAGATTTTCCTGGCGCGGTTGACCTTACCGACCTTACCGAAAAGGAAAAAAAGGAAGACTTGGAGTGGTACAATAAGGAATTTGAGAAGCACCCATACGACCCGAAAGGCACAAAGAAACGATTAGCGGATTTCAATAACCGCAACTGGAAGAACAGAAGGGAGTGGAAAAAGGTCAAGGGGAGGTCAGATGATTTCAGAGAGGCTGTTGATTACGGCTATGGTAGATACAACACTTCGGCTGGGGGCGACCTGTCCCGTGAAGAACGCACCATGTATTCAATCCTTGGTAATTTGGGGACATCATCAAGAAAGGTCGGTACTACCGCAGAAGTAGTTTCCGCTACTACAAGAGGCCAGTATTTCCACAGGAAGATAGCGCCAGCAGGGTGGGAAGACAAGCCTGTTTACAAAGAGCCTACCCAGCCGATAAAACGGGCTACGCTGGCTAAAGCTACTGGCGGAAAAGAAGACAAACCCATCAAGGAGATAATGATGCCCAATGGCAAGAAGATGAAGAAAGCTACCTTTATAGAAAAGTATAGTAAATCAGCTTGGGAACGAGCAACAAAAGGACACTAATCATGGCAAACGGTTCAAGAATGGGCGCAGGAGGAAGTAAGCCCTTCGCTAAAGTACTTTCCTCAAGGAAGGAGAAACCAGCAGGTAAACCTTCTGGCAACTATGATAACGCGGATTTGGACACCAGAGGTAAATCTTGGGATAGTCCAAAGACCGAGAAGGGAGCAAAGGCGCTCGCTAAATTCTCGAAGTTCGTTAAGGTCGGAAATCAGATTTACAGCGCAGTTCATGGTACGGGCGGTGGGTCTCTGCCCGACACACATCCACACGGTAGCAACGAGCAGAAGAAAGAGAACGAGAAAGCTGGCGAGGAAAAGCATAAGGTTATTCAACCCAAAGAAGCTGCCGCAGAAGCAACGTCAGGAGACACGCTAACCAAAAGGGTTAAGCGCATAAAAAAGAGTGTAGACGCTGCTGGTATTGCAGGTTCCACGCTAAAGCAGCTTGATTAGCGCAATCTTGTCATTGCATGTCGCAATGCGTTGATGGCTCACCATGATGGAGTGCTTATGCTGCATGATGGCTTTGTTCCATTGGGTCAGTAGACGCTTCTTAGCTTCCGCGTAGGTGTCATGTACCGAAATGGCATCACCGTACTTCTTGAATTTCTTAGGCTCATCCTCACCGTCCAGCAGCCAAACAGTATGGTCGGTTTCTTTTGTGCATTGTGCTTCCCTGATTGAACTGGTAGCCAGTACCGATATGTACTTCGTTGTTGTTTCACTCATAGTAATTGTTCTTCTTTGATTTTTGCTCGTTCCTGTTCTCTGGCTTTTTTCATTACCCTCAATAGGTAGCGCCTTATCTGTGGTCTACTTCTCCTGCCCATCTTATACATGAGCAATTCGTCTGACTTCTTAATTTCCTTGTCCAGTATTTCTGCATCCCTCATCCAGTATCCTTTAGTAAAACCCTCACGCTGTCCTGCAAGCACCCAATCTGATAGCGACAATTTGCCATTGTATTCCTTGAGAACTCTCTGACCTCTTCTTCACGCTTCAATTTTTGAAGTTCCATGATGCGCTTGTTGAGAATGGATATGGCGTATGAGTGGTTCAAAATAGTGTTGGCTGTTTGTATAGGGGCTTCCCTTTGACCTTCTCTAATTCCTTTTCTACAATCTCCATCGTATTGGTGAAGAGTTCTGTTCCGTCATTCCATATTATCAGAATGATCTCGCTGTCCGTCTTGTAACCCCAACGGATTGCTTTACCATTCTCATTCTGATACAGTACCTTCCTTGTTGCTCGGAACTCGCACAAGTAGTCGGTACTTGAAATATCCGTTTTTGGCCTCGCCATACCTTTTCTTTTCTACGGTGTGGTTTCCAAAGCGTTCCTTTCTCAAGTGCCGAAGCTGCGCTGAAACGCTCGCTTCGGGGTCTCCTGTTATGTCTGCTATCAGCCGCAATCCTCTCCACTCTCCATCCTTCATGCACCTGAACACGCGCTCAATCTGACCCGTAAGCCTGACATCATCTAACTCTGGTTTATAGTCAGAGCCGTTAAATCTTGGTGGTTGGTTGAATAGGTCTACCATCAGTTCATATATTTTTCGTCTTCCTTTCTTGGCATTGGCATCATAGTGAATGGAGTGGTCTTTGGTTTCTTGCCAGTCCTATCGAACTCTTCCGCTCCCTCAACCAAAGCAGTAATTCCCTCTGCCATTGCTGTCATTGCAGCAAAGCGAGCGTCAAACATCTTAGGGTGTGGCTCGTCCACTTTGAACATAAGCTGCATCCCTTCCCCTTCGTTGAACTCAAGGGTTCCTTCAATTTTTTTACCAGTACCTCTCTCGGTGAATACTATGTCTATTATTTCGCTCATTTGAATATTGCGTATAAGATTGATACTGTTACCATTGCCGACATACAGAATATCAGTAGTCGGATTATCCAGTCGTTAGGACTGGGTTCGTTTCCATAGAGACCGCTCATGCTCCCTGTGGATATGCTTCGGCAAACTTCTGCATTTGTCCTTTGCTGTTTCTAATCATAGCCTTGCCGAGAATACCAGCTTGCTTGTTGCAACGCACCGCCAACGCATCAACCTCCGTCTGCTTCTTATCTAAATCCGCATCATGCTTGGCTCTCTGTTGTCCAAGGCTTACTATCTGCCCCTCAAGGTCGCGCCTCTTGGCTTTTTCCATCCTTACCATATTTATGAGTAGTCCGAAAATTACTGCTGTTCCTGCTATTAAAAGATATTCCATGTTATTTAATTAAGAGAGTTGGTTAATAAAGGTCGTCATCGTCATCAAGTTCGCTGCTCGATGGTTCGGCAGTCGTACCGTCTGATGGTTTTAGCTTCCAGCAAGTAAGATCAACAAACCATCTGCCGTTGTTCTCGTTCCCACGTAGGTTGAAATGTGCTTCCACCGTGTCGCCCATATTGAACTCATCCAGCTTGTCGCAATCATCTTTGATTAGATCAAACGGTAGTTCTTGGGGGTATCTCTCATTCGTCTTGAGAATGAATGTTCTTTTCTGAAAACCACTACTGAACTTCTTGGTTTCCTCAATCTTTAGGATTTCTCCTGTGCGAGTTTCGCTCATGTTGATAGAATTATTTTAGTGTGAAATTGTTTATCCTTGTAAATGAATTTGGGCATCTCTCCCCGTTGCTTATATCCTAATGAAGCAAAGAGGAAGATGGAAGTCACATTCTCCGCGAAACATTCTGCCACGAATAACTCACACGGAGACAGTTTCATCGCCTCTTCTACCATGCGCCCCCCAATACCCAACCCCCTCAAATCCTCTCTCACAGCTACCATTACGTTCCCAACGTGTTGGCTCGCCTCTAACCCTTCTCTCGACACTATACAGTTTCCGACAACCCCACCATCCACTTTAGCAACAATGCCTGTCATGCCCCCATGAATAATCGCGAATTGCATAGAACCTGCAAGGTCTCCATTGAACACATCGTGCGACAACAATAGGTATTGAGCCTCATCAGCAACCGCTTTTAGAAAACGAACCGTTGGTGTGACTTCTTTACTCGTTAAGGGTATTGTTGTGCAACCTTCCATCTTGTACCTCTTTGCCCGACAAATGTACTACTATTATAGAAACCGCCAAACCTTTTATAGAAAAAGGTTTATTTATTTCCAGTTTAGGTATTCATTATTCAACATCTCCATTCTATCCATCAAAACCTTTCTCCATTCAAGAATGAAGTCCAGCATCTCTTTAGACATAATCGCGGAGTACATTAGCTTCTCATCATGGAAGCCTAATTCAATAGCGGTGTTCTCCAACTCCTTTTTAATCAGAAGTCTGCGTATGCAGGGAATACTGGCTTGGGCATACTCTTCAAGCCAATCGACCCGTTCTCCGCTTTCTTTTTGTTTCTCTCTCAACTCATTGAAGCGCGCACGCAAGGCGACCCTCATCTCTCCTTTTAGAAAATCATTTAGCAGCATAGTACAGTAGATATACAAGTATCGCAGATACCGCGTTCATAATGTAGAAGGCTCTCTTCATGTAAAGTTTCAGCTTCCGTCCGTTCTCCAATGCTTCTTTTGAATGTCCGTATTTCATATCAGTCCTGTGGGTGAGGTAATAAGTCTAATTGTGATTGTAGTGTGTTCATTTTCGTGTCGCCCAAGTTAATGTATCGCTCGGCATATAGCTTTGCGGTGGCGCGGAACTCGTCACACTTTTTATATTTATACATCTTCACCACCGTCATAAGATGCTTGACATCTTCCTTTGCCAGCCCAGCCTGTTTCATCAACCCTTCGATATATTCGAGGCTTGCCGTCTCTTGCTTTTTGACCGCTATAATTTCTCCTTCTTCGTCTGCTACTGATCTCATTAAGATTGTTTCGTTATTTAGAACAGCTTTGTGTTTCTCATACGCGACAGCAGCTTCCACCATGTCTTCGTATTCGTTGATAGCGCGGAGACCTCCGCGCACATCACGCTCGTAGATTTTGTATTCTGCACCGTCCATGTTCTTTGAAATAAGTTAGAAACTCAACATGGGTCTTTTTCAACCACTCGATACTGAACACTTCTGCGTGGCAATCATCGTGGCACACCCGACACAAGCCCATTAGGTTTTCGATGTAGTCCAATAACTTGGAGCCTCCCATCTTCTTGGCTTCTATGTGGTGTACGTCAACTGACGGATTACTACAAATTTCACATGGCATGTACTCCTGTTGGTCAACAGAATAGCCGAAGTGCTTTAGGTATGTTAGTGTGTAAGGCCTCATTTTATTAACAACCGCGTCAAAGGTATGTGGAAAAACTCTAAAACCAAAAGAAAATAACTATAATCCCGTTTGTACCTTTGTCGCGCAACCTCAAGGGTAGTCGCAAGACCGCCCGAAAATTGGAGCCGCTTGTTTCTGACCTCTCAAGTGGTTCCTTTTTTTGTTGTAGTTTTACTGCCGCTTGCGGCAAAAGAAATTTGGTCATCCGACCTCATAGACCCCAGACTGGTAGCCGTAAGCAAGTCGCCATCTGGGGTTTTTTGTTGGGTAACTGTTCTAACCCAAGCTAAATAAAAACAGTAGAGCCGAGCAAAAGCATGTGGTTCTTTAGTAATCACTCAACGCTGTTAAATGATGTAGATGGGCTTTCACGACTTGCTACCCGACATCAACCAAACCGATACCGACAACTCAACGGAAGCAACTGGTCAGGCATATCGTTCCTTGCTGGGGGTAGGGGGCGACTTGCTTGTGCTGACCTCCCTCAACCTCCAATCTAACAAAAGCAACCACAACAATAGCTATATTTGCTTCATGTGTGGATGTACTGAAAACAAACCAACCATATCTAATTGGAAGACAATTAAGGAAGGAGTAAGGGCTGCGCCAAGAGTAGCCAAGCAAATAGCGAACAAACAGTTCGTTCCACAGGAAGTTTTCGAGGAAAGGTTAGCCATCTGCGTTAGCAATGAATGTGAGAAGTTCCAGCCAGAGGGGCATAGATGTAGGTCGTGTACGTGCTTTCTGAAAGCCAAGACCCGTCTATCCCTTGAAGAATGTCCCGAAGGAAAGTGGAAGAAATATGAGCAAGAAGGATAGACATTTATGGTTCCTATACGAACTACACAAAGACGGGATTGAGATAGGTCATGCTAACGTTGGTCTACTTAATTCTTCTGGCATACTTTCTGACGAGGAAGTCCCCCACTTCTACGATAACAAAAGCACTTATACTCGTAATCAGGCGGTTAAACATCCTACCGAAGCGTTCATCGACCAAAGAGTTGATGTTGTCGATGAAGACCACGCACCAGCCGATGTGGTCATGGATGAAGAAGACCATGATGAGATTGTTAAGAAGTATCAAGGGGGGAAAGAAATAACCAAAGAGGACTGGCTACCACATAACGGGAACGTTCTCGAACCCAACGAAGATTTCATACGGCTTATTGATAGCATCCTTATCGGGTTCTCTCATAGGATTGAAAACAAACAATACGACCTGTATAAGCAGCAATCGGCTGATTGGATAGCAGAGGGACAAACACTCGCTGATTGTGAAGGTTATGATGAGATATATGAGTTCGTTAGGATGGAGCGGAGACGCTTCAAGATAAATGGGCTTTATTTCTGTAATAAGTATCTCGAACTGAAAGAGGGTGAGGTAGCAGGTGGTCACAGAGATTATGAGGCGTGGGACTGTCAAGCCTTTGTCTGTTGGTTGATTGACTGCGGTTTCTCGATACTACTGGGAAAGTTAAGGCAGGTCGGACTTACCACAACTATGGGTGGTCTTACTGTAAGAGACCTCATCTGTCACCCTAACTATTTTATGAAGTTCATCACCGAGAACGCTCTTAAAGGTGAAGAGATATTCAATGATAAGATACGGTTCGCTTTCTACGCGCTTCCTGATGTATTCCGTCCAACAGTAGCAAACGACAGAGACCGACTACTCCGCTTCATGTATAAGCAGAAGAAGGGTGAGGGTCGCGCCATTGATAGTAAATGCGTGGTTGAAGCACCATACGTTACAGCAATTAACGGTGGTACTCCGAATAAGGTACTGGTTGATGAGGTCGGACAAATCGGTATTCTCGGTGAGATGACCAATGAGGGTCGTCCTACAATGTTCATCGTTGATGCCAAGACCCAGAAAATGAGAATGGTTCGCCAGCTTGTGATGTGGGGAACAGGTGGTAATCTCGATAAGGGTGGTGCTGCATTTGAAACAGAGTTCCGCGCATGTATGGAAGCATGGAAGAAAAGGAACTTCAACTACGGTGTGCTGCCGATTTTCCTTGATGCGTTCTCAAAACCATCCGTAACAAAAGAGTTCTTCGAGAGAGAAAAGGAATACTACTACGGTAAGAAAGGAGTTGAAGCAGAGCGTAAGAAGCTTCAATTTCACCAGCACTATCCTGTTACCATTGAGGATATGTTCCTGCGTAACCACAGGACGATCATTCCTATCGCACAGATCAACGAACATTTGGACAGGTGCTACAAATTATACAAAGCCAAGCCGCCACAAAAAGGTTTCTTTGAACCTATCTATGATTATGAGGTTGAACAACCAGAGGCATCCGATGTGCCTTTCAAGGTGATAGGAGCCAATTTCATTCCAACCAAAGATGACGATGATAGGGCATGTGTGGTGCTTCTCGACCATCCGAGATTGAAATGGACAGACAGGTACTATCAGGGTACTGACCCGATATTCACCGAAACTGGGCTATCAAAGATGGCTTCAACAATATGGGACGAACACTATCACGCGCCCGTATGCGCGTTCAATTATAGGGTTCCCAATTATAGGTTGTGTTATTTGCAGACCCTTCTTATGAACCTATATTATGGTCAATGTCCACATCTGGTTGAGAGCAACATCGGTAGTGGTCTGATTGATTACATTGATTACAAGGGGTTTTGGGGAACGCTTGTCAGCAACTACCAACTACCCCTATACCTACAAACCCCAAGTGGAGCATCCACAGGAATAAACAAAAGAGCCAATACCTCTGGGAAGATAATTGACAAGCTGATTGAGATGATTGATGGTCTCGGGCATAAGATACAGTTCGATGAGTTCTGGGTTCAGCTTAAAACATTCTCCGAGAAAACACTACCGAGCGGAAAGACCAGATGGGAACCAGAGGACGGGAAGCTGTATGATGATGACCTTATTGACGCGGTGGTGTATGGCTACATCTGCCGAATGGCGTTTGACCATAAGCACCCCAACCTACCACATGCAAATTCAGGCGAGAAGAAGACCCGTTACAAAATGATAATGGACGACAACTTTGAGATGAAGATGAAAAAGGTATTACGATAATCATTACATTTGACGCATATAGTACAAACCCAAAAAAAAAACATTATCATGCAAGTCATTCAAAAATCAACAACATTACTGAACGCCTACCTTACAGGAGAATTATCTGTGGTCAATGGCGTTCTCGCTCTTGACAACACACCAATATCGGTGAAGTGGAAAGACGTAGACGCGGCAACAGCAACCACTTACGCTGCTGGTTCATTTGCCCGAATTGTTATCGACCTTGACGATAGCGGAGCGCTGGAATACGCAGCCAACTCTCCTGTCAAGATCACCTTCCGAAACACCACTACTGGGGCAGAGACCTCTCTTGTTGTGTACGGTGACAGCGCACCGACTGACACCGAAATTGCTGCTGCTTTCGTACAGCAAGTTGGCTTGTTTGCCAACGTATCGGATTACGTCCTTGACGCTCCGAACTCTCACCCAGCAGTTGCGGAGGTACTGGACATTGATTTCAACAACGCAGATTACAATAACGTGTTCGTTGAGACCAATAACGACAACCTTGCGGTTGGAACGGGTATCACCATTACCGATGCTGTTGTTCCAGTTGGAGCAGGTGACGCGGCACACTTGGCGGGCTACAACCCAGCAACCACTTACAACAAATTCGACCTACTCGTAAGAAGCACATTGACCACAAACGGAAAGGATAGTGCAGTTCTCCATCAGCATACGGTGTATGTTGACGATAGCATTGCGCTGTTCGCGACAGAATTTGCTGGTGTAGTTGGACAGGTTACTGCAACTACGGTCGCACACCACAAGGAGTACACAGCAGTCATCTAAGACTTCTGACTATACTAAGAACAAAGGGCGGCACTATGTCGCCCTTTTCTTATTTTTGACACATGGATATTATCTTGTTCGAGCCGCAGAAAGGAGACCTGCGTGTTGACCACCCCGAACTTGCGGAAGTAGAAGAGTTCGTAGCGATCAATGCGAAAGACCTAAAGTTCGTGTGGTACTGGGCAAATAGAACAAGCCCCTTCTTCGGTATCAAGAACAAGATGGAGAAGGTTCGGCAATGTATCAAGAAGTCGTATGGTGAAAAATATCTTTCCGAAAAAGATAGAAATAACTATTACAGTATGCGGTTTCCGCCAAAATTGCAGGTCGCAATAGAGGTTATGTCGCAATACAATCCAACGGTGCGCAACCGCGCAAAGACCGTAATGGAAAAGATTTTCAACAATTATGAGGCAATAGCTTCTATTGGGGTTGACGAAGTGAAAGTGATGCCTACGGCAGAAAAGGAAGACTACGTTGGACTGGCGCAGAAAGTAATAGAGAAAATGCCAAGTCTTGTGTCGCAGATTGAGGGAGGTTTCGGAGTGAAAAAGAAATTCTCTGGCAAGAAGGATGAGGGCAGCAAGCGTATCATGGATGTTCTTTATGAGGAAGATTAAGTAAATTTGAGACCATGAGCAGTTTTGTAACCGAACCCAACAGACCTAACAGGTTAGTCCCTGCCAAACAAAAGGACAAAGACTATCACATCAAGCATGGTCGCTGGATATTGAACGGTATCAATTCCGACAAGCATAAGTTGTTTCAGATAAAAAGCCTTGTCAACTGGCATTTCTATAAAGGGAACCAATGGATATTCGATGAAGACCTTGAGGCGTTCCTTATGGATGAGAGTGGTGATGTGAAGAACCGTATCAAATTCGTGGAGAACCTTGTGCGCCCGATGGTTGAGCAATATGTGGGAACCGCTATAAACATGGACTTCAACGCGAAAGCGATGAGTGTTAGTGAGGGAGCGGCAACACGAAGGGAAGAAGAACTCAAGAACCTGAAATTCTGGGACACCGTAGCGCGAGCCACAGAAGGAACTCCATTGAACGCGCAGATCAAAGAAGACAACCCACTTATAGGGGATGACCAGAATGAGACAGACGAGAACTTCAACACGTTCTATTACGATAAGTATGAGCGAGCCATCAATAGGTTGGTGAAGTTTATTTGGGATAATAATGAGATTGATAAGTTAAAACCAGAGATTGCGAAACACCTTGCGCTTTCTGGCATTGCCATATTAAAAGGGTACGAGCAGAATGGGCATCAGAAGTGGGACATCGTTGACCCAATGCGTTTCATCTTCGACCCGACAGCAAAAAAACCAGACCTTTCAGATAGCCAGTATTGGGGGGAGTACCACAACTATATGGCTACGGAATTATACGAAAGGTTCCAACACAACAGCACATCCGAGTTACAAACCTTAGAAGATTACTCCAACAACCCAATATCCTTTGGTCAGACGAACGGAGAATACTTTGATGTTGTAGGGGTAGAGGAAGGAAGGGTTCCAGTATTTGAACTCTGCTGGCGAGACAGCGACCTCCACGAATATGGATGGGTACTGGATAAGTATGGGTACGAGTGCTTCGCCAGAGTTGACGACCCAGAAGGGGAGTACAACATGAATGACGTTATTATGCCGAACGACCCAAAGAGGGTTGCAAAGTTGAAAGGAAAAAGAACCAAGAAAATCTACGTTGACCTACTTAGGTATGTGGCGTTTGTTCCATCAGAACTTACAGGCGGAGATGGGGAACGAGAAGATATTTGTCTTGGATATGGAGAGTTGCCATACCAAGAAAGGAACATGCTTGACATCTCGAATGTTGAGCCACCATATAAGATACGCACATGGGCGTACCATCATGGAGAGATACTTAGCCCAGTTGAAGATGTGATTTCTCCACAGCGCTTCTTGAATAGAGTGCTATCAGTTGCCGAGCAACAGGTGAATAACTCAAGAGGGGCAGGTACTATTCTTGACAAACACATGATTGACACTCAAGGCGGAGAAGAGGAAGTGTTGAAGAACATGAACCAATCCAAGCCGATATTCGTCAACGCGAAGGGGAATATGTCCAATTCAGTCGGCACATACGATATGACAATGGGGCGTTCAGCCGATGCGCTATTCGGTATTGTGGGACAGATGCGTAGCATCATACAGAATGTAAGTGGAGTAAATGAAGCCATGCAGGGAACGCAGGGCGGAAAGCGTGAAGCGGTAGGAGTTACCAACGCTATGATAAATAGGGGTACAGTAATGCAGGAGCCGTTCTACTTTGCTGTTTCAGATGTTCTTCTTAGTGCCGCGCAGTCGATGGCAAAGCAGGGAAAACAGATTTACGCGGAAAGTAAAAAACGGTTGGCTTCTATCGTTGGAGATGAATATGCACAGGATATAATCATCACTAAAAACATGATGCTCGAAGAGTTCCGTGTATTCATCAAGCGTACTGCGCCAGATGATGAGATCAGAATTTACAACCAACAAACACTTGTTGCTCTACTTGGAAATCAGATAATCGACCCAGAGGCGTTTCAGAAATTCTATGGTGGCGCGGAGGTTGACGATGTTCAAGCTGCTGTTAGAGAAAGCTATAACCGAAAGGTTCTTACCGAGAGGGAGATGGCGAAGGTTCAACAAGAGCAGATGGCTCAAGAGAACGCGGGCATGGCTCAAGAACAAAACATGGAGGCAGAGTTTCAAGCGACTGCTGCTGATGTCGAGCGTAGACAAGCGGTTGAGGATAGGGACGCTAACAATAAGGCGCAGATTGATACGGTCAACGCCAGAGGAAGGGCGAAGACAGAAGGAGATAGAGAGAAAAATAGACCATTACTGTAATTGAAAGATTTTGCAGTATATTTGCTAAAACGATAGAGGAAAGAATGAATTTACAGAACCAACCTATACCACCTGCCCCTGCCGCACCAGCGCAGCCGCCAGTTGAAACAGGAGTAGTAGATGCCCAAGCAAACATGGCTTTCGTGGCAGAGGCAATTAACGCTAACCCAGCTTTAGCTTCTGACCCAGATGTTGCAAATTATCTGGCATCAAACAACATTCAAGCACCTGCCGCACCTGCTGCACCAGCAGCGCCAGCCGCACCTGCCAACCAACCTCCTGCACCTGCCGCGCCAGTTGACCCTATCGCGCAAGCATTGGCAATGCAGAACGCACAGCCACCTGCTGCACCAGCACAACCCTATGAAAGCCAACTCTTCGCATCCCCTACGGACGCGCAGAACGCAGCTATTGTAAAAGGTACGGATGACATATATAATCACATCAACACCAAGTATGGTATGGATGTGAAAGAAGATTTTAATAACTGGAATACGTTTTTCGGCTCCGTTGATAAATGGAGAGCAGACGCACAGAACGGTTCCGCAGCCACCGCAGAGTTAGATGCTCTTAGGACGGACATCAGCGCAATGCCACAACCATTGTATGATGCTATGAACGCTTGGGCTACGGGAAACGATTGGAAAGCGATTGCGAGTAACGTAAATAGTGCGATTGACTTTAATAAGGCTTTCGACCAAAATTCAGTTTCAGATGTGCTGAACCATTACTACCCTAATGAGTTCACCAAAGAAGACCTTGCAAACCAAGAACCAAACACAAAGAAAGTCATTCTTTTAGCCCAACGACAATTTGAGTTGGATAAACAAGAGCATGATGCGAGACGTACCCGATTACAGGACGATGCGATCACTAAGGAAAATTCCTTAACTGAAAGTATCAAGGGTTCCGTCTCATTCTTAAAAGAAACGTTCCCTGCTCTTGAACCTGCCAAACTTGCAAAAGTTCAGCAGATAATGAGTGGCAACGGAGAAGCTGCCTTATTCAGAAATCCTGATGGCAGCTACAAAAAAGAAGCAGCTAAAGCAATTACACTCGCGCTGTTTGGGGAAGACGAAATTATTGGTGCAAGAAAGGCTCTTGAACAACGGAACAACCAGATGTATGACATCGTTGGGAACGGTGCTGATAGACCAGCCGCCAATATGCCCTCTGGGTATGGCGCTGCTCCACAGGCTCCAACTCCTGATGCTATGAAAACACAGTTTGGTGATCTGTTTGAAAAGACGTATTACTAAGTCTAACCCTTAACGGAAAACTAAAATGCCAACTTTATATTCACCGCCAAACGCGAACCTGCACAACACTAACCTTAACTCGGTTGGCTCGCAGTACGCATCGTTGTTTGGTCACAACAATAGTCTTCTAATTCAGAAGATTACGCGCTCGTTGATTTACGATGCCGCGCCTCAACAGTATTTCGATTTGAAGCTGTTGAACATGAAACCTGCCAAAACCGTAAATAGTGATGAGTTTTTCTATCACGAAATGGGCTTTGGTCGTGAACCCGTAGAGATTACAGCTATTTCTGCTGCTGCGGTTCACCCTGCTTCTCAAACGCTAACAGTTGCCAACCTTGACACAATCGCGGTTGACACTATCGTTGTTTACGCAAGTAACGCGAAAGGAACTGTTACTGCGATAAATACAGGTCTATCACAGATCACCGTGACCCCAATGACAGGTGGCTCCGTGCCAGCAGTTATTGTTGGAGACCTGCTTGCTAACCTGTCACCAGTTGAAGCTGATGCTGCTGATGACATCAAGCAATACTTCCGTGCTGACACCATCGAGCGTTACAATTACGTGCAGATGTTCATTAAGGCACAGAGGTTCGGTAAGATGGAACTCTACAAGTATCAGAAAGCTGGTACTACGGAGAACTACTTGACAATGCAGCGCAAGCGATTGTTACAGCAGTTCCGTGTTGACCTTTCCAATATTCTTTGGAATGGCGATAGAGGCGAGGTAACACTTGCTGGTGGAGAAGTTGCGAAGACCACAGGTGGTATCTTCCCAACAATGTTGCAAGCTGGTTCTGCCAATATTGCAACTCCGATTGCCACAATTACCACCGCTCTTGAAGACTTGGCTCTTTCAACGGAGTACAAGGCGTATGGTTCTACTCGGTTCCTTTATGGAACACCGCGTCAAATCCATGAGATTTCGACTGCGTACAAGAGTGCGTTGACCCGTTACCGTCCAGACGATATGACTGCGAAGTTAAATCTGAAAGGTGTTGACATAGGCTCAACGTTCATCGTGTTTGTTCCGATGAAGCGCTTTGAAGAGAGATCATGTTTCCCTGCTGCTTGGACGAACAGGTTATTCCTGCTTGACCAAGAGAGTATTTCTTGCTGCCAGACTTGGGGTGAGGAAATGGGACAAACACTTACCCGTAAGGGTCAGTCAAGTTCTTACAGGAACTACACCGACTTCTGGGTGAGCGCAACCTTTGGTATGGAGTTCAACAACCCTCTTGGGTCTGGTTGGATTGACATTATCTAAGAGTTGTTCAGTTGATTTTAACGGGCAGGGGTTTCGACCTCTGCCCTTATTTAACAAATAACAAGTGATGGGAGATAAAGGATTGAACGAGAAACTGGACGCAATGAAATTGCAGATGGTCGATAGCGTACTGGAAAGTAGTGCGAGACATGAGGAAGACCCAAACAATGAAGAACTGATTACTGTCAGCAAGACAGAACTCGGAACTCTATCGGCACAGATCATCGACCTTGCTATGGAAAAAGCGAAGGGAGTGGTGGAGCCAGAACAAGCAGACGACAAACACACAAAGCTGCTTGAAACACTTGTTGAGGCGTTCCAATCATCTGGCGGAAATGCTGCTGATGCAAATGGTAGGTTGATAAAGCCAATGACCAAAGCACAGATTGACCCATCGGACATCCTTGAGAAACCAGCCATCTTCTTTACATACAGCTTCACATGGGCTGTTCTTGGAGATAAGAAATATGGTCAGGACGTACACACCCCTTACAAAACCCCTATCCGTTTTGAACACGTATATCGGTACAATAAGAAAGGGTCAACACGTTTTGACAACAACACAGTCTGTTTGAGTTCTGCTAAAATCCACTCCAAAAAAGAGTGTGATTGGCTACGGAGCCATTCACTTTTCAACATCAAGTTCTTCGAGAAGATTGATGATGTAAGACGTTACGATGTAACGTTCGCAGAAAAGATGGTGGAGATCAGTAACCAACTGAATGGAATGAGCCAGTTCGAGGTTCTTGAGAGAGCCAAATTGGAGAACATCCCAGTCGATACGGACATTGATAAGGTTCGTAGAGAACTGACATTCAAGATGGCAGCAGACGGAATGAACCAAGCGAAACAAGCCAAGCACCCCACAGTAAGCTTCTTCGGAGAAGACGGAAAGGAGACCCAAGAGAATTTCTTGGCACAGTCCACTTACTGATATAGCTTGGAATACAATGGAGGCTCGAACATCGAAAGGTGTTCGAGTTTTCTTATTTTTACCGTATGGCTATCCTTGCATCAGACATAGCTTCTCGCATGAGGCAGACTGGTCTCGATGCAGAAGGTACAGACCACTATCGGGACGACATTGACATCATTCCAGCGATAAATTCCGCAATTACTTGGCTGACCACAGTAATTGAAATAGCATACGGGGGAAAGAAATTCACAGAGGAACTTACAAGGGAACTGCGAAAGACCCGAATTTGGCAGACCAATGACTTTTCCCGTTTCAGGTTCAATTCAGCAGAGAATGGACATGGACTTTGGACGGTTCTTGCTATACATCCCAAGCCCTGCGTGTTCATGTCGGACTTTGACCAACAAGACCTGTCTGGGTATTCAGCAACCTTCGCAGCGTTTGTGAGCAGCAACATGGGAAATGAGACCTGTAATAAACCGATACTGGACTTTGACCCGATAACAGGAGTGTTACTTCTACCACACGCATCCACTCTTAGACCAGAACTATCATTTGTTTCGGCAGAATACGCATGTAAACGACTGACGGATGATGAATATGTAAGAAATAGAAAGAACCCGTTTGAAGCAGGAAATAATATAGTCGATTGTGATGACCTCATTCAATATGCCTACCTCAATATGACGGACTACAGTTCATTGACTGGTGGGTATATCACCACGCCCGAACATGAGTTTGAGGTAAGACCTTTGATTAAGAACAGTCTGGTGGCGATGACATATATCAGCGTTCCGCCAGCAATAACCCTGCTGACAGAAAACCTACCATTCCCTGCGGCAATGTTTGACATGATAGTAGCGAAGTCGTTACAATTTGTCTCGTACAAGCAAGGAGACCAGACGAGCCTTTATACGGTGACGCAGCAGGATATACAAACCCTTTTAACCGCAACTAACTAATGGCTACATATAGATACGTGTGCGAGGCGGTTGTCAAGGCATTGAAGCAGAACTTCGATGACGCTGACATTCCATTGGCACTCGTCAACTTCTGGGTGACGTCAACCGCCAATAGACTGCGGTACTTACACCTAAAGAAGCAAGACCCGAAAAACGGAACGTTTCTTTCGATATTCGATAACGTCCCAGTCCTTACATCAGCCATCAGTCAGCCACCAGATTTAGTGGCAGACAGAAAGTATTTCGACCTACCAGAGAGTATTGTGGAGTTAGAATACGATCAGGGTGTAGATTTCATTTCCCATGTCGTTGATGTGGGGTGTTGTGGAACACCAGCATGGACGGTTGTTCTATTCCAACGGACAGCACCATCAATAGCGCACAGGTTGTATATGAACGACTTTGAGAAACCATCAAGCACAAACCCATACTTCTATGTTGTTGGAGGTCGGGTGTATCTTCTTGGGGTTGAGTGTGTAGTGGTGAGAGAGTTGGAGGTTGGGCTTTACACGAACTTTAGCCCGAACATCGAGTGTGACCTTGATAAAAAAGTCCCACTACCAGAGCATCTTATTGAGAACCTTATCGCGCAGACCCTTACATTGGGGCGGTTCATGTTCGCATCACCAAGAGATAGGGAGAACGAAGGAACCGATACCGCTACAGATAAGGAGCAGCTTGACGGAAGAACAGTACAGAGACCGCGAGCGGCACAAGAGGTAAATGAGGCAGAGGAAGCACAGGCTCAAAATGTATAATAATGAACACGAACGACTTTGTTTCCATAAACCAACTACTCTCGGAGATACTTGTTTTCTGTAACGATGAGAACCTTCGTCACGGACAGACAAAGGGTTTCTACCAGTTGCAGTTACGCAACGCGATTGACGAACTATCCATTGACACCTTCTTTGACGAACGGACGGTTGACCTACCATTAGACCCAGAACTCTTACAGTTGGATATGCCATCAAACATGTTCAACATCAGGGAGATTTACCTATGGAGGGGCGATTGTTGTAGTCCCGAAACCAGCGTTAAAGTGTGGTGGAAACGGCTATTCAATAATAAGTGGGGTGGGACAAACTACACCGCAAACCAAAAGGAGAACGGTAAAATGCAACATGACCCGTTCTTGAAACCATCATTTGACAGTAACACAAGAAGCACCGCCAACCTGTTCTACGCTAATTTTCAGAACGGTCTTGTCATGTTCTCCGCAAATAGCGCAGCATACCCCAATGTAAGGTTTGTTGGTAACGGCTTCGGGGGGGAGATAAACGAACTACCGATTGTTCCCAGATTTCTAAGGGAGGCGGTTGTTGATTTCGTTGTAGAGAAAATCCTATTTGCCAGAAAGAAGCGCAGTAAAGAAGACCGCGCTGACTGGATGGACGCTTACAATAAGCTGACAAAACCTTATGATGGTAGTTGGGCAAAAGCCCAGCACAGAATATCATCTCTCAATACATGGGAGCGTGAAAGCATAAAAGAATATTTAGGCAAGTATGACCTATAATGAAGCAGACACATTTCCCATACATAACCAAGACCGTAGGGGCAGGGGCTAACACGCAGTCAGACGAAGAGTTATTAGGCGCTGGCGAAGATGGTGAATACCTGAACGCGCGCAATGCCCGAACCAACGACATGGAGGGGTCGTCCAATGTGTCTGTTAAGATCAAGGGCGAAGAACTGTTATTGCCTGACGTTGACAATAGTTGTACTGCTGAATATGGCGGAGGCGCGCTACCTGACGGATGGGAGTGCCTACTTCTTGAGGAAATCCATGAGCAGCTAATTGAGGTCTGGGCTAACGAGAACACAGCGATAAACCCATTTCTAAGGATTGACGGGGTTATTGTAGCATCTCACGAAGACCTACCGTTTCTGATTGAATATCCCCTGCAATGGGATAAAGACGAGAGTTGTGTTGGAGGGGAAATCTTCATTACAGACTTTAGAACACCACCGATTATACTGAATATCAAGGACATGCTCTTGAATAACGGTGTTGGTGTCGGAGATGAAACTGGGGTGTGTACGGAGAAGTATTACGAGCAGTTCAATATCGGCAGATATACGGTGAACCTTGATGTGTCAATGGACAGTTTTAAGTTCATACGAATTACATCAAACCCGTACACTCTTGGGGTAGACCTTATTCTTGGAACAGGAGGACTTCCATGTGGTCAATATCAGTACCAGTTCCGATTTGTTGATGAAGACGGAAATAGAAGTTCGTTCAGTCCACCTACAGTAATGATACCTGTACCACAACAGTTCGACAGCGCAAGCACGCCCTACCCGTACAGCAAGACGTTCGGTGGGGAAGCTGCGGAAGATACAGGTTATGGTATTCATTTACGAACACGTATTAACAACCCACTCAACTACGATTACATTGAAGTAAAGCGTATTCCATACAACAACGGAGAAGGGTTGGGTTTTACTCCTAATGGTGAGATTATAGGCGTGTGGGAAATAGCGCACGGAGAAAGGTCTGTAGTGAACATCGTTGATTACGGAGCGGAGCCAGAAGAGGAAATTCTGGTTGAGGAAGACGTTATGAGGTTGTCGGCAATTCAAGCCGCAAAAGCCATTCGGTATTTTGGGAGGCGACTGAACCTTATGAACATCAAGTACGCCTCAAGGGACTTGGACGCGCAGGTAACGTACAAGCAGCTTAATGGCGTAGAGATGTTCCCAGTACAGAAGTATTTGGGAAAGAGCGGTCACGCTGACCCATACGACAGCGCGTATCATAAGTCATACAAGAATAATGAGTATTATGGTTTCGGTGTCATTCTATATGATGGTCAAGGAAATTACTCATTCGTTGATGAGGTCGAAAACTTTGACAACTACAAGTTCCCACACAGAAGGGAAGAGATAGGTGTAGGAAACTCACACACATTCAGTTCGTCACAGCGTCCTTTGGTGAAGTCCATGATGGGAGACCTTCCAACTAACGGGGTGTGGGAGATATTCGACCTCCACGACCCGATAGAGAAGACCGATGCGTGTTCGTTTATCAACATATACGGATGTCAGCCAGACCTTGATGGAACGGTACATAAGCTATGTAACCCAACCTTCTGTCCAACCTGCTCCTTTGGAATACCACTCTATGTCCCGTGGTGTGCTGACCCGTGGCCAGCGCACGGAGTTAACCACAACCCATCATCATTCGGTTGTTCACCTGTTAGCTGTGTGCTTACTGCGGCTCCACCATTCTTTATGTCGCTGTCTTATGACGCGCCATACACGCCATTTCACCCAACCAGCTACACCGACCCAAATGTTAATGGACATAATTATGTCCCTAATGTAAGGGTAGGGTGGGAGTGTCAACCAGCATCATGGACAATGGATAAGTTCGTTGATTACAACCCACAGGGGTTCTCGCCAGACTGGTACTCTATGGGAATGGGGTTTGCAGGTCTTGAGACATACCCAACATGGGCTAAAGGTTTTTCTATTGTAAGAACTAAAGCAGCAGGTAGGGTTGTGGCGGAAGGTATTGGGATGTATAAACTCAACCCTGCTGTTAATCCCAACCAGACAAGCAACAACAACGACACAAAAGCGACCAAAGACAAACATAGGTTATGGTTCTATTCATCTGATATTGAGAACGCAATCGGGGTAAATCCCCAAGAGGTACAGTTGATGCAAGCTACTCCGAGCAACTATAAGGTACAGTTGATCTCACCAATGGGCTTCTTCTCTGAAATGTATCATGGTAGGTTTGATGACACACAGGTTGACCATACAGTTGACCTTATATCCTATGCCAGATTACAATATGAAGATGGAAGCATCAACATTAAAGACACCCCTTCTCAAATTGGAGATAATGGTCATGTTCAGTTCGGTAGTTGGAGAAATGATGCTACCACAGAAAGTATGGGGTGGGCTACTCAACAAGGAACGGAAGGGCGCGCCACAGATGCCAATGGAGAACTTAAAACATTCGGTCTCGCAGGAATTACATTTGTGACCGATGGAGACAGGCTTAGTCCTAAGTTTGAACTAACACTTGGGGAAAATGTATATAGGACATCAAATATTGCGTTTGACGACTGTAATAAGCGGTTCAATCACCCACGCCTAAGAAAGTTCCATGAGCCATTCTATATAGTTCAAATTATTCGTGATGATGTTCAGATACCGCAAGGACAGACCACTAAGCAGTTTATTGGCACAGGACATTACCAAAAAATAGAAGCTATCATTGGTGTAGGTAATGGGAACTACGGCAACCAATACAAGCTGGTTGATGAGAGATGGGAAGATTGCTGCCCAGCACTTGACCCTTTATCACCCTTTGCTGGCGACCTTGCTTACGTTTGGATTGAGAACGACCAAGAAGAGTATGACAGGTGGCTCAATGTAACCTATCAGACACAGGTGTTTATTGACGCTGTTCACGCGGATATACTGGCAAATGGATTTTTTCTTGATGCAAATGGATTTGAGGTCTATGGGGTTTACACACACACATCCACATCTGATGAACGGGAAACTACCCTGATATTTGACGACACAACTGTGGTAGTTCCTTTCGCTAAGAAGATAATGGTGAAGTACGACAACCGACTACCAATCAAATTTTGGGGTGGAGATGTCGTTGGCGGAGAAGATTTGTTTGCTCCTATTGATAGAAATAGTACCTGCCAATGTACTTCTGGCGTAGCAAAAAACGAAGAGTTCAGACTGAACTTAGGGTTCCCTTATTACGACTTTACAATTAACAATAGGTATTATGTTCCATCAAACCAAACAATGGCTATTACCCAGCAATGTAATACTGTTGACCTCAACTATATCAGGCAGATGGTTATTATGTACCCATCACAGACACGCTCGCACACATGGTACTGTTATGAGGAACGGATAACCGATGAGTTTGTTCCGTCTGGGCTGAATGGGTATTTCCCAGCGACACACTATATCGTGCGACCATGTAAGTTCGATTGTGACGACCCGAATGACGACTACTGTGATGGAGACTACTGGATTTCCACAATCTACCGTGACGATTATCCAAATTCAGAAAACCTTACTTGGGCGTGGGGAGGCTTTAGATACAACAAGCTGGCTAATGCTGACTACTCAAGAGAGCCTGACCACATCAAGTACACCACCAAGCCGATAGTAGGGTTTGTTGAGGAAACAGATTTCTGTACCAGACACATTTGGACACCCGAAAGAAACATTGCAGCACAGGACACCCCAAGTTTACGGACGTTCCCAGAACTCAACCACTATGACCTTGATGACGCGCAGGGAGGAATCAAGCGCGCATTTAGTTCCCTGTCAGACAAGGGGCATAATCTTTACGCGATTACCGATAGCGGTATTGCGATGGTGTTAACAGGTAAGAAAATACTATCAGACATTAACGCCACAGAGATTGCGCTGATGGGGAGTGGAGACAATCAGTTTGTTCAGTTGGAATACTGGCTCTCAAGAGTGATAGGAATGAACGATGAAACATGGAGGTCTTATGCAGAATGGAACAATGTTCTTTACTGGACAAACTTCAATTCAGCATACCAACTACTTGGTAATGAGATAGTTGATATTGGAAGGAAAGCATATTACCCAACAGTACGAAGCGAAGTTATTAGTAAACTTGGGGTGGGTCATGAGAATAAGTTGTGTGGAAATTACGACACGCTTCATAACGAATACTGGGTAGATATATCAAGGAAATGTGTTGACATAATTCTTGTGAAAAAGTTTTATGACCCGATGGAAGATTTCGTGAGCGCTCCATACGTTCACGACATCAGGGTTACTGGTCTTGGGGAAAATTCAGACGGAAGACTTCGCTTACCAGCCGTTATGCCAACAGCAACAGACAGACTTTGTGTTACCAACAATAGCGGCCAAACCATAATAATTGAGCAACTGGTGTTCGCTCAAATAGTCGAGTACCCAATCGAAGATGGAGATACAAAATGCTTTTCCTTACATGTTGAAACTGGTCTCTGGCAATTTGAGGCTGCCGAAGACCCTTGCTTTGCGAACACACTTGTTTACAACCCACTCAAGGAACATTGGAATGGGAAGTACGACTACATCTTTGATAAGTACATCTCATTCAATGGGAGAACCTTTGCTTGTAGAGATGGATTGACATACGAACTGAACAAAGGCTACATCATAAATGGTGAGGAAATTGAGTATGAGTTGTCGGAAGTGTTCGCCCCAGCAGGTATCGGTGAGGGAGAATTTAAGAGAGTGCGGATTGCGTCTGACGAAAAGCCGACATCTGTTGATTTTAGAAATTTTGTAGCAGACCCGATACAGGCAGAAATGAGTACCGCCAACTTCGGACAGTTCTACCTTAAAAACTACAACGGATGGGAACAGCATATACCAAGAAAATCTGCTGCGCCACACGATAGATTTCAAGGGCGAAGCGTTGTGGTTGGAGTTAAACACAAGGGCGAAGCGTTCGTTCTTAAAATGATGGCAGTTCAATTTGCGCCAATGAAATAGTAACTTTGAAACGATGAAGAATTTATCCACCCCCCTTATTATATGTCTTTACGCTATCATTCTGGTAGTGTGGTTCTTTGCCCCAGACACGGATTTAGGAAATATAACCCTTAGTTGGATGGCTGCGCTTGGTGCTGCTGGACAAAGTGGCATGTTGGGTGGAATGGTGAACAAAGCCAAAGAGGGCGGAGACAAGATTGAAAGCCTGACCAGAGAAAGGCACGCAGCCCACAAGCAGGGAGCCGCAGGTGTGGTTCAGATGATACAGGGTGTGGGGATGGAGAGCATTGGCAGAAGGAAGGAAAAGAAAGCAGAAGCACTATTCCCAGAACTTATTGACCCCTCACGCGCACAGGCGCACTCGAACTATCAAAGGATGGAACGTGGCGCAGCCACAGGGAGCCTGTTTCAGAATGAAGTGAACACCTTGATGCAAGGGCAAAGGGGGAGAGAGGCAGCAGTAGCACGGATGGCTGGCACAGGCGGTTCAGCTTTACAGGCAATGGCATTATCCTCAAGAGTATCTGGGGAACAGAGAAATGCGCTCATGTCGGGCGTTATGGCTAATCGAGACAAATACACAGCGTTGGCTGACGCAACATCAAAAGAGATGTCTCAAAGAAAGCTTGAGTTGAAAAGCTGGAAGTATTCTCAAAAGATGGCTGATGCCAAGAAAATGAAGAGTGCTGGTAGAGCGAACATGCAAGCTGGCTTGGCGAACACGATGAACGCAGCATAATGGCCAAGAAAAGGAATAAAAAAAAACAAGCGCGAAGCAGAGGACGGAGGGGAGTTAATCCGCCTAACGCTGGCAACCCCAATAACTATATCAGCCAGTCCAATAATCCCACATCTTCCGCGCCACCAAGCAACCCTACCGCAAGCTTCTTCGGACAGATGGGAGCGATAAGGCATCCGAAAACGCCCTCTTCTGGTATGGCTGCGGCAAAAGCCAGAGGGTCAGCAGCAGGAAAATCAGCAGTAGCCAGACTACTTGGGAAAACACCACACACAGGAACCCCTGATGGTGGTGGCAGTATAGCTGACATCTTCGGACAGATGGGTGATTTAGGTGGTATCTCTGGCGACATGGGAAACCCTGATATGCTTGGTAATCCAGCGAAGTATGAAGACGCAAACAGGGGTCATTTGTCACTTGAGCAATACTACCCACACTACATGGAGAACCCTGTGGTATCTCACGTTCAAGGCTCCATGATAGGAACCCAACCAATATTTGTTGAAAGCGGTTATCTTGCTCCCATTGGGATGCTCCACGCCAGAAAAAAGGTTCTCACAGACGCAGCCAAAGAAGCATATTACAGGCAGAAGAAAGTACAGGAGCCGCCTGAAAAAACACCGTTTCCTGATGCAGCTTGGGAGGAAACTCATGGAGCGTATGAGGGAGATATTAACCAAGCGTACTACGAGAAGTACAAGGAAATTTATATGCGACACGGTGGAGATGGCGCATCAGCAAAGTTTGAGATAGAAGAGTGCGGCAGAGCGCTTAAAGCAGACGCAGCCCTCATCGATGAAGTAGCAGAAAGGGTGCAGAAAATAGAAGACCTACCTGCTGGCTCTTTCAAGCCCCAAGCTACTATGGATATGGTCTGGGACTTCTATAATAATATTGATGAATTTATAGCAGCATCTCACGATGAGAAGCAAAAGATGTTCCAGCGCTTCGGATATGGTGCTAAATTACCAACGCTGTATGCTGACCACATGAAGCAGTATGTCGATAAGGACATTGCTACCAAGCTTGGTATTGAAACTTTAGATGGGGTGGACAAAAAACTACTGGCAAAAACAACGAGTTCATACCTAACGCCACCCAAAAGGAAGTGGTTGGTTGACACTTTCATGCAAAACAACAAAGCCGAACTAACAGGTCATGGTGGTGTGTATGCAGGTAAAAAACCTGCTTATGTTAGAGAACAAGTAGAGAAAGACATCGCGAACTTCTACAAAGCCAATCTCGGAATTACTTGGACACAGGTTTCTGATGGAGGTGATGGTGGTGGAGGCGGCAAGGACACCCCAACTCTCTATCGCTCCATCTATGAGAGCAAACAGCAGATAACCGATCTGGTCAAATACGCTGGAAACGAGAGTAATTTGAGGTCTGGGCTGTTGGATGAGAACAACGACATCACATTCCCTGACGGAACGGTGGCGCAGATATTCTCGCTTGAAGTAGATGATCTCGGAGGGATGCAGCTTGACATCGGACTGGGAGCAACGGACAAAGAATGGCGCACGTTCACAGGCGAGGAAATAGGAAAGCTGATGGACAGCGACATAAACAGAGACGATTTCGATGGAATAGACAGAGACGCGGTTCCTATGGGAGCGTCAATGGAAGGGAAGCACATGGGTTCAAACATCGGCTTTGTCAAGGTTAAAGATGGAAAGGTCGGCAAAAACCTTCTTAGTGTTGCGCAGGTCGGAACAACGAACGATAGCGATATGAGAATGGTGGCTGTTTCCGAGTACAGGTTCGGGTTAGCTGCTGAAAAAGCTGCTGCCTTCGCCAAAGACCTTGCGAGAGTACGGGAAGAAAGAAAGGATGGCACTAAAATACAAGACATCGACTTCGGAGACGACCAGTTTGCAGAAGCCCTACTGAAGTTTCAAGTGCTGTCAGACAACGAGATGATTACAGGCGTAGACGATAACGGCTTTACCGTTCGCTTCCTCAGAGACATGCACAACCCAGCAGTTGTAGCAGAACTTGATAATCAGATTGACGACAGCTACCACAAAAAACTCTTTAGGAAACGACCCAAAGCTGGCGAGGGCGGAGTGGTCTTTGATGAGACTGGCGGTGGGGGAAAGTAGGGAAGACTTCTTAAACGCAACCCTAAGTGGGAACGGTAGTAATTCGTAACTTTCGCCAATGGCAATTCCTTTACAGACCGCGCCTGATGATGTAACCTCTACCGCCACAGGGAAACCAAAGGCAGGTGGCGCGGAAAGCATGGCTGTTATAGAAGCGCCTACGCCTAAAGCTGGCGGAAAGGAGCAAGACCCACCAGTTGAGCCAGAGAAATTTACGAAATTCTCTATACTCAAGGAACTTCAAAGCCACTTAGGAAGAAATGCATCACCAAATAAATTCGGTGTCACCCTTAAACAAGAGGGTGGTAAAAAGAAGATTTACGATTTCCTTAATGATAAGCGTGGGGGAACCTTGCCAGAGTTCAATGAATGGGCAAAGGCGTTCGATTACGTTGCCCCACCACCAGAACCAGTTGAGGGGGTTCCATACAAGCTAACCCCAACACAGAGAAGGGAGGCTGCCAAGAATAAGAAGGAGTTTGGGACTAAAGCGGCAGGGGAACTTTTTGAAAATACGAAAGGGGCAGGAGACCTGTCGGAATACAGGAAACCAGTCGAAAGGTCAGAGCGGCTTTTACCAACAGAGGCAGGGGAGTTCTATACGTGGTGGAACACCGACCAAGATGTGCTGGCGTGGAGACACGAAATCGCGCTCAAACATAGGGTTGACCCAGACCCAATGGACGCTGACTATGATTATGTAGCCGCGTGGAAAGCTGGTATTGTCCCAGAGAAAACTGACGTTGACGAGGGCAAGGCGAGTTCCGCTCGCGCACTACGACCTACCAGTAGAAACAATAAACTAATAGAAGGATGGAAGCCAACTGACGGAGAGGCATCTTCTCACCTAATGGCATCGGCAACCGTAGATGGAAAGAATGTTGCGTACCCAACCCTATTCCCTATAGACCCAAATAATATCACATCCGACCCAAGTGGCTGGATGGAGATGACGGAAGAAAATGGGTATGATAAATGGGACGCGCTAAAAGAAGCACACAAAAGAGGCGAGATATTCTTTTTCGACACAAGGGAAGAGGCAGAGGGTTTTGCGAAAGGAGACTGGAAAGGGAAAAGACATTGGGCATCAGTTGACCCAGAGACAGGTGGCTACCTGAAAGGAGAAGCACACCCTACAAGGTGGAAAGAAGAACACTATCAGACATTCGGCTTTGACCCCGATGCTTATGGGATAGATGTGGAACAGAGCCTTGAACTTACCCTACTGGAAGCACAGAGCAGGGGAGCGTTCGATGATGACATATATCCTGCTGATAGCCCATATCCACTACCAACATGGAAGGAATTAAACCTTACACTTAGAGAGCCAACGGAAGCCGAGAAGATAGAGCGCGCTGCCAAGAAGGTGGCGAAAGACCGAGAAGCTTTCAGACTACGCAACTCCCTGAACAATCTTGCTGGGATAAATAAATCAAAGACGTTTCAAGAAGAGATGTCTGGCAGCCAAAAACCAAAGAAAGAGGGGGAAGAAGAAACCCCAGAGACCAACCTTAAAGAAGGTATCACACCAGAGACCGAGCAGTTCCATAGATATAAACCGCTTTCACAGCTTGGTATGTTCTTCCTTACGCCAGCAGAACGCTCCATTGCGGAGGTATTAAAGAAAGAGGTTGAAGTAATTGAGAAGTCAGAATTGAAAGCCGATGGCAGCCTAAGACCTGACAGCGACCTATCTCAAAAATGGTCAACGCGCACCCTTGATAAAGCACAGAGCATTAGTCCTGAATGGTCTCCATTATACAACCCAACGGACTATACAACCAAACTGGCAATGTTCGGGGTTTATGAGGCGGCAATGGCGGAGTTGCATGAGGCAGCTTATCAATTCAAGAGGGTTGCTGTTGGAGCAGGTTACTCGTATAAAAGAGAAGAGAAGGACGCAAAGGAGCAACCAGAAATTTCAAACCAACAGTCTCGAACTTTAGAGAATTTAGCAGCTAATAGAAGGAGGGCGCAAGAGACATACGAGCGGCTTTACAGTCTATTCGGAATGGACGCAGATGGAGTGTACCCAGAGGTTTATATTGGTTCAGGTGATAACCACGCTTTAAGGGACACATACAACATGTTTGCTTTAGGAGTGGAGCGTCTTACCCCAGACTTTCTACCGAACTCAAGTGCTACCGAGCAATTCTTGGAAGCAAAGATGAGGTTTGAAACTGCGTTCGATAATATGCGTGATATGAGTAGGGTGTTCTTAACGAACAACTCTTTTGCTGAAACAAAAAACACATCCATCCCAAAGCGATTTATGGAGAAAGCCCTTGAAGGGAACATGGGTGCTGTTGCTCCTAAGAATATGGGTATAGGTATCAAGACGGAGGAAGACGCGAGAATGAACGCTTTTTCCAGCCTATACCACAACGGCATCTATGATGTAATGAAACAAACAGGCATGTATTCCAATAAGACTTTGGAAGACCTGATGGATAAAACAGGAAGAAGCCCAGTTACAGGCGAACTGTTTGCTGACTTTTCTGGTGGTCTTGGAGGGTTCTTGCCAACCTTATATGTAGCCAGAGGAACAATAATGAAGTTCGGAGGTAAGAACGCTCAAATGATGTTCCAAGCTATGAGGCGGAGTAAAGTTCCATCCACCCGTAGATGGGGAGTGTTAGGGAATATTCTACTTGAAGAGGCTGTATTTCAAGCAGCAGGTGGTGAGATAGGTGCTGGTGCTGGTTTTGGCGCAGCAGGAATGGCTACCGAGTTCATGCACGGAAGGACATTCGGAGGTAAGTATGGTGGTATCATATCAGCCATAGGGAATAAGTTTCTGGCAATGGCGACCACAGGAGTTACCATGACATCAGCAATGGAGTTCTCGAAACTTACTGGCGCACTTGCCCACAATATAATTGAAGGTGGTGACGGAGAGCGGTTCATTGAAGCACTCCAACTTCGCAATAACAGAGGGGAGATGATTGAACTCTCGGATTTTGCCAAGCATAAGTTGATTGAGATGACGGTAAACTCCTTCTTCGGGCTTGCGCACGGAAATTTGAAGGCTGATGTCAGAGACCATATCAATCCCCGAATAGATGAGGGCAAAGTTAAGTGGTTGGATAAGGAGCGTATGGAGATACGTCAACTCGCACGCGAACTTGAGAAAAAGGGGTACAAGGATATGGCTGACGAGATGTACCATTGGAACAACTCGCTCCCCCTGACGATCAGAAGAAACATGTCCCTTATTTCCGAGGTGGGAAGAAGCGCAGACGCTACTGGTGTTCCATATTTTTCAAAGAACCAGCGCTACAAGGTGGCTGACGGTGATGTTGGAATGACGCGAGAGGTCACGAAGGATGAAAAGAACAAACTCATTATCAACGAAGACGGACACCTTGTTTACTCTGAACCTAAAAAGAGCATTACAGACGAGTTGAGTGATGCAGATATGGTCAAGGAAAACCCTGACTTCGACCTTGCGAAAAAACATAACATCTCTGACGACATCTATGAGTTGGCGTTCAGAGGAAAGACCGCAACCGAAACTGCTGCGGAACTTTACGGTCAGATAAAGAAGGGTTCTATTGTTGTTAAAGACCATAATGGGGTTCCTATCAAGGGGAGGAAAGCAAAAGCGCGCCTGAAAGAAATTGTTGAGGCGGCACACAAACAAAAAGCTGTACCATCTATTGATAAGCTGCGTGAACTTGAGAACGAGTTTATGATACACACAGCCATAGGTAGAAACGGAGAGAAGTATCGTGCGAAGCAAAAGGAACTTGGTCAGATAGAATACGAGATCAAATTCCATAAGGAACAAGTGGAAAAGGCTGGGGAAGAACCCAGTCAATATGATGCAAGTGCCATTGCTATCAAAGACCTTGAGGTTAAAAAAATCAAGAAGCAAGCGGAGATTGATGGGATGAAGGTGGATAAGCGCATACGTGAGATCGCTAAGAATGTAGAAGACATCCAAGACCAGTACAATAACTGGCGAGCCAGCGCTGACAGACTATTCTATGAGCGACCAGTTGAGCGCATTGGGGTTCGTGATGTGGTTACTGACCCAGCCGAAATTGACCAACGGGTGCAGGAGTATGTTGATAAAGAAGGTGAGACCTTCCAACTGAAACCAACCTACAAGATTGATGGGAAAGAGGTTAATGAGAAAACCGCGCTGGAATACCTCAACAAAAGCAGTAACCGTGACAAGATACTTCGTGGAGAAAGTGACGTAAGCGCGGAAAATATAACTGGCGACAACGCGGTTATTAACTCGCTTAGACGGATTAACAGAACAGAAAAGCCGTTCGGTGAGTACGCAGAAAGCGAGAGCAGGAACACAACCTTCAAGGATGCTGATGGCGCACAGGTATATCGTACCGAAGAAGATGGCTCGTACCGAAGAGGGAAACTTGTAAAAGAAAAGGGCGGAGAGTACACGTTCCGTAGTGGGTCAGGCAAGGAAGCCGACAGTAAGCCAGTAAGCAGAAGCGAGGAAGGTGGTGTTGATGTCAGGGAAACCTTAGAAGGAGCGGTTGAGCAAGGAGCGGTTGTAGAGAAAGAAGGGACAAAAGGGCGGCTTATTAAAGGTGAGGGCGGTAGGTATGCTATTGAAACAGCAGACGGTAAAGTGTATGATGTAGCCCCATCGCAACCCAAAGACCGACTTGAAGACCACAACATCAAACCATTGGGGAGTGAGCGGAGAATAGAAGACACCGACAAGCTGGGAGAAAAGGGATTTACTTTGGCTGACCCGTTGATGGAGCAGCCAGTACGAACCAAAAGAAAGCAGCCGTCAGAGTTGAGTGCCGATGGGAAGCGCATCACAAAAGGCAAAGAGGTCTATGAGGTCAAGGAGGTAAGAAAAAACGAAAAAGGAAAGGTCACATCCATTGGTGCGCAGAAGCTTGATGCCAAAGGAAAGCCAGTAGGCAAGAAAGTTTCTTTGCGTAATGACGATGTGCTGTACCAAATGGAGTTGTTCAATAGACAACCACCAGCGAAGGGAGTGAAATTCTCAACTGTTGAGGAACATGAGGGCGAAAGATATATTGTTGAGCATGAGGGTGAACATGAGGTCTCAAGAACAAAACTGACGACTGTTGAGAAACAACGGGAAGCCGAAGTCGAAGCCGAGCAGAAAGCGGAGGTAAAGAAGCAAGAAGCGGAAGCGGAAGCGGAAGCGGAGATTGATGAGTTCTTAAAGGAAGAACCAGAGTTAGCAGAGGAACTTGAGAAGGAGTTTGAAAGCGAGAAGGTTGAAGAGAAAACACCAGAGACGGAAGAGGTTGAAGCGGCAGAGGAAAAGCCGAAAAGCCTTATAGATGAGTTGCTGGACGAGTTGACTGACGAAGACCTTGCAGAATTTGGTCTTGAGACAACAAAGAAAGGCACGATTGAGGCGATGGAAACCAGTAGTGGTAAAACGCCAGAAGAGATCAAGAAAGCGAAAGTCCGTGCGCTGATAGGGAAGATGTTGAAAGACAAGAAAGAACTTCTTGCTGACCAACGGTTTCAGAAAAAGGTTAGTGACCTTTACGATGCCATGTCAGAGCAAGCGGAGATGGTGGGTAGTAAAGAGCAATACGCAGAGTATGTTGCGTCAGTAGCGTCTGGTCTAACACCAAACGTACACGGTAAGAGACATATCGGAAGTAAAGCTAAAGGCGTTGTATATACACACCCAACAGAGAAACTTGGCTTCGTGGATGGATATGATGGTTTGCGAGCAGAACCATATTTAATAAACCAGCGAAAAGAAGAGGCTATAGGGGAGTTCGATACATCGCCCCTTATCGCTGGCGAGTACAGGATAGAAGCACCAGAGCAATCACACATGCTTGGCTCTGTAGAAGACATAAGTAATTTCACAAAAGGTATAGAAGATGGAAAATACGGAGGAATACCAACAGAACAATCTGGTACGGGCGGAGCGGCTAAAGGGGTTAGACCCGAAGGTGGCAAGGCGACTGGCGAACCCGATGGCGGAAGTGGAGGAAAGGGACAGTCTGGAACAGATGGCGACAGGGGAGAAGTGGATGCCGACCCAATCAAACCAGATGCTCCCAAACGAACCGTTCTTACATCAGATGAGGGCGAAGGAGATACAGGGCGACCCCCACTTCACGGAACTCATTACGGAGACCTCCCAGAACCCACAACTCATATCAATGATGGAAAATACGATATAGATGAACACCAGCTATATGCGTTAAACCAGATACTCACACGCTTCTATGATAATGAAGGTGAGGGATTTGTACTGGCAGACGGTACAGGAGTAGGTAAGACCAGAATACTTCTTACCTCCGCCAGAGAGATTGCCGACAGGACAGGAAAACCTGTTCTCATCATTACCGAGAATAAGCAGATTTTAGAGACCGCCTTTAAGCCAGAGGCGGAAAGAGCAGGGGTTAATCTCGATAATATTGAGATGACCACCTATGATGGCATCAAAGGTGAGGGTGGTCTGAAAGAAGATTTCCAAAAAGACTATGGTGCAGTAATGTTTGATGAGGCTCACAACCTTAAAAACCCAACATCAGACAAATCTGCCACAGCGCTGACCATTACGGCTGACAAACATTTGTTTGCCACAGCAACCCCAATGGACAGACCGACAGGAGCCACATACTTCTTTGAGAAGATGCTTGGTATTCCAAAGGCACAGATCATGGCGCAGCTTGGTTTCAAGTTGAAGCCTATGGTACACCCAAAAACAGGCAAGACATTCGACATGCCAATCCTTATGGAAGGTTTCGAGTGGAAGGATGTGTTCCAAAACATGCTTAAAATGAGGGACGATGCTGAATTGAAAGGCGCGTTCCTTAGACGACACTACCCATTCTACGGGGAAATCCTTGAGAACAACCTATTCCTTTCTACAGAGGACGCGGCAATAACTGACGCGCACGTAAGAAACTGGTTAGACAAGATTGAAGACGGAGGGAAGAAAGCTGGTTTTATGAAGGGGCAGATGTTGTTCGAGACATCCCGACTGAATGAGAAGCTGAAACTTGATGCGCTATACCCAGAAATACAAGAAGCGCTTGTTAGAGGGGAGAAGGTAATTGTAATAGCAGAGACCGTTAACCCAAGCGTCCTTCGTGGCATGACCGAAAGGGAGTATTTCGAGAAGCGTCAATGGGGCATTAAGGCACAACTATCGTCAGAGCATGGCGAGAAGGTTGATGAACTGATGAACGCGCTAATGATGGTTCGTGGTGGGGAGAGAAACGAAGGGACAACCCACGATGGTAGTTTAGCGGAGCATTACATGGCGATGGCTCGCATGAGAGATGCTGTAAGGAAGCAGGAAAAGCTGGAAGAGATACTTGACTTCGAGCAGATAATTCTTGAGATACCAGATGTCAAGCGGTTTATTGACATGGCGGAGAAAATCATGGATGACAAATCCATGCCTATTGAACTACGACAGTTTGCCGAAGAGATTGAAATGAACGGTAATCCCGTTAAAAGAAACCAAGCATACATTGACGGGGAGACCACCCGAATGAGAGAAAACAAGCGCCCAATAGACCGTGAGGGTGACGCTATAATCAACTCTATGATTAACGAACTCGGAGGTCGCCTGAAAGAAGATGGGTTCTCGTTCGGTAAAATTTACGGCAAGGGAGATAAGACTGGTGAGGTTGACAAGTTCCAAAACGATGAGAACGATGTGGTTATTGCTACACCAAAGTCGGGCGGTACTGGCATCAGCTTGGATGACCAAGTTGGCGGTATGCCAAGAAAGATGTATATAACTACTGCAAACTTCGCAGGAGACCTGTTCCAGCAGATACTCGGACGTATCAGTAGAAAGAACACGAAGTCGGCATCGTCAGCAGAAATCATATACGCCAATACGCTACGTGCTGGCATGGCAGAGACCGTGTATTCTGACGGCAAAAGAAAAGATATAGTCGCTCAAAAACTCAAAGTTCTCAAGGCAATCCAAGAGGGATTAGACCCAGATGTTGCCAGAGGATTGAAGATTGACGGGGAAGAGGGTGATGTTACCGAAGAGATTACTGGTTCAGGAAAAAGCAAGGCGGTTCCATTGACCGACATTCTTCCACCAGCGAAAGGCAAACCGAAGCCGAAGCCACCAGAAGACCCGAACGAGCCGTTGGTTCTCAATGAAGACTACGCCAAGTGGGTTAGAGATGAAGAGATTTCTGACGACATCATTTTGGGTATTGCCCAGAAAAGAATGGATGGAAAACCTCTAACCAAAAGGGAGAAAGCCATACACGATCATCCAGTCAAGTATAAAGAAATTCAAGAACTTATTGATGAGCCACCAAAGGAAGAGAAGCCGCGTGGAGCAAGGCCAAGTGGAGGCTCGTCATCAAGACCGAAAGCAACTCCAAGTGGAGGTTCTGAAAAGCGCCCAGACGGAGAGAAAGTTACTGGTGCAAAGAAAAAAGTGAAAGAAGCGGAGGCAGGTGTTAAGAAAGCACAGGACGAAGCGGAGGCAGAGAAAGCGGCTGGAAAGAAGGACGTTCCATCAGAGGTCAAAGGTGAGCAGGACAGAACGCTTAAAGCGTTGACAGAGCCGTTCCAAGACCCGAATGGAAGCACTTGGGCGCAGTTCAATGAAAAAGGAGAGGTTGTCGCTGTCGGGTATTTGGAAGATGGGAAGGTGGTTCAGAATGACAGCCCGAACAACGAACGAAATCTAAAGCGCATCAAGCCGCTATGGGAAGAGTTCAAGCGCAGAAACGAGATAGCCCATTCCCCAGAACTGGCAGACGTTCTACAACTTATAGGAGAGAAAGGGGCTGATGGAGCAAGGGAGTTCTTCGAGCAGTTCACTTATGAAGAAAGAGGTACATCCCCATCATCAACCGATGCTGAAAGCGCGGCAGGAGTAGCGAACTGGCTGTTCCATAAAGAACCTTCGCAGACCAAATTCATAGCTGAAAAAACAAAGGAAGCACTTACGGGAGAGAAACCAACACCGTCAGAGAGCGGAGAAAAGGTGCGTGCGGCAGAGGAAGAATTGAAAAAGGCACAGGAAGAGTTGGGTAAAGCCGAAGAGGAAGAGACGAAGAGCGTTGAGGAAACACCTACGGAAGAGCCACCCAAGAAGGAAGTAGAACCAGAAGCACCGAAACCGATAAAGGATTATGATGAGGTTCTACGGAACCCAAAGGAAGTAGAGCGGTTATTGAAAGAGAAGTTCATCTCTGATAATAAAGCGTTCTCCAATATGGAAAGCTGGAAGGTCGCTGGAAATGAGAACCAAATTGAATATGGAGATTTCATAAGCAATGAAGGGAAAAAAGTAACCGTCCACGATGAGAGGGGATTAAGGGAGGCTGTTATCGGAAACGTATTAAGGAACACTCCATACGCCAAAGACGTTAAGAATGTCGAGTACGATAAAGCGACAGGACATGTTAGATTTACAATAGAGTTTGAGAACGGGAAAGAAGTAAAAGCAAGTCTTTCAGCAGTTGAGCCGAACCTGCTCGGAACAGAGCATATACCAAATAGCGGTTCTGATGCGTCAATCACAAGGACTGGTCTATTGACAGCGCGGTATGCTGTTGAGGCTGGATATGATAATGCTGGCGGTCTTACCGCTCTGACAAAAGCGTATGTGTCAGCTAAGAAGAGGTCTCCAAGCAGAAGAAGCCTTACTGAAAAGAAGCTTGTCGAAGAAGTTGAAGATGTTATTGTTCCTAAACAACAGGAAAAAAGAACATTCGGAAACCCTAAATCCCCAAGAGTTCGTGGTGGTGTGCATGAGTTCAATGACAACGCCACAATCCAAGACCCATTTTCAGGCGAGGTATTTACTGTGCTGTTCTCGGACACCAAGCAGCCAATGCTGGTAACACACGACCAGAAGGCACACTCAATCATACCACACCCTGATAGGGAGTTTATTCTGATAGGCGAAAGCGGAACGATTGACGCATCAAGAATGTATCACAATGATGTGACCGATGCGTACCTGCAAAAGCATATAGACGCTGGTGGTAAGGTTATTAACCTTGATGAATACAACGGGAATGTTCGTGAGCGTAAGGGTGAAGGTTTTGTAGAAGACTTTGACCCAGCCAACTACGGGGGGAAGCCCGTCTATGCGGTAATGGAGGATTTCGCCAATGCTCAAAAAGACATGGAGAATACTGTTTATTTGGTATTCAGATCTATTGGGAAAGAATACGACAAAGCACTTGAAGACCTTGAGGACAGCGAAGGAACAGGGGCGGAGGCGCAGGAAATTCGTGACGCAATAGCCGAAAACCAAGCAGAAAGCAGTAAGCATATAAAGGAGTTTACGGAAAAACGGACAGCAGCCATAGAGAAGCTGAACAACTACATTCTTGAGCGAGCAGAAAAGAACTACAACTTCTTCGACCAAGTAGAGAGGATGTCGTTTCTTACTGACTACGAGCGTGCAACAACATTAAGAGACCAAGTGACCAAAAATCTCGACACTCTGATTGATGAGTTGGTTGAGTTGAGGAACACGCAAAAAAAGGCAGCAGAGACCGAGACACGCGGAGCAACCAAAGAGGGAGAGTTCAATGCTGTTTCTGGGTTCAGGGATGCGGTCAAGTCAGACAAGAGCGCTGGTGTTGTGGTTAAAGGTTCAGAGACCTCAATCTCAATGCCTGACGGTTCAGAGAGAGGGGCGCGGTTTGCGGTTGTTGAGGGAAGCGAAGTTGCTCCTTCACATATTCTACACTCCGTAGATAGGGTTGAAGTTCATCCATTATACCCGACACAGGAGGGAGTGGAAACCATCAATCCAACAGATTACAAGAACGATAAGCAAGCCTTAAAGCATACATGGGACATTTCCAATAATGTCAAGCCACACAAAATGATTACCAATGCGGCTGAACCGTCCGTTGGAGTTCCTGTTATTTCTATTGATGGGGTGGTAAAAAGTGGAAACGGAAGAACCATAGCGTTCCAAAGAGCCATACGCGAAGGGAACCTTGAGGCGTACAATAAGCACCTTCAAGAGCATATATCGGAGTACGGTATCAAACCATCAGAGATTGCCCACATGGAGAACCCGATGTTGGTTAAGATTGATATGTCCAACATTGGTGGGGAGTACACCGTAGTTGAACTTTCTAAATTCAATGGAGACCCACAGAAAGTAAAGTCACCAACACAGAAAGCTATTGAGTATTCTCGAATGGTTGCTGGTGAAGAGTTTGATGGAGTTAAGAAAAGAATGGCGGAGGTTCTGTCAGAAGTTGGGGCAGATGGCAAGCCGCGATACAAGAACTTCTCCGAGTTCTTTAAGGATAAAGCTGCCGTTAAGAGAATGATTGATGTCCTCACCCAAGAGAAGGTTATTCTTGAGAAGGACGCGGCAGTTTATTTCGATGCTGCAAAAGGTCAGTTTACAGATCAAGGGAAGGTTCTGTTCCAAACCGTACTACAAGGTGGGTTGTTTGACGCTCGCGTTGTTGAAGCGCTGATTGATGGAAAACTCAAGGGTCTTAATAAGGATAAGGTCAGCAAGCTGCTCTTACCGTTGTATAAGATGAAAGCGCTTGACCCACAATTCGACATCGTTCCTATGGTGAATGAGGCAATGTATCTCATCTCACAGCACAGAGCATCTACCTACACAGGAGACCTTGCTTCGTTCTTGAAAATGCCAAGAACTGCTGGCGAAACACCATCAATCCCAGAGGTAAATGCTCTTGCTATTCTCATTGGGGAAACATCAGGTAGAGCCGCTACATATAAAGCCAGAGACATCCAGAGGTTCTTGGATGAATACACTAAGCGCGCACTTGAAGCCAAAGGCGGAACCCTGTTTGCGGCTGACCCAAAGAACCTTACACCAAGAAGCCTGATTGATGGGATAGCGTCAGAGAACGCACACTACGAGAAGCTGGTCGATATGCTCCGCTTTACTGATGAAGTAAAAGGAACAAAGGATGCTATGATGCGAAAGAATACGCAGGGAAAAACAGAGCATCAAGTGATCGGTTCAAGTATTCCTTTCAGACACACAGGCAACGCAGCCGTTTGGAGGAAAAGTGAGTTGAATAACGTACAAACCCTGCAAGACATTGCCAGAGACTTCTTCCGTGATGTAGGAATAAAAGGAGGTAAGGAAGCAAGGGCAGGTCATCAGAAGGTTGCTGGTAGGTCAGCGCTTGGGTGGTACAACAGCGAGAACGGCATCTTCATGTTCAAAAGCATTGACGACCTACCTACCATATTCCATGAGTTCGGACACAAGGTAGACCTTGAGAAAGTGTTTGGAGGAAGAAGCGGCTCTGGCGAATTGAACTTCACTACACAGGAGTTGCTTGTGATTGAGGCGCACGAAAGAGGGAACCACACCGCTATTGCCCAGCACAGAAGAACAATGGGTGATAAGGTAGTTGACACCCTTCTGCATAAGAATGAAATACGAACACAAGCGATTAAGTTCTTAGAGGATATAGACCATTACCACAAGGCTAATGACGAGAAGGGGCTAAGAGAGGCGCTGGCAGAAGGATTCAGTAGGCTTATTGTAAACCCAGAATACTTGGAGACCAAAGCCCCGATATTCCATGAGTTCCTGACCGACCTGATTAAAACAAATCCCAAACTGGAAAGGGCAATGTATGACGCAAAGATTAAGGTCGAGATACTTAAAAAGAAAGACACCCGATTTAGAGATATGGTCGGTGGTGTTGCGTATTACAAGACAAAGGCTCGACTATTTTCAGCAATGAAGTGGCTTCGTGATGGCGATGCTATTTCAGCGTTGTTCGATAGCGACCATTGGATAAAGAAAATAAACGATGACCTGCTAAGAGAGAACCCAAATCTCCCAACTGGGCAGCAACCTATTTACGATGTTCTGTCATCAAGGGGGATTTCTGGCAAGGTCAACCAATGGGTGAATAGAAACCCATTCCTTACCCACGTTGACGCGTACGGAAAGAAGCATATACAAATTCTTCATAATGTGAAGCCGTTGACCAAGATACTTGAGCCAGCAATGGATAAGATAGGTATTCAGGGAACAGACCTGATACTGGCTTACCATCGTGCGGTTGACCTTCATAGGATTTCCAAAGAAGCCAAGACGGAGTTCATGGATTTACAGTCCAAAGCACAGAAAGCTTCAGCGTGGTTGGAGATGCACACCAATGCTGACGGTAAAATAGTTGGTGTCGGAGCGATGGAGATTGCTAAAAGGAGAGCGGTCATACTGGACTTCAAAAAGAAGAAGCCAGCGCTCAAGCGTAGAATGACCTATAAGGATAAGGCAATCAACAACAACATTAAGGAGGTTGAGGATGGTCTTGATGCGTTCAGAAGAGACTTCGGGAATGATATAATCAACGACCTAAAGACCGACCTAATCGACTACAATAATGCTCTATTGGAATACGCAAGGGAGGGAGGTATTCTTACCACCGAACAGATTTCTGGTATGCGAAGAGATAGTGAGTTCTATTTCCCAATGAAAAGACATTTCGATAGCTGGGACAGAATAGGAGGCAGGAGAGTTGGCAAGGTCGGCACAAGCGTAAAGAAAAGAAACCTTGAGACCACAAAAGGGTTTGAGGCAGGTGCAGTTTCTCGCGCACTTGAAAGTCCTGTTGCCAGCCTATACGACCACACACACGACATGCTCGTTAAGGTGGATGTGAACAATAAGAAACGAGCGGTGGTCGATGCGCTGTTCAATGTCCGTCATGGAGCGACAAAGGTTCGTGGAGCAGGAGACCATACGGTAGAGATATGGAGAGACGGGAAGAAGGAATACTACCAGATACCAGAAGAATACTCAAAGGAATTTGATGCGATGTCCCTTGCTCCCGATTGGAGCATGAAGTTATTACATCTCCCTGTTCGCGTACTTCAAAAAGGAGCGATAACGTATAACCCAGAGTTTGCGATTAAAAACTTTACACGCGACCAAGTTTCGTCTTCATTTTATAGTGAGCATGGCTACAACCCCATTATCAATCCATTGAACACGGCACGCGGAGTTCTGATGGCGATACAGGCACAAGCAGGTAGGGAAAGCGCCAAGACCAAAGAGGTTATTGATAACTGGTATGCGTCAGGGGCAGCCATGTCAACCATGAACGAGATACTTACCGCAAAAGAAAATCTGTATAGCCCAAAGCAGAAAGAACACAGCGTTGTTCTTCTTCACGAACAGATAAAGGGTGGGCTACCAGCGCACCAGATAAGGGAGTACAATAGAAGGGTCAGTAGGTTCAATGCGTATATGAGCAAGGCTGGCAATAATACCATTGGTGCGTTCGGAAATTTCTTGTCAGCCGTAACAACAATATCAGAGACCTCAACCCGACTGGCTTTATACACCAATGCCTATAACAAAACGGGCGACCACAACTTAGCGCTGAAAGAAAGCAGGTTCGGTGGGGCGGATTACGGGCAATCAGGTAGCATGCAAATGATAAAATGGATGTCGGTAATGACCCCATTCATTAACGCGAACCTACAACACACATACGAAACTGTTAAAACAGTTTCCACAAAAGAAAGAGCGATTAAAACCGCTAAGCTTGGAGGGATAATTGCCATGATGTCTGCTGGTAACTGGGCATTACATAACCTTTTCTATGATGACATGATGGGTTATGATGACGGTCGCGTCAAAAAAGAATGGGACAGAGCCAGTATACATGAGAAGCTGCACTATTGGAGGATTTGGATTCCACACCTAAACGCAATGGCGAAGCTTCCGAAAGGCTCTTTCGGCATGGACTTCGGAACAACAATCGAAGCTGGGCTTGACTACACACAAGGTAATGACCCAAGACTGATGGATGTGCTTTTAGGGGAAATTGTGAAGGAGAACTTAGGAACATTCACTTCCATCAAGAGCAACGCTCCACAGACATCCAAGGCTACTGCTATTATGAACAACTGGAACGACTGGACTGGAAGAGCAGTTGAACCAACATACATGCAGGGCATCAGTATGTATAGGAGGTATGATGCTGACACTCCACAGATATTCAAAAAAATGGGTAAGATGTCGGAGTGGGTGGGCATCAATGAGAACTATGGTGGCGTTTCTCCAAAGAGACTTGACGCAGTAACATACGCGCTTCTTGGTGGAGGTTTCTACAACGTTATTGATATGGGAGACAAGGCGTTGCAGGGATTAGGAGTGTTTGAAAAGAACCCCACCACCACAAAAGAGTGGGTTCAAGGCCTTCCTATTATTAAGACGATGTTCGCAAGAGAGGCTACGGGAACGCGGTCTTCATACACGCGAGATATGTTTGATATTACAGATGAGATGAGCAGACTGTATAATGATTATCGTGACAGTCTGGGAGCCATCGACTATGAAACATATAAAATAACAACAGGCTCCAAGAGGAAAGCTGAACTTCTCACGCACTACATGATACATTCTCAACGGGGTTCCAATGAGATACACAAACTGAAAGCAGCTATTGGGAACATGATGAAAACATCTCAACAGTTGGCGGATCCCAAGTCCCTTCTCTATAAAGTTGTTAGTGGTTTGATGGGTGATGTAGAGGATAAGGAGGGAACAATGGAAGCATTTGCAGACTACTACAGGGAAAATGCGTTTGAGGCGATAGCGTTTGAAAGTGAGAGCTGGTACAATAACTTCCAAGAGTACAGGTCTCTTTCGGATGATAAATCCGTAGCTGCTGATGATGAGGCAGGGTATCACCGCTACAGGGTCAGCCCGAAAACACTCATATACTCTCACCTGAATGACGAGAGGGTGATGCAGCTTTTAGGGCTGGATGATGTGGTTAAGATACTGACACTCAAGCAGGGAAAGAAGAAGCGCAAAAAGTAATAACTTTACAAAATACCCAAAGCAATGTCACAGACACTATGTAGTCTACAAGTTCAGTCCGAGTTCATAGTAATTCAGAGATCAGCGACCTCAAATACAGGGTCGTCAATCGTGCGTGTTTCGCATAACTCTACTGGTGCAGATATAGATATAAGCGTATCAACGACCTGCGCTTACCAACAGGTCGCAGCAGGTACAGTTACAGTACCACAACACCCATTATATGTTGACATTGATATTTCCTACGATACAAACGGGTATTCTGACGACTGTAGGGGCATCCAACTTTGTGGAGAAGTAACCATTACCTCCACCGAAGACGGGTGCGAAGACACCATTACCATACCAGTTTACATTTGGACTATCTGCGATACGAATGACTGGAAGCATGAGTGCTTTCAGACCATGCCCGAAGCCATTTGGATTGACAAGCAAGACCCAACGACTTGGGATGCGATAATAGCGTTCATTCCCGACACGCAGATAACCTATTGGCTGGATATAAACAACTGCCCATACATCACCGACTATGATAATGGCGCCATAGTTCCTGACCGTAGTGGCGGTGCGTTCAGCGTTACATTCGACCTTTCAACTTTTACAGATTGCGGAGACGACCTACTCGCCTGTGAGATAAGTTTGTTCGGAAGGGAGGACGGTATATGTGAGGCAAGAATACCAGTCTACGTTACAAATTCCTGCCCAGAGTTCGAGTGTCCGATTGACATAAACCCTCTCGCGGTATCAATCAATAAGAACGCTGGCGATACGGGAGCGTTTACCCTGTCAATAATAAACAACCAAAGTTACGAGGTTACACTTTCTGGGGTTTCTGGGTGTCCATACGTGGTAGTACCTTCTGACCCAACAGTATTGGCAGGAAGCGAGATGCTTAACGTCAGCTTCGACTACGACCTTACCAACTTCCAAACCTGTGGGGAGACCCCTTGTGGAGACCTCACGTTCACCGCAACATACGCAGGAGCAGGAGGCGAGACACTTACCTGCCAGATAACCGTAGCGGTCAGCATAAGCTATGAGTGTGATGAGGAAGAGGGTGGTTACGAAACGCTACTTGAGGACAACGCAGGAAATTCCACCGTAGTAATTGATGATGACTGTGAACAGATAACGGTCATTGATAATTCAGGCGGCTTTACCGAAAGCGGTCACTCAATGGGGGCGTTCACCAAATACAGAACGATAACCATTACACACCTGCAAACGGGAGGGGTTTATGTGCTATCGTCCATCGCTGGCGCAGACGAGTTGATACCTGCGTTACAGTCAGGAGTGGTACAGTTCTTCCATGATGTGACCGATGGCGGCATATATCAGGTCGTGTTATGCAATGTCCCTACATGGAACGTGTCGGCATCGTATCAGGACAACGATGATGTTGTTTACTGGAACGACCAGCTTTACGGAGCGATAACAAACAATCAAGGGCAGACACCAAACACCAACGCAGACGATTGGACACCGATAACAGAGGCGCAGATAGGCGATTACTCTGGTAAATACTGCGCTACGAAGTTGGTTCTTTCTTCATGTTCGATTGAGGATTGCTTCGCCAATAACATGCACGAAATCCTATGTGAACTCAACTGTAACCTTGACGACCTGTGTAAGAACAAGGAACTCATGGACATGGTGAAGTTCATCTTCCTTCTTACCGCGCTGGAAGAGGCATTAGATCAGGATGATTGGGACGCTGTGATACTTATTTATGATAAGATTACCCAAATCTGCACCTGCTAATGTCTCCGAAAGTTCCCATAACCCCAGCAGTACCCGACATTGGCGCTACACCATCCGAATCGCCAGCCGCTCCGAAAGGAGATGCTGACTTTGGGCAGTTGACATTTCAGACCGACATTCAACCAAAGAAGTCTGGTGGTACAGTACCATCGAAGCCTGATGGGTCAGGAGCCTACTCAAATGAAGAGGTATTCAAAGCCCTGCCAAGACAGGCGAAGCAATTATCAGCCCTTGACCTACTTAATCTACAACCATGCTGTGTTGATTGGATAGACTTCATCCTCATGTCAGCAGGGCAAGGAGTTCTTGACACCGACAGGTTCCGTAGGTGGCTATCAAAGGAGCAGTTGAAGTGTATAGAGAGAGAGGTCGATAAGATTTCTGGCAAAGGAAGACCGAAGAAGAAGCCTACCAAAAGAAACTATGAGTACCCACCACCTGAACTGAACGTACAAACTGGTAGCGGTTCAGGAAGTGGTAGTGGTTCAGGAAGTGGTAGTGGTTCAGGAAGTGGTAGTGGTAGCGGTTCAGGAAGTGGCGCTTGTGTCACCACCCTTCCAATGGGTTCTTCTGCTGATGATGCAGTACAGGTAACATTTACCATGCCGCATGTGAGTAATTGGAATATGGTCATGACCACTAATTTGGTTGGCGACCCTGCCGAAGAAACAGTAGAGGTTAATGTAGTGAATACGAATATCATAGTTATCTCCCCTTTCCATAAAGACGTACTTGTTGATATCTTAATCCGAGCCACAGATGGGCTGTCAGGCTGCGTGTGGTGCTTGAAGGTATTGAACGTCACAGTGGAGGGTGGAGACACAACAGTTACATTAGTGTCATTAGACGGTGCGTGTGCAGAGGTTGACGCAGGTGGTGGTTCGGGAAGCGGAGATATACTTAATGCTTTGTTCACCAACTGTGCCGAAATAACCGACACTATGGTTATCAATGCGTTCATAGCTGAACCAGAAACAGCAGAAACACCAGTAGCAACACTAAATGTTGGCGATGTCATTAAGACAACCCTTACAGCAGGTGGATGTTACCAGCTTACCGAATTTACGACAGCCGAAATCACAGCATCACCAGCCCTAACAGCCGAAGTATTCCCAGCCACACTCACGGCATGTACGGACTGTGCTGACACAATATGTATTTCCCCAGTAGGAGTGTTTAGTGTAGACTTCCATATTGACGGGACGAACAACCTTGTCATTGAGAACAACACGATACACAACTGGGATGCTTACGCGCTCTCTGTAACACCCGTTGATGGTGGGGCTATGACAAATCTAAGCGGCACAGTTCTTCTACCAACAGGCTCTACTTCGATAATAATGGCACACATTGACCCAACAGATAGGTATGCTTTTAATCTTGTCATAACAATAGGCGCGTGTGATTACTGCTCGTTTAGTGGTGCGCCAGTAACTATGGTAGTAGGTGGGCTTGGTGTGTCTGCTGGAACAGCTAACGGAATTTGTCCATAATGTACGATAAACAGATACAAAACCTATTCATCGAGGTAGCCGCCATAAGAAAGCGGCTTAACGTGCTTGCGCCAGAACTATCGAAACTGGAAGCCCCAACGGTTGACCTTGAACCCATCAATAAAAAGATTATTGACCTTAACAGGAGGGTTTCCGATAACGTGTTAAGCGAGGAAGATAAGGAGCAATTCGTACAACGGGCTACGGCTGATATGAAGCGTAGGATTGAGGACGTTGAAAGACTATCAGCACTTGAGCCAGATGTATTTAAGGGTATGCAAGACAGCCCTCTGGTCGGGTGGTATGATGGGAAACCTAAACCAACAGAGTTTGAGGCGTTCCTACCAGCAATGGACGAGGGAGATGTGCTTGTTAAAGGAAGGGATGGTTTGATTGGCGCTCCAAGAGAATTGCCAGAAGACACAAGCGACTACAAGTATGAAGAGTTTGATTATAGAGCCGTTAATGAGGGTAATGTTGATTTTGTGGTTGACAATGAAGAAGGTAGGTACGCTTGGCTACAAGAAATTTACTACTACTACCCATCAGACTTTGGTGTAGGCGCATATATAAAGGTCGGAGAGAATGAACAACAGCTTACCCAGTCAATGCAGATGCAACGGCTGGTGATAGACGCTCCATCACCCATAAAAGTGGAGGTCAAATTAGACCAAACATCAGGTTTAACGACTGGGGCTTTGGAAGTGTGGACACAAAAAAGGAAATTTACCAAATAAAGAAACAACCATGTTAGGAGAATTGATAAAAAAAGGACGTATTGTACTGGCAACAGTATTGATGGGACGAACTCCATCACGAACGGTTCCTCTAAGACTTGGGGGAATACTTGACGCAGTTAAACTTGACGAAGCAGTAAACCTCAAACAACTGAATGAGGTAATAGACATGATAGAGGCTCACCACCCAGAAGCAGACACCGATGGAAGCGGAAGCGGAAGCGGAAGTGGCGTTGGTACAGGTGGCTTCAATCCAACAGCTATTCTTGGATGGAATTGGTTAGCCGCTCCTATCGAAACAGAAGGGAACGTCTATACTGTAAGCGGAACTTTAAGCAAAGTTTCTTTTGCAGGAATACCATCTTCATACGATATAGTTGGAGACTTCACGATAGGTTTTCTTGGTAACGCAAGCGACTTCGTTATTACTGTTGTTTCAGCAACGTTGAACGGAACGATACCGATACAAAGCGGTTGGTTTGAGATACTTTCCCCTCCACCAGCAGACCCAAGAGTAGACCTTACTGGTGTACCTGCGGTTGGATTTGTTACTGGTAACGTTGTGGTGTAGTGGACATAGCCATACGGAACTCGGCAGGAGGGATAGGAGACGCGGTGTGTGGGGCGTATGTAGCACAAAGCATTAAACACAAGTTCCCGAACAAGAAGGTGGTGTATTTCACACACCAGCCTCATTGGTTAATGGATGTAGAAGGAATTTCTATACGCCCATACAGCGAGTTTCTTCCCTACGAAGGGGTTGTTTACGACCTGAACCACAACTACAACAAGCAGCTTTCCGAGATGCACAACCGAAAGCAATGGTATGCAAAGGCGGTTCCTATCGGTATGCACATCCAACCACCAAGATTAAGACGCACCTACTCTGCATCTCGCGCTGGAAATCACATAATCCTCAACCCATACACACATTGGAAGGGTAGAAATTGGAACACAGACCATTGGGCGCTGCTTGAACAGAGACTACTTGATAAAGGATATGATGTGGTGGTGATGGGAACCCCATCGGATAAATCAGGAGAGAAACTGGACTACTCCATGTTCAAATCAAGAACCATGATTAACAAAAATCACGATCAGGTTATTGATACGGTACTCAAGGCTAAGTGTGTTGTGGGAAATGATAGTGGTCTCCCTCATTTATCAGGAATGTACGGAGTTCCTACGGTAGCAATCACATCACAGATACACTCGAATAGATTGTTTAGCGGAACGAGCGTCAAAGGAGTTATGCCAGTTGGGTGGAGTTGCATGGACTGTGGATATGGACATAGAAAAAAACTTCATGGTACGTGTGGTAAAGTGTGTGCTGCGCTACAAGAAATATCGGTTAAACAGGTAGAACATAGAATATTAACCTTACTTTCGGTGGGTGGAACGGTTGTAGAAGGAAAGTTAGAACTTGAAAGGGGTTAAATACATATCACCAACGGGCAATAGTGGCTACGCAGAGGCAGGAAAAGACTACATAATCGGTCTCCATAATTATGGAATACCCGTAATGTATGAGCCTCTGAAATTCGACAACTTCGGAGAGCAGGAAACGGGCGACAGGTCAAAGGTCATCAAAAGCCTGTATCGCCCACTCGATTACGATACCGTGATAGTACACTCAACCCCAACTAATTGGGGAGAGAAAGCACGCGCCAACAGAGGGAAGAAGATTATTGGCATGACCGTATGGGAGACCGACAAGGTTCCTGACAACTGGGTTAAGATGATGAACCAAGTCCATCGTGTAGTGGTTCCATGTGAATGGAACGCCAGCGTATTCAAAAAGTGCGGAGTGACCAGACCAATATCTGTTATACCACACATACTTAAACCAGCACCGACCATTACCTGTAAGGTGTCGGGAATTGAGCCAGAGGATTATGTGTTCTACACCATCGGGCAATGGCATAATAGGAAAGGAATACATGATGCCATACGGTCATACGTTGAGGCGTTCAAATCCACAGATAAGGTTGCTCTATTGGTGAAGACCTTTGCTTCTGACTTTTCAGAGGGGCAGAAGAATGAGATACGAAGGATGGTCGGTGATATTGTTTCATCATACGAAGATGTGCCAAAGGTGGTGTTGGTTCTTGATGAGTTGCGGCAAGAGGAAATGGAAGCACTCCATAATGTCGGTGATTGCTTCTTCTCCATGTGTAAGTCAGAGGGTTGGGGTCTACCAGCGTTCGATGCAGCAGGTAGAGGTAAGCCAGTAATTATGACAAGCTATGGGGGTCAGATGGATTTCTTAAAAAAAGGAAATCATCGACTGATAAACTACAAGATGATACCTGTGTCGGGAATGGGTTGGATAAGAGCATACAGTAAAGACCAGAAGTGGGCGCAGCCGAACATCAATCAAGCAGTCACCCACCTTAGAGATGTATTCAAACATCGGCTCGGAATAAATAAACAGCAGATCAACTGGATGGCGAAGGAGTTTAATCCGAAGAGCGTAATCAAGAAGCTAATCAAAATACTATGAGAGACGAGATATTCAACCTTGTGAAAGAGGCGAAAGAGAAAACAGACCTGTTCAGACCAGCACCGATATATGAGATAGGGTCGTTTATTGTGAAGGGTCAGGAGGATTTGTCAGTCAGACCACTCTTTGAAGACCATGCACATTACTTCGGTCTTGATATGAGAATGGGTAATGGAGTGGACATGATGCAGGACGTAATGAATATGTCGTTTGCTGACGGAGTGGTGGATAATTTCATTTCACTTGACACCCTTGAGCATGTTGAAAACCCATTCAAAATGATGGATGAGATACATAGGGTGCTGACCAGCGATGGGATTGCGATAGTGGTAACGGTAATGAACTTCCATATTCACGCTTACCCAGACGATTATTGGAGACCGACACCATCAGCGTTCAGAATACTATGTAAGAAGTTCGACAACTATATCGCGTTCAGTCATGGAGAAGATGAAGGACACCCGAAAACCGTTGGGGTTATTTGTGGCAAGGGTTCGCTACCTGATAACCTTGCTTCGGTACTGGAAGACTGGGGCGCTAAAGTGTGCTATACTAAACAAACTATCCATGAAGCGCTTTGATATAATCAACAGGCTGATTGAGAGCAAAGGCTACAAAACCTACCTTGAGATAGGCGTTAGGCATAAGCCCGATTGCTTTGACCGTATTAAAATCCAGCAAAGGATTGGGGTTGACCCAGACCCAGAAGCGAGAGCGGAATATCGCATGACGAGCGATGAGTTTTTCGCTATCAACAGAAATAAATTTGACATCATACTTATAGATGGGTTACACATTGACGAACAGGTTGCAAAGGATATTGATAACTCATTGGGGGTTCTCAACAAAGGAGGGGCAATCGTCCTGCACGACTGCAACCCACCTACGGAATTTGCACAGCGAGAGGTCTACGAGGTCAACGGAGAGTTCCCAATGTGGAACGGAACAACATGGAAAGCATGGGTCAACTACCGAAGGTCGCAAACCTCAAGCCGATACATGAACCTGACCGTTGATACCGACTTCGGGGTTGGGCTTATTCTCGACATCGGAACAAGTGAACCGCTTGACATTATTGGTGAGGTAGAATACAACTTCCTTGAAGAATACAGGGAGCGGCTTCTGAACCTGATTACAATAGAAACTTTCAAAGAAATCTGCGATGATATTTGTGTACGATGATGATATAGCAGGAGCAATGTCGGTCTTCCTTAGAGGGAAACAGATGGCGGAACTACTTGACGCTGAACTAATAGCGGTCTCCGAAGTTGTCCCAAAGGATGATGAGACCTATATTCTTGTGAAGCCTTTGTCGCTCGCCAAATACCTACCCATCAAACGTCCGAACAATAAGGTGTTCATAGATGTGATTGATGCACATAGGGAAATGGAGGAACAGAAAGCTGTTCTCAAGCATTTCGATGGTGCTATCTATTGCAGCAAGTATGCCGCACAAGCGCACTCCCATTGGTATAATTCGGTACACACCATATATCACAGCTTCGACCCAAGATTATATGGCACTATCAAAAAAGACACAGGGTTCTCTGTTGCTTATTTCGGTGGGAAGGAGAAGTTCTATGAGCCAGAGAAAATACCTGTGGTGGCAAACCCTGTAACAAGACCCGACATGTTCTCTCCATCGGATATGGCGGTTCCGTCTGCGCAGTACATTATCAAACCCGATGAACATATATTCACATACGACCCCTTAACCAAGCTGTCAACAGCATCGTACTTCCATTCGCCTGTAATGTGTTTGAAGAACGCGGAGATAGAACTGCTTGGAGAAGACTACCCATTCTACACCACACATGACCAAGACGAGATGGAAGAGGTCTATCTATGTATGAAACACGCATACAACAGGCGGTCAACAGCTTGGGGTATGGCCGTAAGGGCAATGACCAACGCGGCTGAAAAGACCAACCCCTATGTGGTGTCAAACAAATACCTATCACTATGAGAGTATTCTTCCCACACATGCACAACGCTTTCGAGCGTGTATTCTCCAAAGCCCTTGACCAATTAGGACATAGGCTGGTGATGCCTGATACATCGTTCGATAAGGATTTTAGGTATTCCCAGAGAGGTAATCTTGAAGAGACCAGAACCCGATATAGAACCGACACGATTGATGTCATTTCAAGACCAGAGTTCTTCAAGAACCCACCAGAACTGATATTTGTCAGTTGTCGAGAGACCGAAGACGACACCATCAAACTGTATGAGCAGCTTAAACAGGATGGTTTTAATCCAAAGCTGGCACACTATTCAGGAAATGAGAACGTGAATTATAGGTTCCTCCATCATATAAAGAACGCATGGACTACATCAATAGAGATGTTCCATTACTTCAAAAGGTGTGGTGTTTCCAATGCGGTACTTGGAAGTAAGCTGCCAGAGACAGAGGTATTCACGCTAAAGCCATTCACAGGTGAGGCGTTGAAGGTTAGGTCGTATGTTCAACACTACGAGCAGTTGTTTCCTATTTCATTTGCAGAGTTCTCAAGGGTAAGCGAGATGTATAACTGCTTTGAGAACCACAGTAGAGTTCCATCGGAAACTGTACCAGAGTTGATGACTGATAGCATGGCAACATTCCATTTGAAAGACCATGATGGATGTCCGAACGTGCCAGTAGAGAGTATCATATCAGGAAGACCAGTAATTACCACCTATGAATTTGCGTCATCAAGGCGACTAAATGAGTGGATAGTTGAAGGTGTTACTGGCTTCTTATATGAAGACAAAGGGGAGTTGTCGGACATCATGCTTACCCTTGCTAACAACTTCGAGAGAGATAAAGGAGAGGCACTTCATAAGGCGTGTTACGAACAGTCCAAAAGGATATTCAGACAGAGCCGTTCCCTATACAGTATAGAGCGGTTCTTAGAGCGACTTGTTTAATTCGTATTTTTGGTGTGAAACCAGCATGAGACACGACTATATGAGCAAAACCAATGGAACGACTGATTGATAGTATGCTGACCCGACATATCCATGATAACCCTATCCTTAACGTAATCCTGTACGCAACAGATTTGATAGGCAGTATTATGACAGTAGCTTGGCTGACAGGGATAATCGAGTTCTTTCACATTTACATTCTTATTGTAACCGCTATATCAATAACCTTTACGGCTGTTGTCAAGCACAATCAATGGAGAGACAAGCGAGATGAAAAGCGAGCCAAAGAAAGAGCATGTACGAAGTCTTAAAGAAGGGTGGTCGCAAATCCAACGCGACACTACTGACCATGTTCATCATAACTGGTTGCTACCTATTGCAGTACCCACAGACCATGATATTTATGATACTGGAAATGAACGGTATCTGCTTCGACCATTATTGGATTGAACAATTCCCACGAATGACCCCAGCTTGGTACGGAGGATTCATGGTAACTTTGATAGGTCTCTTCGGGGCATCAAACGCATACACACACAAGGCAGATGAAGCTAAATGATAGGTTTTGCGTACAAGAGTATGTTCCGAAAAGCATCTACGAAGAATATGGCTCACGCTCTATACGGTGGGTGTCCAACACGATTATTGAGGCAGACCTGCAACTACTCCTTGACTTGGAAGAAGAGTTCGGACGCAAGGTTTCCTGCACCATAAACGACTGGAAGTGGAACGCAAGCGGCAGCCAATACAGGGGTCGCAGAGTAGAGGGAGAACCGAACTGGTCTCCAACATCACTACACGCTCACGGAGCAGCAAGCGACAAATTGTTCTATTACAAGAATGATGATGGCTCAAAGGAGCGCATCGAGAATAGGGTTATCTATGACTTCGTTCGGAAGTATGAGGCGCGTTACTACGCTCTCGGTATCAGAAGGATTGAAGATATAAGGGATGCGAAGACTTGGTTACATTGGGACACCTGTTGGACAGGTGCTTCTTTCAAGGATAGACTTCAAGTGGTTAGGGGCTAACCTCTCTCCATATAATAATTCCTATTAACGCAGCCAGACCCGTACCAAGTCCAGCGTCTTTGAGACCGTTCTGTAATCTCTTTCGCTTCTCGCGCTTATCCGCCCTATCAATGATACCTTCCAGTTCGAGTATCACGACATCACGTTGGGTAATTACGCTGTCTTTTAAGACCATTTGGGTTTTATACCAAGCAATCTTATCTACATGGAGTTCGTTAATACTGTCAGCATCATGTAGATTTCCTTCGCACTCTTCCGCAAAATACGCACCGAAGATCAGCAGTTCCCAATCGTACTGAGTGATGCCAATAGTGTCTTCCTTACTGGGGGAACCTTCGTTCGCGTAAGGAGACCAAGTAATCCCTTCTGTCTGCGAGAATATAGTATCGCTCGTCAGTAGGAATAGAAGAAATACCAAAGTAAATCGTATCATAGTGATGCGTTCTTTTAGGTCTACGTCTTGAGATGACAGCTATCACGCTATCCTTGTAGTCAAGACTATCCTGTGCGCTTGACCACAACTTATTTATTCTTTCTGTCTCGTCCCAAGCCTGTTGAATACGCTCCAACGAAACAGCATCAAGTTCAGCATCCTTAATATCAGCGTTCTTATTGCATTGCCTGATGTTCAACAACACAAGTACGATAATGGCTAATACCATCACCCCTAAAATCTTGTTGGTTACGCTATCCATGTTGTGAGGTCGTCCACAGCCGTATTAAGTGCTGCGTTTCCCCCAGCACTCCAAGCCGCTTGATTGAGAATACTCTTGATGTCGAAACTGAACTTGCTGTTGTCCGTCCTTGTGATGTGAATTTTCTCCAAGTGGGGATATGGTGCGCCCTTATCAACATTACCAACATTGGCAATCCGTTGTCTACTGATACCAGCAATCTCTGATTTATGGATGGTAGACCAATCAGTACCGTTGTGTGAGAACGCGATTGAGTTTGTCCAACCTGCGTCTACGTTTGTTCCTAAGTCGATGTGCATGACGAATGTTTTTTTCAAAGATATTAAATGTTCTGTTGTTTGCCATAAGGAATAATCTATTATATTTGTGGTCAAATCTATAATAAAAGGTCAATGGCTGATAATAAAGATAAGGTTGCAGTTATCAAACAACGTAGGGGAGAAGTAAAAGCGCTGTTTGAAAAGAACAAAGGCGCAATCGGACAGGCACTCCCGAAGTTCATTACTCCCGAAAGGATGATTAAAGTGGCGCTAACGTGCATAAACACCACTCCAAAACTATTAGAAGCAACCAACGCATCGCTGATGTCGTGCCTCATTCAGAGCGCACAGTTGGGACTTGTTCCTGATGGTATTCTCGGTCAATCATACCTATTACCTTTCGAGAATAACCGAAGAGGTATCGTTGAATGTCAGTTCATTATCGGGTACAAGGGCTACATTCAGTTGGCTTACCGTAGTGGGCAGGTAAATTCATTCCAACCGAGAGCGGTGTATGAGCAGGATGATTTCAGATTTCAGTTCGGACTGAATGAGGAACTGCATCACGTTCCAACCACCAAAACAGAAAGGGGAGAATTGACCCATGTGTACGCAGTAATACACATGAAGGATGGTGGACACATGTTTGATGTAATGTCAAAGGCGGAGGTTGAAGAGGTCAGAGCCATGTCCAAAGCACCGAACTCACCTGCTTGGAAGAACCACTACGCATCAATGGCTATGAAGTCTGTAATTCGTAGATTAGCTAAGATGGCTCCACTTAGTTCGGAGTTCCAAAAGGCTGCTGCTCTCGATGAATTGGGAGAACTCAAAGACAAATCGCAGGGATTGGCTGTAACGCTTGACGACAGCATCCAAGATGTTGAAGATGTCAATGTGGAGATCGTTGAGGAAGCGGAGGTCGTTGAAGACGAGAATAGAGAAGAGAGAAAGGCTACTCGCGCCAATAAAGCGAAAGATGCCACACAGGAAACATTAGATTTAATCGGAAAAAAATAAAACTAAAATGGTGAACTTAACTATTGCAAAAATTGAGAACCTGTTGAATGACAGAACGAAATTCACAGAAGGGACAGGGTTGATGGTCAACTACGACAAGCAGCCGAATAAGAAGTTCAAGGTCAGCTTCGCGTTATCGGTTTACGGCAAACCAGTATTGGAGCATGAGTATGAAGTGGAGATGACCAAGCGCGATGCGAATGAGCAGATCGTTGAGGATATTATTGTGTCCTTATTCAGTCTTGGTGCTTGGGCTATGTTCAGTAGCCAGTTTCCAAATGATGCGAACGAATTGACGCAGAAAGCTGAAAAGGCAAGGGCGAAGATTGATGAGGCGTTCGTAAAAGAGGTTAACGAAAAGGAAGAGGTCGCAGATGCTAAAGTTCCCAACTAATATTCCATTAGATCAATGGCACGCAGAGCGTAGCACATACATTGGAGGTTCAGAGATAGGGTACATCTTCGGGCTTGATGATTGGAAAGCAAACGTAGAGTATTACTATGAGAAGGTGGGCGTTATCAACCCTAATCGGGCAGATAACATCCACTCGTTCATGGGTAAAGTGCTGGAAGATACCGTAGCAATGCTATGGCAGTATTATGATGGAAGTCAGAACACTATCGTTGAGAACTACAACAACAGCAACATTATCCGTAAGTCTCGTAAGACCAACTTCCGTTTCACGAACCCGAAGTACCCACAACTTTCAGTAAACCTTGATAGGTTCTTTACAGACCCGAAGAGAGGTAAATCTGTCCTTGAGTGTAAGACCATGATAGGTTGGGTCGCTCAAATGTGGGAGAGCGGAATACCTCCACGATACGTTCAGCAATTACAGACCTATCTCGGAGTAATGGAGTTGGAGTACGCTGAATTGGCGGTGCTGATTGACGGTAGGTTTCCCGAAATATATCCGTTTGAGTTCAGTAAGCCCTTGTTTGATAGTATCAATGAGGTAACGGCTGATATTTGGGACAGGGTTCTTAAAGGGCGTGAAGCAATCAAGGGGGTTGACCCATTAAGTGATGAGGTCTATCCAATTCTTGATGAGTTTGCACCCGAACCAATCTACAATACTGCTTACGAGACATTCCTTCGCAAGAAGTATCGCTCAACTACTGATGATAAGATTGAAGCAGATGAAGAGATGCTGCAAGCTGCATTGTATCTGAACGACCTAAACATCGCAGCCAAAGAGCATAAAGGAAAAACCAGCGCTGTGAAGTCTCGTATCATGGAGTTCATGGGTGAGATGGAGCAGATGAACTGCGGAGATTACGGTAAGATTATTTGGAGACCCGATAAGAACGGTAAGCGAACGCTTAGAACCTACATTAAGAATGAGTAAAGCGTTCGACATGCTTGTTGGCTCGAAAGAGTTAAAGAAAGCTGTCGTTCAAAGGATTGACAATAATCAAGTGAATATCTACAGGTTATGCGAGAAGTCAGGCGCTAACTACGCTCGATTTCAGACATGGATGAATGATGCTGACCCAAGACACAAATCAACATCAACCATCAGCCAAGAGCATTTGATAGCTGTCTGTGGCACACTTGGAATAGAACCAAGATTATTGATTGTACTCAAGAAAGGGTACGAAGCTGACCCATACATCAAAAACAAATTGTTTTGAGAGGAAAAGTAGATAGAGAATTATTACCCGACCTAAAACACCTGATTGATGAGTTGGTTGCGGTAAGTAAAGACGTAGCCAGTCTCGAAATAAAACTGACCAAAGCTGGTATTAGAAGGGTTAAGAAGGGTCTGCTCGACCATGAGCGCGCAACGGTAGACTTCAAGCGGAAGATTGATAAACTAAGGGAGAGGCTATGATTGACTACGATAATCTTGATGGTTTAACCGTATTGGAATATGCGGTTCGCGATGCAATAGATAGCGGAAGAAGCGTGAATATGGCGTGCCGAACCATAGGCACTACACCTGCGACCTTTACGAGAATACACAAGCAGTTGGTCAAAGCAGGCAGACTTAAAGAAGAAACCTTGCGGAATAAAGAAGAAAACAGTAGCTTTGCGGAGAAATCCATACACAGACAATGTATGGATGAGTATTTCGAGTTCGTAAATGTGAGGATAGGAGTAGCGCCAAAGATAAACGGAGCAGAAGGGAAAGCGTTGAAGGATATTATCAAGTATTTGGAAGGAGCGATACGAGCGAAGAAAGGTGGAGTAGGAGAAGTAACGAATGAGGATATTTTGATCTCATGGCAGTACATATTGAATAATTGGAATAGACTTGGAGATTTCTACAGTAGGCGAATTAAGCTGGCGAATATCTCAAGCGACATAGTGAACATACTTGTTGAAGTAAAAAATGGGCGAACTACAAAAGACACAAGAACAGGGCGGAGTAGCCTTGCAGCGCAACTTCGGTCTTGAAAAACAAGACGCTATTGTAGCGGCACTCAAGTCTGAAAATGGCATGGCGTTGGCATCGCTTACCGTAGACCTTACGGCAAAGGCGATTGTGCATGATAGGTTGTCCAAATATGGTAAAGAGCCTATCCCACCAACCCTTCGTAAGATATTACGCGACCATAGAGAAGAGGGTATCAGGCAGGTTTCACTACTTGTTATCGACTTGTGCGACACATTCAATGTTGCCAGCAACATGAACGAGAAGCAGATATTGAACGCATCTATTGGTATAATGGGTGAGTTTCCGCAGTTAACTCTATTGGATGTGGCTGCGTGTTTCAAACAAGCAAAAACAGGTGGATATGGTAAGGTATATAACCGAATTGATTTACAGGTTTTATGTGAGTTCCTTAAAACGTATGAGAGAGAACGCACAGAATATATCGTTGAATTTCGACAGAAAGAAAACGAGGCGTGGAAGCATAACACCACTACATCAGAAGATGTCAAGAAAGATTACAAGAGATTGCTCGATGAGGCAGCCGAAAAAGCAGCCAAGATGGAAGAAGAATTGAAGAAGAGAAGGAACAACGAGTTTCAATCAGAAATTAACAGAAGAAAATTTACAGAACAATATGGGACTAATCAACACAGGGAAGAACCTACGAGCGCTAAGAACATCGCTGGGTCTAAGTCAGGGGGAGATAGCGGAGATGCTACAGGTAAAACAGGGTAGTTACTCCGATGTCGAGAGAGGAAAGTCTGGTATCAGCACCAGTCTAATGGAGAAGTTGATTGCTGAATTTCAGGCATCTCCCAACTTCCTATATCTTGGAATTGAACCGAAAATACTGGACGAGAACTCCGTAGGTCAGGTAATACTGACCTTAAAGAAGGATGGTACAGTTAATTGGGGCAACAATCGCGTCAATGGCGAGCAGGGGTAAGGGCGCAAGGCAGAAGGGACATGACTACGAGCGGAGGTTGGTAATCGACTTCAAGACACTCGGAGAACTCCTTAATCAAGAAGAGTGGAAAGACTGCGGCACATCACGGTATCTATCCAAAGAAACGGACGACAAGAAAGTTGATCTGTGCAAAACCAATCCATTCAACATCCAAGCAAAGGCTACTGAACGCTCGCCATCATACCACTCCTTATTAAAGGAAATGCCCAATGACGACAACCTTAATGTGATATTTCACAAAAGAAATAATCAAGGCGAAGTCGTAGCTATGGATAAAGGAGATTTCTATAAATTATTGCAGTTAGTGTTTGGTAGTTAAAGAATAATACATATATTTGTGGTGTTAAATCTATAAAACACTTAAAAATGAGGTCAAAAGTAATTACAGAGCAAGCGAAATTGCGCTATCTCGGATTTCTCCAAGAGGTTTACGAGGTATGTCAAAAGGAACAACCAACTACGGTTACTAAAACCAAGCGAGGGTTGTCAAAGAAACACAAACTCAACGCAGCAGTTTGGACACCTTTATATCAAGGTGGGGTTGTCAGAACAGAAGGTAATTCCAAAGGAAACACCGACAAGCCGAAAAGCCAATTAGTGTGGGTATGCAATGACCCACCGAGTATTCACATGGCTGCCGAACTTATCAAGAGGGTGAGAACCTACTGCATTGATAAGGCTATGATTAGGTCAGAGCGCAAAGCCGATACTGAACACGATAGGGTTGAAGCACAGCGCAAGTATTGGAGAGAGAGCGCGGCTCGAAAAAGAGCAAGGGATAAGGCTAAGAAGGAAACACCTATCAAGCCAATATCTGAAATCATTGCAGAAAACCCGTCAAAGAAAGATGAGGGCGAAACAATGCTTGAGCAGATGACGAAGGAAAAAGAAGCGAGGCATCAGAAGGGTCTTGCTAACTTGGCTACCAAGAGGATTGTTAAAGAGGCTTTGAGGGAGTTGGCAGCAGAAGATGCTAACAAGTATGAAATAGCCGATAATGGTGAATACCTTACAGCAGAAGAGGCTCGCAAGATTGAAGTCCCAACGGACAGACCATCCAATATACTTATAGGTGTTGGAGGTATCACAATAGAAATCAAAGTAGGATGACGAAGGTTTTTACATACGGAACATTGATGAAGGGGTGTGGAAATCACCACTTCGTCATTGGTACGAAGTTTCTCGGAGAGGGCGAGACCGTTAACGAATATGGTTTATACGTTGATGGTCTGCCCTATGTCTCTGAAAATGATGAAATCTCTACCATTAAAGGAGAACTGTACCAAGTATCGAATAGGAAATTGGAGCAGATTGATATGCTTGAGGGGCATCCACATTTCTACGAGCGCAAGCTTGTTGATATTGATGTCGGTGGTGAGACGCACGAAGCGTATCTGTACTTTTATAGTCGCAGCTTTCCATACCATTCATTAGAAGAAAGCGGAGATTATAGACAAAGGAGATGACAGGAGATTACTTGAACCTTACCTTCTCACACAAGGGGTTCACAAAGCTTGACCACATAGATACGGATGCAGCAGTAGTGCTACTTGAAGTGTTTATGAACAAGAAAAAATACTTAGGTAACTCATTCGTAAAGTATGATGCCACATATATTAGAAATGATGGACAGAAAGGAAAATACGAAATCGCAACGGAAAAGGTCATCGTCCTACTTTTCATGGATAGAAACGGACGAGTATTTACAGATGTGCGACCCTTCACAGGTGACAAGCTTAAATACTATTCGCGGAGTAAAGGAAGATACTTCAAGGTCAATTTTCCTGACCTATAAGTTCTTCTTGGAGCAGAATATAAACGGCAAGGTCTACACCTTCGCGGTGTACGACAACGATACTGAAAATGTATTGCACGCGGTTCTGTTCTCAAGCGAAATGATGAGTTTTCCGCTATTCATAGTTGATATGAACGAGCAATACACCAACGGACTGATACAGACCGATGACTTGGTAATCACCAAGCACAAGCCGCACTACGTTATCGAGTTGGGGTTTCCATTGTTTAGTGCGACACCAAGAATGGTTTTTGATAAAAAAGGATTATGGAAGGGCTTAATAGAGTAGTTGATTTCTTGCAGAACGTTGTGAACGTTCAAGCGAAGGGTTGGGGTCTCAAGGTTGAGGCTGTAACTTCGCCTGACTACACATATACATTCAGGAGCGACAGAAAACTGAAACAATCCGACCTGACCTACGACCAAATAAGGGCAATAGGACACTTAGAAATTACAACGCGGCTATCAGAAATGCTTAGAGAAGAGGAACGGAACCTACCGTATGATGCTTTCATGTGTTCGGTTCGTGAAACACTTGAGCAATCGGACGATGAGGCGATTGAACCTTCGGTTATCAACTTGATAGCAGCTTGCGCTGAACTGGGCAAGGCACATGGAGAAGGTAAGGAGCAAAAAGTAAAGCGTATGTGTGAGATTATAGCGGCACACGCGCTCCAAATAAGAAACAAGACCATTGGCATCAAGCGCGTCAATCTAAGCGGTGGAGGTCAAGGTAAAATGGCAGTAGTATGATATTAAAAAACCATTCTTTTTTTAGGTGAAAGATTGAATAACGGGGTTAGGTTTCCCCACTTAAAAACAAATGAAATGACTGATGAATTAAAAGAAGCGTTAGAAGCGCAAGGAGAAAGCGGAGTTAGAAAACTACGTGTAAGAATGAACATTGCTTCCAATGCAACCATGTTGATAAGGAGATACGGACTAACCGAAGAGGTTTTCTGTGAAAATGTTGGCATAGCCATTGAAGATTATCACTCGTTTCTAAGCGGAACGTATGATTATCGGGTAGATAATGCGACCAACTTGGATTTTTACACCGAAGAGTTGAACGCAGCAGAAATGAAGAAAAGAAGAGGATAGTGGATTGGCTTGAGGAACAGGAAAACCTTTTCAAAGAAGGGTTATCTATTGCGGCTGAACGAGACATGTTTACTGCCGATAAAGGCAGTTTGCTTGATAAAATATGGAACATGAAACTATGCGCTGACTGTAATGATGGAGAGGTTGTCAACAACGGCAATCTATGCAATAAATGCTACAAAAGGCGTATTGAACTACTCGCACAGACCGATGATGACGCACCATTAGGTAATCTATTTGTTTTAGGGCAAGGAGAAGAGGTTGACGCGGAGGTTGAGCGGTTATCAAAGAAGTTCAACGTAATCAGAATACGTGCCGAAGAGTTTGACAGTAGAACCAGCGATGGAGATTTGATCTGTCGCCTTTGGAGAGATGAGGATGGAGATTTACGTTCAGTAACATTTGCACGCAACGAAAGATTAGAGCCATGATGTTATCGCCTTTAGCATGTAGAACCGTTATCGAATTAGCGCTGGGACAATACAGGGATTATTGGAGAGAGAATGACATTGATTGGTGTTATCATATCACCGAAGAGAGCGATGATTACAACGGAAACGAGCGACATACCGTGAAAATCGGGTTTTCAATGCGCGATAACGCTCCTACACCGATGCACACGCAGTCATACGCACATGAGAGCGCGAATATCGCAAGGAAAATGAGTTGGAACCGCTTATTAGAGGCTATTTGCCTATCGGGAGTAGCAAATTCATACAGATCAACAGTAGAACTTCATAGAATTGGAGCGTTCCGACTGGATGGCACGCAGCAATGGGTTAAGAGTTATCCACTTACGGCTAAAGACCTATCTTTAGACGATGCAACGCCCGATTGATAACTATATCGTAGTAACAGGAAAGTCAGGCTACGACCTACAAAGGAAAGTTCAAGTGCTTAGACACAAAGAAGATTGGCAGCCGTTAGGCGCGCCCTTCGTAATCGGCTCGGAAGTCAGTCAAGCAATGGTAGCCTACCGAAACGCAGTAGGCTTCTTAGGTTTCATATCAGAAGCCCAAGAAGCCAAGATTGCTTCAATCGAAGAAGGTAGTTAAGCTACACCAGTACTCCAAGTTATTGCCACAAGTTCTTGCCAAGTGGTTAGACCCTTGTGTTTCATTATCAAGCTATCCCAGCCAGACTGCGGTAATTTCAGACCGTAATCCCTTCTAAGGTTGGTAACTGCTTGCGCTCGTTCGCTAACGAATGAGTAGTATGATGTAGATGAACCTACAAAGGTCAGCACCCAACATTTTAGGCTTCTGTGCCACAATAGAACGGCACGTACCTTCCTATTGATGTAACCGCGTTGTGTATGCGTCCTCATTATTTCTCGGTTTTAGTTATCATTTTATCGGTTATCGTTCTAAGGTCACGCGACCACATCACTTCGTTGTGAATTGTGCTTGCGTCAAGTTCGCAATTCAGTACCATGAAAAAACCTACATCCTTAATCAGGTACAGACCCATTGCGCGGAACTGTTGCGCGATTGCTTGCTCCTTTTTGGTCATTATCATTTCACTTTTCATTGATCTAATCTTTTGTTAATCATTCGGGTTAATTCACGCTCATAAATAGCCTTAGTTTTAGTACGCAGACCCATTGCAGTATTCACTTCTAAAACGTAGCCGTGAGTACCATTGAAAGCAACGTCAGCAGCGCCAAAGTCGAGACCCAAAGCACGCACCGCGTTAACGCCTTGCAGAACTACATCCATAGGAATTTTGATCTTAGGTTCTAAGAACTTGTAACCGTTAGCCTTGTTTTTCATACGGCTGGTCTGATAGCCGTTCTTACGTTTCTTTGCGTCAACATGTACGCAGCGACCATCTATAACATGTACGCGATATTCACGTTTGATCTTTATGGTACGCTCAAAAAAACCGTTCGGATTGCTTTCACTTGGTAGGTCGGCAACGTCATCAATGAACTTTATCCCACGACCCTGAGACAACTTGCGCGGCTTGTATAAACAAGGAATAAGGTCAGCACTTGGAGCAACTGAAAATTCAGCAGTTCGCACTCCGTTATCTTCAAATATCCGCTTACTTGCCAATTTATCTATTGCAGCTTTCACCGCGTCTATATGGTTGAACTCGTACCTTATCGTATTATAGATTCTAACCGACCCAAAACGTAAGCGTATTAGTCGTGGAAACAAGGGCAAGACCAATGCTCTTGGTGATTTCTGTCTTGTGATGATGCTAACTTTTTTCACGGCTGGTGATTTCTTTCGACAAATATACGAAAGATTATGATACGTGTCATATAGAAATAAACCCGTATATTTGGGGCGTTCAATTCATTATTCACCTAAACTACATAAGATGGACAACGAACGAATTAAGGCGCATTTCGGAACTATGGCACATCTGAAAAGGAAGCGCAAGGAAACGATGCCAGACGCGAACGGTAAGATTATTCTTACCAAAAACCAAGTGCGAACTCCCAAAGGTTACATCTCGAAGCGCTCAAAGGGTTACAACGAATATCCGCTTGTGCTTTCGGCAGATCTCGGAACCCTGAGACATCCAATTTCAAAGGATTATGTGCAAGTGTTCAAAGATTGCCAGCATGCGGGCTACGAAAAAGTCTATTGCCACAAAAGCGAAGTTGTCTTTGATGCGTACAACAAGTGTATGATACCCGAAATGTACGCGGTGAAGTTCTATCTGCGTCCGTTTGTTACGGCACAAACTAACGGTAAAAATGAAGGTAATAGTATTGGTGCTTACTGTAAGCACAACGAACTGTATAGTGGTACAGATCAGGGCGGTAACGAAAATGTTGCCTTTGGGTCGCTTGATGTTGCTCAAGCAATGGGCTACATATTGGTTCATACAGGCACTAAGCGCGTGAAGTTCGATGAAGGTATGGGGAATCTCGACCGATATTTTGATAGCAGCGACCACGTATTTAGCTATCATAGCAAGCGAAGGAACCCCGCGCAAGGGGCGGAAAATGAGCGATATACCTGTGGCTTTGAAATTGAGAAAGAAGATGCTGGTGTATTGAGGGAGCAAGATCGCGAAGAGTTGTATGATGAAACGGGTTGGATCTTAGAAGGGGATAGTTCACTTGACGGGACTGGTGGCTTCGAGTGTATCAGTCCGATACTCCCACTAATGAGAACCAACAAATTGATCCAAGCGTTGGAACAAGTACGGGATATTTTGGGTGCTGGTCAGTCCGAGCGCTGCGGTGGTCACATTCACCTAATGGATAAAGAAAGAAGCCAGCACGCACTGTATGATGACATTTGTGGCTACTTTCCATTGCTTTACGCCTTATATCCTAAGCGCGCACTGAACAACTACAGTAAGGCTTATGAGCGCGTAGAGATGAAAAACAAGGGTTCACATTCTGTTGCGGTTGGATTGTCAGGGCGCGGAACGGTAGAAATACGTTTGTTTCCTACTCCTAAAAATATCGTTAGTCAGGTATGGCGCGTCCGTTTGTGCCAAATAATGCTAACGGAAAACTGTCGCAATGCGTTTCAACTTGAGCGTATGTTAATGGACAACAGCAGCAGCCTTCATAAACACTTGCGGTTGATCTATGATACACCTGAAAAACTACAAGCAAAATTCGACATGATACGTCTATTCGCGCATAAAATTGACGGTGAAAAACCGCGCAAGTTAACGACTAAGGGGATGAAGTCCTGCGAAGTAGAAAAGAGGCGAGCGACTAAATTCATACAGGCACGCAAAGCACAAAAGCAAGCATAATAATTTAACCACTAAAAAACAGAATAACATGTGTATAATAATCGCAAATAGAAAAGGAAAAATGACCAAAGAAACACTTGAAAATTGCTGGAACGGCAACGGTGACGGTGCTGGTCTTGCATATAGTGATAAGGGAACCTTAATGATATACAAGGAACTTAGCAGCTTTGAAAGATTTTGGGGCGTATATTCAAAGTCATTTGATGAGCATGGAACTGATACAGATTTTTTGCTCCATTTCAGAATATCAACGGGCGGTGGTGTTACTACAGATAACGTACATCCATTCGATGTTGGTGATGAGCTTCTAATGGCACATAATGGCACATTCCATAGCAAGTACAAGCCTACAAAAACCGAAAGTGATACCAACCTACTTTGTCAAAGGTTAACGGCTAACGGGGTTAATATGGCGCTACTTGAGACCGAGTTATTTCAATCGCTATTATCCGAGCATATCGGCTCAAGTAATAAGCTGGTTTTCATTGATCTTGATGGCAACACGACCATCATAAATGATGACGCTTACAGGGCAGAGTATGATGATGCTGGTAATTGGTATTCCAATGATAGTTACAAAGGTCAAAAGCGATATGCTGGAAACAAAGAAGTAACCGACTACAGCCAGCGCTGGAATCAATGGGGTGATAGCTGGGGTGATAGCTGGGGTGATAGAAAGCACACCGAAAAGATCAAAGCAAAAAGTCCACATACTGTGAACAAGGGCGGAAATTCCACATTTGTACGCAGTCTTTCACTTGCTACAATGAACGACAAAAGCTGGGCGAAAGTTTATCCGCAAATGAGGTTCTGCAAGTACAACGCATCGACTGGAATCTTTGTTCCATGTAGACCCGAACTTGTCAAAGCAAACGGTGAATTTGTGTATGATAACGCGGCAATGGGTTATATCACAATTAAAGAGGCTAAAGCTATCATTACAAACCTTGAAAGCATCGCAGCGCAAGACATGAAAGACGAAGCAGCGCGCCAGCTTGCAGAACAGGATGTTACAGAGGCTAATTCGTTGCGGGGCGTTTATGATATAGATGCCTACGGGTGTGTCGGATGTTTCAGCAACCTAACGAATGACGAAATCGCCAATGGCGAAGGTCTATGTATCAACTGTCTGATAGCAGCAGAAGCCACGAATACTAACAACTAAAGACAATGAAAGATGAAAAACGAACAAAGAAGGGAACTTCTATTGATAGTCCTAATGGGCGCAATCCTAATCTTGTCGCTGGTGTTAAAATGAAAGGTCTTAAAGTCCTGAGTAGAGCGGTAGAGCGCGATAGCCTAACGGCAAGCCAGCGCGGAAAATTTGTATCCATGGCTGGTTATGTCATGGGTGCAGATCGGCAAGCAACGGCACAATGCCAAGAGTATGCAATAGGCGATAATTCAGCCTATTGCATTGCATGGTATGAAGCATGTTTGCACAATATCGCGCCAGCCGTTTACGCATACTATGAGGATAACGAATTGAACGCCATGAACAAGTACATTCAATTTGCTCTATCCGTGACGTACTACAAGCAGCATCCTGTAGACGTGTTACATGCGTACATGAAGAGATCAATGAAGAGACAAGCGAAATCTAATCTATCTAAAATTTAATCTTATGAAAGCTAAAACAAAAACACCGCCAGCACAACGAGCGCGAAAGGTCAGACGTATACAAATCAGCAAGGCTAACGTGCGCCAGCTTGCAGCCAGCTATGTAGTATTCTGTTGTTGGTGCGACCAAAGTGACGAGCGCACACGTATTGCAGTCCACAACGACCTAAAGCAAGCAATAAAAGTGTTTGATAATATCGGTAGTTATTGGTACAAGATAAACGCGGATAGCTTATTAGAGATGAGCGGAAACGTAGCCCTTCAAGTGGTTAACAACACGCAGCAAGCGCGCAAGTTTGTGAATTGGTCGCCTTAAAGTAAGCTAATCGCATCCACCGTATGAGATGAGACGAGCCGACCCGTACAAGGTCGGCTTTCTCTTGTCCGATAGTCTGGACGCTTTCTATGCAATACAGGGCAAAA
>Ga0209756_1000114_pt1 | contig 72566 bp, 57 predicted proteins | sample ETNvirenome_6_85_FD_184071 | JGI IMG/M metagenome (GOLD analysis project Ga0209756, IMG submission 184071) | Marine viral communities from the Pacific Ocean - ETNP_6_85 (SPAdes) (version 3) | ecosystem: Environmental > Aquatic > Marine > Oceanic | place: Pacific Ocean | collected 2013-06-19 | reverse complement strand
AATTCAAGGACAGCGGCAGTAGCCATTACAAGATCGTATAGTTTTTCTGATTTAGACTCGCCGCCTGTTTGGCGGCTGGAAGTTGTGCGATAGCCTGCTACCACTTCTGAATCTTGCAACCATTCGGCTGCCGAGATCTTCCTTGAGCCATCGTCTTTGCCTATCCACCGAGGGTCTATGTTCCCTTCGGGGTCAAACTGGATTTTAGGTTCGTTAAGCACAGGGTATGCTTTGGTGAATAACTTCATAGCCTCTGCTGGTGACTTCGCACTTGTGCCTGTTTGGTCAGTGCCTAGCCACAGCACCTTGTCGGGATTCTTAATTTTAAGAAGATGACCATACTTTCTTTCAGAGGCGAAGATCTTATTTTTCTTTGCTCGCCGAAGAGTGCGTTGGGTGAAGTGCCATCCGTAGATGCCTGCTGGAGTATTGAAAGAAGTCCCAGGGTTGAGGCCGACTTTATTAATGTCAGAAAAGGAGATGAGATGGTTCTCGTCGCCGACAGCCTTCTTGATGAGGTCGGCTTGAGGATGCTTGTCAATGCGGAGATCTTCCTCGATGACTTCTTGGATCATGTTCCGCAAAAATTGCACACCCTCCTCTTGAGCGATCGGTGCGTTCTCATTATAGGCATCGACAAACTCGTCCCAAACTTTTTGGATGGCTGTCTGAACTACATCGTAGTGTTCGTCAAAATATTTTAAGAACTGCACAAGTCCTTTGATGGTGTATTCGTTATCTGTTTCGTTGAATTTGAAATATAGTCCGCCGGTTCCTCTGCGGCTTGGCTTATTTGTGGCGCTATATGTTTCTCCTCCTAAATAAATTACATCTGCGCTGAAATAAACCTTAATACTTCTTAGCACCTCTAAAGCATCTTTGCGCTCGCCCCACTCTTTGTCTTCCTCTGCATCTCTGTCAGAAGCATCAAACGCTAAAGCAAGTTGATTATGGGCAGCAACGGACGCATCAACGAGGTCGCTCTCAAGATGTGCTATTACTTTGTCGCCCCACATTGGGTTGAGGAGCATACCAATAATCCGCTTCGGGCTATAGGCGATAGTAGTGGACATTCCGCTAAAATTGTGTGCATCAAATCCCATAACATGTGCCAAAGGAGGAGACTCATTAGATTTTACCCACTCGGGGAACTTGCCAATCTTGCGGATTCCCGGTGCTGGATAGTTGTCCAATTTCTCGTGGGTGTATGCGGTAAGATGACCACTCTGGAACTCTATACGAAAGTGTCCGAGCTTCTCGCCATCAAGACGGTTCAGATACTCATCTTCATCAAACTCTATAGATTTACGAAGTTTTTGGTATTTTGTCGGAGCATAAACTTCCTCTTCTATGAGTTTCTCAACAATTTCTATTTTGAGTTCGTCATAGTAGTTATGAATATTGTAAACCTCTTGAGCAATGTTTTGATCAAACATTGCAATAGGTTCTCCGCCGCCTTCCCAAACTAACCTAATGCGATAAATAAGCTTTCCTTCTGCTCCAAAGCGGATCACTTCTGCTTGGGCATCATAGCTAGGCTGTTCAAGATACTCATTGTAATGATCCGAATTTTCGTAGGCTTCTTCCACTAGTGATTCTATATGTCCCCAGACACTGTTGTGGTTAAGTTCGTCTTGTTGGATGGTCCATGGATCTTCGGGATCGACATTTACGCTCTCGTTGTTTTTTACGAATTCCGAATTGAGAATTGCGTGGACTGGAAGATCGAATTCCACTGTCACCTTCCACGACTCTACTACTACAGACTCCCCCCACTCATCCCACTCTAAATCGTAATCAAGATTCACATCGTCGTGATTGAAATATTCATGATTAAGATCCGACATCATTTCTTCGCCGTGATCCATTTGGCGTTGAAGTCCTTCTCCGGAAACATGATCAACATACTGTTCATCTGTTGTATCGTTGATCATGGGCATCGAATGAGGATACATCTCTAAATCATCATTGAGTTCAATATTCTCCAGTCCCAATAAATTATTGAACATAGCCGAAAATGCCGAATCTGAATATGATCCGCCACGATGGTATATGTTACTGGGGTCGAGTTGCTTCTTAAAGAAGGGGTGATCATCCTGCTCTTCTCGGGCCCAATCTATGACGCTGTTTAAGAATCCCGGCACAGAGCGACCATAGATTCTACTCTCGGGAACCAAGAAAGCGTCTATAAATCCATTATCCGGCTCGACATAATCAAAGCGCCGGAGGCGGACACGAGCAAGCGGAGTTACACCCTCCGTACCTCTGTCACGATCGACAAATACCTCTGGATCGTTTAGGTGAGATTCAATATAGGGTGCATCATCGCTGTCGATCAAGTAAGCGATGGCTCCGGCACGGCGAGCATCTGCCAACGCACACTGGAAATAATCAGAGCCAGGAGAATGACAAGATTGAATTTCTCTGTGATCCGACATGCGAGCCACATCAACAGGATTCTGAGAGATTACAATCGAATACTTATTGTCAAGAACTTCAGGGTTGCCTAAGAATTTTGCTTGGACTTTATTCCACCATTTTTGGGTTTCTTCTGGTAATTGTTTTCCAATCACCTTTCCTAATTTTATTTTTCTTTCTTGTTTCCCTCGTTGGGTCTCTACCTCTTTGACAGCAACACCGTCCTTAAGGTCTACTCGTAGTCCTTTGGAAGCGAGAGGAATAACAACCTCATCATAGAACTTTTTAATCTCTTCGTTCTCTGATGCTATCAGGGGTATGACTACCCTTTGTTGTCCACCAAAATAAGAATTCATTGAGCCGGGCTTTAGGTCTGCCGCCTGATCTACAATATAGTCGTAAGTATCATCGTCTATCTCATTAAGAAGACGGACGGGAGTTTGGTGCTCTTCTATAATTTCATTAATAAGATTATCGAGAAGCTTGTCGAAATTCATTTATGGGATTCCTCGCGCCTATAAAGAGACCTTCAATAAATAGGTGCGAGATTTAATAAAGGGAACCTAAGAGAGCTAGGACACATCCATCTCGTCAATTTCGACTTCAACATGCGGTGCTACTTTTTCGAGACCATACTTGAAAGACATAACTCCGGCCCTAGGTTTGAGGTTTGTTCCGAAAAGCTCATTGAACTTTTCTATGCTCCGCAATACTTCCTCTTTCCCGTCTTTGTAGAACAACTCTATCTTATACAATCCCATTCCCTGGGGATGGACTGCCTCTACATAAGTTACTTTATTAAGTTCGCCAAGCCTTGGGTTGGATTCTTCTCGGATAGCTTCTTTAATAATCTTTCGTAGTTGTGATTTTGTGATTTTCATTTTTTGTCCCTCACGCCATTAAAGCGATCTTGAATAAATAGGCGTCAGAATCAATAAACGACGCTTTCTCTCTCCGTTTTTGAAACACATCTCGTGGCATTTCGCCAATGTCTTTATATCCAGAGGTGTCCATTAAGCGAACTTCTACATCATAAGCCAGCAAAGCCTTCACAAGTTTCATCGCTTTCTTGTGTGCGTCGTTGTCTAACCCCAGCAGGACTGGTGTGTCGTTTTTTACGATCTTCCTGAAAAGTCTGCTGTCTTCTCGTAGGGTTGAGCCGAGGAGTGGGATGCTGTTTTCGCCAGCAACGATTGCGTCAAAGACGCCCTCAACCAAAGTCACCTCTCGCTCCCAGTCAATTAGCAGTTCGTTGAAGATGATGTCTTTGTTGCCGGGTCCGTTCATATACGGAGGCCAAATGTTAGGGTCGTATGTGCGGGACGTGAAAAAGTTACAATAACCTTCTTCATCAAATGATGGGAGGATTATCCTGTTTTTGTATTCCCCGGAAGCGCAGTAGCCTATCTTCCAAAACAGAACGTCTTTACCTACAACGGCACGTTTGCGCAGATAGTTTAATGGAACTCTTGCGGAGGCAGGGTGGGAACGACCTGTAAGCGTTTGAAACTCATTTGGAAGGTCAATTCGTTGGCTAGTTTCTTCTTGCTTGGCAAACAGGTTGTCTAGGTCGCCCAACTCAATATCGGCGTCAAAATCTTTCCATCTATGGATGTGACTTATATCGCCCCAACGCCTGACTAGGCGTCGTAAATTTTTGGTGCGCCAGTCACAAGCCCAGCACTTGCCGACATTCTTGTCAAAGTTTACTGAGAGCTTACGTTTGTGGTGCCCGCAACATCGGGAAGGATAAAGATATTCCTTGCCTTGGCGTTGAGGTCTGCCAAGGATTTCATCAAGGATTCTTTTCTTCTTCGCTGAGTTGGGATCGTTGAGCAATTAGTAGCCGAGTTCTTTAAGTTGTCTAATCGTATTATCCACGTCATCTGGATTATGTTTAATGGCGATGCCGCCGCCCTCACGGAACTCGTTGACATATTTGTCACGGTCGTCAATCAGAAGTCCTTGTTTTCCGTTGTGAACTCCGTAGGGCTTCTTGCTGTCAGCCAAGTTGACTTTTTCAACTGGGACGCCCAGTTCTCGCTCAACCCAAATCCGCTTGCCGATCTTGGAGCCTTCAGCCATTGGGGCTGATAAAATCTCTAGCCCTGGAATGTCTTTGATATAATCCCAAAGTTTCTTGCCGCCACGCTCCCAGCCGAGATTGGCCCAGAGTTCAGCGTCGTCTTCAACGAGCCGGTACATGAAGTCTCTCGTCCGGTAGTTTCTTTTTAGGCTGCCTTCTTGGTCAGACCGAGCAATGTGCCACCTGCTGATTACTACGTCCCAGCCGCCAAGCTCTTTGGCTGCCGAGCGGGCAAGTTTGTGATCAGGATGATCAGGCTGATCTTTTAGTTCCTGAAAACGCTTGTTCATGTGCTCTAGGACGCCACCCTCAAAATTGACGAGGACGCCATCCATATCACTGAATACCTGATAAGTCATAACGGTACTCCTTCCGCATGAATATTATCGCACAGACTGAGGATTAGGTCAAGAAGTTTTTAAAAATTGATGCCGCTGGGCAGCGCGCCGGGAGGTTTGGTTTTGGGTTGCAATTCAAAATCAGGGCTCTCTTCTTTCTTTTTCTTGGGGCAAACCGTACTATAAACAGCAGGAACCGATGGCATCGCCATATTACTACCCATCACTGGTTTATAGACACCCCCCGCTTTTGATCCCGTGCTTTTCATTATATTTAAAAATTCTTGTGCGCCGTCGGGGGTGAGAAAATAAGGGTATTCTGAATATGGTTTTTTAATGTCGCCAAAAGAAACTACAACCGCAGGAAAATAATCATTGTTCCATATAATGTTCATTGTCCCTACTATAATTTTATCCCTTGTTTGATATCTCGGATCTGTTGAACCTATCTGATCACCGGGCACTAGAAGAGTATCCTGATACCGGTCTTTCTCGACTTTTGGGTGTTGTCGGAGGAGGTCGTCGTGGGCCGCGTTTACCATTCTGACAGAGCACTCTCCTATTATGCCCTTTGTTCCTTTAGTATCGGATATGGCTTCTTTCAACAAGCGAAGAAATGCTTCATATTGCCCCTGATCATCAAAGAAAAATCTAACCTCACCATCGTGTCCCGGAAGTAGATCTCCGGTGTCCAAGTTCCAAACGGGTGCGGCGACCCATAATGATGCCTCTCCGTGCTCATCCCAGTTGTTGTTTGCTATTGCGCAGCGCTCGCCGTCGGCGATCATAAATGCCCGAGCGTCCAAGCCAAAAGAAGCCAGTCCGCCTTGGTTGACAGTGTGATCACCGAGTTTGTTTTCAAAGTCTGTTACTGCTCTTACTGCCTTTTTGTCCTGGGTCGTGGTGGGCCAGGTTGTGCCTTTGTCCATAAGTTGTGCAGCACCCATTCTGGAGGCTATAGGATAAGCGGTTATCCCTTTGCCTGTTGGTGCTTTTTTGCCGCCAAAAGCGCCTCGATAATATTCATGCGAAACAGGAGATCCAAGCGTTTTGGCGGCATCGCCGAAGGGGCCTTCAGATATATTTGAAGCTTTATTCTCGTTTATGAACTGTTTCCAGGTTGTTATATACTTTTTGTATTCGTTGTTACTCATAATCAAAAAGCTCCGCCGCTGCCGGCTAAAATCGCCGCTAATCGGTCTTGCTTTGTTTGACCTTTTGTTGGCTTTGGTGTGGATGGTGTAGCAGGGCCAGCAGGAACTGTAGAAGATCCATCACCTGCTGGTGTAGGTTTACTGCGCGCAAAAGGAGATGACCATTTGCTCTTGGGTGGCTTCTCTTTTAGTTCTTCGGGATCTGGAATGATAGGCTTGAACGAGGCTCCGGTGGCTGCGGCGGATCCAGCCGGGGAGGCCGGGGCGAGGTACGAGATGCTTTCCAGGGGAGTTTTTCTGTCGAATTGTGAAAAAACGCCAGCTAGCGATTTCATCATAGCCGGGGAAATGTTAGGGTGCCCAGAGAATCTTCCCTCCTCCTCTGGGAGTATTTCCCCCTCCTTGAAATAGCCATATGCCCTCTCCCACCACTCTTTACTGTTAAAAGTGATATTAGACTCCTGTCCACTCATAGATTTTCGACTACGCTTCTCCTGAGGGTGTGTCTTTTCATAAAATTGATTAAGCGCGTCGGCATGCAGATAAGCATCTCTTGCGTCGCCATAGATCCTCTCTGGGTCTCTTGCCCAATCCATCGCGTTGTACAGGTTAGATACTTTTTTGTTTTGGTCGTTATAGAGTATTGCCGAGCCATCATCGGGGACTACAATGTAGTATTGCTTTGCACTCTCAAAGAGTTGGCTTAGTTCCTCTTTAATAAGGTGCCTAATGTGTTCGGGAGTTATTTTCATACAATATATAGGATACTAATCAACTAAAGATATTTACCAAACGGAGACTTCTTCTTGGCCATGGCGGCAAGTCCCTGGGCTCCACCCCAAATGGTCTTCATTTTTTTAAGGGCTTGGTTGGATATTTTTCTGATTTTGGAAGGCTTATTGCACCTAGGGGATACTGGCTTGCCATTGTTCATCATCGCACAGGGTAAATTCTTTTGAGCATATTTGATAAGCTCAGGCTTTACGCGAGTATCTAATTGGTTACGCATATCATCTATTTGTTGGGGGGTTGAGGGGACTTCCATCCATTTGCCTGTGCTTTGGGTGAATGTGACCACATCTTCAAAAAACTGGTCAATAAGTTGTTCCCATGGGACTCCTAGATTGCGGGAATCAAGATAATAACCACGAGCATGACCCTCAATCTCAGCAGGCTGTAGCATATATTCAACAAAGGGTGTAGTGTCTTGTTTGATTCCGGCTTCTATTTGTTTTTGAAACTGTTTTATTATGGCTGGGCCGTCGGGGATATCGCTTTTTTGTTGCCCACTGGATTTTATCAGATCGTTCTCTTGGAGGTAGTGAACAAACTCATGGTAGAGAACCCCATCCAAGGTAGACAATAACTTCCCAAGATCCTGCTCCGCATTTTTAGAGAATAATTCTTTGTCATATGCTATTCTTATTGAGATTCCTGTTTTTTCCGCTCCGCCGCCGATCAGTGAAAAAACACTTCCTGCCGCCGGTCCAGAAATGGATCTATCTACACCAGGGCTCAAAGACAGCCTTAGTCTTAAATTATTCAATAGTGACTTGGGAAGCCCATCTTTAAGCCATTGGTCCAATAATGTAGGTACCTTATCTAATCCTTCCGATAAAATATCTCCATATTTTCCGGCGGTGATCAAAACTACTTTACCTTCTGTTCTCCATTTCTCACGATAAGCGGGGAACTCCTCCTTGTCATACGTCAGTCCTTGTTGGTCCTCTTGTGTTATAAAAGTACGAAGCATTAGCATATAAATTCTTGTAAGTTGTCGGGTTGCTGCACGGGCTTTTATTTCAGTGAGAAGGTACCTCTGCCAGTTTTCATTTATTTTATCCATAATATATTTAGTACACTAATCAACTAATACTATCTTTTCCGTCAAGAACCCTTTGTTGTCTTTATTGCGCAAGAGAAACTCTCCGGCTCTGGCTATTACGATAGCGTCTGCACGGTCGTCAGTTCCCTTTTTGTAGTTTCTTCCGCCCCGAGCCATCTCATATTTAAAAGCGCTCTTCTCTTTTTCGATAACGCTTTCAATAACCATCTTCTTTCTCTTTGGTCCCTTTGTTCCGCGGGGAAAAGATAAGCCATAGAGTGATCGGGCACTGTTAACGTTCAAGTAGGTGGGCTCTCTTTCAAAACTGTCATAACACATCCATGAAACAATACCATTAAATTTGGCAAGCTTCATGAGGGTGTCGGCTCTTGATCGTCCTGGGATAAACTTCTTTAAGGCTGTTTCGATGAATATGTGCTCAATATTATAATTGTTGCGAATCTGCCAAAGCTCTGATCCGACTAGCTCTGCTTTAGAAAACAGGGTATCGAGTTTGGAAAGATCCCAGTGGGTGCTGAGTACGAGTTTGCGGTCATCAATAACCGCCACTCCGACGATGGAGGTAGAAATGTCTAAACCAAGGATCATACTGTAGTATACTACATGTCCAACTTTAGTTTAAATGTGAAGTCTTGGCTTTCCTTTTTCTTCACAGGGTTTGCAAGCTTGGCCACGCCAATTAGATTTTTATGCTCATCAAATATACCAATCTCGCTGATGAAGGTTTGCTTTTCAAAAGGAGAGTCATACTCACAGTACTCATTCTGGATTGTATTTGTGATTTTAAGCTGTCTGGGCTCAATATAGCCTCCGGAGCCAGTGAGAATATTAGCTCGCCAATCACCGTTGGAAGAACTTGGCCAAGTAGGATTAAGAGAATTATTTACTTCTCCCTTTTTAGCGGTAGCGAACATTGTCATTGTTGGAATCTTCTGTGTTCCTTTAAAGTTGACAGAAAATAAACTAGCACTAGCATAACCCCCAGAGCTTGCAGAAATACTAGCTTGAGAATATGCGCCGAAATAAAGCCATTTTGCTTGAGTCTGTGAACCATCCGCCAAATAGTCGTCAGCAGTAGTGGCTGCGCCGATATCGGCAGAAGAGGTTATGAGCATATACCCCTCGTTATACAAAACCATCCCGATAGTTGATCCGCTCAGTGTACCCCTCGTGGAAATTAATTCTCCATTCTGACGGGAATCAATTGCCTCATCGACTAGTGTGCCAGTAAAATAAAACTTTAAACTGACGGAGCCCTTTGCAATGGAGCTTCCGTAAAATATTGATGGGATCTCGACCATGTTTACCGCGCCAGAGACATATGCCCTGGTGAACTCATATTTGTCACTTAGATAGCGATAATAGTTCATTGTATTTTTTAGTGCCATTAGGTTTTTACGATGCTCGACGAAACTAGTCTTAGCAGCGTTAGTTCCGTCGGGAAATGGCCACGCTCGGGAAGGCTGGAATTCTCGGCGGATCGAGGAGGTCATTGGATAAGATGCTGTCAGTATGGTTCCTGGGAGGTCTTCGCTATAACTAGAGGTAGTGATGGATCGAAAAGCCAGCCAATTCCCATCACGTATAACATATGGTGTGATTAAAGAAGATGGCACTGCGTTTGCCCCGCCAACAGTCGCGACTTCAGTCCGATTAATATTATATTCGTAAAGACTTAGATACCCATCGGGTACGTTAAGCCCTAAGTTACGATCATTGTTAATATACGCAGATCCGCTATATAACGTAAATTCATATTGCGGATGTGTGACCATCCGATTAATTAATATGTCGTCTTTCTCGAACCGGTGGAGGTATGGCATTCCAACCTCCTGCTAGTAGTCTAGTCTTACCCGAAGAGTGTATTCGTTGCTTGGAGTCTTTTTTAGAGGCTCGCTTACCTTGCCAACTGCTAGCAATTCATTATCGGGGCTGTACAGTCCTACCGTCGTAATGTAAGACACTGGATCGTCGGTAGCGACACTCTTGACTCTTAGTTTGCTTCCCGTAACATAAGTAGGGTTGCTACTATAATTAAACTCATTGAAGCTAGATCGGCAGAAATAGATAGTAGAATTAAGTTCGGTGGTGTTGTTGAAGGATATATTATCTATCCTGCGACGGATTGCATCACAGCTTGAACTAATTGATCCTGATACTAATAGTTCTTCCATATCTAGCCCACCGTCATCCATGATACAATCTGTTGCACCATTGAAAGTAGAAGAGAATAGGGAAGCAGTAAGGATAGCTACGCCGGCATCATAGAATACTAAACCGCAGGCTTCGTTAGTCACTACTCCGGCGTTTGTTGCGAACAGAGTATTAAACTCACCGGCAGGAGAATTAGTGTAGGCGTTAGTTCCGTTATTATCTTGAACAATTACTGTATCCGAGAAGGGCGTGGAATAGGCAGCGCCAACGCCGAATTTCATTTGGAAACCATTGGAAGAAACTTGTATCTGATCTTTAGTAAGCAGCCTAGCAAAATTAAAAACAATGACATCTTTCATCGTAGTGGCTGCGGCATTTGAGCCAAACGACCCGCTGTGATCAAAAGGATGTATGCTCCCTGAAGAACTGTACCCGGCCAACATCTGGGACATTTCATTATAAATATCTATTTTTGGATCATTCTGGGTTACCCCTGTTGATCCGGAAAGTCCGGAGTTAGAAGAGAATCCAGCAGTCATGTCAAATATGTGGTTAGCCGAAGAACTTAGATAAGGATAATCATATATTGATTGGAACATCCCGTGAGAGTAGTTCTTAATATTATTATCTGAATATGTTCCTGAAATTATCGTCCCTGTCAAAGGGATAGATTCATGCAGTTTTGTTCGGCTGCTTTGGATATCGTTAGGTAAGAGAGTCTTAAAGCTAGTAGCCATATTTTATTTCCTATTGTTTCTTCAAGAGTTTAAGGGGTACATCTACTCGATATCCCGTGGTGACTCCCGTGACTCGAATGACGGTATCAATATAATAGTAGGTAACAGTATCAATTACTACCGTACTTCCAAGCTCTGTAAAGAGCGTTGTTCCTGTCTCTATATCCTGGGAGGATTTCAGACGAAAGGTTAATCGGCTCCCTAATCGACCGCGGGTAGAACTTCCAATCGCCGACCCTTCTTGGGTGGCATTTGGACCCATATTGTTAATAATAAAGGGGATAGTTGCATTAGCATTTTGGGCGTTGGCACCACCTGGCTGAGCCCCAAAATAGTGACCGTCTGAGTTCATATTAAAATAATAGCTCGCCACACTATCATCATCGATAAAACTGGCGATCGCCATGCCCTGCCCGTCCGTTGTGGCTAACATTAGGAGACGATTATCACATTCAACCATATACTCTGTCTCAAGTAATTCTGCCTGTCTTGCCGACAAATACCCTAAAGTCAACTCTTCGCTATCAAGACCTTGGTCAAAAACTATTTGGGAGGCATTTGAAGCTATAGAATTTGCGTCAGCATAGCGGTATCCGGATTGATTATCTCCAATTTGCGTTGTGGTAGTCTGATCGACCGACACATAATACCCGCCTACTGGTCCCGGTGATGCTGCTGTTGAGGCACCAAACCGAGTCAGACTATTAAGCTTAATAACGGGAAGATATAAAAGAGTCTCATCAGCATAAGTGAGAAGCTTGCTTTTAAGGGCTGCGGCATTATTAGTAAACGACTCAAAAATAGGAAGCTTAAGTATCCGCAAGTCCTGATATCCTGAAGATGTTACTGGCGTATAAAGGGAGTAATCTATTTCGTCGTCTCCGAACGCAAATTTAGCGATCCTGAAGCTGCCATCACCAGCAGCCAAACGTTGCCGTCCCTTCTCGGTCAGCACCGCATCAAGTATAATATCACCACTATTGTTTAAGAATGCCATAACTTTCCCTCATAATAAACTAGTTGCTAGTTCTTATTAAATAGTCTCGCTTCTGCAAAATAATCATTTATTCCTCTTCGTCTGCGATTGGGTTATCTTCATAATTGAAATCAAGTTCGATATCAAACTTTCTTCCGGTGTCCCTAGATGTAAGACGGACAATGAATTTATTACCAACAATAGAGCTTTGACCTGGCTGCCCGGCAAGGTTCCGGATAGAAGTTATACGACCCTCATCGTCTCTTTCGGTAAAAGGGTTTGACTGAAGAGGGGACGGCCTAATTTGCATGAAGCGTGCAAATTTTTTAGTTGGAACAGTTGCCGGCATAGGGCTGTGTTCATATATATTAACTTCCGGTATCAGAAGACCCTTATCATAAACAAGACGTACCTGATAAATTGCAGAAGGAGAAGAGACATTATCGTGTGCATCGACTGCCACACATGTATAATAGTAATAAGTATTTGTTTCAATCTCGTCAGTTATATTGAAAGATAAGACGCCAACCTGTCCAGAATCTTCATTTACTTCCATTTCTGGCGCATACAAAGTATTAATCAAAGTAAGGTGCCTTACCGAATCTGGGTTCTTCTCTGGATCAAATGATTGATATGCGCGTAGTGAAGATGTTGCAGTCTGATCTATCTCCAGTGACCTGTACACTCTCATCGCCTTTATTTCGGTTACGCCTTCAGATTTACAATTTGCTGTTGCCACTAATCCTACTTCTCCGGGCCACTCTTTAGGTTCTGGCGGCGGCATCGCGTATTGTCTTTGATACCTCATAATATCTAGAAGGCTAGTTCCATCGCCAGGATGGAAAGTCCCTCCGTGTGGAATAAATACTATAGGGAGGGCGTTAAGACCTTCATAGACCCCAGTAGAGGGGGACATTCTTATTTTAACTTGGTTCTTTCTTCCCTTCAAGGGGAAGACTTCAATATCTGGCGGTGGCGGGGGTGCGTCCATTACCTTTACAGGCGGGTACGAAATGCCGAAACTTCTATCAAATACCTGTGCGCTAGACGCATCCCATGGCACTCGGTCGCCGGCATCATTGGTGGCATAGAATGTCCTATCATAAACCGGCACCTCTACTAGTTCTATCTTTGGTCGGCGGAGAACATAACACCGATAACTAATAGGACTAGGCCTGTTTCCCATCAGAGCACTAATAACGTCAGCGGCATTCCCTTCCAGTCCCGCGGGAACACTTAAACCATCCATAAATAATTCATATTCTGTACTATAAATTAAACGATATTCAAAAAGTGAATATCCATAAACATCCCCGTATTTAATCTGAGTGTCAACATATGTCAAATCCTGAACTTCTGCTCTTTGCCCCTCTAATATTGGCGTGTTCCCAATCATGATAGTCTGAAGCGTTGGCCCAGGCTGCCAAATATTTTCTTCTGTTTTATTCAGTCTGTATTTAGTTATTTTATATCCAATAGCCTCAGAGGTGGTATGTGATCTTGTTTGACTATTTCTAGAAGAAATGTCTAAAATTTCTTGGTATTTTTTACTCTTAACATTTGCAACACCTTGTAAACTAGTGCCCAGACTGCTTTGGTGACCCCCTAGGGCATAGGGATATGGACGTAGCCCTGTGGAGCCCTCCATGCAATGATCAGTCACAACTAGTGGTTTCACAAGTTGATTGTCCTCTGATCCATATGAGATTATATCAGGAAGATTGTAGAACATAAGCCCCTTATTTTGTCTCCTGATGGGTGTTCGTTGGACTCGACCGTGGGGATCATGTGCAAGGTTCGAAGTTTCTACAGAACATTCTCTAGGTGTTGGGGCAGAAGCCGAAAGCCCAGACAATACCCCAACGCTCTGTAGTTGCTGATATATCAGTGTCGATGCATGATTATTTTCAGCATCTCGGCGGAAGCTGACAGATATATTAAAAGGAAACACATGATGCTTCCCACTAAAATCATTAACAAGATCTTGATCAGTTGCTGGTAATATAATTGTCTCTGTCACTTCGCCGGAAGAAGAGGTAGTACTACCTATGGTTCTTGATACTAGGGTATAATAATCTGACACAGAAGATGGGAGCGGCGAATCTTCTTGGCTTGCTTGGCGAGTATTTGGGTTTATAGGATTTTGGTATATGGCACTCCTTGGAAGGTCGCCGCCAAAAGTAAGGGCGTCAGACATTACCCCGATGGTGATTTCCCCGTTTTCTCTAATCTGTTCTTGGTCCATTAATATTGGGTCAATGCCGGGCCACTCAGGAGATTCAGCCCCTGCCAATAGTTCTGGTGCGACTAAATTATGAGAAGGTATCCTTAAGTCACCAGCATCAGGAGAAACACCCGGAGCTAGAATAGAGTCAGAAACCAAATGATAGGCATACCCGTTAGTAAGAGAGGTTTCGTGAATTGAGTCTAAGGCTATAGACTTCTCATATCCTGGAATATACAGATTATAGTTCGGAGAGACTGCCGCTGGCTTACTTGTTCTTCGGCTCTCATTTAAATATAGGCGGCTCTCATACTGGTCAACAAACGGAGTAACCTGATTTGTTCTGTAGTACGACCACTGGAATGTTTCTTCTGGGTTTTGGTATTCGGGGGAATTGGCCGCTAGCTCCAAAAGCTTGCCAAATGCAAAGCGCGGAAAGCGCCGACTTATGCCTATAATAGAACGGAAAATAAATCCAGGCGCTAGAGTTGGCGGGGCAGCGTCATCACGAGGAGCTTCCGGGTTTCGATTAAGGCGGTCGATTATTGTCCATAAAGTATCCTCGTCGTCAACAACAAACTGTTGAGCGTCAAGAGTGGTACCAAAAACTTCCTCTACGGTAATTCCTAGTGCATTAATTATAGGAGCATTTTGTCCCCCGACCTGGGACTGGAGGTTGATCAAGAATTGTGTCACTTCTCCGCTGTCTGCTGAGAAAGATCCTAGAAATTCTTGGACTGCTGAGTTCCTGAGAAGTTTTCTATAGGTTCTTTCTCTTTCTGCCTCGAAAAATCGTGGCAGGTTAATCGATAAAGAAGGGTCTGTAGATATATTTCCACAAAATTTAGCCTCTGCGCCGCCATAGTTTCGAGTAATATAGGAAAATTTCCATGCTCGGTATTCCTCTGCCGTTGGCCTTAATGGCGCGTCGCCGGCGAATTGAAAACCTCCCACTGACCATTCGTAAATATCTACTCTGCTCTGTAAACTGGCTGGCAGCCCAACAGAAGCAGGAGATTTAAAAATTAACATAGGATCAGTATCTGGAGACAAATCAGATCCCCGAACAGATTCCTGATAATAGTAGTACATTAGAAGAGGGTCTTGTTCGCCAATAGCGACCGGCTTCTCGATAGATAGAGATCTTCCGGTGCCTTGCTGGGCAGGCTGATTAGAGTGGCGGTTTTGACGCAGTTGGCGTCCTGCCTGGCGAGGTGGTGGTGCTTGAGCCATTAGTAGATGCTCCTAGGGATATTCGACTGTAACAAGACTGAATCCAGAGACTCTTTTGTTATTCTTGGCTGCCTAGCTGGTGTGTGTGCTTGCTCCCCCAATAGCTTATGAGCGTGGGGAGGCGCGCCCTTAACTCCATATTTCGCCTCACAATTTGGGTAACAGTGGCTTTGAGCACTTTGAACTTCATAGTTGATTATTTGGTGCTTATGTTTCACTTCGGAGCTTTCAGTATGGATGGCTTCAGATGTCCATCCGTTTCCTTTTTCGTCTACATAATAAGTATGGTCATGGCATTCGTTTTCTGATGTTTTAAGCTTACTTTCTTCTATCTTTTCGTCATCTGTTTTTTCTTTATTGTCTTCTCCCAGAAAAAAGTATCGGTTATAAACCGGAAAATCATATATCTTTTCATCATATTCTGCGTGCGGGTTACGCTTCATGCTTCCAGAAAGAGAATCAATATATTCCGCAAGAGTATAGTTCCGAATTCGACACAGGACTTTTTTTCTGGTCTTCTCTGCGGCGACTAATATGTTTTGAGTAAATGGTCGCCACTGGGATAACTTGAGCTTATTGAAACGAGTCCCGTCAGCTTGCAGTTCTGGCATGTCCATATTATCAAGGCTGCCAAATCCTGCCAAATATTCTACTATGGCAATTTGTTTATAGTTCATCCAGAAGGCCATAAACTTAGCATATATTTTCATCGGGTCGCCCGTGACTTGAATATTATTTCCTTCGCCGAAGATCTCTACTCCAATATTGTTATTGCTTGTGTCAGAGTCTTTATCTTCTAAGACTGGGCGGATTACATCGAGGTTAAGATTGATAATTGGATTTTGATCACTTGTGGATGCCAGGATTAACATACTCTTAATAGAGGATGGTATTTCACTAGCGCTCGGTGAGGATAAAAAGCTTCCTATATTTTCGTGGGACAGAGACAAAGCACTACTTAAATTCTTGAGAGAATTGATCATCTTATCTTGATATGTCACTGCTAGCCTAAGTTCGGGATCTATAGATAGCTCTCCAAAAATAGCGAAAGGAAACTTAATGGGTCGCTGCACTTCTTTTAGTTCGGATTGCTTCTCATCTTTATACCCCTCCTTGTTAATGGCATAGATCGATGCCAGGGAGGAGTCCACTGCATTGAAATAGGCTTTATCAGCAGAGCCGAGATCGCTCTTCCCGCCAATAATAGATGGAATTGCCAAAGGCCCGTCAAGGATTGGAAGATAATTGTGCCGTGGAACGTCAAGGGAGGTTGAGATATCTTTCGCAGTAGCGATAGAGTCAAGAGAGGGATATTGTATAGTCGGGGAATCATTAATACTTGATTCGTGCTGTTCTTGTAATAACCCAACTACACAGTCATATAAGCGTCCGTTAGCACTTAATTTCTGGTCATTGTCTAATATTAGAGGATCGTGAAGTCCCCCTGGATGTATTAGGCTTTTATGACGAAACACATCAACAAACATTTGAGCATATTCTGACAATGGATATACAGAACCTTGCACTTCTGCTGTTTGGATTATGTCTTTTCTGTTTGGGACTCGGATAATTAATGGGGTAAAAAACTTATAGGCTGACTCTCCCAAAACAGGAGCCAGGGATCCATATGCCACGGCGGCCCGGGCGGGTTCGGCGCTGCCGGCTGTCTTGAAATACTTACCAATCTCCGCTCCAATGCGAATACCATACTCTGATATAAGGATCCGAGACAACCCATTACGATCACTACTGTCATTCTCTGTTTTAATTAAATAATCTATTCCAAACCCATAATCTTTTCCAACAATTACTTTTTTATCAAAATAGTGAGACCCGCGCATTAAAGGCATTTTAAACTCAGAGACCCCTCTAGACTCGAAATTGTTTCTTTCCAGTGAGCTTATGTCTCTTCCTAAAGGATTAGTTGGAAAAACTTCAGATAAGCGACGGTACAACATATGGATAAAGATATTCATATGTTCAATGAATTCCTGTATGTACGAAACCCTTAAATATTCAGCGCTAAAGCGATCTGCAAAATAATCTAAAGGAAGCGTGTCCACTTTATCTGCAAAGTTTTGAATTATTCCCTTGTACTCGGTCATGGCATATGATAGATGTTCTTCTACGCTCCAAGACTTGCCGGCGTGCTTATTATAGGTTCGGATTTCCGATGCTTTAGAAGTTAGATATCCAGTGTTGTGGTCAAATATATTCTGAACATCTACAAAAGTAGCGTGTTCCGCTGTTGGTCGTAATGGAGTATTTGTCAATTTATAATGCAAGTCGTCTAAAATATTCCTCACTAAGATCAACCGCTTTAGGGCTTCCCTTATAAAAATAGGAGAAGCATCATATATTGTATAATCTACGCCGTAACGAAAAGAGCCATCATGTCTTGCATTTGGATCCCCCCCTTCGTTTAAAATATCTTTCCCCTCAAAAAAGGAAATCTTATTCTTAGCTATAGTTTGCCCGATTGAAGAGTCGATATTTGGGATTGCTATATCATCTAGCCTAGAAACATTCATTATTATCTTCTGCGGGAAATCACTATTTGGCCCTAGTTCAGTAGAATAACCGTTTGTTCCAAGATTATTAATAGGAAGATTAGAAGGCGGGTCTATAAAGATTCTCTTTGCTGTCATGTTCATAATATATGACGGAGACTGAGTGTCCATTAGTCCTGTTCCGTCAAGAATCTGGACTGACGTGTCTCTATTTCTGTAAAGATACGGGAATAGACTGTGTTCTGCCAAATATGATTCTAGGTCGAAAGCAAAAGAGAACCGATGATTCTCTTGACTATCTTTTGTGAGCCAAAAATTAGAGAAGTAGTTCCCTTTTTTGACAATTTTTCTTATTCCCTCTCTCCGGGTTATTTTGGCAGAGGCAGGTGGGCTCGTAAGGTTCTTTTCTATCTGGGCAATACTAGAAAATAAAGCCCAGGCATTATTATTAGAATTAAAAATTGTCAGCTTTTGCTTATCTGGAGATGATGTAGTTGTAGTTTTGGAGAACGTGCCTTTTTTGGGCTTGTTCCCTATTCCTATCATTGGGTTATCTAAGGATATGCTTTTCCAAATAGTCTTGTTGCCTATTAGAGTTTTTGAAACAGGATTTGTCATTCCTGTAGATAATGATATTTGGGATACTCCAACATCTGAATCTGACAGAGTGTACATATAGGCATACAGGCTAAGCTGTTTTGTGTTTTTTAAATCTGTTTCCTTGAATTTAAAATGAATAGGATCAAGATGAATCAAGATTTCAGAAAGGGAGTCGTAGTCCCCCTTGTTAGCCAATTTAGATACTTCTGTTCCCAACAGATCAGAGATCGGGGCATCAAACATTGCCATAGAAGGCGGTAAATTTACTCCATCTCCGTTATAAACAAATTGGTTTTTAAACATTAATTGAACGGCAGCCATTTTTGAAGAATATGGTGATAGTGGTTGTGACTCTTCCAAGAAGTCATAAAAATATTCACAACCTTTGTCAGCAGACTTAGTGGAAAAGTCGCCCTTCATGAAGGAAATAAATTGTGGGGCCGGAACCTTGGCAGAAAACTTTCCATCTTGTTCTTGTAATCCCTTATATTCTTGGATCCTCTGAGTTATAAAATCCATTACTTCAGATGAATGCTTGCCGTATGAGGCGACTACTCTCATTCTTACATTTGAAAAGGAAAGGTGCCCACTTGATTTAGATTTTGAAGTTAAGCGGAAAGAGGAGAACACAGACATTGTGCTCTTGGTTCCGGACTCCTTCTTATCTGTAGAGTCCAGTGTTACCGAGTTTATTTCTATATCCTTAATCATTCTAATAGACATATTTTAATATCCCCAATCCTCGGCTGTGCCAATAGAATCTACAATATCGCATATATTGCCCGGCTCTCTTTCTATATTTCGGCGATAAACCGTTGAGTGAGTTGGCATCTCAATCCCTGGGACTTCTTGATCAACTAAGACTTCCAAGAAATATTCCACATAACTATTATCTAGTGACGGGTAAGCTTGAAGAATATCATCGTCTGTGCCCTCAATTGTAGTGGCTAAAACACCAGCCTCTGCTTGAAAGAATAAATTATCAGCATTTTCTGTATTTGGGTTGATGAACCCTAGCGCCGTAATCTGGTTTGAATCATCTACTTTAAAGATTTCAACATCATAGTTCCCGTTGAGTTTGAACAAAGTGTTTATTTCTTGTACATCTAGAGTAATATTTTGGTTTTCACTTAGTCTATAAAAATTATCTTCCGTGCCCGGCAATGCAGAGACATCATACCCAATAACTAAAGATGCGCTTACGACAGGGATAGTATTTCCTGCTCGAAAATTAGTCGTTCCCGATAAGGCAACATCACTATATCTGTTTATAGTGATATGCCACGATGGAACATAATCCGACCAAGGGCTGCTGTCACCAAGATATCTATTAAAAGGTGCAGTATATTCAGCCTGCTGGTTAAAGCTATTAGCAAGATTTAGACTCCTCATGGAGACTATCGGGGAAACGCTTCCGGTAAATCGAACGAGGGGGCCAAACCGAGGAGTTTGTGTACTGATGCGGGTGACTATGTTATTTTGAGATTCTGACAGTCCTCCATACACCCCGTCATATAAAATATCATTATCATAAAAAGCATAATATTCTGGCTTTAGTTCGCCTTTCGAGAACTTCTCTTTTCCATAAGGAGTTAGTTCTAGTCGAATAACCTCCTCTTTTTGATTTAAAAACTTTACCATACTTTAATTATGTCTCTTCGTTATTATTTGGCGTAGCCAGTAAAGATAATGTCACTGGCTGATTAGACGCCATTGGTAATGTTGAGCCTGGAGGAATGTTAATATTGATTGGCAACAAATTATTCGAAGAATTTTCTTCCTCTGCATACTCTTTTTCAAGGTCAGGACGGAAGCCTACTTTTGTATCAATCTTGGCTAGCTCTAGAAGTGAGAAATAGTCATATGGCCAGTTGTAGGTAGGGTTATTGACAGAGTGCTTGAGAAGATAACTATTTTTAGCGAAAGTATCTTTCATCTGATCAAGGGCAGTGAGTTGCTCCTCGGACATGCCGCTCCTCGCGAGGTAACCTCGTACGTTATCATATCCAAGGGCGGCATTTCCATCAACCTCTTCCATAACCATATGAGAATAATCCGTTAGTCCGCGCTCTTTAACTTTGAATACGAGCCATTTAATCTCGGGGAAGAGTCCATTCTTAGAGTTTGGTGTTGCAACGTCCAATAAATCATATCTAGGGTGTCCTGTTCTCTCTACGCTTAGCTCTAGTTGCTTCTTTAATACTTCTGGGAATTTTGTTGTCCCATCTTCCACTAAGTTTCCTGGCATGTAATGATCGATAGCTGAGAAACTAAGTTTAAAGTTGCGACCAATGTCCGGAAGCACGCCTTGCCAAATATCTGCAAGATCTTGGCGGCTGAGGTTTATTACGTGCTCCATCAGATAGACTACAGGGATTGTACTTATTTTTCCTCCCTGCAATATTTCATCATAATCATCATCACCGAAGGGGTTAATCACTTCAGGTATGTGAGGATATCCGCTTGGCACAAGATCTTGTAGTTGTTTTGCTAAAGCAGGTGGGAAAGAATATTTTGTAAATTTCTTCCTGAACTCTTTGATTTTTGGCCCCAATTCATTAGCTGGGGCGTTCAGCGTCACTAAGCGAATGTTCTGCTTTTCATCTCGATATACTGGCAAAGCAACTATAGCTTCTGATAGTTTCTTCTCATTATCTTCTGGCAATTCTCCCATTCTTTTTGCCTTATTGGGATCAAAACCCTTCCGGATAATTTCATCGGGATCAAAGCCGCACAAATCAGCTAAGGATCTTACCTGTCGCTGGGAGTCTATTACAAACTTGGGAATCTTTTTAACATATTCATAATTTACAGCGGTATTTCCCCCTGTTCCATCAAGTTGTCCTAGGGCGACGCGATCATATTCCTCGTCTTTCCCAGTTGGAATATCCTTAATATAAAGATAAATACCCTTGTTGTGGTCAGGGGTAACACCATACTGGTGCCACATCCCCTGAGCAGAGGAAGTGTATTCACTTGGTGTGACTGAAGAAGAGAAATCATAAGAAGTTCCGCCGCCATAGCGATTAGGGAAATCTAATATGGGAGTTTCCCACTTCGGCATAATTGTCCACTTATTAGGATCAGAAGAGATATAGGTTCCGCCAACGCCGATAGGGAATTGATTGTGGACATTGATTGTTGCGTCTATATCCATTCGATTTTGCCAAGCCCTGTTCCACCCATAATCAGGGGTTGCTGTAGTCGCGACATCATTTCCGTCGCGATCAACATAAGACCCGCTGGCTACATCAAAATAGCTTCCACTTTCATTTAAATATTGAATGAATAACTCGCCCTCTTCGTTGTTAATAATCTGTTCTAGAGTATATTCTTCTCTCCTCGAAGATGGCACAAACAATAGCCGAACCAAGCTTGGACCATAATAATAGGGGGGAGTGAAGGGCGCAAATTCGCCGCGGTGGACAGGCCACGTAGATCCGCTTGGAGTTTGGTTTGGAGTAAGTCCTGACCAGCCTTCTGAACCGGTGGCTGTTGGTATGCCGAAAGCATAAGGATTACTATAGAGATTAAAGTTGTCTGTCTTTAGAAGTCCAACTTCCATCATATATGCGCTCTTATTATCCACTACAACAGTTCTTTCAGGATTTGTTACCTGTTGGCTGCTCTTTGGTAGTGAGCCAAACTGTGACACAAATTTCGTTAAGTGTCCCTCGTGTCCAAACTTATTGAACTTCTTCTTTAAAAAGAACTTTGGAACATTGGCTAAGAAGTTGGAAACCATCTTCTTATAAAGGGTGTCGTCTAGTCCCTTAGCAGAGATTGAACCACTAACATCGTGATGTAAATATTCATTAATATCTGATAATACGACCGGTTGGTCAAATCCTTGTTCTAAGAAACTGGCTGGATCCATGATCGATTCAAAAGGGAGCCTATCTCCCCAGAAAAATTTATTAACGTCAGCGTCAGACCAATCTAATTCATTAGTTTGGCGGCGTTGGTTCCCAGGAACTTGTCCTGCCGCTACAGCAGCAAGTGTGCCGGAAAGTGCTCCCTTTAATGGAGTTGTAGCCGAAGAAGACAGGAAAGCGCCATCATTTCTGGTTGCTCTGCGAATAGGGTAATCAACCGCTAAACCAGATTTTATAGAGTTATATAAAATTCCTGGAGCAAAGAATGGTTTATATATTGATCGCCAGGCTTGAGTCGTGGCTGCATCATCGCCCTCATACACTGCTTGTGAGTTATATGACTCATAGAAAGACTTGGCGATATCCAGTGTTCTGTCTACGGGATAAAATCCATTATAAGGAAGCAGCTTAGCAACAGCGTTTGAAGAGAGTTCAAAATGACGGGGATGATTATTAAAAATAAAGTTACGATTATCTTCGCTCATTGGCATCAGGTCACCTAGGAACTCTGGTGTATCTGTTAGGGCGAAGCGTTCATAAAAAGAGGTATTAAGTCCACTGTAATTATCTCCGTTGGCTCCTGTAATTGACAGGGACGATGAAATTGTGGCTGCCAATGGCCCAAGCTGCTGATATTGAGAAACGTGCTCGCTTATACGGAATTCTGGGATAATTGTGTGATCTTTCGCTGCCAATCTTATATCTTGTGCATAATCTTCATAGGTATTGTAGAACGGATAAGAGGCATCGGCTGATGTTCCTTTGGCTGCGCCATCAACGTACATGCGATATTGTCCGGCAGCCCAAGATGGGCGTGTATATGCAGCGCCGGGTGAGCGGGGCTCTGGCAAATAATAATTGGATACGTTGGCATTTTTGCCGCCGGCAAAAGCTACAACATCTAAGTACCCTTCATCTGCTACCGCAGATCCTGTGATTGGCTTTGTATTCATCGCAGTCCCGGCGTTATCTGCACTAAGATCGACAATCCCAACTGTTGGAGATCCATTGACTGATATATCGATTAATCCCGAGGCTTGTGCATCAGTGATAGAGCTAGCGATCGCCGTGGCGACGTCATTAGCAGAAGAAGTTGCGTCTTGAACACCTATGATCGGGGGCGAAGATGCGGCAATGGTTACGCTGCTATCAAAAGTCATCGTATGGGTTGCTGAGGCATCCTCTAATATTAAAGTCTTCCCGTCAAAATCTGCATCAGCGCCATTCGCCCAAGAGACAACACCTATTCCGCTTGATAATCCCATAATAGAGGAGATGGTCTTGCTGTTCATCGCACTGCCAACGGTTGATGCAGTTAATTGTATTTTAGCTGTATCTGATGGGTCTTTGTTGACGGAATAATCAATTGGAACAGACGATACGGAATCAGACAGAGCATTATACAGGGAGTCTCGAATATCCTCTGTTGTAGCTCCGGCTGAACCAACTAGCCCAACGGTATAGGTGGCCACCGCGGGGTCGTATACAAATCCGCCGGTAGACTTATCAAACTCAAAATAAATAGTAGCGGATGATCCCTGTGCGGTTACTACTTCTGCTCCCCCGTGTAAAGAATTTCTATCGGCTGTCGATCCAACAGTTATCTCTGCCGTAGCAGCCACAAGAGGTTGTCCCTGGTACAACGACGCGGTAATTGATGCGGAAGCCGTAGCTGGGGTTTCGGATAAAGTTACAAGCTGAGTTGCCGGGATGTTATAAACATATTGAGCAGAGTTAACACTGGCTGTCTGATAAGATGCCGAGCCATTAGCATAAGAAGAGTTTGTTATATTATCGTTAATTGATCCATAGTGAGTCATCATTAGCTCACCGCAAGCCATAGTAGCAGCGTCGGCCATCAAAACCGGGATAGATGCTGTCAATACCCCCACGAGCGAGGAATTATAATCAGCGTACAGGTAGGTATCCAATGGCCACATAGAAGCCGAACCGTTACCTATTGCCTCTGGGTAGCTTGGGTCTAGCGTGTTGTAGGGCGTCTGCTCTTTTGCTAGGATAGTATAACCCTGTGAAGTGACATAATCCCCTGTTTGCCTAGGCATTTGGCGGTTATAGTAATTCTTTATAGATGGAGTTCGAAGGCTCACATAAGATGCTAACGGAGCGGGTGAACCCCCAGGTAGAGTAGAGTTATCCTTCCAGAAATCATTTACAAAAGAGAATCTTGCGCGGGTGCCCGAAAGATAAGTGTATATTTCTTTTGGGTAGATTGTTTCAGAATATTCGAATATCTTAATCAGGTTTAACCCGTTTACATACTCTGGAAGGTTTGAGACTCTTTGGTCTCTCATTATCTCATATGGTCTTTTTATTTGTCCGTGCGAAAATTTTAGTCTTCCTTGAATTTCACGGTTTAACTCACGGTTAGCAAACCCCATTAAAGAGTTTCCATAGCTATATTTCATACCTAGAGTTGTAAGCGTTTGCCCGGTTCTTGAAGGAGTTCCTAAGGGAGTCCGAACAACGTGACGAAGGGGCTTATACCGAGATGTCAAGGGCGTTTCCTTAAACCTCTGGGAATAGTAATATCCTAAAGTATTTCCTGCTCGGTCTGTAGTTTGTCTGCTCGTTGTGCCACCGCCGTACGTAACTTCAGAAGGTGGTGACGGAATTGTAATTTTATAACGACGAGTTGGGGGAAGTTCAAATATGTTATTTCGTCTAAAGTACGATCCCTGATTTGTTGATCCCTCTCTTAATTGTGTCCATGGTGCTATCTCAGGGTCATGACCCCAGATAAATTCATATTTCCCAGCAGAGGAAGTATAGATCGCTTTGCCGAAAGAAGGGTCAGAGTCAAAAGAAGTTACTGGGACTGGTATATCATTAGGGTACCGATTTCCAGACAGGATATAGTCGCTATAGAGCCCAGTGTTTGATCCGGAGAGCGCCATAAACCACTGTGTGCTATCACCGGCTGGAATAGGCCGGGTAACAAAAGCATTGTCGTAAAAGGTGCCAGTTATATAAGCCAAAGGAGAAGTTGTAGAAATCTGAAGTCTTCTAGTCTGGTTGCTTGGAGCCTTGTGAACCGAAGGAGTTGTTGGGTCTCCTGATTCATAGCCGCCAAATAGAGTATGCGCAGACAAACGAGTATTAAGAGATGTGCGTACTGGAATATTACGGAAAGGCAACGCGTTATTAGGAGAGTACTGATTTGAGTTCACATCCCTAAATTGCTGTTTAGAATCAAGCTTTGAGCCAGGTGCTGCGAAAGTGTTGACTATAATGGTCTGGGTTGTGCGGCGGGCTGGTCTTTGTCGAGGTGCAGCATAATCAGCAGACCCTGTAGCATTATTTGAGCGCATTGAAGGGGTTGTTATAAACGCCGAAGGCATGGAAACATCATATTGATCTGTGTTAAAAACAAAGTCGATATTTGTGTCTGCTCTGTTGTTACCTAGGACGACTTCATAGTTGCGTTCAAAGTTTCCGATTTGACGAACCCCAGAAGTAACCGAGTGGTTTGTTACTGATGTTTGAATATTTTTAAGGTTTACCGGCCGTTTGGCTGCCAATCCCCTTAGGTACTGTCCTTTGGGGGCAGAAGTTGGCGATACCGACGAGATCGTGCCTACGCCCGCGGAAATCGATAAATTGTATTCCTCTGTTCGATCTGCTGTTCTAAACGCTGCGTTATGGCGTGCTTCAGTGCCGCCGACATAGCGTCTAGTGAATGGACCCTGTAAAGGAGAAGAGCCGCCCTCTGGTTGAACCACATCCTGATGCATATTCGTAAGGTCTACATTCGGCAGCCCAACTGATGCTAAATAGGCATTATAGCCCGCGGTTATTGTTGTGCTTAGCGCAGTAAAGGGCGTCATCTGCTCGCCGTTAAATGATTGTCCGCCAATTGTAGCCCGGAAACTAACTCGCTTCTTTTCGTCGGGGACAGGTGAATCAACAATATCTGGCTGCTCTTCAAAGGAGTCAAAGGTTACTCCTGTTATTTTATACTTCTTGTTCTTTGCCTGATTTGCCCCCGAGCTATAATCTCCAGAAAAGCTCATTCCGAAGCTAACTGTTCTTTTTGAATCAACCTCTCTCTGGAGCGCTTTCTGGATAGATTGGCGGCTATAAATTAGTGTACCGGGGCCGGACAAGACATTGCTATATCGTTCAGCGCTTAGTTGCCACCAAGTTGCGTTATGCGACTGTAAATTATTGACAGGGGCATGATTATACCGCCAACTATAATTTGGAACTCTTGGGTTTATTCCGCCGCCAAGTCCTGCTCCGCCTGGGGATCTCGGGATTGGGCTAGGAATAACTCGATTTGGTATTGGAGGCGGGTCAATTGGTCTAATACCGCCCGGAGTGTCTCTTGGAGCGGGCGGAACGACAGGAGGATAAACAACTGCATCGTGAGGGTCGCCCTCTAGTCCTAAGTCTACAGGCGCGCCGCCAGCGTTACCGGCGGGGCCTAGAATTCCTTCTCCAAAATTTGACCGGTCTTTTAAGAGCGGGAAACCATACTGAATCTTGGGTCGTTCTAATACGTGACTCTCGACAACATTCCGAACATTTGGAGCATAGCGAGCAGAACCCGGAAGAAGCTGCTGAATCATCTCCGACATGGCGTCGTCGAGCCATTTATAATACTTTACATATTTGTCAATATCTATAGTGTTATTATTTACTTTCCGGAAAAATATTTCCCGCATCTTCTCCATGCGTTTATAATTGAGTCGGAATTTATTAACTGGTTCGCCGATAAGATTATTGAATTCATCGATTGAGGCGAAAAGGTGCAACATCCGGTTGGAAATGCTCCGATATAGGCTGCGCTCAACTGCAAAATAGAAGTTCTCTGGGCGGATATTCACCCCGAAGGCTTCGTCGTCTGATGATAATACCCGAATCATGTCCTCGCTGCTAATATATTCTGGGCCCTGGAGTTTGTTTGTGTAAACGTACTCTTTCCGAACCGGAGTAGAACTAGCCTTAAAGAAGTCGCCGCGCCCGGTGTGTTGACGTAAGTTTATAGAACTTAACATCGTTCCTTGATAGTCTGAATCATATTCTCCGGCGATTGACCCAGAAGAAAAATCAACAACACTAAACTGTCCGCTAGCATTGCTGCCAGTAATATTTGTAAAGTCCCAATCTAAAGCAAGTGTCTGAATTTGTGGAATATAAGCGTTCGGAGCGTTTGTCTGGAAAGAATAAGCATTACGGGAAGGATTAGTTCGACCATAAGAGTCTGCTTCCAGGGCCTGGTTAACCAGGCTCCCAGTTGGTAAATAATCTGTCCAGTAACGAACGCTTGAAATTTTAGAATCTGCGTAAGTTAAAAGGCTGCCGGTATAGTTTGTACGATGTGCGCCGGCATAAATTCTCTTTGAAGACTCTATAATTGACTGCCCAGTGGCGTAAGCTATTCCTTCTTCTGTACTAAATTCTGTCTTCGCAACACCGTTATCACAGTTAACACCATGTAATTGCAGAGTATATCCATCAGTAGCTACGGATGCTCCTAGAACCCCATCATTAAATGGCCACTTCTTTGGGCGCAAAGATAAAGTAAAGTTCCATCGCTGATTATCGTATACGTTGTTGAATATACTACTTGTTAATAGTGTTGTGCCGGCTCGATCCTTTACAAGAAAGAATGCATCCATAACTCTGCCGGCAGGTTCATAAACGGCTGGGTATTCTCCCGGACTCTTAACTGCATAAACTTGGAGTCCATAATCATTTGGTGCAGATGCCCAGGTTAAATCAACTGAAGAAGCAGTCGAATCAAGAGGTGTATGGAAACCAAACAGAGACGAAGAAATGACAGTGGGAAGACGATGAGAAAGAAGTTGATAGTTTTGTTTATTTGGGAAAACTACTTCTGATTGTAAGGAGAAGACAAAGTCTTGCAGATCCGTTGATCCGCTAATCACGCCTACAGAATTAGAATTAGTCGAATCATAATACTGATATACTGTAGCAGAGGCTGCATCAACATCTTGAAGTGCAGAGAAATCTACATACTTCTTTTCACTTGAATCTGTCTTATACGACGAAGCTAATTTAAAGTCTGAATTGTTTGAATATGTGTTTAGGGAAATTATTTCTTCACCAACACCTAAGCATCGAATAAAGTTTCTTATTGACTTTTCATTACCCTTGGACTTAAGAATGAAATTAATATTATTATAGATGTTTTTGTATATTGAATTTTTTATATCCTTTAAATTCTGATCAAAAACTATCTGTTCATCTCTCTTCAGGAACTGTTGAAGCGTTCCAATATTTGCAAAGATTTCTGGGGTCTCAATACCCATGCTCTCGACAAGCCTATCATTAAACGGAAACTCATTCATAGAAGCAGACAAACTGCCGCTATTATAGTTCATGTGTTTAATGTTCTTTAGGGCGGTAATCTGATTATAAATTGTGTCGAAGTAGCTTGCAATAATCTGAGTAAGACTGAGTATTTCATTTGCACCGTCCTCTTCCTCTTCAATAATCCAAGCCGGAAGATGGTTGAGCAAGCGGGCCGAGTTTAAGCCGTCGTAGTAGCTTCCTGTGTTAACATAGGTGGTGTAGGTCGTCTGGTAAAGAGAATTTGAAGTTCTGATAATTGGGCTGGCAATTTCCTCAATATTTTTAATAGACAAATCATTTATTGCCGAACCGGTGTTGCGGCTATATGTCTCATCATATCCTAAATAATGACCATTTGAAAGTCGTCCTGAATAGTCTAATAAAACCCTATCAACACTAGCTGTTTGGGTAATGCCCTCGTTAAATCTTAAATAAACTCCTAGATCTACGTTCGCACTGTATTTGTTAGACCCTCCGCCGACATCGTCAAACCACCAACGTCCAATTTCTTGAGCGTTCCTTGCCGATTTCCAAAAACGGAATTCATCTAAAGAGGCAGACAGTTTTCCGTAGCCTTGTCCGACCCCGGCAACAGTCTCGACATCGGTTTGTAGGGCACCAAGAGTTGCGATCATTGTACCAGTGACAGAGCTAATGACTCCGGATCCGGTAGTTACTGTTTCTATACATTCCCCGTTAGTATAAAAATCTATAGTCGGAGTTGATCCAGAAGTATTAAATACAAACCCAAAGTTGCGCCAGGTTCCATCAGATATAGAAATATTTCCCGCAGATGGGACAGAAGCGGTGACAAAGCCGTTTGATCCCGATCTTAACGTGACAAGAAACTTATCTTCTCCGCTTGAACCAGAAGCTATCTCAATTCGCATACGCCCATAATCACTATCGGCGAGCGGTGCGCCGTTCCAAACATCAAGGATGACTTGTCGTTCTGAGCTTCGATCTTTATCAATCACGGAATTCTTTTTGAAGAAGAACTCAACACTGCTCCCGCTGACGCCGCCAAATTCTAGGTTAGAAGTTCTTCCCTGGGATTCGTTGTATATTGACCCGCTATGTGGCCCGCCCTTAATACGAACAAATTGTTCTATTGACGAGGAATAATATCCAGAAGGATCTGTAGTTATTACTCCGTAATTCGCACCATTCGTAATGTAGCCCGTTGATCGGGGATAAATCTCTTCAAGAACATACTTTTCAATAGGGGCTAAATCATTATAAAACTTAGTTTTTTCCAGGAACGAACCATCATACGGATAATAATTGGCAATATATGAAAAAGCATTTTTATAATACTCTTTAGCAGAGCCGAACTTTACAAAATTTTCTGGGTCACTATAATCTATATCTGGAAGGAAGTAGAGACTACGGGTTAGACTAGCCTTTAAATGAGCATCAGACTCTATGCCGTTACCTAAAGTGTTCGGAGCACTTGACTTAAGATATTTGCCAACGGTTACAGCTTGTTTATTTTTCCGGAAAAGACTCTTAACACTCATTTATCTTCTTCTTTTATCTTAAATTTAAACGTTTGTGGCTGCTCTGCATAAGTACCTTGTAAATAGTATACAAATTGAATTCCATAGGCATATCCGGATTCTAGATAACTTGTATCTAACTCAAAGTAGTTTCCACTAACATCATAAGATAAACGAGAAAATTGATTGTTTTCGCTACCCGTCCCGAAAGGGATAATGTCTAAATTATCTACAACACGATAAACTCTATAGTAAGCATCTTCTATAATATCTGGTACTATATTTTTTGAAGCAACTGTATAAATGTTGGGATCCCAATTCTTATTCCGAGCAAAAACTCGCAGTTTTGGCTTCTGTCCTTTCAAGTAGGAACTTTCTAGGTTAGTAACAGTCGTTACATATTCATCAGCGAATAAAATATCTGAAGTCTGTACAGACGAGGGTTCTACAGATCCTGTGAAGAAGGTGACTTTGCTTCCGGCAGAACCGGTTGACCATACATCGAAAAGGGTCGTAAAAGAACTAGAAGAGGCCAACGATGCTGTATAAATTCCAGTGATAATATGTCCGTTCTCTTTTAAGAGCCCAGCCTCTGTCACCGTCGCTAAACTTTGCTTATGGTTCCGAATCTGTAGCTCAGATCCAGAGGGGGAAGTTGTGCCGGAGTATATACGTACATCTAATTTATCATTGGTTAGGTTAGGAATGTTCTGTAATTGTCCTCGAACATTGTTATAAAGATAAAGAGTGTTCATATTATTGTCTGCGGTTACTAAGCTACTACTAATAAAAAAGCTTCCACGGTTATCTTTTCTAGAAGAGTCCCACCTGGCCTCTAGTGTTGGGCGATAATTGTAAAATTCGCTAGTTCTTCCGAAGAACATTTTCGTATACATGGTATCAGAGCCAGAAACTATACTATCTGGGAACTTCAGTAAAAGTCCTGAATTTGTTGCTCCATTAATCCAGCTATAAACAAGTTCTGATACGTCATGTTTTATATTTTCTAGCCCACTCTCGAAAAACACACTTGAGGTTGGCGAGTCAAGATAAGAGCCGCCCTCTCTGGCTGTGGATCCCTTTTCTTGCCAACGAAGGGCGCTGGAGGCACTTAGCCAGTTTGAATAACCTAGATCAGAATAGTTATCCATATCAAGCCCGCGGCCCTCGTCCCAAGACTGAGATAGCATATAGACATCTAGGCTATAACTAAGCGGTACAGTATTCCCGTGAGGGGCGTTGTACATATTTAAATAAAATTTGATACTTCCGGAGTCAGACGGTAATGTGCCGGCTGTCATATCTGAACTAATTGTATTTATTGGGAACTGTAAGATAATTCTGCTCTGTTCGGCGTTAGCGGCATTGGCTGCCGAAGGGGCAACCGAGATAGATGCAGATGTCTGCCCATGTATCACAAAGGTTTCGAGAATATCGGATGCGCCCATATTTGAGCCAGTTCCTCTAAGCTTTAAATCTGCCTTAAAAGCGTTTGTAATGGTATTATCTTTTGAGGCATAGTATTTCTTAATACCCATTTTAAGTTATAACTCCTGCAATATCTGTGGTAGGTAATAAAATCTGAGCGGCTGTATCTTGAGGAATTACTAAGTATCTTCCGTCATCTGACATATTTGAATCAATGTTATAAATATAGTTTCCATATACGCCGCCAACATGATTAACTAATTCTACATCTGTGGTATCTACTACGCCAGGGACTTGATTTAAAAGTTTGTATATCTCAGAGATATAGACAGCCTCTCCGATATCAAATTTAACATTCAAGAATCTTCGGATTAGCTTATCCGTGCATGTCTGCAACAGTTCATACTTATTAGTTTCTAAATCTGCTATAATCTTAAAGTTAATACCAATATTAATTACTTTCCCGTCCAAAACGTCAATAGTATCATTTATCATTCGGTACCGGTTAATCCATGTCTTAACATTCTCTTTGAGATTCTGATTTGGCTGAACAAGGTCTCCGTCTGTATCTTCGGATAAAATATACAAATTAAGATTTCTTTTAAGAGAGTTGGGATCACGTATGACATTACATTTTCTAACTTTGCCAAACTTTGCCGGCATCCGATAAATAAGACTAATATAGTCAGATCTCGTAACAGCACGGTTCTGAGAAGCGTAAGCGCTCGATGCCCTCTCCCTGATTTCGTCTGCCAGAATAACACTAGTGTCTCCTAGGATGGGATCTTCGTTTTCCACCTCCAGGGAGGAAATAACCGACGATACTAATGTTGAATCTAGGCTAGCCTGGTCTCTAAAATTAAAGACGGGAGTAATTGCCCTACTGACTGCTCCAACGGCAGCGTTGACAGTTCCGGCTGTATTGGCTGTATATTCCACCGTCAAAGTGGTGTTGACTGGAACTACACCGAATTTATCTGTTTGTATAAGGTTTGTTGGGTCAAAAGTCTTATCTGTAATATAATTTCTTCCGTTAACATCCAAGACAACATCGGCAGGGTCAGCTATTAAATCACCAGTAAGATTATCTTCTGACCCATATCCAAACTGAATATGAGTTGTCCCGTCTACTCCATATTGGGCAACAAATCGGCGAGGTACTGGTTTCAATCTCATAATATATGGAACGGCTGTCCTATCAGACGCTGTATTTCTAACCTCACTCATTACTACGTCTTGAGATAGATATTCTACTTCGTAGTATTCGTTTCCTTGTGAATCTTTCACAGACATAATTTCTGTAATATTGGCTTTTGACAGCCCTAGGCGGAGGAAACGACGGTAGTCACCGACAGACATAGTGTCCATATATCTTTTCCCTGAAACTACTTGTCCAAATGCTTTAACAGCAAAAAATGTTGGGTTTCCCGTTATACTATCTACTCGGGCGACAGTGACTTCATTATTCTCAGCAGAAAAATCCACATCTTCTATTAGAGTGAAGACGCTGTTAGTGTTTGAAGACAAGACCGTCCCTCGTTGAAGAATGGGGAGATAATCTATGTTTGGGCCACGAGCATTAGCTTTTGCTGGTATAATAATATAGAATGCAACCTGTCCTGTTGATTTGGCAGCGGCTTGATGTTTATAGCCAAAAGTCTCAGCTAGCCGGCTTACATTCTCGTAGCGGATCGCTGAATCTATGAAAGTCTCATTAGACTGGAAGTCTGCATAAAATGACAGTTGGTCGCCAACATAAGATACTAAATCGAGCATCAATGAGCCGAAGGAAGCTTCACTAAAATCTTTAAAAGTAGTTGGGTAGTAACGTTTTGTATAATTTACTAAATCGTCACGTATTGACTGGAAGTCCCTACTAGTATAGTTAATGGGTTTTTTAGCCATGTGTATTGTTCCTTAGTACTAACTAGTCATAGTGGAAGTAATCTTTAGCTCATCTCTTGCATTGGCCGGCAAAATATCATAAGTTATGGCTACTGTGATCTGGTTTGTGGCTAATGTTGCATCTTCATCACTAGTGATAAAATCAATAGAAACTAAATTTATGGCAGGGATATACGTCCCAGTTTGTTCTTTTATCCGAGAAACAATATCAGCCATTATATCACCGTCGATGTTCTCAAACAGAAATCGTCGGAGCCCAACGCCAAACTCTGGCTCCATTATTCTCTCGCCAGGACTAGTGAGGATTAGATTTTTAAAATTTTGCTTAAGGGTCTGCCCAATCGTCTTATTAAGTCGATAAGGCCCGTCTACATAATCGTACACCAATGGTACTTGTGGGGATATACCCTGTCTTTTACTCATTACTCGATAATTAGTTTCTCTAGAGAGTTTCTCTCAGTCCGAATATTTTCCATAGCCGCTGCTCGGCGTGAAATGTCAGTATATAAAGCAGACATTGCGCGTGGCAGGAAGTGTTCGTTAAGCTTTATAAAGGCAGCCCGGTTATTTTCTTGTCCTCGGTCGAGGCGTCTATATCCAACGTTGGCGAAGCTCTGATTGGAATACTTTTCATCATAGACAGCATTATAGAACCTTCCGAATTCTTCAAAATATTGTTTAGGAGTAAAAATACCAGGGACGATATCCTTATTAATATCGAGATAGCCCGAGGATTCTGCTAAAATCACCCTATTGGGGTCACCTCTTTGGTTTCGATCCCAATCTCCGAAGATCCATTTATATACATCGTTATAATATGTGTAACCCCCACCTCCTGGCGGCGGGCCGATCGGGTAGCGTGCTATTATATTATACCAACCCTTTTCTATTAACTCTGTTGCCGCGGCGTCGTCTAGGTCGGTAAGTCCTGGGAGATTTCCACGCGACAGTCCTTCTATTGTACCGTCATTCTCTCTCATCCACAATTCCACATAAGGAACTATCCTTTCTTGGAAATCCAAGAATGACATGTTGACTAATTGATCAACACTATAATTGATAGCACCGAATTGTCCGCCGAAGCTAGCTATAGTGGCTTTGCTCTTCAAGAGTTCTAAGCGGCGGCGAACTTCTATAGAATTATAATAAGTTATCTCAGATTCTCCTGTGTATTCTTTTACTGTCTGCGGAAAATTCCTAAATGGCTCTGAGAATTGGCGTGTTGTCACACCCCTGTATGCTGTCAATAGCGCGTCGTCGGCTCCAGCGGCCTCTAGTTGAAGTCTGTAATTGGTTTGTGAATATCTGCCGGCTGAATTGATGGAATAATCATAATAGATAATTTGTGCGGCAGTTAAGACTCCTAGTGGGAAATAATAATGTCCAACTGATTTTATACCATCTGGACTGTTTATAATTCTGTCAATTAAACTAACTGTAGTAGGAATTTCTTCTGGTTCTAACCCATACGTTGCTTGGTCGTTTTCAAGGTTTTCTTTCATTTCCCTAAAGAACAAATTTAAAGCTATGCCATATCTGGTCAAAGTTTCATTATCTTTTCCGTGTTTTGTAACATATTCTGTAGAATAATAAGAATAAGTATTTGTATTTGCCCATTCATATTCAGAATATTTAGAGATGTTATTTAACATTCCGACATATATTGCCTCAACTAACTCATAAAAATTATCTTTTGGAAGACTGTCTCGCGAGAATGAGAAATTATTATCTGGTTCATCTGCAAAGACTTTTTCTACAATATGTAAATTCTGATATACGAGCCCCATTAATGCACGATCTGTTAATTCTTGAGTTATGCTTCTAGAAAGATAATCACATACAATCTTTTTAGTTGAGATAGTATTCCAGCCTGTATAAATTCTAACTATAGGCATTGCGTTTAAGAAAAGTTTTTGTACCCTTGTTTGAACAGTTTTTACAATCGCCGTGGCCTTCTTAATATCATCATGAGTCACACATCGATCATCTAGCACCTTTAAGGGGTCTCTGTTAATTGCTCCAATGTATTGGGGTAACCTTCTTTTTCCTATATCTGTGTAGTATGTTTGGTCGAGAGCCTTTTCCGGGGACATTTTCCAATTAGCAAAAGCAGCCCAGGGGGCTCTCGGGTCTTCACGTCCAAATAGCCCTAAAAAATATTTATTCAAAAGTTCCTTAACTTGCCGATTATTAATAGATGGCATGTTACCGGATCCAATAAAAATAGGTGTATAAGTATCGTCGTTAGTCCAGCCGGCGTAGGCATGTCCGTAAACTAGAGGTGAGTTATCTCCAGTAAGCGGCTGCCCACTGTCTAAATTTGATTCCACATCGCCGTCGAGCCATAATCGACCCAATGTACCGATTTCTGGTGCCCACGAGGCTAATTTTTCATACTCTGGAGTATCTACCCCTACATTAATCCCATAAAAGTCATAGCCACCTCGGAGAAGATTTCTCGCTGATACAAAGATAGGAGAAACGAAGCCCGTATAAGGCTGGTTTTTCCATGCAGTATTTGATATCTTTTCTAGAATATCCGACCCATATTCAAGTTGCTGGGAGTCTGTTCTGGGGTAATGCCCGGAATTAAATCCCGGCCAAAGTGCTTGGCGGTAGGCCCATGGGGCTGTACGTGAGGCATATTCTGCCTCGTCGTAAAATTGTTGATAGTTGTGTGGCTCTATATATGGTAACGGTAAGCGGCGGAGTGAAGCGCCCGGCTGCATGGGGGACGCCTCAAATACATAAGACATATTCGGATTAAGATATTCTATAACTACATTAGTCGGCGTGTCCCTGGACAGGAAAGGTACACCAAGATGTTGAAAATTGGCATTGGGGTAGGTTCCCTGAGGGCCTCCAAGTACATAAAATGTCTGTCCATCATCTGGATCATAAAAATCATCCCTCTCTACTGGGGGCGACATGGTTGAGTCCAGCGTAATTACTTCAAAAGTATTAAAAGATTTTAAATTATCCCTTATTTGAAAAAATAATTCTGCGCCCATACGAGTACTATAAAAATTGTCAACCTTGGCAAGTGCTCGTGGTGGCGCTTCATCGAACCACTTAGCAAATAAGGAAGTTATAAAGTCTACAAAAGAATTACTACTATCAGCTAGAAGTTGTAAAATAGCATCATACCAGTCCATTACTGGAATCCAGTTGAGCATCTCGTTGATATACTCTTCTATCTGATTAAGGCTTTGTAAAAATTCACATAAAGTATTGATTTTATTGATTCGAGAATCAATTACTTGGACATATTGTGTTTGTAATTGTTCCATACTAACTCTTAACTTAAGAGGCGAAAGATCTGGCTCTTTTCCGCTACAATAAGCTTCCAGCGGCGACTGAAAACTCATATCGTCAACGCCGCTCATGTCGTCAGGCATCATAGCGTTGCCGACGTTCTGGAAGAATGTTCTAATAATATCCTTTGTTTTAGTCAAGCTCTTGTAAACCACTGGTCTCACAATATAATAAGTTGGCTCCATATCACCATTGACGTCAGGCTTCTCGCCTGTCTTAATTTTTACTTCTCCGTTGGTGACAGTTTCGTAAATTAATTCATAAAGAAGATTATCAGCCTCACCAAAAAGCAGTTGCTGTAGTTCAGCGGGAGTACACATCATTGAAATGTCCCTCAAGAACGACTTCATTTGCTGTGGAGTTGGTGGGATCGCCTCCGTGAGTCCTTGTGCGCCTTGTTCTAATATGCTTTGTTTTTCCGCAATCTGCTGAGTTAGTCTATCGACAAAGTCATATGATCGTTGGGGCACATTCTGATCTCTGTCTAGAGTCTCCTCAATATCGTCTAAAGCCTCTTCTCTTCGTCTAGTAAGATTATTAATTTCTTCCCTTAAATTTACTGGGAGCATGTTTTCTGGAAGAGTTACCAGTCCTGAGTCTACTGCTATTTGCCGAAGATTGAGTCCTTCTGTGTGTTCGGACAATAGGCTATAGCCATAGTCATGTCGTTTCAACAAATTATCTAATTGTTGATCTTGTGAGGGGTTTGGCCCGCAGCCCAAGGAGGCTCGTAATAAATCCCTGGCGATGCCGGCTAATAGAGACTTTAACATTTGCTGTATCATGGTCTCTATGACCTTGCCATAAACCTCTGACATATCTCCCTTGGCAGAAATAGTTGGAACCTTTTTTAGTTTTACCTTCAAAGGAAGGTCATTTACCCCGGATCTTACCAGGCTATTTATTTCTGGGGGAGCACCAATTGGATTTAATATGCCATCCTGAATAACGTCTCCGAATACATCAAGGGCGCAGGTAATCTGAGAGTTTATAAGATTCTCTATTTCTTTGCGAATAAAAGCCTGGTTTCCGTTCTGTTCGTTTGACCACAGTCCTGCTGTCTGCTCGGCCCAGCCTTCGCCGGGTTGCTTGCTTGGGTCGAGATCTAGACTCCTATTTAAACGTTCGGTTCCGTCCAACACATCATGGTTAGACATCCCTAAGATAAGGGCATCATTCTTTATCTCTCTCTTCATTAATATTATAGTTTCTCTAATTAGTGCCCGAACATTTTGCTTTTCGTTTAAAGCATTCCAGAAGCCAACTACATCATTAGCAAGTTGAGCTTGTGCAGTATCACAGTTTGCACCCTTTACGAGTTCTGTAACTCGGGTGCGTACCCAGTTCTTATCGGTAACTTTACGTTGATATAATAATTCAGCCTGATGGGGAGGCACACTGGCTATTTTTGAGATTCTCTCAAAGAGAAGCTTTTTCCTTTTATTTAAAAGGGAGTTCTCTTCATTTACAATTTTTATTGTTTCAGGGTCAATGTCTATTTGTGGGTATGTATATTTCGGCAGGAAAGTTGTCCACTGTTCTCCGTTCGCCATTCCCGTACTATCTTGTCCAGAAGAAGAATATTCTCGATGAATCGTTCTTGCATGGCGAAGATATGAAAAAGTGGTGGAAGTCATAAACCCAAATGCATTTAATATGGTTCCGAACTGGCGATCCTCACCGAGCTTTACAAAATCTGTGTTCCCAAGCCCTCTTGTCAGCAGTTCTCCATCTGCACAAATATATAAAAGTTTATATTTTGAGTTAAAGAAAAATTCTAAAACGGTATCTTCTGTTATCGTTCTTTTGTTATATGAAAGAAAGGTACTCAATACATCTGGAATCGCCCCTATCCGAGCGATCTCATCGTCTAAATAGAACATTCCGGATCTATCTGAGGGTTCCGGAGTTCTATCTTCGGGGGATCCAAAAGGCAAAGAATAAACTCCCTCTTCGGACATGCTGGTAACATAACCCTCCAATAGGATCCTAGTAGACCTAAGGTATTGTAGTAGATCATCGAAAACATATGTTTCATGATGGGCAATGACAGTTTTCTCGGGGTTCATCAATACCTCGGCCTTTTGAAGGACTGTCAACTCCTCTTCTTCATATGACATATTATCTACGCCACCAAGATTGTCAATAACCTCTCTGTCAATTTGAACTGAGAATGTCCAGCGGGAAGTTGGGCGAATATCTAAGTTAGAAAGGAAATATGCTTTCTTCGGGCGGGAGTTCAATATGGACTTTCTGTTCTCATGACTGAATTTTCCAACTGATAATAGAATCTCTTTGACACCAGTGAAAAGAGCGCGCTCGATATTCCCCTTGACTGTTCGAAAGCCAACCCTCTCCATATCATCTTCACTATCTTCCTCATAAAAAGAAAGATCATAATAATCTGGTGAGGTCTGTCTTGTTCTTTTGGTGTAGTAGAACTTTTGATCCCTAGCGCTATAATATGTCTTAGATGTTTCTGTGCCTGGATTACAATTGTTTGTCCAGTCGTCTAAATCTACATTTGCGTCTGTCGAGATATACCCTGTAATCTCAGGGGCCAAGATTGTACTAGCCATAGATATAGAAGAGTATGTTGCTAGCGGCGGCGTGTCTTCTTTTCCGATAGCCTTTCTTAGCTGCGCAATATATTCTGCTGAGTGGTGAGGGTCTATGTGTATGAGCTTATATCGTCCCTCGGGTTTATCGGGGTCAAAAGAGAGGGGTGCCGAGTTAGTGACATAGTTTATGCGTGCGTCACTAATTCTATATATTTTATTAAGCTGCTCATTTGCTTCTTCTTCTGATAATACAGTAATAGATAAAGTGCCATCGTCGCTTGAAACAACTTTTCCATTCTGTGGGTGTAAGGCGCAATATGCGTAAAGATCATCGTCTGTTATTATTTGTACCCCGAGGTCGATGTTTGGAGGCTGGAATGGGAGCCTGAAAAGCCTGTTCTGGTCTTCTTCCTGCTCTTGCTCTTGTTGCTCTCTTGGTAGAGGATTTTCGGGCTCGATCCTTTCCCCTATATGATTTGGGAACAGGCGCATCCCAGCAGCGGGAAACTCGTAATAAGATATATAAGATTCATGAATAGCATTTAAGACAAACTTATTTCTCCACTGATCATATGCATACCCTACTCCATTCCGTGTAGGATCATTCTCAGGATCCGAATATGTTCGGGCGGATGGATTAACAATGTTTTTTTGTGCTTGCGTGAGTGCCATCTTCTTCCTAATTGGTCGTATTAAAACGACTCTTAAAATTATAAGCTGCCCAAGGGTTTTTCTCGGTGTTATAATTAAGCTCGTGAATTATATAGTTTATTTCCTGAATCCAGAGATTTACGAACTCTTGTGGAAGTTCTCTCAGAGCGCCGTTCAAACGGGAAGCGGCAAAACCAGTAGGGTCTACAAATGAAAGTATAAAATACACAACTAAGTTATAAAGAGTTGAAACCGAGGAGTGCAGTTGTTTCATATCATGTAGTGAAGAGTCTAGAACAAATTTTAAGTCGTCTCCCTTGACCAGGGGCTGTTGATCGGCGCTGTTATTGCCAGCAATCAATTCAATTCCCTTGATCTTATTTTTTATATTCAACCCTAAAGATCCGTTATAAACATCGCCAGTTACAAATTTAATCCCTTCCCGTCCAACGATGCGGACAGAATCTGCCTTAACCACAATGGCTGACCTATTCGGAATATGTCCAATATTCTTTCCTGGTGCAATATTGAAATACTCTCTTCCGTCAATACCAGCAGGGCCGGCGGCTTTCTGAGTGATATAAATTCTTGCTGCATCTAATTCTGTGCTTTTGTTTGTTAGTACTTTTTCCCCGCCAGGTCTGTCAATCTCTCTTGCTTGAACTCCTGAAAGTCCTGCTATGATATCGATACACCCGTTGTGGGTTGTTGGGGATGCTCCACCGCCAGAGTCGGCGCTACCTGGACGATCACGCCCAAAGATTATAAAAGTATTGTGTTTCCCCTTGAGTCCACCATCGGCTAACGCGGCTCCCTCGGCTTCGGTAAACCTAAAGTGGGGTACCGCCTCTAAAATATTACTATTATATAACCCACCTTCTTTTGTAGCTCGTTGACGAAAGCTCATAGCCCTGTCAACTGCTAATTTCATTCCAGAGACAAGTCCCTTCATTGTTTTGTCTAGGGCATCATTTTCGGATAAGGCGGCTTGCGCTGCGGCGGTGCCCAGCGAGGCTTTTGCTTTTTTAGATATATCTGGGAAATCTGTCATGAGGATTTGCTCTTTGTGAATGTCCCGTTACGAGTGAAGCTACTATTAAAGAATATCATAGGGTCGGTTCGGGGCATTTTATTATAGCCAGTAAACTTACCAGTAATTCCACCCCATAGCACCTCAAAGTGCAAGTGTGGCTCGGTTGAACGTCCAGTGTTGTCAAAGACGGCAATCTGTTCGCCGCGGGCGACGCGCTGAGGGGGACGAACTTTTGTCCCAGATTGATCGAGATGGCAATAAATGGTAAAAAGTTGAGTACCCTTTAAGGTTCTTTTATACTTTTTACTCGATGCGGAATAGGTCTCTGTCGAAACTAAGTCATAAAATGGACCATGCCTTAGAATAATATAAACTCCCCATGTGGGGCTTACTCCAGATGCAGCGACCTGCCCGTCAAGAGCGGCATAACACGCTTTGCCGATGATCGGGCCTGAGTTTCCCACATTAAAATCTACTCCCGGATGGTATGATGGTTTTTTTGTTACGGGATGTATTCTTGGTCCATAATCTGCCTGCTCTGTTAAGGGTCTGATCAGGCTGTCTTCGAAGGGTTTTGTAGATGTGGCAAATTTTTTCGTCGCTGGGTGCATTGGATATTCTCCGCCAGGATCATTAAGATTAGGCAGATCCTCAGTTCTTCTATTCCAAGCTAGCGCACACTTTGGTTTTACGGCTGACTTTCTCCCTCCATTTGGTCGTTTCAATTCTGCGCCGGTGCGCGGAACCTCACAAGCCTTCCTGAACTTGGCCTGCTCAGATGATGAGCGTTTCGCTGGTGGGAGTGGGGCATCTATTGCGCCGGCTTCTACAATTTCTATTACAATTCCTTCAGGGTCAGTGCTGCCACCCAGACAAGAAAACTTAGGAGCATGGGAGGACGGAGTATATAAGCTTACTCTAGCCCAACTGCCAGGCTTAGCCATTTGTATCCACTGTTTTGGACAGTCCCATCTGGGTATCCATATATTTGATTCGCCGTCAGCGACAGGTAGCGTTGGAATACATGCGTATGTAGAATCCGAAAATGGTCTTCCTAGGACTTGTGCGCCCTGCTCTGAGTCGGCCGCCCTTTGTTGGTGGTCTCTGGTTTCAGAGCCATCAGTATCTCCTAAGAGTTCTTTTATTTGAACCCATTTCCAGGAGGTTTTTGCTTTAGTCATGGAGTATGCCGCAGTGGCTGCCTTGACTGCCTCTATTGGCCCATCCTCATTATAGACGGTATTGGTAATTGGCAGGGTATGATCTTCAATTATCTGTTTATTTCCAAGAACCCGATTATTTCCAAGATAAGGAGGAGTAGCCATTTATTCCTCCTTTATCAGATCAAAGAGTTCTTTCTTGTCGTCTTCTGATAATCCTTGTTGGTTTTGAGTCGAATCTTTCTTATAAACTAATGTCGCTAGCTTAACTAATTGTTCATTACTTCTTTGCAAAGTTTCTACAAATTTAGCAGCAACGGGGCCCGAATCGGAATACCGGTCAGATGAGACATGCATATATTCTTTGAGGTTTTGCAGAAGGGTTTCTGTTTCCTGGCGATCTTTGTTGATATTATCCAGGGCTTGCTCAATTAGTGAGTTTAAATCTTTTTTCATACAGTAAATAGGATCTCAGTTGATTTCTCCTTCGTCCCATTTCTTTTTAAACAGGCGATATTTGGCTCTCATCTTATTGAGACAGCTAACTATCTGCTTGGTATTTAGCCCTGTGATCTCTCTCATATACAGGTAGATCGCCTTCTTGTTGAAAATCTCAATTTGTTCTATATTAGACATCAAGGTGGTAATTGCGTCTAAGACCTTCTTTTCGTTTGGTTTTAATTTAATATTATCCCATGATTCAATTTCTTTCATTAAAAATATCCAAAACTGGGCCTCTTCAGCGTCGTCGTATACATCTGTTGTTTTGGTGGCTATTTCTACTTCTCGGATCATTGAGTCGTAATTAATTTCTCTTTTATTCTTTTTTGTCTGCGTTTTAGCTTTATGAGTAAACCAATTTTTAGTTACTACAGAAAAATAAGAGAAGGCCTTGGTTCCCTGGGTTGGGTCAAATTTTCCTAGAATTGTGGTTAGCCATATTTTACAGTCATCCTTGTGATATTCGATATTCTCTAGTGAGTTAAACTTATAAGTATACACGATCTTGTTTACCAACTCATCGAAGGCTGGCTGGATGTGTTTAATATAAAGCTGGCTTCGCTCAGAGGTGCTCTGTGTTGCACAATATTCTAAGATAGCATTTTCTGTTTCTTGCGTGAAGTAATAATTCTTCTTTTTCTTTTTTGCTCCCGGCTTAGCTGGTGCTCTAGTCTTTGCCTTGGTTTTTACTTTAGTCATTGGCCAGTTCTTCCTCGGGTGCTGTGGAGCTTTGGGTATTTTCATCCCCAAAAAAATCATTCCCTGATCTGACTGCGTTGTTCAACTCTTCTTTGAGATTCTTTGTGTGCTCTAGTAACCCGCTCAACACGCTATCTCCATAAAATGTTTCCATATTATATACTTTCTCTAAGTGCTCAAAGTATTCTTCAACATTCGACAAAACTGCACGGACAAAAGAATAAGTTTCCCTTATAGAAGACAGTAGCCTACGGACATACCAGACCATGATACCCAAAGCAACAGAAATAATAATACAAATAAGTGCGAGAGAGTATGTTATCATTTTTTATATACCTTCCCTTGTATATCTTTCTTTGAGGCAAGAAGTTCTTTTTTGCCATCTTCTATTGCTTTTTCAACTTCTTCTCCCGCCTTTTGGGTTCCTTTGCGAGAGTTTCCTTTCTTTAAGATATTGCTAACACTTGACAATACCTTTGTCACCTTGCAGGATTTACAGGAAGAGCACTGCGCTTCTGTAAACTTATAAGAGTGTCTAAGTTCAAATTGTTCTTGACAATCTAAACACTGGTAGTCATACTTAGGCATTCTGCGGGTCGATATCCAAGCCTAGGGTATCAACTTTGTATGACGGTGGATTAAGAACAATAACTTCATCGTCCTTTACCTCTAGATCCCAATCAGACAACAGTTCAGTCATATCTGCCTGTTCGGCCAAGCACTTCTGGAGTGTTACCATAAGAGCGCCAATCGCTTGATTAGATAGTTTCATTTTTTTCTCCTTTAAAAAACTCTTCAGAATTGATGTTCTTATCATCAATGAATAAATCATATTGAGGTTTACCAAGCTTAAGGTCGTGGTGTTTTGCTCCCCACTTCTTTAGCTGCGCAGCCGTCAAATCTGTCCAGTCTAGCCCAGTAACAGATCCTCTAGCTGTCCAATATACAATTGTATTTCCATTGTCGTATAGGTTATTTATTTTTTGTATACGTTCTTTATAGGGCATAGCTTTTGTATAATCTCGTGCTTTTGAGGTCTCTTCATCCTCATGATAACATATAGTTTCATCTATGTCAACGTAAATAATCATAATTCTACTTTCACTAAAAAATCCATTAATGGTTTTATATTTCCGGCTAACTTCTCATACTCGTCTATATTGACTTTAAATCTCCTGATGAGGCTGTTAAAAAAGTTAGGCAATCGTCCCCGTAGACTGACTTCATTTCTTTCCCTCTGCCAAATAAGATTTTTCATTCCACAATTTATTGAATTGCTTATCAAACACTAATTTCAATTCTTTGCTTATAATTTTCATGTAATGTTCCTCGTGGCGATTGAGAGACCCGTTAAAAAAATTACATGTCCCATTTAAAACAATGTTATCATCTATTAGCACAGTCTTATAATGTAAAAGCTCTCCGCTATATATTTTAACCATATTTCTTAAATTATTATCTAAAAAATATGGTACAACTTCAATTTCATTTTTATGGACATCTTTCTGTTTTTTCTCGACGCTGCGCTCATCAACTATAATCTTTACTTTTACCCCTCTTTTGCTTGCCATCACAACACTCTCTGCAATTGGCAACCAAGTGAACCAAAAAGCCATAATGTCTACTGTGTTTTTTGCTTTGTTTATTTCACCAATGACAAAATCAGAAATATTCTCCTCTGGCCCGAATATAACTTCCTCAATTCTCGCTTCTATCAATATATTCCCTTATCTTATCTAAATCCATCTTATCTTTTTTGCGCATAGTGACACTCTTGCGTCGGAAAAGCAGTTCAATATTTACAAATTTAAGCCCATATTCATTATAATGATTATCTTGACTATTGATTAATATATCGTCTGTATAATTCTCATCGAAAAAAATCCAGTCTTCTTTAACGAGATCAACTTTGTTGTATTTATCTTTTCTTTTATTTAAAAGTTCTTTAATCTCTTCTCGATTTTGACGAAGACAGATAAAATCAACATCATTATTCTCTCGTATCCCCAGGGTTGCCAAAACAGCAGACCCTACTATACAAAAATCATCTGGGGAAAGTTGTGTCTCTGTTATAAATTCTTTAAACTGTGTTAGGTGGTTAACTTTCATTTTGTTTTTCAAAATTTTTAATTGTTTCGATCATCTGTGATGTATGGTCGAAGTTGTCACCAGCATGTACTATGTTATCAAAGTAGTAATCTGGGATGTTCTCTTTGTATGTTTCTCTAATGTGTTTTTTAACCTTTTCGACCTCTTTACAAAGTATCTTATTTGGTTCCTGTGTTTTATTTCGGAATGTTGGTGTCCATCTATGGGCATATATAATGCGAATATTCTTATAAGAGCCCATGTTCTCAAACTTCTCTTTTAGTTTCCACTCTCGAATATCATCTGGTTTATAAAGTTCTAGCCCGAGTTCTACATATTTTTGTTTATCTTTGATTTCGAAGTCGCTAACTTTTAAAATTTCAAAGTCTTTTTCTATGTCCTTTGTAATCTCTTTATAAACATCTTTTGCGGGATCCCACAGAACAAAAATAAAACAGTGCCCAACCGATAGAAATAGTTCTTTCCTCTTAGTATGAATAATATTCATCTCTTCTTTTGAAAAATCATTCTCTTCAAACCAAGCATTCCCGTACTCTAGATATGTCTTTTTTTGTGCTTTCTTATTTACAATGGCCGATCGCCAGTCTTTCACTATTTCATATGGCAACTTTTCTATTTCAAAATATAAAGAACATGCGGCTCGGTGTGAAGAGTTTATGAGATGTCCAGCCTCATTAACCAACAGAGGGAATTCATCTAAATACCCACTGGCTTTAAAGCTTTCAGATAATATCTCGAATTCTTCCTTACACGGACGTCCACTGATATGGTATGTTGTTCCTGCGCGCTGAAGCTGCATTTTTTCATATAAATCAAGACACTCCTTGAAATCCTTTTCTCCGTATAGCCCTTCTAAATAAAGATAACGGACAACTAAGTCTAGCCTGCTAAAAACTCCATTATGAGTCTGGAACATGATGAGTTCGAGGGGAGTAAAAACACTCATTTAAATATCCCTGTTTTAGTTATTTCAGATGATTGGTTCATTTCGTGTCCCTCCCCTAGGTTGTTGAATTTTATCTTTCCGCCGGCAGAAAGAACATTAGCGACATAATCCCAAAATTCAACATACTGTCTTTTGCACAAATGATACCCGGCAGTAGCCTGATTATATCTTTTATTTTTCTGGAATGCGTGATTATGAAGGTCTCCTAATTTTGTATTCTCTGATTTTCCATCCATCCCGACAATATCAATTGAACTCGGTTGCAGGTACGAAGCCAAAATAACCAAGCGCGGGGCAGATCCGAGCTTACTCCTATACCTAAAATTAACATAGTTAACTCGCGATGCATATTCTTTAACAAATTCACTCTGGGTCGCAATGTCTCTTTCCATCGAGCCATCGTTTACTGTCTCAAACACAATCTTTGTATCACTATTCTTTAAAAAATTATGCAAGTCCTTATTGTTTCTAGATAAATCCACCTCTCTTCCCAAGATAGCATAATCAACCTTGTTTTTATTTTCCCCTAATATATCAGAGATAAAAAAATGGTTACAAGATATAATCTTGTCGTATTCTTCAAAATTGATTTTATCAATATTTTCCTTAGTAGATGGTCCAGCGCCAATAACCAGCACTCTGGATACAGAGTTTTCCGAAGGGCGCTTTATATCTGTAATGATATCACGGTAGAGCCAATGAGATGGTGGTAAATTAGCCGGCTCTCTTCCCGATGGTCTTGTGAAACAGTTTTTTCCATATCTGTCCGAATCTAAAAAAGATTCTCTACTGCATATAAAAGAAGACTTATGTGGGTTCTCGTTTAACCAAGTAAGATCTGCGCCAAAACATACATCTTTAACCGCATCATACCAAACATTATTAGAGATTACGCCGTTATTCATTCTAATTTTTTGTAGAAACGAAGCCCATGCGTATGATCCCCTTAGCAATAACTCTTCGGGCGAACTTTTATCAGGGCTCGCGGGATTATACACTAATGTACAGTTATTCCAGACAGTGTTTAGATCAATATTCATTGGTTATTTCTTAATTTTTTTCGAATTACCTTCTCACCTGGGGTTATCTCTTTAATGCCATCACCATAAGACAACTCAAGCTCTCGGATTCCGTTAACAAGCTTTATTAATCCTTGGGGCTCTACCGATCCTAGGTGATCAGATCCCCACATTTGGCGGTCAAGGGTAATATGCCTCTCCACGATAGATGCCCCTAGGTATACTGAAGCAACAGTCGTTCCTAATCGAAATTCATGTCCGCTATATCCCACTTCATGATCTGGATATTTTCTCTTAAGCTCCTTGATATAGGATAAATTAAGATCTTCTAACGGGGCTGGATATGTTGAATTGCAATGCAAAATACCCAAATCGTTGTTCTTTGTCCAGGCTACGGCCTGGTCGATCTCCTCTTCCGTACTCATCCCTGTTGAAATAATTATCTTCTTCCCTGTTTTTGCAGAAGCCTTCATTAGGGATTCGTTAGTAATCATTGCCGAGGGGATCTTTATAAACGGTATATCATATTGCATAAGAAAGTTTAAACTATCTAAATCCCACGGAGAAGCTGACCATTCAATATTTCTTTCCTTGCAATACCGATCAATTTCGTCATACTCTTCTTTTTCAAATTCTACTTTATATTTATATTCCAAATATGTCATCTCGCCCCATGGAGTAGACTTCATTACTCCTTTTTGGTGCTCTGGGACGCAGGCATCTGGGTTTCTCTTCTGGAACTTAACTGCATCGCAGCCGGATACGGAAGCAATATCTATTAATTTTTTTGCTATGTCTAAATCACCGTTATGATTAATCCCAATTTCTGCTATAATATACGTTTTTTTCACTTTGGTTTCTCCCTCTGATTTGAAAGATATATGGATTCACACATTTTAAATTCCCAAGGATAATCTATATCAAGGCACTCAAATTCTTCCATTGGGAAAAGTTCAATGTCACCTGGACTATTAAAGTCTCCCATCCATACCCCATCTTTAATAGTATCTAGTCTCCCGGCATATAAACAATGGGCAGCTTCTAAGGTCTCTTCTACTTCTTTCGTGTTTAGACAGTCTTGCCCGGCAGGCCATGGAGTTACTAATTCTCCGCCCTTGTTCCAAAAATAATTCTTCTTCTTCATTACGCCAAACATTCCCTCTGATTCGCTATTGGCAAATGAATTTATAAATGAATCAATTGTCTCTGGCTTTAGAAATGGGGCGCAGGCATTAATAAGAATACAATATTTAAAACCTAGTTTATCATGCCATTCATACATTTCTCCCATAGGATTTCCCTCTGAGAACGCAGATTCTCTGCTTCTGTGAAAAACCTGTAGTCCGTACTTTTCTGCAACATTTTTCAATTCTGGCTCATACGCCGACAAATAAAAAGACTTTTTCCAGTCTATAGCTTTGATATGGGTTATTTTTTCTAGGGCGATGTCCATAATGTTTGTATCAGAAAATGGCAAGAGCATTTTTTTTGGAAGTCGCTCAGATGAAAGCCTGGCTTGTATAACTAAGCAGATATCATTTAAGTCTTTCTTCATTCTATAGTCCTTTCGACAGCCATCCGCCGTCAACATAAATATCTTGTCCAGTGATATATTCAGATAGGTTAGAACAAAGGAATACTACCGTGCCAGCAATATCTTCGGGCTTTCCCCACCGACCCAAGGCCGTCTTATTTTTTCTTTCATTATATATTTTCTCGTTAGACCAGCTTCTTTTTGTCATCTCTGTCTTCATGTAACCTGGCCCTATGTTGTTTGCCCGGATATTATACTTCCCCAAATCAATGGCTAAAGATTTAGTTAATTGTTTCAAACCTCCCTTGCTGGCAACATAAGCAGGGTTGTTGGGGAAAGCTAGTTCAGAATTTAAGCTTGTAATATTAATAATTGACCCACCATGGTCTTTCATTAGGGGCACAATATTTTTGCATATCTTATAGGGAGCAGTTAAATTTATTTTTAACGTCTTCTCCCACATGTTATCTGAATATACCTCTGTATTCTGGGGGAATGTCACCCCAGCACAATTTACAATTCCGTCAAGTTGGGAAGTGTGTATATATAGCGATTCTATTAATTCACCAATCTGCTCATCATTTGTCAGGTCGGCGCATTTCATATAACAATCGTGTTCTTTCTTTTTTAAAGACTCGTATGTTTTCTGCAACTTGCTTCTATCGCTATCAGTCAGAAATACAATAGCTCCAAATTTAGCTAAATACTCACAGATCACCGAACCTAATCCGCCTGCTGCGCCAGTAACTAGAACTCTTTTTCCATCTAACAGTCTTAGTTGCATATAATCATTGGACATTGTATCGATTGACTCGCACTTCTTGAATAATCATATTACTGTCTCTATTCGTAGTAGAATAAATGTATTCGGCCAATTCTTTTGGATCGATAAATGTAGAATAGTCCTGATTGGGTACTTTTTCCCCCATGGGTGTCTGAATCGACCCTGGAGCAATGAAGAAAACTCTTGTACCAGTGTCTCTATATTCCTCAAATAATGATCTGGAAAGTCCAAGGAGGGCATGCTTAGATGCACAATAGAGGGTGGTATCTTTGAACCCTGCGTAAGCAGAAGATGATCCTATATTTATTATTTGCTTTAGATTACCTTTTTTTTGTAGAGATATTGACAAAAAATATGGTGCTCGAACATTTAAGTTAAAACAAGAGTCAAAATCATCTATACCTACTTCTGTAATCGATTCTACATTAAATAAAGCTGCGCAGTTAATCAGGATATCTATACCATCGTCCCAGGAAGAAGCCTGAGACACTACTTTATTTAATTCCTCTGGGTCTTGTAGGTTGGCAGCGATCGTCATAATCGATATTTTACATTGGCTTGATAGTTTAGAATTAATATCGTTTAGTTTATACTTGTCCCTTGCTACCAAACATAAATCATGTCCTGCCATAGCATACTGAGATGCTAGCTCTCTCCCTAGTCCCCCAGTAGCACCTGTTATTAATACTTTCACCTTTTCTTCTATTCCCAGTACCTTAATTTATTGGCAATTGGAATCTCATCGTCGAGTAAAGATTTTTTTCCGTTCCCGAGAATTTTCTGAACTTGTCTAATAGTGGAAACCAACTCTTTTAATTCTTTTGGATTCAAAGAAGCTGACTGATCCGATCCATACATTTCCTTATCTAAGGTTATGTGCCTCTCAATAACTGGTGCTCCTAATGCCGCGGCCACAAGGGTAGGTAGTCCGCCAGATTCATGTCCACTATATCCGACACCACAGCCATACTTTTCCTCTAAAGATTTTATAGTCAAAAGATTACTATCTTCTTCTTTTGTCGGGTAAGTTGACACACAATGCAGAAGAGTAAAGGGGCAGTCATTATTTTTAAATATTTCTACCGCAGCATCGACATGTTCCATTGTTGATAGTCCTGTGGAAATATAAGTATGTTTCCTGCACTTAGCTACTTCATTAAGAAACTCTGTATGAGTTAACATAGCAGAAGCGACTTTATGAAACGGGACATTGTAATTATTAATAAAATATAGGCTTTCAATATCCCAAGCAGAGGATGTCCACTTGATCCCCAATTCTCTACAGTGCTCATCAATTATGTCATATTCTTCCTTCCCGAATTCTAATCCCTCTTTTTGTTGTCTCTGGGTGGTTCCCCAGGGGCTCTCTCGGGGACAGTCAAGGACATCCTCGGAATAAACGGTATTGATAGTTCTTTTTTGAAACTTTACTGCGTCACAGCCGGAACTATGGGCGATATCAATAAGCTTTTTTGCTATTTTTATATCTCCGTTGTGGTTGATCCCCACTTCTGCAATAATAAAAGCATTAGTATCTGACATTGTACATCCTTACATTGTTACATTGAGGTAAATAATTTTCTCTCAGGAACAGTATACACTATGCCACAGAGAATTGTATAGTTAATAATCAATCTCCTTTCGCTAGGCGATAGCTATCACTATCAAAATGCTGTGTTGAAAATTCATATAACTCAGTATCCTCAAGAGCAATAATGCGATGGCGAAGTCCTCGTGTTACGTGGAACCTCTCACCCTTTGATAAAATAAGCTCGTTGGACTCTTTAATATCATCGGACTCACCATATTTTACTAGAACTCGTCCAGATTGTATATAAAAGACCTCATCTTTAAGCTTGTGATAGTGCCAAGAGCATTGTTTTCCTTTTACGAAATATAGAAGCTTTCCACAATATTCTTCTGAGTTGGCGATCCATTTTTCGAATCCCCACCCCTTTGGGACAAAATTAACTAATGAGGTATCAGGCTTCTTCATTGTTGGATATCCTCTAATCTAACACGGGGTATGTTTTCATATAGAGAACTTTGAGATGAAACAAGATGTAAAGATATTCCCTTGGACTGTAGCCAATAATACAACTCTTTTGATGCGGATCTTGTTTCCCCTATCTCCCAATCTAACATGTCTCCCCGGTTCAACAAATCCAATGTTGAACCAAAAAAGTGGTTATATTCGTCAACCTTGGTGATGTTCTTGGCGCTCAAGTCCCAACCAAGGGCATATATGTTCTTTACCCCAAGATGAACTGCTGTATATATGACTGTCTCTAGCATGATCCCTGGCCCTGATGGTCTTTGGTGTCCGTTGCTTAGGAGAAACTTATCAAAGTTCTTAGTGCGGCAAATAAACTCATTGTTTTTCTCCGTTCGGATCGGGACTTTTAGGAAAATATCATGTTCTTGATACGGAGACCACCGAAGAGCGGGAGAATAATTACTAGAAGTTATAGAAATAGTATCGGAATCTTTATAGTCGTAATGTATGAATTTATCCTCTCCTACAGGAAGATTACAACAATTAAAAAAGTGAAAATCACTAATCTCGGGGTGCCGGTTGTATGCCTGTTTCACACTGAGGACTAATTCGTCTGCCAAAAGATCATCAAGTTCCTTTTTAGAATACTCGTTCAATGATTGACCGCAAGTCAAGATATAACAATCTCTCCCCTTATAGGAGTCCTGTAGGCAGAGGATCTTTTCCTCGATTGAACTTGCAGATGCGATTTTAGACTTTAATTTCATTTACTTCACAGACCTCTTCGGCAGTCAGAGCGTGGGCTCCAATTTTTGATACAGTTATGGACGCGCACCGGTTGGCATATTGTATAGATTTTATCATATCTTTTGTATTCAAAAATTCCTCTACCAAAGATGCAAAAAAAGTATCTCCTGCGCCGCAAACATCAAACACTTCAGTCGCGATCGAAGGTATACAGTTGTCCAACCATTGGGCACCAGAGCCACCCAATGTAATAATTATATCATAGTTTATAGGATATTTTACCACCTGTTCAGCTTCTTTTTTATTTATCTTCAAAATAGCACCCTCAAAACATGATAAATCTTGCTTTTTACTATCAACAAAGAAAGGGATTTTATGTCGCGCACACAGAGAAGATATCTTTAAGCACTCTTCGTGCCTAAGAAACCCCTTATTATAATCAGAGATAATTACACAGTCATAGTCTTCTATGTTGTTAGGGATTTTGGATAATGGCTGGAGTGAAGCTCCCTCGCCTTTATCTATTCTCAAAAGTTGCTGGTTGAATTTATTATCGATGAACCTCTCTTTTGTTATTAAAGAAGGGTCATTAGATACTAGAGTTACCTTATTGTTGAATGCCAGAATATTTTTTTCTACATTTGATGCCATGCCGGGTTTGTGTTCCGTCGAAATCAACTTAAAGACGGGAACTGGCGCTTCTTGACTCAGACGCTCACACACCCCATAATGATACATGTCTGTGCAACTATCACCCAGAAGAAGTATATTGTAAGATTTCAGTGCTTGAATATCCATCTATAACCTCAAAAAAAGATAAAGTTTTTGCGTGTTCTGATCCGATCACCTCTTTGTGTCTGTAATCTGACCCTACCACCATATGATCCGGGTTTAAGTTCTCTAACCGGGATCTTAATTCGTCGTGAGAATCAAAGATAAAAACTTCCGCCACGCCTTTAATATTCTCAAGGAAAAATTTTCTATCCTCTTGGTTATTATAGGGTCGGTCATTACCCTTGGAAGATCTCACCATTCGATCACTATCGATACCAACCACTAGATGATCTACTCTCTCAGTAAGAGAACTTATTAATCTTAGGTGGCCAACATGTATAATGTCAAAACATCCGTTAGTGAATCCTGTTAACACTTCTTAGTCCAGAGAAAATTCGTTATACGCCACATCAGACTCCGAGTGGTTTATCCAGTTGTTAATTAAGATGTTTCTCATGTAGGGGTGGAAGTGAGGCTCTTCGCTTCCAAGGTAATGTTTAGTTACCTTTTTCAGAGATGGTATAACTTCCACATAATTAGCCAAGCACGAATCTACACACATAATAGCTTGGGCATTTTCTAACACCATCGTCCAGTCATATATTTCGTAACCTTTAATATAAGAGAAATTGATTGGATTGGATACTTCCACTTCTGGGAGTTTTTTTCCATTCTTATACTGGTGTACTATGGAATATTTTTCGGATCCATACTTTTCTTTAGCGTAAGAAGTGATAAAATTATAGAGCTTCTGTTCTTTTTCTAAGTCGCGGGTCCAGCTATAATTCCACCTCTCTTGCAGAGGAACATTGGCGAGAAAATATTTTAAGTCAATCCAGTTTCTATTTCTTTTTGAGAAAATCTGGGTCATTTGATTATTTATGTCATTACGATGTCCTGGAAATGTAAAACAAAAATCTAAAACCTCGTATTCTTCTTGGTCGGGTTGCTTGGTCAACCACGCCGCCAACTTTCGAAAGAATTCAACCCCCGCCATTATAAACACATCTGGGTTATTTGCATCGATGCGTGTATTTGTGTAATAAACATAAGGATTCATCGACACCCCCAAGGAGAATGTCTTGATGTCTGGGAACTGTTTAAAATAATCTATATAGTTATCAAATACGGGCCACACTACCTCGTATCCTTGATCCGCATAATATTGTGCGATCGGAGTGGTGATAACTATATCCCCCATTTTGCCGGGTTGAAGGATTAATTTTTTCTTCATCAGAGATTTTGTGTCTTAAATAAAGCAAAGTCATCCTCGTCTAACCCCGGTTTCGGAGCTAAATCGGGATGGCTGCCAAGGGAATCCAATATCTCATTTAAGAATTTAGAGTATATTTTTTCTTCCGAAAACTTATTTCTTATGTGTTCTTGTAATATCTTTGCATCATTTCTATAAGATGTAGGAGATTCTAATAACGATCTCATATTTTTCTTAAAATGCTTTTCATCGATATATGCCCATTGTGACCCTTCTATGATAATTCCTTGCATAATTGCACGGGGATCTACCGGCTTTAGCTCAAAACGAGTTTTAAGGAATAGGTTTTTTGACCTTACCTTTCCGGATGTCTCGTTTACTACCGGGGCCTTTAAAAAATCCAAATACCCAGACCAAGTTGGTGCTATTACCGGAAGCCCTGAATATACTGCTTCAAATACCGGGAGTCCAAAACCCTCTCCATGAGTAGTCGTTACATATCCGAATATTCTAGGATCGCTATACAATGAATGAAGCTCGTCCTCGGTTAGGCGTCCGTGTAATAGATGAATCTTACATTTGCGTTTATCCTTTGGGTCTATCGCTTTAAGCATTTGCCCAATTAGTTGGCTGGTGTTTCGACGGTCAATAATTGAGTCTGTTACCATATTTGCCTTTAACACTAGTCCAACTTCTTCTTCCTTAAATTCTTCCACAAAAGATCGGATAAGAGCCTCAACATTTTTTCGTGGAGCGAACTGAGCAACAGATAAGAAACATTTCTCTGAGATATTTAAATTTTTAGAGAAATCATCAGGAATATATTCCTTGACCGGGTACCCTATCACCTTGGGATTATTCTCACAACTAAGGGTTCCAACATGGTTCCCTTGTTTATCCTGTAGTGGGTAAGCGTGCTTAGTGAGGGATGTACTAGCATGCTCAGATATCGTAATAACCTTATCCATCTCATTACAATTGCGGATCCATTCTGGGTTACACCTATCTGTTTCAACCGCCGCTGTGATGCCTATATTTATTGGAGCTATTTTCTTCCACTCATTAGGAAGAGCAACCTGGAGGGAAATGTCATATTTACCTTCCTTATACTGTTGTGTCCTCTTGATGCAATTAATGATGAATTTGTTTTCGGGTGTGTCCCTGGTGTCTGTAGACGTTGCGCCCCAGGATGTTGGTGCTATATAAATATCAAACTTCTCTATGTTCCTGATAAGAGAACGCAAAACACACCTGGCATGCTCACCATACCCACTATTCGACAGGATTGGGCCGACTAATAATACTTTTTTAACCTTGTTGCTCATACTGTGTTTAACTCCCAAGATTGATAATTTTTTCTATTCTCCCAAGATCCACAACTTTCATGGAGTTCTAACATTGTTCTAACCCAAGTTTCTTTGAAGTTTTCGAAATTATAATTCTTCATTACATGTTCCCGACCTTTTTGTCCTAGGGCTGTTCGATCTTCGGGCGTCATGTTGTATATCTTTTCCAAAGCATTGACAAAAGACTCTTCGCTGACCCTATCCTCATAAATAAATGGCACGTTTAGAGAACCTATTAGTGACTTAGAAGTTGGCTCAAGTCCGACGCCAAACCACTCTTCTCCGTCTGTTACTTGCTCCTGTAAGCCACCAGTCATTGACACGATGATTGGAGTTGCACAAGCAAGAGACTCTAGAGTTGCCAATCCAAACCCTTCTGCGTCAGCAATGTTTACCGTACAATCTGCCCATCTGTAGAAGTTACACAATTCTTCAGCCGGCATCTTCTGAACAGAAAATACAACCTGTCCTTTGTTTAGTCCCAAATGTTCTAGGATATAGTCCAAAGGCTGCCCATGTTCATCTCGGATATCAGTATGCATAATTAAGGTAGCCTTATCATGCCCTACTTTATCCAAGAAGGTTTTCCACCAGAACAGTAACGTGCCACTCTGTTTGCGGCGGGCGTTTCGGTTATTCCAAAATACTATAAACTTATCCTCATTCATATGAGGGACAGCATCTCTTATTTCTACACACTTTTTAATTTCTTCCGGCGTTTCGGCTGGGCGAAAAATAGTTGTGTCAACAGCATGAGGAATATACTGCTCTTTAACATCTGGGGAGACTGTCTGGACAATATCACTCGTCACCTTCGAAATAGTGGCGATCATATCGTTAGAATCATAGAAAGATTTGTTGTAAACCGGATAAGGCCTATTATCCCATACATGGTAATAAATCATAGGAACAGCATGTCTGATTTCATGTTCCATTCCCCATAGCCAATGATAGAATCTAGGGTCGGTCATGAAATAAAGTATATCTGGTTCATATTGTGCCAAGAGTACTCTAATTTGCTCTTGTGTACCATAACCATCAACTGGAATGATTTGCCAATCTTCCTCATAGCCCTGGACACGTACAGGAGTATAATCTTTATGTTTTACGGCTGCACCTAGAGAAAGGACAGAGAATTTTCCACTATCCAATAATGCTTGTATTATATATTTTGTCTGAGTGCCGACACCAGAAGGCAACAAGGGGTGGTCGCTCAGTGTTAATATTTTTATCTTCTTTTTCTCTGTCAAAAGAATATCCTCCTATGGACAATGTTCCGTTTGGTAAAACTCACAAGTTCCAAAGCGGTCTTTACAATTTGTACAAGCTGCCCGGTTCTTAATATAGTTCTGTTTATTGATATTATGCAATGCTTTTGTCAAGGCGTTAAGGGCGTCAGTTGTTCTTTTTTTAGCTGCCGTTACACGCACAAACTCTGCCTTCTTTCCGGCCTTGGCTGTCCGCTTCAGCAAAACGAAGTGACAATCCACATCTTTTGGGTCTACTTCATATTTCTGAACATAAAAATGCTTATAGAAGACAAGCTGGTAAGCGAGGATTTTGTCGCTCTTCTTTTCACGCTTCCATCCCCACGAGCAGGTCTTCCAATCAATCAGGTGAACCTTTTCATCCTTTTTGGAATAAACCACAAGGTCGATAAAGCCTTTGAAGTTTTTTTCTGCTTCCGTGAATTCGGTGATGGGCACATAGAGTTGCTCTTCTGCCCTGAGTACTTCCCAGTCCTCACCCAGCTTGCCGAACTTGTCGGTCAGGCAACGGTAAAGGTCAGGAATGATTTCTATTCCACTTACAAGCCACTCTTTGAGTTTGAAATCACGTTTAGCTCTTTGCTGCTCACTCTCGGGCAGAGCCTTCAATTCTTTCAAGAACTGCTCTTTAACTAGCGCCTCAATAGCGCCGGTTTGTCTGTACTTTTCGGGGGAAGTCAAAGTAAACTCACAAACAGTGTGAAGAGCTTTGCCAAAGGCTGTAAAAATATTGCCCTGGAACTGAGTTACTTTATCAATGTAAGTGAGTTTATGGTAGTGAGGGCAAACATGCCAGTTCCGCCACTCAGAATAAGAGATGTGTTTACCTGCCAATTGTAACCTGCTTTCTTAAAAATTTCTCTGATGATGAAGTTCATTAATCTTATCATATAGCATTGGGCTAATTTTTTCTAGGGTGTCGCGCTTCCCTAAATAGTAAGCTTCAAATCCAGTAGCAAAATACTCCCTTAAAGAGACCGACGCATAAGGTCTTATGAATAATCCCGTCGTGACCATCCGGAGCATTGACTTCCCGAGACGCTTGTATAGGAACTCATCAAATTTTTCGTCATACCTTAGATTATCGAAATTATAATCCTTCAACCAGTACCCTTCGCTATGAAGTTCAAATTTTAGGCTAGTCCTTTTTCCAATGAATTCGCGAACAATTGACTTATCTCCATAGATCAAATCTGTGTATACTGCTTCTAAATGATGAGCAAACTCATGAACTACATCATCTAGAATGCTTTTAGAATCAGCTTGGTCGTGATTAATATAGAATATTCCATCGTCGTAAAGGGCAGTGAAATTCTTGTCCCGAAGGTCAATAAAATTGCCAATTTTAACACTTTTCAAGCCTGTGAAATAGTGTGATGGAAAATGATTCTCGACAGCCTTAAATACTGCATCTAGGCTAACGTTCTCTGGTGGAGGTTCCAACTCTTCAACCTCAATGCTTCCAAATTTAAAATATCGAGTAGTATTTTCTACTTTTTCAGTAATATAAGTTATCACAGGATTTCAGCCGCTAAAGTTGCCAATTTTGATCTCTCTCCCTTATATAGCGTCACATGCCCAGAAATGCTATATTCCTTAAATTTCTCTACAGCGTGAGTCAACCCATTCGAGACAGCATCAACATATGAATTATCAATCTGTTGAATATCGCCTGTCAGGACTAATTTAGTACCATGCCCCACTCTAGTTATTATAGTCTTTAATTCGTGAGTTGTTAAGTTTTGTGCCTCGTCAACTATCATAAAGGCGTTTGAGATCGACCTGCCTCGAATATATGTCATGGCCTCAATCTCTACAATTCCTTGTTCCATGTGCATCTGAAGTGCCGTCTTGTCCCCAAAAAGATATTCTAAGTTATCACGTATAGGAGCTATCCAGGGCAACATCTTCTCCTCTAGAGTGCCGGGCAAAAACCCAATATCTCGACCCATGGGCTGTACTGGCCTTGTGATTATCAATTTATCGTACCCGCCGTTAGCTTTTGTATTATGTAAGACCTGTTCTAGTCCGCAAGCTGCTGCTATAAGTGTTTTACCAGTTCCTGCCTGTCCTGTCAAGGATATTATCTGAATGTCTTTATCAAAAAGGAGATCCATGGCGTATTTCTGTTCTTTGTTTTTCGCCGAAAGTCCCCAGATGTCTCGATAAGTATAAATCTTTTGCAGAGGTGTTTCGTAGTTTTTGAATCGACAAAGCGCTGTCTTCTTTGGATCTTTCTCTGATTTAAGCACCAAATAGTGATTTGGGAACAATTTTGATTTCTGGTCTGGCAGAAAGACTTCTATATCGTTGTAGAAATTCTCCACCAACTCATCAGGTACAACAATCTCCGAAGAGCCGTCATATAGGTTTTCTACAGATTTTACTGCTTGTTGAGGCTGATAATCATAGCACTCTATCCCGAACGAGTCACATTTAACTCGCATATTAAGATCACGAGAGATCACGGCGATATCGTGGCCCTCTATTCTCAGTCGAAGAGCAACAGCAATTATTTTGTTATCGGAGTCTTCTTGATCCATGCCGGCGGGCATATATCTTGGATCATATTGTGCGGCAAAGACTTTACCTTTTCCGCTGCCAAGTGGAACGCCATGTAATAAACTTCCTTTTGAGCGAAGCTTATCTAACACTCGATTCATTGTCCTGGCATTTAAGCCTGCTGTATCTTGTCGGTGTTTGTGCCGGTCAATCTCATCTAGTACAATAGTTGGAACTGCAACGTTACTTCTGCCAAAAGAAAAAAGAGACTGTGCGTCTGTTAAATAAACATTAGTATCAAGTATAAGAGTTTTTGTCAATTTACCACCAATCTTAAAGGCATATAATAAATAGATTCCCCACAAAAAAAAAGCCGCCCGAGGGCGGCTGGTGGAGGTAGGGAGAATCGAACTCCCGTCTTGTCCAGTTTCACAGAAAGGTCATTCACAAGGTTAGGCCTGTTTTTTTCGTCGGACAGCCCGCTTGACTAGATCATCTTATTGTGGCTGAGATAATCAAAAGCCTTAAGGTTCTCAAATACGGCTTTCTGTTTATCGGCTGCCGTCGCCTCAAGAGAGGTCAGGTTTTTAAGCTGCCATCTCCATGTTAAAATCGTCGTTTGCGATTAAAAGTTTAAGCGTTTTTAGTGAGCCACGCTTCCCTCACCCTTGCACCTTTTCTACTTCCCCGTCAATCGATACCGGTTACCCCCATTACTATAGTACTATATAGCAATACGCTAGAGTTGTCAACTTATTTATTCTTACTTATATGCTAGCAGAGTTTTAAGCTGTTATAGTTAGAATAAAGTAGTAAGAAGTAAAGAATAGTTTAGATTAGTTGTTAAACAGCTTGCAGCTATTATAACGAGCCCTGAGAAAGTGTTAAGTTTTATTTTTAAAGTTCTAAGCCGAGATCTGCTTCGCCGGCTGGGGCGTCGGGTGCGAATTCGCTGCCGGCAGATGCAGTGTCATGCTTCTCTTCTTCATATTCCTTGGTAGAAACATCTGGAAGCTCATTGGCCAACTCATCTTCAAACTTATCAAAATAGAGGAGAAGATTCGTAAGCAGGTACTCATAAAACATATTACGGTCTTCATCGTCCGCCAATAGGTCATAGGCGTCTACTATTTGTTTTTCTATTTTTTTAAATGTTTCCGCAGCAAAGTTGCGACCTGTTTCATTTTGATCGTCAACTCTTACAAACTCATCTTCTACTGGTGCGGAGTCCTCGATATCGATGAACTCACCTTCGACGGATTCGGCTGCCTCATCATCAACAACCATAGCTACTTTTTCTAAAAGGATATCGGCATCAATTTCATACTCAAAGCGTTCTTGGACGTCTTCTGCGTCTTTATTAACTTCAATCGGACGTAAAGTATTCTTAACAGCGTGGATTATATGAGTCCTAAATGACTGCCTCTGCGCTTCTGAAGTAGTAAGCATTTTGTAACCATCTCCCAGAACAGGTACGATGCTTTTTAATAAATCAGCTAGCACATTTATTCCAGTAAAGCTATTTGGCTCTTCTGTGCCTGTTTCCGTTTCAAGTATCATCCGACGAATTACTTTTCGAAGCTTACCTTCATTCTGTCTTTGTTCTAGGATCTTATTTTTAATTCTTTTACGAACGTGTTCGCGAATTACTTGTTCGGCTATCATTTGTTGTCTATCTATATTTTTCATAGTATTATAATTACTTCCGCCTTTGTCGTTTTGCCCGCTTAACTTTAGGTTTTTTTACTCTACCGGGAGTATAGGGGTTATAGGTATTGGGTGGCCCGAAGCCAGAACCACCGCCAGAAACGGCTCCGGATCCCATCGCCGAGATCTCGTCTATCATAAAGTCTACGTGCTCGTTATATGATTCGTTTGGATGAAAAATATTCCATATTTCATCTGAATCGATAACTTTTGGTACAAAAGTATTGAAAAGGACAGCGTCATTCATGGCTATAGCTTCTCTAGCATCTTCACCATTGTAAGGGGTTCCATCAGGACGAGTCACAGGATCTTCCTCTATTATTTCTACATTGACACCAGGATTTTTTCTTTCAGCATAAGACTGAGCCCCGTTATACCTTGTATCTCCGACATCTTTTGAACTCTTGATTAAATAAATAGTATCACCGGCTCTCGCTTTGACAGGATCAGCTACAAACTCATAAACTGAGGTGATTGGGCTGCGATAATCCGCAATTTCCACTTGGATATTATCCGGAGCATCACCGGATTGCAGATATTGATTCCAAATTTCTAACGACTGTTGAGGGTTTACTTCAGGCTTAGAAGATGGAGAAATTAAAACAACCACCTCTCCTTCATTTCCAAGTTTTTTAGCCATTTTTTTAGCGAACTCATAATGTCCTCTATGGGGTGGTTTAAATTTCCCTGGGAAAAGGGCAATCTTTTTTCCATTGGTGTCTCCCGAGTTCTTAATGCCTTGTGTATATGATCTCTCATTATTTAATGATTCTTTTACACCTTTGTCTTGACTTAATTGTTGAGCCATTTCATCACTAATCGTGTTAGAATCTTCAATCGCTTTTTCCCCTGATGAAATAGCTTTGCTTCTTTTTCGGAAAGTAAAATACTGCGTGATATTTTCAGACAAATCTTTAGTAGCCTCAAAGACATTCAAAAGATTATCAGACAAGTATTTCATATATTGTTCAGCGACTTGTACAATCTTATTGGAATTATAAGGTAAAGATCCTAATTTTTCATAATCAACCATAGGAGCAATGCTTCTTAATTGGGCGGGACTAATAGACCATTGTCGCTGGGAAGATTCGACCAATAATGATTCGTTCAGCCTTTCATTCCAAAGTCTTCGACATTCTTTTACAGAATATGAAGTATCTTTTCTATTTCCAGGAGTCTTTACCTCTTCTGAGTCCACTTCTACTTCTATATCTTCTCCGTCAGGTACCTCATCCGTTATGGCTATTTCTTCTTCTTTTTCTTTGTTGCTTAGTTTTCGAGCCCGTTCTTTAGGGTCGTAACCATAAGTTGTTTGCAAGAGTTCATATTTTGTATCCCAATCTTTTGTTCGTTTAAGTTTACGAATAGATTGTTCAACTGTTTTTCCGGGGAGTTGAAACAAATAAGCTTCTTTAACTAATCCGCCTGTAGCCCCTCTTATAAGAGCTTCCATAAAATTATCTCTAGTAAAAGTAAATTTCTCAAGGACAATTTGTTCACCATCTTTTCTACCAACGATGTAAACCATGAGTCCAAATTCTTCTAGTGCATCTATGAGATTAGTATAACTTCCTTCAATATCTGTTATCTTACCTTTTTTTCCGGGAGCTAATCCCTTTAACAATTTGAGACTTACTGGTACACTTTTACCACCACCAAGTTCAGAGAAAGCAATTAAATCTTGAATAGGGAGATTACCCTTTTCAGTTCTGCCGGCAACTTGCTTACCGCGAAGTAATCCGGCCATAAAACCTTCAAAAACAAAACCGGCAGGCGATTCACCAAATGATTCAATAACAGCCCTAATAGATTCCAGAAGAATCAGAGTACTGATAATTCTACGAGGAGATCTGATTCCTCCTCGGGGATTGTTAATAGAATCATTTAAGAACTGTAATTTTTCTTGAATAGTTGCACCACCACCAACGGTATCAAATATTCTTTGAATCTGTTCTCTTTCCATAGAATTGGGATCACCCCAAGCTTCTGTAGGAGTAAATTTTGGCAATGAAAGCACAAAGCGTTCTGCTTTACTAGGTTCAGAAGATATTTTCTCTTCCTCTTCTTTTATAATATTTTTAGAAAAGATTAAGGACTCATTATTTGTTTCGGGGTTTTGTGGGCCGCGGCTATATTTTGTAGGGTCAACCATTCCTAAAATCTGGTTAAGAGGGGCGAAATTACCGGTGAATTTGTAAGTGTGCCCGTTATAATCAAAAACAACTCCCTCAATAGGGGTAGAGATATTCACAAAGTCCTTAATCTTGTTTAGGTGCCTTTGCATTATCTCTATGGCGGCAGGATCTTCTGAACCTGTTGCCGTAAGGGCGTTTACTGCGTTTGCTAAGTTATTTTGAAGTCTTTCGGTTTCCTTATCGTTATCAAGAATAAACCGGCTTTCCATTCCTTTTAGCAACTCTACAGTAAAATCATGAATCACATTTTCAACTGGCTGAATCGCTTGTTGAAGTATATTGGATTTTGATGCTATAATAGCATTTAGGTCTTGCGTATCTTCTGGAGATAGTCCTTTTTTGATTGCCCTAAGTCCCACATTACTTGGGAGCTTCAACAAGTAGTTTGTTATTTCTTCCTTTTTTAAATCATTGAGATCGGTATCTAACCCACTGTGAACTCGTTTGTATAAATAATCACCTACAGTATCGTTATCATTTAGTCCCTCTCTACCGATAATAGAGTTAATTTTAGTAATGGCTGTACGCAAGGGAACATCATCAGACATCTTTTTTAATTGAAGAGCCGCGTCTCTTATAAGTGAAAAGTCATGATTCTCTAGGGCTTTTTGTATTCTATCAAGATGCGAATCTAAGATTTCTAACCTCTCTGTGAAATCCTCAAAAATCTTGTCCCCTTTTCCGTCCTTTGCTTTCCTGTCAAATCGATAATGACCTTTATCGTGTATTTTGAGTGTTTTAGAATCATAGTTGATAATATTTGGATTATCCGGATCCATCACTTCTGCATTATACCAAAAGTTCGTATCTGGTCCAAAAACCTTCTCTCTAGCTTCTGGGCTCATTGTTTCTACTGCTTTTTCGAAAGCATCAAAAGAATTTGTAAAGGCATCATACAGTGTACCACGCCCAGCAAACTTATTAGCTAATCCCATTGCATCAACACCCTTGTTACGAAGATGCGTAAGGTTCCTAGAAGCTTTGGCTTTCCCCTCTGGTATTGAGTAAGATAAATATAGATTTTGCCCATCTAGCTTTTCTTCTACATCTAAGTCTGCGTTGGCCGCGGCTTGTAGAATTTCTTTCATTTCCTGGAATGTTAAATCGGGATTGTCATATAAATGAGACATATGCCCGGTCTTACCATAAACACCGCCCATTTATTTTTCCTCGTTTAGTAGACTAAGCTCTTCTTCAAGCTTCGAAACTTTTTCGTTAAGACTTCGAAGTTGTCTTTTAATATTTCTTACATGCTCTTTGGCTACGTGTATTCTTTTGTTGTCCCTCTGAGTTGACACTTTAACATTCGTAATTATATCGTATAATGCCTGAACAGAGGCAAGTGGATCAACTTTGACATCCTCATTAAGAATGAACCTTTTAGTAATAGAATTCCACATCTTTTTCTCCTAGGCTTGAGATATGACTTTAAACATAGACCCGCTTATCTCAATCTTAAACTGCTTTTTTGCGCCGGTACTATCAGTTCCATGTAGATATAAATAGTTATCTCCTGGGTCATTTGAACCGGAAATGTATATACCAGCGCTGGCAGTCAAGGTAGCGCGGCTAGAATCATATTGAAGTTGTGGAATACCCTCTACCCTATTCGCATCACCAGTAGCCCTTAATATATAGCCGTTGATATTGTTTGTGATTGTTACGCCGCCACCGCCGCCACCACTAGAACCGGATGGTACTTGATCCCCGCCCATCTCTTTTGTGATCGGCCCCAGCATTCTCCGCGGGATAGGGTCTCTCATTCTGTACTATATCCGTAGGTCGTTGCCTGGGTATTACCGCCGTTATCAACAGGGTAGTATCGGATCACATAACCGAGGACACTTATAGCCGAAGCGTTATCTTTGGTTTTGACAAATACTTTTAAAGGGCTAGATATGTCTGTGCTTTTGTGGGGGATCCCTGGATAACATAAAGTAAGCCCAGTCATAGACGATACCGGCGTTATAATATTGTTTATTACGAAAGCATCTGAGGAATCAGTAGCAAATGACATTGACAAATTGTAATCCGAAGTGGAATAATTGTAGGCATACACATATAATTCTTCCATGGCATTAGTATTAACCGGAAAGGTGTGAATTAAAGTCTCGCTTGTCCCAACGGGTACTGGTGAGCCGCTCAGACTAACGGATAAGGGAAATCTTGCAGACCCTGCACCCACGACAGAAGGAGCTTGGTCGAGTGCCCTTTGAATATTTTGAAAATTTTGTTCAGCCATAGTTACTTAAGTATTTTACTGACCGAAAACTTCACTAAGTTTTGTTTTCATCTTTTGCATCCAGCTTCTTTCTATTGTAGTTTGTCTATCTGTACCAGAAGACTTTCTACTTTTTTCGAAAAGTTCCATTTCCCCTTTAACTATTGACTTTTTAAGAAATACTCTGATAGCTATAAGCGGTGAAGATAGCCCAACATTCTCGATGATAGAATAGCCAGCAAAAATAACTCCTATAAGTTCATTTTTATCATTTAAAATTGGAGACCCGCTAGATCCGGGTTTTGTGGGGATTGTATAAATAGAATACCCCCTACTGTGATACCCTGAGAAAATTCCTTTAAACAGTAGCACTGTCCCAGGCCAGAATAATCCATGAGGTGCAGCCATATTTGTAACAAGCTCTCCTCGCCTAGGTACCTTTTTTGCTATTTTGAGAGTAGGAGGGTTCCCTAGTACATCTGAAACTCTTAACAAACAAAGATCGAAGCGAGAATTAATACTTACTACTTCTGCGTCATGTCGTGAACCATTTAAACCTACAGCCGTAAAGACTGAGCCATTATTCGTCACCTTATATCCGTTGATGTTTTGAACCTTTGGAATACTGGATTGGCAGGAGTGACCGGCCGTTAAGGCGTAAGAAAAACCTTCAGATACCTCACTGTGAAAAACATACGCACCGGAAGAGACATAACGCATTATTGCTTTTTGGCATTTGCTTTCCTTAGTTTCAGGATCTTGCCCACAACCTTCAAGCTCCACAGATTGTTGAATTTGTACAAACGCGTGCATCGGCAACAACCCTACTTCTTTCTCTTGACTAAAGTTAATCGTGGCACAACCGGTCATACAACTTGTCAGGCAAAGTAACCATATTGTAAGAAACTTGACGTAAAAAGGTGTTTTTTTCTTCATATCGTAGTAACTAGAGTGAAGGGATACTATTTATCCACAGTAAATCTGGTTATTAATTTCACGAAAGGATTGGATCAAGATATGATAAACAACATTATGTTGTTCGGACTTTTAATATTTGGAAGCCAAAGTATTGACTTTCCTCAAATTTGGCAAAAGGTCGAAGGCGAGTGGTCATACATTGGACAGATTAAAGAAAAAACACAAATTCTTGTCTGGATAGAAAAGAAAACAAAAAGCCCAAACAACGAGATACTTATTAAAGAGATAAAGAAGATGCCTTTTATTACTTTATCTCCCAAGGGAAAGGTAGTTGAGATAAGCCCTCTCCCGTAAGGAGAGTATCTTGACTAAATTCCTTACAAAAAGAGTTATACTTCTGGGGATACTTGCTATCTCTTGCGCCGCGGCTCTTTATTACCAAACAAAAGCCAACAATATACATCAAACTGTATTTGCGGCAAAATCCACATTTTATATGCCGGGGCAGAACAATAACTGCAAGTGGGTCATCCATATTAGCGATAGGATAACCACCTTCCCAGGTGATACGTCTTCCGCTCAAATCGGAATACCCGAAGTAATAAAAGATGGCTATATTTCTGGGATCTTACAAAACGGCCCTGGGAACTCACTCCTTCTAGCTTTTAAAACCCCTTCCCAATCAGATAATACGCCTCCAATTGTTTTGACGGCGATGTATAATATGGAAGATCTTCCCTTGAAGAAGATTCGATTTCGTGTATTCAATAGTACCGTCATGACCATGGTATTATATTCGACTTTTGAAAGTTGCGCTGAGGATACGATGAAGTGAGACGTTTATTATTATTTTTGGTGCCCGCGATCTTGCTCGCAAGCTGCTCTGCATGTTTAGATGATGATGAGTTAATTGCGCTAGAGTGTACGCCGGGACAAGAACAGGTGTGCAATCATCTTGGTGAAATATATGCCAACATGAACCCAGCTAAACTCCCTACTATTCCGGGACAATGTTCATATGGCACCAGGAGGTGTACTTTTAATGGTTGGGGAGAGTGTCATGGTGCAGTTGCACCAACAAGCGAAGAATGTGATGGAATAGATAATGACTGCGACGGAGCCGTAGACGAAACATATCCAGAACAACACATGCTGTGCGGGTTTGTTGAAGGAGCAGATTATGGTGTGGGCGTCTGCACTCCTGGCGTAATGAAATGTGAAGAGTCAGACCTTTTCTGTGATGGGCACGTTGGCCCGCAAGAGGAAGTGTGTGACGGATTAGACAATAACTGTAACGGAACAATTGACGAAGGAGTTGCCAACACAACAGCCATTGTTTGTTATGATGGGCCGGCTGGCACAATGGCTGTTGGCGAATGCAGGGCAGGAGTTAGATATTGCCAAGAGGGTGGTTTTGACGGGCCTTGTGATGGACAGGTTTTGCCTGTACCTGAGCGTTGTGATGATTTAGACAACGACTGCGATGGTGAAGTTGATGAGGGCTTCGATAATCGTGGAGTGGATATTGTCTTTATTATCGATATTTCCGGATCGTTTGATGACGAGATAGAATCAATGATAGAGGGCATTGCTCCTCTTTTAGACGACCCTTTGACAAGCAACTTTCGATTTGGTCTGGCTGTCATAGGTAGACATTCCCTTGGGGCATATGAGCCAGCTTTAACCCGTCATTCTGAGATGGTCACAAACTTCGTTGACGCTGTGGATTTTCTTCCATATCTTGAGTCCATCCGTCAGCTTCCTGACGGTGGTGTCGAACCATCAATCGACGCTCTAAAATGGTCGATGAACGGGTTGTATCCCTTTGGCTGGGAAAGCGGGAACCAAAAAGTAATAATACTAATGACAGACGAGATATCTCAAACAATTGTTGGCACAGACGTGAGAGAAGTCAATCAATTGGCGCTCGATGGAGGCTTTGAAATATTCATCTTTGCCCTACTTGAACATCATCATACTTTTTTAGAGTTGGTTCGTGGCGAGCACGATCGCCTATTCACTCCGGTCACTAATTCTGAGACTGTTTTCCGGCAGATTAGGCAAATCTTCAATGACCTCTGCATCGGGGGAGAGTAGTTCTTCCTCTTCCACTTGATCATTCATTTGGTGTACTAGGGCAGCAACGTCCTGAAGCTCTACAGCCATTTGTGCCGCCACGGCTGTAAGTCCTGTCATAGCCTTTATAATATCTGATGGTTCGCCTTCGTTGATTTCCTTATCGAGCGCTTTAAGGGCTTCTTCTCTGAGAGTGTTATTTCTTTTCACAATAAGAATAAAGATATTCTTCAGTATTGGGCGAAGATCATCGTCATTAACTACAACTGCTATTTGTCTTTTACTTTGTTCGTTCATTTTTTAATTCCCCTTGAATCCATTAAAAACTTGATAATCTTTTGTTTTTGTTCCTCGGTTTCGGCGTTTGCCCAAGCCCAGGCTGTAGACTGCTTCATATTATGTACTTCTTTGACTAACATTTTTATGTTATTTTCTAAGAGAGCGACGGATTCTGGGGATAGTTCCACTAATTCTATATTGAGCGTGCCGGCTATCTCTAACAGCTTCGCAAGGTTATCTTCTTCATAGGCTCTGGCCGCAGCATTAAATACTTCAGCATATTTATCATCTCCTATTTTGTCTGGATGTGTTTTTGATACAATCTTACGATAAAGAGTCCTAAGATCCTTGTTTTTTGGAATTGACTCTCGTTCTTCGAACTCTTCTATATCTTCTGGTTCAGAATCCTCGGGTATATCTTCCTCTTTATTGTCTGTCTTCTCTGCTTTATTTTCAGCGTCTTCTTGTTTGGGCTTCTCCTCAGCCTCTGGAGAAACTTCATAGTATTCTGGGTAATACTTTCTCATATATTCTTGAATTTCTTTTTCTTGGCCGGAACAAGCCTCTTCTACTTCTTCTTTCTCTAATTTTAGAAAGGCATATTGAAGAGTTAGCTTTTTGAGTTTTATGCGGGACATATTATAAATAGATATAAAAAAACAGGGAGCCGAAGCCCCCTGTTTAAAAAACCAGTTATGTTATCTAAGATTATGCAGTTCCCTGTGCGGCTCTTAGAATACCACCAGAAACCATGAGCCGGAAGTTAGCAATTTGCCCAGCAGCATTAGTTCCCTGAATCTGGAAGGATGGAATGTCATCCCAGGCCGCGGCGGCTATGTCCTGCACAGTAACATCACCGACGTACGAGATGCTTCCGAACGAAGAAGCACCAGTTGAAGTAATAGCACCACAACCAACCTCGCCGAGACCACTTACGTTGCCGCTTGTGTCAAAGGTGTAGTTGCCATCGGTAAAGACACCATCAATCGTAAGATTGCGAATGGTGCCAATATCCTTGTTAGCATCCAAGACAAGAGCCTTGTTTGCAGCAGCCGTACCATCAGTAATACCATCAAGTTTTTCCATGTCGGCTTCATTTAGATCGGCAGATCCAATGACGAAGCTTGAGCCGGCTGTAATCATACCAGTTGAAGTAACAGCACCGACCGACGAGATGCTTCCAAGCGTAGAAGCACCAGTTGAAGTAATAGCACCACAACCAACTGTACCGAGACCACTTACATTGCCGCTTGTGTCAAAGGTGTAGTTGCCATCGCTAAAGGTACCATCAATCGTAAGATTGCGAATGGTGCCAATATCCTTGTTAGCATCCACGACAAGAGCCTTAGAGGCTTCAGCCGTGCCGGCAGCAGCTACATTGGTGTAGTTAAGATCGCCAGCCGAAGCATCAACCAGAACCCCACCAAGCTTAAGACCGTTGGTTCCGTCGTGAGACGCAATATCAAAGTCATAAGCACCGTCTTTCTGCGTGGTGTCACCAGCGGCACTGAATGTCCACAAATCAGCAACCGAGTCAGGTCCCAATGTAGAGCCGTCATCCATCGAAATGGAGGCGACACTAGCAAGGTCACTTAGAGCCAGGGTGGTACCACCAGCGATGGCACCACAAGCAGACAAACCAGCCGAGTTGAACGTAGCACCAGCGCTGTGAACCGACTGAGCCGTAAAGGTACCGACACCATCAACTTGCAATGTAGATGCCATATCTACGGCACCAGTCACATTCAGTTTAGCGGGGACGTGCAAATCGGTGTGGATAGCGCGGAGGCCTGGAACAGCCTCAAACCCTGTCCCGTCTGAATTACGTAGCTGGATCGATCCCGTCAAACCCGCGGGCGCAACCGCGCTCGATTGAGCTTTCAGGTGATTAAGCGCCTGAATAATTGTTCCGGTATCTGAACCGAACGAAGAACTAAGATATTGCTTTTGCTCCGCAGCGGTCGTCAAGGACGCCTTCGTGGGCAACCCTTTAAAGCTGCCGGTGTTGGCGCTGTACTGAATACCACCTAGAATATCTACATTAACCTGCATAGATTTACCGATTGTTGAACCGGATAATACATTAGCCATAATATTTCCTCCTTGAGAAATATAAAAAGTATTATAACATTTTATATAAACGATCGCCGCTAAAACGGCGACTATTGGAACTCTTTGTAGGAAACTGTTTCATAACCGTAGTTATGAGGGCTCACTGAGTTAGTAGAGTGAGCGACCCTTATACGTTTTAATTAGACTCTTTATTCATAAAAGAACGTCTTTAATATATATTTTTTTTGTTCCCGGAAATTTCTGAGTCCACGTAATCTTTAGGGCAAAAAAAGATAAATAAAAAGCCCCCCGAAGGGAGCCCTTTATTCTTGGAGGAAGAGGTGGGGTTCGAACCCACGGTACATCGCTGTACAAGGCATTTCTAGTGCCTCACCATCGACCACTCGGACACTCTTCCCTGGAGCGGACAGTCGGGTTCGAACCGACGACATTCAGTTTGGAAAACTGACACTCTACCAACTGAGTTATGCCCGCATGGAGCCGCTTATCTGATTCGAACAGATGACCGGCAGTTTACAAAACTGCTGCTCTACCCCTGAGCTAAAGCGGCTTTTGGTAGGGGATCAGGGACTTGAACCCTGAACCTATCGATTATGAGTCGAGTGCTCTGACCAATTGAGCTAATCCCCTATATCCTTTCTTAGTTATTATATTCCTTTTCCACGAGTTTTTTAAATGTCTTTTCGATCCCCGGATTTACGAGCCGTGCGTGAGGCATAATGTCATGCCGGATAATGCTGCGCATGAACTTTCTGTCTGCGTTTCCGGGGTCAACCAAATATGGAACTTCTTTTCTATAACACCAAGCTTCCAGCGAGCGTTTAGAGGTAGAGATAAATGGTCGAATGACGTTTTTGTTGTTGTAGGGCATTACCTTGCCTGCGCCATGAATCGAAGAGAACAAAAACCACTCTATCACGTCGTCTAAGTTATGACCCGTGATGATGGGCATATCAAAGCTATGTAGGAACTTGTAACGCTCGTCACGCCAGTGCTCTTCGAGTGATTTGTGCGGAGGACAATCATTATAATTAACTCCTATCACAAAGGGAATATTTCTATTATCGCAAAAGTTCTTTACAAATCTTTTACATTTCTTCCCGAAGTCGGTGCCGTGGTCGAAATAAACTGCGGTCACATCGTGATTGTTGCTGAGAAAATCTAAAATAGCCATGGAGTCTGGTCCGCCGCTGACGGCGACTCCTAACTCTCTCGGCAACTTTCCCAAAATTCGCAACATTGAAACTCCTTGGCGATTCCGGCAGGATTCGAACCTGCGACCCACGGCTTAGAAGGCCGTTGCTCTATCCGACTGAGCTACGGAACCAATTGTTGTAGGGACGGTGGGGATTGAACCCACGACCATCGGATTAAAAGTCCGGTGCTCTACCACTGAGCTACGTCCCTAGATTTGAAGAGTTTTCACCCCTTTGAAGAGGATTCCTGTTAGTTTTGTATCTAACCCTACAAACCGTTTTCCACACGCAACTCTTCAAAGGTACATGGTTACTGAAGGTAGGGACGCTGGCTCTTTATGATTCCTGCCAGATCGGTTCGGGTTTAACCCTGACACTTATCTTCGTTTAGTGTTTTTCTTTTTCATTTTCTTCTCCTTTC
>Ga0209756_1000113_pt1 | contig 72813 bp, 98 predicted proteins | sample ETNvirenome_6_85_FD_184071 | JGI IMG/M metagenome (GOLD analysis project Ga0209756, IMG submission 184071) | Marine viral communities from the Pacific Ocean - ETNP_6_85 (SPAdes) (version 3) | ecosystem: Environmental > Aquatic > Marine > Oceanic | place: Pacific Ocean | collected 2013-06-19 | reverse complement strand
TAATAAATTATAGTGATGATGAGTTTGAGTCTATTTTAAATAGCGATACTATGTTAGAGATATTTATAAGAGAAATAATATTTGAAGAATTGGAGGTTGAGTTCATAATGAATTATCTTAAGTCTTTAAGAAATGAATTAGAAACACCTAATATTAATTATGGTGAAAAACCTAAGAAGTCAGAAACCGAAGTCCAAATACTCAATCCACAAAAAATATCTAAAATTAAATATGTCGCAACCGACTATAATACAAAAATTAAACAAATGGGAATGATAGATAGTTTTTTTGAACAATTAAACAATTCTTCTGAAGGCGTTTCAAAGACTACTTTCCTTAAGTCTATTAGTAGGGATAATAGTAATGGGCGTAAGGACTTTGATGAGATAATTAGAAATACACTTAGAGAGGGAGTTTTGGTGAAAGTAGGAAGACAATATTATCTTCGGAATAATATAATCACTCAAGAAAATAATTTCCATAGGAAGGTTTATCATATTATATATGATAATGAACCCATCTCATCCTCTAGCATCCTTACTCACTTACATTATCGGAATTCTAAGGGTCGAAGAAAATTATTACAAATACTTAAACTGATGTCTGAAGAAAATTTAATTAATTATTCTTCTAATAAATGGTCTGTAAAAAGATAAATAGTTTTAAATACTTATTACTAAATTTTAAGTTATGAGTATTTGTTATTACATCCCTGTTAAAGATGAATTGGAATATATTGAGAATACTATTCCAAATCTCCTAAGAAATATAGGGAGGGGGGATGAGATATTAATATCTATTGATAAAAATAAAACTCCCATTTCGGTTAGAAACTACCTTTCCACATTTGAAGATGAGAAGGATATAGTATGGTTTAGAGAAGATGGAGTTTATCCGACTATAAAAATAGTTGAATTTGAATGGTGCGATGATTTTTCTGAGTTGAAAAACTTAGCGTTTGAATATACTGATAAGGATTGGATTTTCCAATTAGATGCTGATGAGAATTTGACTGAAACTTTAATCCAACAAATAAATCAATTTTTAGAAACTGCGAAGGAAGAGGGTTGGGATGGAGTAATGATTCCACGCATTAATACCTATACAGATTTGAATGATTATCCTAATTTTATTGAAGATAATTATTTGCACTTTGCTTTCAATGATGATGGCTGGATGCATTGGCCTGATTATTGTTTAAGAATTTATAGGAACTTAGATTACATTCGATGGGTAGGGGAAATTCATGAATCAATACAAGGTTGTAAGGCTAATTTACAAATTGAGCCTTCTCAAGAATATGCAATCCTACACGAAAAGACTATATCAAAACAACTTCTTAGTGATGAATATTATAATACCTTTGAACATCATAGAAAACTTCACCAACAAAATATACAACAAAGAAAAATAATTGTGGAGGCTAAATTAGACTCTATCAGTTTCAATAATTCACAACTAGGTGAAGAAGAAAGTATATAGGTTTAAATAGTTAGTCAAAGTAAAAAGGGATGATAAAGATGGCACAAGTAGTGATGGCTTTGGACTTTTCAGGAATTGAGGAGTTTAATTTTGATAATGATGTAGCCCAATGGTTTATTGATAAAAAGGTGCAAATAAAGGAAGAAACATTTTCCAATGGAGATGATGTCTTAAAGTATAATCACTATGAGAAGTTTAAAGTCATAATTTTCAATTTTGATAATCTTGATGGAGATTATTTTTCTGAGTTATTTTATAACTATTTAAATCATATTAATGACCCTTCATTAATTAAAGTATCTTTAGCCGAAGAAGGCCAATTTGGTTTTGAAACCTTAATAGAAAATACTTTAGATAAATTTTTAGATATGTTAAATTCAACAGATGGTGAAGGTGAATAAATTGAATTGGAAATGTATGAGGTGTGAATCAATCGCGCCATATAAGGGATTGTGTCGAGATTGCACAGAATATGATGAGGATGGTAAGATATTGAATCCAGTTCCAAGAGTTAAAGTTAATTCTTTAGGATTACCCACTTTAAAAAAGAAAGGGAGAGTAAGCAATAATATTAATAAAGGCTTTAGACCATCAAGAAATATTGATGTCCATAAGACCTTAGTTGAAGATATTAAAGACCTAATTTCTGATGGCGATGATTTTATTGAGTTAGGATAAAAGACTGATTTACATGAAGACGATATATATAGATATAGAAACTAAAAATAAGTTTATTTCCGGTTTGGACTTTAAAAATCCTAAAGGTTGGTTAATAAGTTGTTTTTGTATATACGATTCTTATACAGGAAATAAGTATTATTTCGTTGAAGATAAAGAAGAAATTATATCTAAATATAGCGAGGAAACACTTACTCCTGTAAAAAATGAAATAATTAAAGACCTGTATAATTTTACAGAAGGCGAAGAAATAATGAATAAGTTTTACGAAGAAGGATATACTTTAAACAGTTTTAACGGGTTAAATTTCGATTATCCTATATTGGGAAAACCCATTCGTGATGGTGGTATAAATTTAGATAAGGTTATACATAATTTTGAATTAGACAATAGGACAAGAGATTTATTCTTTGATTTAAATTTACACACAGACATAAATTTTAGTTTGCAGAATTTGATTAAGGGAGTAATAGGAAGTAAATATAGTAAAAGTATGAAATCTGCCTCGGCCCCTATTCAATGGAGTAAGAAACAGTATATCGAAGTATTAATGTATTGTATGTTAGATTGTATATATACAAGTGAAGTTTTTAACAGATTAGAGAATCCTGATGTGTTATACAGTATAGATTATAAAAGATATGGTAAAATACAACATTGCAATCTTAAAAATTATCAAATAGTAAAATAGTAATGGAATATAGAGGTGTTTATATGGGTAATAGAAATAATGGTGAGGATTATATGTATAAGAATGTAAAAAAAATTAAGAAGGATAGTAAAAACTCTGTAAATAAGAATCAGATTTCAAGAGATAAGGGTAATAAAAATATTCCTAAAATAAGAGATGATGAATTCGATAATCCGTTAGAGGATGTGGAGATTTTAAGGGCTATGGGGGTGCATAGGTGTATAAGTTGTAAAACACTATATCCCCTACATTTAAATAGGTGTCCGAGTTGTAGTGATAGTTAGAGGGATAGTTATGGCTGAAGTAGTAAATATGGTAGCAAGTCAAAGAGTTTGTGATTTTATAGATGTTAATGAAGTATCGTATGTTTTAGATATAGATTATGAGAGGGAACAATTTCCCGGATTAGTATATCGTATCAAAGAACCAAAAGTTTGCATCCTCCTATTTAGGAGTGGTAAGGCAGTTGCTACTGGTGCTAAAAACAAAGAAGATATTAAAACTGCATTTACAATGATGAGGGAGGACTTAAGAAAAAATGATTTTAAATTATATCCTGAAGAAAATATGATTACTGAATATCACAATATAGTAGTAACCGCCGACCTATCACCCTTATTATTAGGTAGGAGGTTGAATCTTACAAATTTAATATTCTCTCTCCCATTTCAATATACTGAATATGAACCTGAACAATTTCCCGGTTTGATATATAAGAATCCTGAGTTGAATGTTGTATATCTAATATTTTCAAGTGGTAGGTGTGTAATAACAGGTTCAAAGACATATGAAGATGCATTGAGGGCGGAAGAACAACTAATAGAAGATTTGAAGCCATTCATAGGTAGTTAAAATGAGTTACAGTGCTTGGAATGAATTGGCTTCAGACTACCCTACTGAAATCAAAAAGGGATTTAATGTAGGTGAGAGTCGAGGCCTTAGTAATTTAGATGGTATCACCAATCTATTCATTGATAGATATGAAAATTTAAAAGAGATTTTTATTAAACAAGGAGGATTTCATCCAAGTGGGAATATTAAGGAAATAAAAAGAGAATTCCGTTTAATTAATTCTTCAAAAAGAAAATATCAGATTATCGGCATGGTTAGTGAAATGAAAAGAACGAAGAGTGGGGGTAAGATGATTACTTTGGAAGATTCCACCTCCCAAGTTAGGGTTTTTATTAGAAAAGAAGACCCCGCCACTGATTCGCTCCTTATGGATGATGTTATTGGGATAAGAGGCTCATTTGAAAAAGATGGAAAATGGATATGGGCTGACGAAGTTCAATATGCAGATATATTAGTTAATCATCAAAATAAGGGTGGAGAGAATATAGACCCCTGTTCAATTGCATTTTTGAGTGATTTACATATGGGGTCGAAATATTTCTTAGAAGATACATGGGATAAGATGATGCAATGGTTTAATGAAGATGAATTAGCCAAAAATATTAAATATTTGGTTTTGTCAGGAGATTGTGTTGATGGAGTAGGGATATACCCCAACCAAGAAAAAAACCTATCCATTACAAATGCATTCGACCAATATGATTTTTGTGCAAGAAAATTAGATGATTTGCCCGACCACATCACTCCAATAATATTACCCGGAAATCACGATATAGTAAGACCTGCTGAACCCCAACCAGTATTAGAGCCTGAAATACAACAAGCATTTAATTCTGCTATCCATGTAGGTAATCCTGCAAGAGTAAATCTCAATGGTTTGGATGTATTATCTTATCATGGTAAATCAATGGATGATTTAGTTCCTCATTTAGATGATGTTACATATGGAACATCAATACAAGGGATGAAACATATGTTAAAGAAAAGGCACTTGGCTCCGATGTGGGGTGAGCGTAATGCTCTCTCACCTGAAGAAACCGACCAATTAGTGATTAGAGATATACCTGATATATTCGTTACAGGACACACACATAGTCATGGTGTTAATTGGTATAAAGGAGTCCCTTGTATTGTTTCCTCAACCGTTCAAGGTCAAACTGATTTTATGCAAATGCTAGGGTATTCAAGTATGAAGGGTTATCTAACTCTTTACAATGGACAAAATAGAGAGTCTAAAGTTATAAAATTTCACCCCAACGATTCATAATTATAAAGGAGGACTATATATGAAAAAATGGATTTTTCATGGGAGGCACTTACATCCTGATACAGAAGATGACTTATATGTTCAATTCATGGCTAATTTATTTTCTGCATTAACTACGGCTCTCTTAATTGGAGCATATCATTTTTTGTTTCATCTTTAAATTTACTAGACTATTAAGAGGAGTGTTTATATAGGTCTTAGAAATAGACAAGACTAATTGAGGTATAATAATGAAGGTAGGAGTTCGAGCAAGATATTGGAGTAAGTTTAAGGCCCGAAAGAGGCACTTTTTAGCAGGTAAATATCGTGTAAAAAATAGAGGGAATGATGAAGAATGAAACACAAAGTTAATTGGTATGATGAAGGATTAGAAGGGAATAATAATGGTTACATCTATGGTATAGAATGGTATGATGAGAATGATAATTTCACGGAAATACAGTGGTTCACTACTGAAGGTGAGCGAAACAATATATTCTTGGAGGATGATTGATATGCGTTACTTCGGAGGTAAAGGCAAGGTAGGAAAGCAAATAGCGCAGATTATCAATGCTAAACTAAACTCTCGACCTTTCTTATCTTTATTTACAGGCGCAGGTTGGGTTGAACAATACATCGAAGGGGATAAAACTTTATGCGATGCACATATTTATCTTATTCAAATGTATAACGCATTACAGAATGGCTACGATTTGCCATCATCAATAAGTCGAGAAGAGTATATCCACATTAAGAATAATATGGATGATGATAAAGCCCTTAGTGGGTTTGTTGGTTTCGCCTGTTCTCATAGCGGTAAGTTTTTTAGAGGCTATGCTTCTGATATAAGCGGGAGAAATTATGCTTTGAATGGTAAAAATAGTATGCTAAAGAAACAACAAAATGGTTTATTGAATAGCCTCTTTATCAACTGTGATTATAGGGAAATGTTAGGTGTTAAGGGTCATGTTATTTACTGTGACCCCCCATACAAAAACACAGAACCTTTAGACTACAAAGTAAAGTATAATGGGCAAGACTTCAATACTAAGTTTAATCACAATGTTTTTTGGGAGGATATGCGTTCCTTATCTAAGCATAATTTAGTATTCATTTCAGAATACGAAGCACCTTCTGATTTTATATGCGTATGGGAACAGGGTGTGAAGTCTGATATGAATGCTAAGGGCGGAGGTAAATTATCCAAAGTTGAGCGTTTGTTTGTTTTAGAGAGTAGGTGGTTGAATGAGTGATGAGCGAATGAATATGAATGAAAGAGATGATATTAGCGGCTATACAAATGTAGTGACTGGCGGTGCGAGGGCAGATGGTGAATATAGAGTATATAGTGAGGGTAGGATAGACTTTGCTAAGAATCTTACTATTGAGTATGAAGAAATATGGGGTTCTATTATCCATTCGGATAATACGATTAATTTGAAGAGGAAATTTAATTTTGCTAAAATGGATGATTTCTTGATAGCATGGAAAGAAATAAGAGTATTGAAAGGAGTGAGTGCAAATATAGAAAAAATGACTATTTTACTTAGCACATATCCTGATTTATCAATTTATCTTAAACAAATCCCCACCACCCCAATTGAAGAGGAATGATAATGTCTTATACTTGTCCTTTCTGCGGTTGGCCTTCACTTCGTATGACGAATGCCCCTGCGGAAGATGTATTGGGAAATAAATACCATCATGCTTTTTGTAGTGGATGTGATGCACAGGCCACCTTCATACAGAAGCCTCAAAAAGAGGTGAAAACTAATGGATGAATTCTTTGTTCTCACCTTTGCATTCTTTTGCTTTATGTCTTATATTCTATATTCTCTATATCAGTTAGTGGAGCGACTCGTTGTTCAATTAGAACGGGAAATGCCACAACCTCTTAAGAGAAATAAGAATATACCCCCACCCCCACCCCCTCGTTCTGAGTTTAGGGGGATGTCTATGGCTGAGTTTCAAGACATGAATCTCTCCAAATATGAATTAGAAGATTACTAATCAATAAGTTTAAATAAGTGATATGTGAGGAATAATTATGGCGAAACGATATTGTGAAGTTTGTGGTTATGGATTATGTTGGAATGCCCGAAGTTGTCCCTCTTGTCGCAAACGAAAACGAAGAAAGTATTAAGTATGAATAATAATTCAGCAAATATATGTTTGTCGTAACCGAAGTAACTTCAGAAGAAAACAGAATCGTTTGCTATGGTTGCCTCATAAAAAATCTCAAAGATTATAAGATGGTAAAAACATTCCGCCAAACTATTATTGATTGTGAATTGTGTAATAAATAGATTTCAAAATAATGGGCCATTAGCCAAGTCAGGTAAGGCACTCGGCTTTTAACCGAGGGATGCGTAGGTTCAAATCCTACATGGCTCACCATTTTGAAATGAAAAGTTATAAATACCTTATCGCAAATGGTGTATAATGGATAACTACACCTTTTTACTATCTGATATGGATTTTTTTACCGAATGCGACCCCACTAATTTAGTAATCTCTATTGATAATCTCCTAACTTGGGATTTAGAAAAATGTAAGGAGGATATAAACTCATTCATCCAAGAAATGATAGATGGAGAAAGATATACAGTTTATTGTATAGAATCTCCAACTCAGAATTTGATATATTTAATAGTTGCCCATGTTAATTTTAAACAACAATCTTTGAAGGCGGGAACACCCAATTCCATAATACCCCAATTAAATTGTTATTATAAAGATGATAAAAATAATTTAAATCTAGTATATTGTAGTTAATTTTATATAGGTCATAATATTTGTTTCTAATATGGGTGACTTAGTCAATAAACAAGGACAGTTTGATGATTTAAAAAAACAGTTGGATGAAATAAATATTGAGATGAATAATTTAGAATCTCAATTAGATATTCTTTCAGAAGATTATTTTAAGACTTTAAAAAATATTCAAAAATATTGCTCTCATAATATGATTTATGAGCGTGGAGAATATTTTTGCACTACTTGTATGCTTACTTCAAGAAGGAAAGAAACCTTTGAGCAACCCGATGGAGAGGTGAATTGAATATGGTTAATCACTTGAATACAATGAGATGTTATTTAGCGGGGCCAATAGATTATGCAGAAGATGATGGAATTGGATGGAGAAATGATATTTCTAAATTTCTTGAAGATTTTGGAGTATATATTTTTAATCCTTGTAAAAAACCTGTTGCTGATGCAATATACAAAGAAGTCGAGGAGGAGAAGACTAAAATGCTTGGACTAAAACAATCTCGCCGTTATTTAGAGTTATCACAAAGAATGAAGGAAATAGTTCATTTTGATTTAAGAATGGTGGATGTTTCGGATTTTGTTATTGTATATATAAACCCCGACATACCTACATTTGGCACTATTCACGAATTAATAAATTCTTTAAATCAACGAAAGCCGACATTAGTTGTATTGGAGGGTGGTAAGGCCAATTGTCCTAATTGGTTATTTGGTATTATGAATTTCAACTTCATCTTTGAAGATTTTAATGACCTAAAGGATTATTTAATTCACATAAATAAAGGTCATGTGGATGCAGACCTTTCACGATGGGTATTTTTTGAATGAATTGAATTATACCTAATCTTTAAGTAGTTGAATCCGAATTTAAAAAACATGGCTTTACCTTCTTTGGCTAATCTATCTAAGGGACAAAAGGCTTTGGGTATAGGTATTGTAGCCATTACAGGCCTTGCTCTTACAGGCCAAGGAAAAAACCTTAAGTCGAAAAAGAAGAAACTTCCAAGCGGAGGTAAAGCCGACTATATGAAAAGCCTCGGCGGTGGTGGTGGTGGCGGTGGAGGAGGCGGAAGTCGTGGCTCATCTTCACCATCTAAACAGACCTCCCCTACACCCGAGGATTCAACACAAGAACCTCTAACTCCCGACCCATCTTTATTAGACTTTCTGAATTATAATGTTCCTGAAGAAGAACAAATTTCAACCCAAGAAGAAGCATTAGGCCAACTTGAGCAATTACAAGAACAAAATCCTAATGCAATAATTGAATATGATGAGCAAGATGGTCTAACATTAGACCTATTCCCTAATTGGGATGGACCTACTTGGTTCAATCCTGCAACTGCCGCAGGAAGCACAGATAATTTAAATATTGACCCCATATCAGAAGGAACATCTCCTTTTTGGTCGGGAGATTGGGATTATGCAGAAACCCTACAACAAAATATTGCAGACGGAACTGCTTTCAGTTGGTTAAATGATGATTCAACTGAAGACGATACCGTTGTTGAAGAAGATGCAACTGAGGAGTTGGAGGGGGCAACAACCAATCAAGAAACTCAAATTTCAGGTTGCACAGACCCTGCATCTCATAGTTATAACCCTGATGCTACGGTTGATGATGGCTCTTGTTTGTATTATACTGGGAGGGCGGAAGAGAATGTATTTGAAGCCACCGACAATTGGCTACAAAATTATGTGAAAGTTGAAAATATTGAACTTGAGGAAACCGATACACCACCTCTCGACCCCGCACTTGCTAATGCATTTCGCTCTAACAGTAAGAAACACATTCCTCAGTCATTTAACCTCTATCATTAATCAAAACTTTTAAATAGGATGTAATAAAATTCAATAAAGGAAATGAATATAGCACTCATAGATGGCGGTTATTTCGTCAAAAGACTTCAGAAACATTGGATGCCTGATGTATATGGAAATATGAAATTTTGGAATGATAAGTTTGAGAGGAAAAAAATAGATATAGATGAGTTAAATGAAAATCTTTATCGAATATTTGATAATGATATTAAATACCTTGAGATTATAATGGATAACATTAAGAAATTTGATAAAGTTATAGTTATGTATGATGGTATCTATGGGCGGAGGGGGAGGGGTAAATATTATAAAAATTATAAAAGAAACCGTTCAGGAATCCCTGCATTGAAACACAAAGGGATAGACATAACTTTAAAAATAGAAAAATGTCTTTTCGACCCATATCAACTCAGACCCACATGGGAAAGTTGTATGGATATGGCTAAGGAAGCAGATGACCTACTTGCAGAATATGTTGAGGATAACCCTAATCAAGCAATAACCATATTCTCCACAGATGGTGATATGTATCAACTTTTAAATCATAAAAATGTATCACTCCACAACTTTTCAAAAATTATTACTAGAGGTGATGTCGAGGATAAGATAGGACTACCTATTAATAAATATGTTTCGTGGAAGACCTTAGTGGGTGATTCTTCTGATAACTTACCGGGAATGGTTGGTTTTGGCCCATATAAGGCCAAAATGATATTACAGGATTATGAATCTTTCCAATCTATACCAAAAGAGGTATTTATGATACACCACATATGCCCCAAAAATACAGAAGGAATAATAGAGGGGTTAAAAAAATATAGAAAATCAAATAATCTTTCGATAAAAAAAGTGAGAGGGAGATATGGGTCTTGGTGGAAAAGGATTGAGGATGGAAAAAGTGTCAGCCTTAATAAAATACAATATGATATTTTATGTGAGATTCTAAATGATGAAGTAACTTGCGTAATAGAGGATTTTAATCATACTTTGAAAAACCAATATAAAGTAATAAAATTACCATTTAGGAATAAGTGATATGGAAATTGATTTGATAAGGTTTATGATAATATATGTAACTATTATAGTATTATTTATTGAATTTTCTATTCTCTATTAGAAGGATTTATATATATCATGTTATTTTAAAGGGTTGTGAATAGTATGTTGGATAGGTTAAGTGAATTAAAAAAGGCAGTTCTAATTGGAAAAAGAGATTATGGAATTGAAGAGAGTGTAACGGGGATGTATAGGTGCAAAATTTACGACCATGATGAATTTGATGAAGATAATGATACCCCTCTCGAAATCCACAATATCTGTGCAAGATGTCTTTTCATGGAAGATGAGCCTTATAATTTAGGTGATGTAATAGATGCGACAAGTTATGATGCAGATTGTGATGAATGTATGGGAGATTCTATTATCACTTTGATAGTGGGGATATAAAATCACAATCTTTAAGTAGGTCTATTTTCAACCCTAGATAATGAACTCAAAACTCATAGAACTCACAGATTCTGAACTCGATTGGTGTTTGGAAAACGCTCAAAAAATTGTTGAACATTATGGTAAAAAAGGAAATAATGGGTCAGGAACATATAATCATAACAAAGTGGATAGCAACTTAGTAGGTTTTAAATCTGAAGTCGCTTGTAAAAAGTGGTTTTCTAATTTCACTTCTTCTAAACAGATTATTTGTCATTTTGAAAATTATCTTGAGCCTAATATGAATGGAGATATTCAAATTAATAAACAAGGATTTGAGATTAAGGGATTAAGACCTAAACATTGGGATAAATTTAAGAGATGCATCCCGCCCCACCAATTAGAGAAGTATATTAAATATAATAGGATAGTGTTATGGACTGTTGCGACAGGAGATATAGAAAATAATCAAGTCGAAATTAAAGGGTGGAATTGGTGTAAAGAAGTCAAGGAATATGGGGAATTTAGACAAACTATCTGTGCGAACATTTGGTTAAAGGATGATGAGAAGATGCGTTCTTTAGATACTTTAAAAGAATTATTATCCTAAAACATAAGAAACATTTAAATAGGTGTAAAAGATAAATTACCGAACATGAGGATGAAAGATTTAATAGTTGATTCATTAAAACCACATCATTCCCAATTATCTCAATGGAGAAAGGAAGACTTTGAAATTCTATTTATGGGTTTTGGAAATCTAAGATTGATTAATTCCGCAGGTTTGGAATTTAATCAAACCTTCTTCGACAACGCTACGGATATATGTTTAGCATTAGATGAATTGGGATTTGAAAAATTAGATTATCGAGCAAGAGATTTTTATTATATGATTCTAGCCCAACCTGCATTCATTCATCCCCACCTCCTTAAGTGTTTAAAAGATAAGGGTAATCGGGTTTTGAAATTAGATTCTGAGGAAGAATTAGATTCATTTGATGCAGAATCAAGTTTGATTTTTGAGTAGGTTGGGTATGAAAGATAAATTATGTGGTGTTTGTGAGGTTTATTATCCTTATAATTTCAAAAAATGCCCATACTGTAATACGGTATCTGAATTTGATTTAAGAGTTTGGTTTTAAATAGTTTTAAATAGTATTATCATATTATATTATTCATGGATATTAGATACGATGTTCATGAATCTTTTGATGTGGAATTATGGAATCAAGAAGCATTACCATATGGTGATATTTGGATAGGCTTGGAAAATCCAGTAATTGTGGAAAGAAAAACATGGGATGATGCTTATAATTCTTGGCAATCTAATCGTTTGGATTCACAAATAACTGAAATATTAAAAAGTGGGGATAAAGGTATAATTTTAATTGAGGGAAAACTGACTAATTCTTGGATATGGAGAAATAAAAAAAATTATAGTTCGATTAAAGGATTGAAAACCTATTTAAATAGAATTAATTTAGAAGTAATTCCGGTTGTATATACTGATTCTAAAAATGATACAATAAAGTGGTGTGAGAAACTCCATCAAAGGATAATTGATAAAGATTTTGGAATATTGGTGAGGAAAGTAAAGGTTTTAAAATCTTCTCGTAATAAATATCACAACATTATGAGTTTGATTCCTCAAATAACTTTAGAACGCTCTAAAAAATTATACGACCATTTCAACTCCTTGCAAGATTTTATAAATAATATAGATTATGCTCTTGAAATAGATGATAAGACTCGATGGAAAAATCAAGTGATTAAGATAAAAGAGTTCATCGAAAGTCCTTGGGGTGAAACTAAAGAACGAGAAATTATTGTTGATAAAACAGAAGGAAGAAAAATTTAAATACTATGGAATGGTGGAATAAGGAGTATTATAAAATATATTTTTACTAATTTGGAATAGGTTTATATAGTTATTATTTTTCGTTATTGTTATGAAGGTTAGGAATGTCTTAAGTCTGTTCGATGGGATTTCTTGTGGAAGAGTCGCCCTCGATAAAGCAGGTATAGAATATGAAAATTATTATGCGAGTGAAATTGATAAATTTCCTATGATGGTTGCTCAAGATAACTTTCCTGATACAATACAATTGGGAGATGTTAAAAACTGGCGACAATGGAATTTATCAGAAATTGATTTGATAATTGGAGGCTCACCATGCCAAGGTTTTTCTTTCGCTGGAAAACAATTAAACTTTGATGACGCGAGAAGTAAATTGTTTTTCGATTTCGTGGATATTCTAAATTATTATCAACCTAAATATTTCATTCTTGAAAATGTAGTTATGAAAAAGGAATTTGAAAATATTATAACTGAATATGTTGGGGTCGAACCTATTATGATTAATTCCTGTTTAGTATCTGCTCAAAAAAGAAAAAGACTATATTGGACAAATATCCCTAATGTAGTTCAACCAAAAGATAAAAATATTAATTGGGGAGATATACGGGAGCATGGTGTTGAGTGGAGTAGTATGTATTATTCAGATAAGGCTATGGACTGGATAGGTAGGAATGGACTAAGAAAAGGAAAAAAACTTAAAGTTCATTCGGATGATGAAAAAATGCAATGTTTGGAGGCGAGCCATGCTAAGAAATATAGTAATCAAAGATTTTTTGGAATAGTTGATACTCCAGCCCAAATTACGGGGAGGAGGTTGAATGAATTCGGGAAGAGAGAAGATTATAATAAAGATATTAAAATCACTCAATGTTTGGAAGTTAGGCAAGGCGATAAAATAAATTGTTTAACAACTGTTAAAAAAGACACAGTAATTTCTCAATTACCCAAGGGAAGATACCCTGATGTTTTTAATACTCTTGAAGAAGGATTACATTATAGATACATCACCCCCCTTGAATGTGAAAGACTCCAAACTCTCCCCGATAACTATACAGCCGCCGTTTCTAATTCTCAAAGATATAAGGCACTAGGCAACGGGTGGACAGTTGATGTTATTGTGCATATCCTCACCCATATGAAATAATATAATAAACTTTAAGTAGGTCTTATTCTAATTTCACAATATGTCATTTTATTTAGAGATTAAAGCATCGTTACTAAAAGATGTAGTGAAAGCCATAGAAAATATAAACGCCGAGGCTATTTGGGTCATAGACCATGAAGGCATATACATTAGAATGTCTGATGTGTATAGATACAAAATGTTAGAGATAAATATCAACCACCGCGATATGGTGAATTTTAAGTTTGATTCTGCTACGCCCTATTATTTGGGATTAGTGATTGATAGGCTTAAAGATGTAACTAAAACTCTCAAGAGTTCTGATTTATTAATTATGGATTATAGTGATAATAATCCTTTCATTACTGCGGAATCGAATGGATTAAAAAGAAATATCAAATTGATTGACATTTCTCTAATAGGTCAGCCACCCGAATTGTTGGTTTCTCAAGAATATCAATCAGTCATAGAATCTAAAAAAATGTCCTCATTTTTAAAGGCAATTTCAAAATCTATTTCTTTTGATGTTATTATTGATGATGGGAAATTTATTATAAGGTCTGAAACGGATGAGGGTTTAGCCGAGATTTCGTGGTTAGAAGAAGATTGTAATTTAGACACTACTTTAGATAATAGTGTTACAAATTTTTCAACTGCGGAGATAAGTAAGGCATTAGTGGCTTGTAAGAATAACTTAGTAATCAAAGGGTCTAACGATTCCCCAATTTCTTTTGAATGGGAATTGGCTTCAAATTCATCAATTAAATCACTTGTCGCACCGAGGGTCTAAAATGGCTACTAAACCAAAAATATTTGACTCCATTAAATCTATGATAGATGTTGGAGAAGAGATTACAGCAGAAAGAGTCATTGATAAATTAATTGATATGGGAAGAAAGGAAATTCCCACTAAAAAATCACTATCTGTAAAATTTAAAAATGATAAACAATTTGTTGTTATTAAAAGGGGGAGGAGTCCCACTATTTTTAAACGCATTCTTTAAATAGCAGGATTATAATCTAAATGATATGCCTAAGAATCTTCCATTAGAATTAATGAAGATAGAAGATTTCATTATGGAAGATGAGAGATTTGAGAATTTAGATGATTGGGTTAATCATGTAATAGAAGATTTAAGAAATATTGCATATCGTCAAGCAGATGGAGAATTAGACACTACCACACAAAATGCAACCAACCTTAAATTAACAGGCGGAAGAAAGGATGCTTTGATAGAAGATTTAAAGTATAGATTTAATAGAGGTGGAGAAACTTCTCGTTTGATTGATATAGAAAGAAGTCTTATAGGTAAATATAAAATTAGTATTGTCGATGAGGCAACCAAGCATAAAAGAAGGGAGGTTTTAGATAAGTTTCTTGAGTATTTTAATACCACACCCATAACTAATCAAAACGACCCTGCACAAATAGTGGATGAATCAAGAATAGAAGAATCAGAATTGACGATGGATGAGGCAATAAGGAGGGGGCTATTAATCGCATCTATTGAAACTAATAAAAGAGTGGGTATAGGGGGGGTGGTTGCGTCTTTGATAAAATACCCTGTAAAAGGAGTTGAGAGAAAAGATATTGCTAAAAATGCAGCCCCCCTTCTTCGTGAATTTCTTTCCTTTATAGAAGATAAATCAGTTGAGGATTTGAGAGGAATTTTAAATGAGGAGTTTCCTAATTTCCAATTTTCAAAAGAGGATGAAAAAGAGAAGCCGACTTATGAGATAGAATATTTTTTCCCGATTGGAAGTTATTTTCCAAAGATTGTATATTACGAAAACAAAACATTAAAAACGGAAGGAGAGGTGAGCCTTAAAGATTTAATTAAAAACTTCAAAGTTAAATCTGATGAGGAGTTAATGAAAATACACTCGTGGATGACTTCCTCACAACCTAGTGGCCCTAAATATCCGAGTTCCACTGGAGGGAGTTATATATTAGTTATAACTAATCGCCCCTCCACATCACTAAGATTAACTACTGGTATGCCTTGGTATAGAGGGGGGTCTTGTGCGTCATGGTATGGCACGGCAGGGCCTCTTGAGCCTATGGGAAGGGCAGGGAGAACCTCTTCATGGACTGGTTGGACAGATATGAAATATATGAATATGATGGGGATATTATTTTCAAATAATGATGTCGGAGATAGTGACCTAGAAGAAATTAATTCTGATTGGCCTCTTGTTTATGATGATACTTGTAAGGGCAGAATGCTGATGAGGTGGGGGTATGTTTCGGATGATAAGAATTTTTTAGTCAATGAAGGGGAGTATGATGTTAATAATAAAATAGGTTTTAGTGTTGAACCTTATTATGGAGTTGAATGTAAAAAGAAGACTGAATACCAAAAAATATTAACTAATGCTATTTTTAATCTTTTGAATAATGCAGGATTAAGTGAAAAATATTGGAATATGTTACATACACCTCATCGCCATCATGGAGCAACAGACCGTAGCGAAGCCGCAGTTGGTGGAGGGGGGGTTTCAGCATATGGAAAACAAATCAGAACTGCAAGGAAAACAACCGTAAATTACTATTATTATGTGGATGAGGGGGTGGATGCCTTGGGCGAACAAAAAAATATTGCTATGTCAAACCTACTTACAATCGGAGATGCGATGGGGTTGAGTAAAAGAAGAATTCCTATTCAAGTAAGACTTGCCTTAGCCCAAAATCCTAGAATATGGTTATATCCTAATGCCGTTTCAGCATTGTTTGGATTAAAAGACCTTGATACAAATCTGATTTTATTAAACTCACCTTCCTGCACATCTCAGCAATTATTAGAGTTCTTTAATCATTTAGGTTTTTATGAAGCAAACGACCAATTAGCACTTATCCAAAACATTCTTAATAGCGAATCCTTTGATGAGGTTGTTGAAAATAGACTAATAAATTATATCCAATATAATCCATCAACATTTGAGGAATTATTTAATAGTAATCGTATTTATAAAACCCTGACTAATGAAGGTAAAGTTACTTATAGTTTGTTTTTGTTATTGAATCCTCCTATTACTACTTATGGTCTTTATTATATTCCATTTTCCGAGAATACTGTGGAAAATATGATTAGTATTTTATCAACTAGGAATAGTGTTTCAGGAACTTATAATCTAATTCACAACCTATTATTTGCTAAAAATATTAACACGACAAATTACATCAAAGTTCTTGGAATATTAACACGGAGTTTGAAATATAAGAAAAATAAATATAGAACGGATAATGCAGACTCGATTAATTTAGTTTTAAGTTCCTATATAATTAATTATAATTTATTGGGAAATAATATGATTAGAAATTACTACTTAGCAATTATTAATGCTATATGTAATAATGATGCAGAAGAAGCAAATTCTAGTATGATTGAAAGTTTTATAATTGGAAATAGAAGTAAGATGGCTAACTTTTTAGACAGGCAAAGTGAAGGAAATAATATGGAAAGCCTTCCATCAGTGTATGAATATTATCTTGAATCTGTTAATATAAGGAGGGAATATGCAAAAACATCTTATTCTAATTTTAATACATTCCCAAACCCTGAAGATTTAGGTTTATTTTTACTTTTAAATTCAAATGAGAACACTATTCAGAATTATACCTCAATTGAAAAAATTGGTGCTTTATTAGGAAATAAAAATATTTCCGATTTTTCCGCATTGAGTGATATGACACTTTATTCTCTTTTATCCTCCACAATAGATTTTGAAAACCCTAACTTAGTGGGAGAAAAACTCCTCAATAACCCAGCCCTCAGAATTAATTTATATAAGGCATTAAAAAATAAGTCTTTATATGATAGAAACTTTACATCATTGATAAGGTCATGCGTGTATATTGCATCAGAATCCTTTGATTCTTCTGCACCATGTTACAAGGAAAGTTTGGAGTCCTATATTCTCGATATAATAATGAATGATGGTTACTATACATTTGTTGAACAGGTTAGTGAATTTGAGGATAAAGTGATGATGGTAAGTAAATTAGCACCTTATTTAATTGATATAAATCAAATTAATGAATTGTTTAAAGAAAGCCTTATTGAATGTTTCGGAGAATTTTATAATGAAGAAACCTCCATAGTTAGAAATCCATTACCTGTTAAGGAATATTTATTAGCAGTAAATAGTGGAAATATTGATGCTATGTTAGAAATGGATGATATAATAAATAATATTAAAGAGAGTCAGGAGTGGCAGAATATAGATTTTGCTAAATTTGGTAGGATATTAGGAGTCAGAAATCCTATGGGTGAAAACCTAGGATTTTGCTATAATCCTAGATTACCTGAAAACATTCAAAACTTCATAGTTTTTAAGTTATCAGAAATCGCTAAAGAATATGAGGTTGAAGATGTTAGACAAATTATGGGGCTTTCGGGGTTGTATTTAATCCTTGCAAGGAATCCTAATCTATCCTCCTCTTGTGTTCAATATTTACTAGGACTTCAAATTCCTGAGATAAAACAGATTCAAAATAAATTAGCACAGAACCCTAATGTTCTAAGGGAATATTTATTCGCTGAAAAACTAAGCACAAAAAATACACTATTCGATTTATTTCCTTATGAGGTGCTAATGAATAATCACATAGAACAAAATGACTTTTATAAATTATATAATTATATATTAACACTCCTTAAGACAAATATAAGTCCCAAAACATTTAATATGAATCAATTTATTAGTGAGAAAGTAAATCCTTATTTAAGTTTTGAAAAAGGTTTAGATTTAAGAAAGAGTATTGAAGAATTGTTTTATACTTATAAGAAGGATATATTTTATTGGAGAGGGGGATTTAATCTTGCTAAGAAATTTAGTAAGATAGAAGATATAAATTATTGGATGAGGGATGGGGGGGAGGGGGGTATTGCGGATAATCCATTAGTTCCCTCTAAACAATTACAACAATTTAGTATTTTAAAGTGGGATTCTGATAAGAGTAAAAATATCCTTCTCAATATTGAAAATCACAAAATCATTACTGATAAATTAATATATGTTGAAGGGCAAAAAACCTCCTTTGACGAAAGCCACCACTTACAAACCATTCCCTTCGGAGAAAACATGGATATAAATCGCTTATTTGGATATATACCTGAAGATGCAAGAACTCCTACTGGAAATATATTATATTGTAATATTTGCCTTGAAAGAACCACTCAAAAAGGAAAGCCTGTAAAGTATAGGTTCAATACTATGGAGGATGCGACATCACACAAAGAAAACAAGCATCCCGAGGAGGAGGATTTTATTTCGGAGCCTGATAAGGTAAAGAAGTGGACTCATGAATGTATTTTTACCATCATAGATAATCAACCACCTCCACAAGAACTAAGAATACCTGATTGGAGATACACCCTAACGCCAACAACATTTAAAAATCTAATCAATACTATTGGAGATAAAATAGGGAGTATTGCTATGTTTGACCGAATATTTGATTCATTACCCATCTCATGCAATATAGGGGGTGTTGAAATACAATACAAAACCGAAGATATGATTAAAAACATCAACCTGAACTATTCGTGGTCGGTGGATTTTATTGATGATAACTTAGATTTATTATGTAATACTATGCAAAATGAAAGTGGAAACCTTGATATGTGGAGTAATTTTATATTTACTTCAGATTTCATAGAACACTCAATAGGCCTTTTCAATGACAATCCGGAAAATTATTCTAACCTGATGATTTATATATTAAATTGTATTGATTTAAATATCATTAGTTATTCCGATTTAGAGGAACTTAAATTTAATATTAGCGACATCAACACATTAATTATGATTAATAGGTTTTTGAGTGAAGTTAAGTTTTAAATAGTCGCACCCTAATTTGTAATCTATGCCTGATAACTTTCATATAAGGGTAAATGAGTTACATACAATAAGGCAAGACTATAAAGGTAAAAAATATTTTAAACCACTCCCCCATTTTGATGATAAGTATAAAGACCTAGATAAGGAAGAACTTATTAAAAATTGGACCGTGAATTTAGCCGGAGAAATTAATAATAGACCCCACCATCCACACTCAGATATAATGAATGTGAGTAGTATAAAGTCTAAGATTTGTAATAGTTATGCAGGGAGTTATGATGATGATGATGAGAACGCTTGGCAATCTCTTTTCCTACAAGAAAAGGACTCTTCTAAATGGCCTACTTTTAAAAATCTTATTTCATCGAAACAATGGTCTGGTAATTACTGGAGTAATTACATTGCTTCAGATTATGGAAGATTAGGTGCGTTTTCCTCTTGGGACTACACATCATGGCAGTTTGTTGAAGGGATGGTAAGGAATAAGGTGGAAGGTGCTAATATCCCAACAAGCAAACATTTTGTTAAAAATCAAGGTGAAAAATCTCGAATATTTGATTTGTTGAATGGATATTATCACATTACGGTGGAAGATTCATCTGCAATAGCCCAAATTACTCCCTTTATATTACAATTTATTAAGAAAATCAATACGGAAGATGATTATATGTTTTTAAGGCAGCAAAATCCAGCCACAAGAGAAGATATATCCCCAAATCAAGAAGAAATTCAATATTCTTTTAAGAATCCTAATGACCTCTATCAAAGAGAGGTTCTCTATTCTATTTTAGAAGAAGTTCAAGTTCAGGAAGACCAAGAAATAGACCTAGATTTAGAATTAGTCATGAAATATTGGATGGCTAAAGAAAGGGATTCAAGGGGTGGAGAGATTAGATTAGGAAGTGTTATAGGTAAGATTATGGGATTCTTTAATACTAATGAGGTTTATGCAAATGCTCTTGAGAGTATGGGCTTGAATAATAAACAATTATCAGAATTAATAAAATCTGATGATACAAAAATTCTATTAGATGAGATTCAAGAATTAAGTGATGAAGAATTACAAACTTTTTTAGACGATAATAATTCTATGGAAGTTATGGAATATAAAACTACGGAAGAGTATGTAATCCACACCTTAAAAATCTCCGACCTTCTTAATATGATTGAAGATGTGAATGCTCGAAAAGCCCTTGCAGAATTTAGGCCTCCCACCTCTCCGAGAGATGAGGGTGGTTTTACGATTTCCGAGAAACTAAGAAAATTAGTAATTGGTGAAGCCAATTATATAATTTGGATAACTAATAATCCTATTGAGGTCATTTGTCAAAATACGGCTCAAGAATGGGGTCAAAGAGTTGAAACTAGGTGGAATGGTAGTAGGGAGAGAGGCTATATAAGTTGTATTAACTATAATGGAATGTATGGTGCAGGGCCTTATTTCGATTTTTATAATGGAAATGGTGTTGCTTATGTTGGTAAGGTTAATGAAGATGCAATTCAAGAATATGTTGAGAATCTTCAAACAGGAAAAAAGCAAAAAATGAGTCCTGAAGAATTATTTAATGGGGAGGAGTGTGTTGTTGTAGGTCGTATGAGTTTAAGGTGGGGAGATAAGAGAGATTATGCGGGAAATCGGATTGGTTGGGGAACTGGATTAGAAACAACTATATATCCTAAATCACAGAAATGGGCTGAAGGAGCATTTCAAGGGGTTGCACACATTTTGAAGGATGTTAAAGATAATTTAGGGCAAAGTATATGGGATTCAACAGTTGATGATGAGGGAGTCCCTATGCAAAAAATTAAAGCCCCCTATAAGATGGGGTGGGCTTATTTGGATTATAATGGAAGAGGGTATTCTAAAGCCATACCTGTTGGAGATTATGATTGTGATAAAATCCTTATGTCGGATGGGTTGGAAGAGAAATTGATTCCTTATTACAATAGAGGATTACGGTTCGATGCAGATTCTTCAAGTTCAGCAAGAGCCGTTCAATTACAACAAGGAGTCGGAGTGAACTATGATGAATTTGTTACATTTGCGTTTAGAGATTTTCAAGAGGTTTCTCAAGGACTTTTGACAGATATTAGACTTTATGGTGGGTTGGACCCCTCAATATATAGAACTGTTGCACAGAACCCTGAGATATGGATTTCACAAGCATCATTAGCCAAGGTTATTAGTGGTTTGATAAGTAATACTCGCCAAGAACAATATCAATCTATAAGAAAAGACTTTTTAGAATTAGCCTTGGGGTCTAGTTCAAAAAATATTTCTTGGCTTCTTCAATACCCTAAAAATGAAACATCAATTAATGGGACATTAGATATGTATGATACCACTCAAACTTGGAACTATGGAATAAATTGTTTATTGAAAAACATTTTTAATCACCCTTCTGTTTTAGAAACTTTTAAGGGCCATGTTCCTGAAATATCAATTCAAAGACACCTTTATAATCAAAAGTTAAAGTTGATGACTGAATTAGGCAACCCATTTGCGATGGCTTCTGATATATACTTATTGGATTTGGATAAGAACTTAGGCGAGGCTCCTGCTCGGTATATAGATAATAGAGTTTTAACAAATATTATTCAAAAATTAAAGGTTTCTGCCAAGGAATTAGCAAATGTTGAGATGGAGGGTGCTAAGGGAATTTTTCCACACATTGATATTAGTTGGGAATATTGGAGTAATAGGAGTGCGAAGGCCACATCATTTAGGAGAGATAAGTCTTTGCTATTAGCCTATTACCAACTTAAAACTATACATAATCTTTCCTATTGCCCTAGACTAACCATAAGTAATTATAAGAGTCTTTGTGAGGTTATGGAAATCATATATACATACATACATTCGATTGATATTGGAAGTGATAGAACTCGAAAGGCAATTATGGGGGTTTATTACACAACCTATAAAGCCCTTACAGCAAACCTATGTTATGATAGGTCTAATATTGCTAATAGGTGCTATTCTGATATAAGTATTTTCACACAACAAGTTCACCCTAATTTACTATCACCTACTCAAGTAGCAGAAATGATGATGCAATCGCTATATGGTGATGCATACGAAAGTAGTGATATAAATTCGCAAATTATGATAGGAACTAATCCCCTTACTACATTACAAATTAATTCTAACTATCCTTTAGTGGTGGAGGACCTCCAAAATGTTATTTGTTTTAATGCTTGGGAGGGAATTCCTATGGGAGAAACATCGGATGAAGTAGTATATAAACTACAAATGTATTACTACCTTTATCACTTTATGCGTTCTCAACGCACCTTTAGTAAAGTATTAAGTTCCTATCTTGCATTTTTAAATAGTAATTGTATTGATGAATCAGTCCGTTGGGTTGGTGGAAAGCCTGAATTAATTTCCACAGATACATTTAAATTAACTGCCTTTTTACTTGACACCCTAGTAGGGAAAGATGGAAATCTCCTCCCTCACAACCCCTTCATTAATAACGAACAAATTAAAAAGATTAGTAATTATTTCCGCAAGACTACTGAAGATTTATCTCCATTGAGAGTGAATATTTATGGGTTTGATTATAATGAAAACATTTACCAAAGGGATTCTATGGGGAGTGATTCATTGTCTGCCTTTATGGAATTAATTTTAAATTCTGATACTAGAGCCTATGGTATGGGAAATCTATTTAAATTATTGAGAACTCCTCGCCAATTTAAAGTGGCTGAATCTGCTTTGTTAAAGTTATCTTTAGGGGATTATTTTGAAGAGAGGAGAGGGAGTTATATTTTTAAAGTCCCTACTGAATCAAGAGGGTATAGTCAAGAAGAACTAATTTCTTTAACCACTGAAAATCTGAAAGAATTAGAAACTTATGAGGCCTTGCAAATTGATTTGACTATGAAATTAAATAGACTTAAAGATTATTTAATTATTTTGGCTAATAATCCCTATATACCCCAATCCATACAATCAAGATTAATTTTATCCACTCAGAATACTAATGCATTTTCCAAATCCATAACGGTAATCGAAACTACTAATGGTCGCCGAATTGGGCAATATTCTGTTAAAGTTCATTATACTGATATATTTAATCTTTATGGAAGTAATATATATAATGAAATAAGGTATAAAAAGATAGTAGGCGCATTAGTTAAAAACCCTATTATAGGAGTTCCAACAATTAATCAGATAATTACCTATATAGATGAGTCATTAATATCTGAGTTATTATTAAACGCTAGGTTCGGTAGTGGTGTGGAAGAATTGTTTAGACGACAGGATATTATTAATAAAACATTGTTTGATAATGCTCCCGCCATCATAACTCAGAATTGTTCAATTAGTGATGAACTAAGACTTAAATTATTTGAAATATATCTTAATAATATATTAAAAACACCGGAGGTGGATATGACAGATTCATTAAAGAGTTTGAGAGAATTTATTTATGATACAGGAAGTAGGTATAACTTTAGAGGTGCTACTGATTATGGGAAATTCCAATCAACTTTACAGAAACTTAATTTTAATAATATAGGGATGTGGAGAGGGGGTTTTGGAAAATTCGGGATTAATAAGTTTATCCCTAATAATGTTTCAAGACAGGGTGATACTATATGTGAAACTCCAATTATTACACAAAAACCACAACTAATTATAGATGTTAATTTTAAACCTCCTTTTGATGATGTTTTTATATCAAAAGATAGTTTATTTTTAGGAGAAGAAAAACAAGAAGAATTAGAAAACATAGATAATATGATAGAAATAACTCAAACGGCAATTGACGAATTATTGTTTGGCTTAGGGTTTGAAAGTTTAGAGGACTTAGAAGAAGAATACCCGGGTTGGCAAGAAGACTTAAATGAATTTCAGGATGTGGCGGCTAAGGTTTCAAGCATTAGAATATTGAGAACGGAGAAGAGGGACTTGATGGAAAGTAAAAATACTATTCGACAAGCCGCACCCATTAGATATACCATTCGCTATATTGATAAAAAGGAGGAAACTCAAAAAGGCATTAAACTATCCGGAAGGTATTGGGATAGTGGCCGTAAGAGAATGAGTAACAAATGGAGTGAAATCTATCCTGATTGGGATGCTGTATATGGTGCGGGAAATTATGGGGTGCGAGGGGATGGGGAAATTAGAAAATGGAAGAATCAAATTACATTAGTTTTCTTTGACAATAATCCTAACCTAGGGTGGAATCCTATTTCAAATAAGGGGAGTGAATTGCCTAAGTGGAGAACGAATGATGCTTTCTGTGATTCAAATGGATTTAGGAAGGTATTAAAAAATATGATATATTATATGAAATCTCCTCAAGAGAACCTAATTCCCTTTTTACAAACCCTTACTAACTACATTGAGAATAGTGGAGAATTTATGTGGAGCCGACAGGGAATTCAAAGTAAAAATCCTATTCGTCTAATAAATGAGGATTCTTATAGTATAGGAATTGGTGAACCCTTTAGACTCAATCTTGGTATTGTTTTTAATCATGTGGATGGTAGTAATTTATGGCCTTATGTTGAATACGCCGGAGATGAAGATGCATTTTATATTGAAAATAAAATTGCCCTCTTATTATTTTTAAACACATATCAAGATTTAGGAGGTTATGTTAATTATAAACGACCCGATAGAAATTTCATCGAACTATTATCTAAAGTTGAGAATAGGGAGAAGTATTTTCAAACTCTCATAGATTCAAGTATCGTGGAAAAAATTGGATATTTGGAGGGAGATGCTAACTACGAAGGTGCTATGAACTATAATATGGGTGCCCTTGGCGTGAAAGGTATGGAGAGGGTAGCAATAATTATGGCATTATCATATGACAACATGATAAATGGGACTGGAGGTATGTTGCTAAGGGGTATGGGACAAAGAGTTGAGGGGGTGGAAAATGATATTTCCATATATGCTACCATCTATAATGCTTCTTTATCATTTCCTAATTCAGAAATTAATGCATATTGCCGAGAAGTATTAATTAACAGACAACATGAGTGGGTTGAATTCATGAGGGAAAGAGAAGTTGTCAATATTGGGGCAATAATACAGGAGGCGGAAGAATATGATAATAATCAAAATCAAAGCCTTAATATAGATGATAAAAAAATGAAGATGTATATTGAGAAAATTTTAGGAGGTAAAAAAGATGCCCAAAGTTATATGTCCTGATTGTAATAAGGTTTTTAACAACAGAAAGACTCTTACCGAGCATAAGGCTAAGACAGGACATAAGGGAGGGGCGATAATTTATACAGAACCTAAGAAGAAAGAATCGAGTCAGAAAAAGCAGACCAAAGCAGATAAGGGAAATGGTAAAAAACCGTTTGGATGCCCCAGTTGTGGAAAACGATTTAAAAACGAAAAAGCACTACAAAATCATCAAAGGGATAAAAAGCATTTCGATATTAAACGGGTATTGGGGGGTGCAACGCCCATTAGTATGAAAACACTACCAGCCGCAAAAGAAGTTAAGAAAGAGCAAGAAACACCTGTTGAAGATATAATCCCCCCCTCCGAACTAATTGGGAATGCATTTGTAGTAATTAAAAATTCTGATTACGAAAATATAATGCAATCCTTAGATATTTTAAAACAAGAAATATCATTGGATAATATATCATTCTCCCAACTAAAATATACAGACTCGTGGCTGGTGTCATACGCACTCAAGGATGAGGATGATTGGGATTATATCTTATTCTATTGTGATTTTGTGGAAATAGAACACACCTTGGAGTCCTTTTTAGCATTACAGGATAGAATTGATTTGGACAAAAAACCAAAAGTTTTTGATATGGCCTCTTTAGATTCACGAACAGGAGTTAGTAATGATATTTATGATACTAATGAATGTCTTTTTATATCACATGAGAGTGATGAGGTAGTTAGTTATGGAGAATTAATTATTACTATAAATGAACGAGTAAAGTCGGAAGCAAATCCTCTTACTCCTGAAGACATTCTTCTGATTGGAGGGTCTTGGGCGAAACCAATTCCCCCTACTCCCTTAGTTAAAAAGGAGAAAACTGTAATGAGCCAAAAATGGACTACGAGAGATTGGATAGATGTTCCTGATGAATATTATGGGGTGCATATGTGGGCGGCTGAAGGGGAGGGGGAGAGTCCATCAGAAGCAGATGAAGGAGAAGTAGTTGGAGAGGTTGAAGAAGATAAAATTGAAACTATTAAAACCAATCCTGTTTATATAATAACTGATGATAAACTATTCATAGATAAGTTAGTAAATGTCGAATTAGTAGTGATTCCTAAAGAAAATCCCTCAGAAGATGATGTTAAAAAAAAAGTGAATATCGAAGATGATGTTCAAGAAGAAGTGAATATCGAAGATGATGTTCAAGAAGAAGTGAATATCGAAGATGATGTTCAAGAAGAAGTGAATATCGAAGATGATGTTCAAGAAGAAGTAAATACAGATGGTTCAGAAACAATTACTGTGAAAAAATGGTTCGAGATAATGCGGCAAAATGAAAATAATCTATTCCTTAAATTATACTGGGAACAAGAGGGAGTAAGTTTAGATTGGTTGAATGAGAATGCTGAATGGATAGGCACATGGGGTAAGTGGGAAGATTTGGAATGGAGTGATGTTGTAATTAGCATTAGGAATAAAACTAAAGAGGACACTTCTGAGCCGATTTTTTATACTAATCCTCGATATTTTGCCGATTATCCTCGACACATTTTACTTTACACTCATTTTAAATTAAATGATGATAATGATTTGGAATATGATGAATATAAACTGCTCTTTAGTTGGAGTGAATTAGCACGAATGAATAAAGATAAAGACCCCAATTTATTATACCTTCCTTTGGCTTTTGGAAAAGTCGAGCCTTATGGAACTAGCAATCACAAGAAGAAAAAACACCCACTAAAAAGATTTTATCCTAAGACTGGGAATAAGAGAAATTATTATTTATTTCCTGACTCAAGATGGAACGCAAGTATTTCTCAAGAAGAAAAGTCGTCTTAGTTATATACTGTTTTAGAGGGCGACAAAGGTATTAAATAGTTGATAAACAAGGTAGTATTATGTATGAACCAACCGATTTTGCAGACACGATTTTCCGCCAAAGATATGCACTAAACCACGAAGAAAGTTGGGATGAGGCTTGTGAGCGTGTTGCAAAACACATATCTTCTGCGGAGAACGGAAACCGTGATAAATGGAGTAGCAGGTTCAAAGATGTAATGGTATCAAACCGTTTTGTTCCCGGTGGGAGGATATGGTATGGTAGTGGAAGATTGAAAGGCCAACTCCTAAATTGTTTCGTAGTTCCGGCTGATGATAGTCGTGAAGGTTGGGGAAAGACAGTTAGTGATATGTTAGTTATTAGCGGAACAGGAGGTGGAGTGGGAATTAATTTCAGCCCTATTAGGCCGAGAGGGACACCGATAAGAGGGACAGGGGGTCAAGCAACTGGAGCAGTATCTCTTATGGAAGTTATTAATCAAACAGGAGAGGTCATTAAAGCAGGTGGAGGCAGAAGAACTGCTCTCATGCAATGCCTTCGTTACGACCATGCAGATATTATGGAGTTTTTAAGTAAGAAGTTTAATAGATTTGAACTAACTGAAGAAAACGCCAAGCAGTTGATAATGGAAACTTATCCCAATCTTCCTTCAGATTCATTAGATGAGATTTTAGATAATTATGATGAAGGGGTTGAAAATGTAATTAGGACATTAGTTAAATATCAATTAGACCAACGCCTCAAGAATGCAAATGTTTCGGTGTTGGTGGATAATGATTTCTTTGATAAAATTAAAAATGAAGAAGATATTGTTTTTGAATGGAACAATAAAGAAATAAGTCGTATTCCTGCTAAAGAAATATGGGATATTATAGTTTATAATTCTTGGGAATCAGGAGAACCGGGTATTTTGAATGAAGGATTAGCCAATGAGATGAATAATATTTGGTATTATAAAAAACTAATTTCAACTAATCCTTGTGGAGAAATTTGGTTAGAACCCTATGGTTGTTGTGACTTAGGGGCTATAAATTTGGTAAGCCATATTAATCCTGAAACTAATGAAATAGATTGGGATATGTTGGCCGATACTGTAACAGTTGGAGTAAGGTTTTTGGATGATGTTTTAGATGTAAATATATATCCACTTCCTGAAATTGAAAAGAATTGTCAAAATGTTCGCAGAATCGGGTTAGGAATTATGGGTCTTGGACATTGTTTAATCAAGATGGGTTATAGATACGATAATGGAGAGGGTCGAAAAATGGTCGAGAAGATTATGAATTATATTAAGAAAAGGGCATACGAGGCTTCAACATATATTGCGGCTGAGAAAGGTTCATTTCCCGCATTCGATACTGAAAAATTTCTTGAGAGTGGATTTTGTAAAACTCTTACTAAAGGAATTAGGGCTAAGATACGAGAATATGGTATTAGAAATTGTGCTTTATTAACAATTGCTCCTACGGGAACAACATCAATAGTATCAGGAACATCTTCAGGAATTGAACCTGTGTTTTCTCCGGGATATAAGAGAAGGTATTATGCAGATGTGGAAGGTAGTAATGAAAGACAAATCGAGGAAGAGATTGTTATTGACCCACTATTTCAAACCTTATATGAAGAGGGATATGATTTGACTTCCTTTATTTCAGCCCATGAAATTTCGGTGGAAGACCATTTGAGAATGCAAATAGTAGTTCAGAAGCACATAGATAATGCAGTAAGTAAGACTATTAATCTCCCACAAGACTATCCTGTGGAAAAATATGGAAATCTTCTTCTAAAATATGCTCCCTTGTGTAAGGGAACAACAGTATATAGGAGTGGAAGTCGAGGAAATGAGCCATTAGTTCCTTTAGGCGTGGATGAGGCTCAAGAATATTTGACATCCCAAGGAATTTTAATCGGTTCTGCTATGAGTGATTGTATGAGTGGTATATGCGAGGTATGATAATGTTGGATAATTTTGCTTTTGAGATAGGGGTGAAATTAGGCGAAAAATCATATCATAGAAATAAATTTTTTTATCAAGAATGTTATAACCAATTAGAAACAGAAAATGATGCTTTAGAAATCATGGCTAATTGTTGGGTGGCTGAAGAAGACCAAATTAGATTGATTTATAATAATTATGATATAGAGGATATAAGGAAAGGGTGGACTAAAGGTTTTTTAGACGCATTATTTCCTATGAGAAATTGGTGCTAACCGATAAATTTAAATATTAGTTCGTAATCGAAGGTTATGGACATTTTCATAGAGGAGAGTCTAATTATTGATTATCAGACTCAAAGAGGAATTGAAAACATAGTTCATAATACAATATATAGAGGCACATTTGAATTATATAGGATTGGAGAAAATTTATTCGTCAATATTCAAAATGCAAATTATATCTCAAGGGAAACTCATAAAGATTTAATCAATCAAATTCAAACCTCCTTAAAGGAGTGTAAAGGTAAATTAATCTTATACACCTATGGTAAAACCACTACAATCATCAATTCCTGAAGTGCAAAGTTTTAAATAGGTAAAATATTAACTTGAAATTAGATTAATATGACCGATGCCGACAATTTAGTAATAGAAGAAGACTACTCTCAATACACAGTATATGAGTTAAAAGATGATTTGAAAGAAAGAGGTCTAAAGGTTTCAGGAAGAAAGTCTGAGTTAATTTCTCGCTTAGTATCTGACCTTAATTCAACAATTGAGTCTGTTGAGAATGTAATTGAACAGACTGAAGAGGCGGCAGATGCAGTTGAAACTGCCGCAGATGAGGTAGTCGATGTTGCAGATAGGATTGCGGAGAAGGATATTAAGGGCGCACTTGATGAACTTAAGGATGCTTCTGATGATATTGAGAATGCGGCTGAAGAAACTATTGAGGCAGTTGAAGATGCTCTTGAAACTGCTGAAGATTTGGAAAACAAGGCAAGAACTATAATGGCTCGGTGGGATGAATTATCTGCAATACAAAGGATTATTGCAGGAGTCGTTGTCGTAGGAGCAATTGTTTTCGTGGCCGTATCGGGCGGATATATATCTCTTTAGATTAAGGAGGCACTATCTTGGGATATTTAGTTTCCGTTTTACTACCCACTAGAAATAGACCAAAATCTTTAATTGAGTCTGTTGAATCATTAGTAATGAATGCAGAAAATATTGATGACATTCAAATTTTATTGAAAATAGATGATGATGATTATTCATATTGGAATATATATCCCCGATTGTATGAGATTACACCCCATATCAAAATTATTATCTCTCCTAGAGGAAATGGTTATTGGGACTTACATAAATATGTAAATAATTTATGTTCAATTGCTGATGGACAATATCTGTTTTTATGGAATGATGATGCTTTGATGCAAACAAGTGGGTGGGATAGTATTTTAAGGGAGAATGAGAGTGGATTATTTGGCGAGCCTACTAAGATAATATTTTTTGAAACAAATACATGGCCTACCATATTCCCCATTATACACCGTAATGTGTATGAGATATTAGGACATTTTTCTTTGATGCCTCATAATGATGGTTGGATAGTAAATGTAGGTATTAATGCAGATATGACCCGCTATGAACCTCGAATTAAAGCCATTCATGATAGATTTGATGCTACTGGAAATCATAATGATACTACATATTCAGACCAATATAATTTGAATGGTGTGAATCCCTATGAAACAATTAATGAGGTTTGGTATTCAATGGATATGATATTAAATAGATTAGAAGATATAAATAAATTGAGAGATTATGCTGGATTAGATAGGTTGAACAACTCTAATTATATTAAAGAGGAAGCAAATTTAATTAACGAGCCTCCCCTCTATGATTTCAATAAATTTTGGGACACTCACCAAGTCGAAGAAGAGGATAGATATTATCATTATACAAATTAAACAAAAGATTTAAATATATAATAATCATTTCTAAAATTATGAATGTGGGTTTTTTAGGACTTGGGAAGTTAGGATTACCTGTCGCCCTCTCAGTTGAAGAACGGGGGCATAATGTAGCAGGTATAGACATTGATGAAAATACTCTAAAAATGATAGAAAGTAAAAGTCTTTTAGATAAGGATAGTAATTTAATTTTAGGTCATGAAATGGAGGCTCATGAACTTCTATCACACTCTAATTTAAAAATTATGGGTTTGGAAGAATTAGTAAAATTTTCAGATATTATTTTCGTTCCGATTCAAACCCCTCATGACCCTTTGTATGAAGGAGTAACTAGATTACCGGATAGTCGCATTGATTTTGATTATACATGGTTGCGTGAGGGAGTTGCAGATTTAGCAAAGGTGATTGATAATCAAGATGAAGAGAAGGTAGTTATAATTATTTCAACAGTATTACCGGGAACTATCGAAAGAGAAATTAAGCCTATTTTAAATGATAAAGTTAAACTTTGCTATAATCCTTTCTTTATTGCTATGGGGACTGTTATTTCAGACTTTACAAATCCTGAATTTGTATTGTTTGGGGTGGATGATGAAAATGCGGCAAAAGTCGCTGAGGATTTTTATAGAACTATTCATAAAAAACCTTTTTATAAAACTGATTTAAAATCTGCGGAACTTATTAAGGTGGCTTATAATACCTTTATTGGAATGAAAATAGTTTTTGCTAATACTATGATGGAAATTTGTTATCATACAGGAGCAAGTGTTGATTCTGTAACTGATGCGATGGGGTTAGCAGATAATAGATTAATGACTAAAAAGTATCTTTCAGGAGGGATGGGGGATGGAGGAGGTTGTCATCCAAGAGATAATATTGCTATGTCTTGGTTAGCAAACGAATTGAATTTATCTCATAACTTTTTCGATGATTTGATGAGAGCGAGAGAGAATCAAACAGAATGGTTAGCAGATTTAATTGAGGAAAAGCACAAAGAAAATGATGGCCTTGAAATTATCCTTATGGGTCAAACATTTAAACCTGAAACTAATTTAGTTGTAGGTAGTCCAGCCATACTCTTAGGAAATATACTTAAAGAAAGAAGTATTGGTTTTAGAGTTCATGACCCTTATGTGAAAGATTTAAATAATGAGGTTCTAAATGAAAAATCACTATACTTAATATCCACAAAACATGATGTTTTTGAAAATTTGATATTTCCTAAAGAATCTATAATTATAGACCCGCACAGATTTATTAATAAATCAATTAATCCTACATCGGAAGTAATCTATTTAGGGTAACATTTATATAAGTATTATTGATAATCTAAATTTATGAGAACTGCTGAATTTGTATCTCCAAAACACCCTGATAAACTATGTGACCGAATATCTGATGCTATATTGGATGAATATATGAGTGAGGATAAAAATTCTCGTTGTGCTATTGAAACTTGTGGAGGTCACGCCAAGATATTTATTACAGGAGAAGTGACTTCTAAGAAATATGTTTCAGACGATAGAATTAAAGAGATAGTATATAACTTAACAGGAATTGATGATGTTATAATTCATATTCATGAGCAATCCTCTTATATTGCTCAAGGAGTGGATGTTGGAGGTGCCGGCGACCAAGGAATTATGATTGGATATGCTTGTAGGGAAAATGATGAGATGATTCCACATGAATACTACTTAGCGAGAAAACTAAACAAGCACATATATGAACAATATTCTTTTGATGGAAAAACACAAATTACTTTGAATGATTCTGAAGTAAGTGTAGTTGCATCATTTCAAAATGCTCCAAAAGAGAAATTAGAGATTTTGGTTCGTGAATTTTTTGAACAATATCCTCAATACAAGATAGTAGCATTACATTGTAATCCTGCGGGTGATTGGGACAAGGGTTCTTTTCAAGCAGATGCAGGAGTTACTGGAAGGAAATTGGCTACCGATAATTATGGGCCGAGAGTTCCTTTGGGCGGAGGAGCCTTTAGCGGGAAAGATGTAAGTAAAGTGGATAGGAGTGCGGCATACATGGCTCGGAGAATAGCCGTTGATTATCTTAATAAATATAATGCTCATGAAGTTAAGATAGAATTAAGTTATGCAATAGGGTATGATAGGCCTATTCAAGCAACTGCAATTCTCAACTATGGTGATGGATGGACTAAAAATGTATTAGAAATTAATGATTACGATTTGTCACCTAATGGAATAATAAAACATCTTGATTTGAAGAATATTAAATTTGAGGAAACTGCTCAATGGGGTCATATGGGATTAAACTTCCCTTGGGAATAAGTTCAGTCCTATTTTACAGATAACTTTTAAGTAGTCGAATCGTTAATGACTAAAATATGGTAAAAAGAAAGGGAAGCCCGGTTTGGGGTCGTAAATCAACCGTCAATGATTGGATGATGAAATACATCGGCCTCCCTATCGTATGGGGGTGGCTTATTGCCGCACTCTCTATTGTTGGAATGGGTATTATCCAACCTGATGCAATTATGCCTATGTTAGAGGGTTTCATCTCGCTTTTAGCAATTGTCGGAACTTTAGCGACTTTAATAGTTACTTCAATGTTAGAATTATGGAAATCTGAACAAACTAAAGAGATAGGGACTATGGAAGATAGAATTACTCATAGACAAAAACTAGAAGAGTTAGAACTGATTCATCAACATAAACTGGCTGAGATAGTTGCTCGAAGTGAACACTACTCCACAGATGAAAATGGAAAAATGAATATAAAATTAGGATTGAAAAATAGTAAAAAAAACAATAAGTAAGAATTAAATAGGTAATTACTTTATTTCTCCCTATGCCTACTAAGTTAGAAGAGGTTTTGATTGAACACAATCATGAAATGGCTTTTTATAGAACTATTTTTGGTTTTCTCAATTTATTAGTATCAGGGATTATCGCCTTGAAAATATTCACTATCATATGATAAAAAGTTTTATAAAGGAGATATATTTCTCATTAATTATAATAGAGTATTGGTGGTATCTTGGACAGGGAAATATTAATCTTATCTCTTTTTACATTTGCCCTACTAATACATTCGATTTTTTTACACATTAAATTCCAAAGATTTAAAAAGGACTTTCATAGATTAACGAATGAGATTAACAAAATAGATAGTAAGGCGGATAATCTAAAAAACTGGACATTTGATATATATAATTGGGCTAAAGAAATAGCAAAGCGGTGATTGAATATGGATGAGGTTTATTTAGGGGATTGCTTAGAGTTAATGCCTAAGCACATAGAAGATAAAAGCATTAATATGATTTTATGTGATTTACCTTATGGCACTACTCAATGTAAGTGGGATAGTGTAATTGACTTGCCTAAATTATGGGCCGAATACAAGCGAGTTATTAAAGATAATGGCGCAATAGTGCTGTTTGCTTCCCAACCTTTTACAACGGCATTAATAGGTAGTAACTTAAAGATGTTCAAATACTCTTTTACTTGGGATAAAATTACCACGACTAATCACTTGAATTGTAAAAAACAACCACTAAGACAGGTTGAGGATATTTGCGTGTTTTACAAAAAACAGCCGACTTATAACCCACAAGGATTAATCAAAGGTGCGTTCAAAAATAAAAGAGATAATCATTTTAAGCATAAAAAGGGTGAAAGAGTTTATGGTGAGCAAACAGAATATGATGCTGTCGCTAAATATACAAATTACCCTACTAATCTCCTACAATTTAGTAATAGCAATCATAATAGCCTTCACCCCACTCAAAAACCATTAGAGTTAATTGAATATCTTATTAAAACATATAGTAATGAGGGAGATGTAATTTTAGATAATGCGTGTGGAAGTGGAACAACAGGATTAGGGGCAAAAAACCTAAATAGAAATTATATTATGATGGAATTAGACCCTAAATACTATGATATTACGGTTCAAAGGTTAAATAGTGTGGTATGGTTATGAGTAAAGTTTGGGCTGTAAAACATAGACCTACACTTAAGGAGATAGTGGGGCAAGACCACATTCTTGATTCATTAGACTCTATGGGCCACATGATATTCCATAGCCGCGAGGCGGGAACAGGAGGGGGTTTTTTAAATGAAAATTGGAAAAAATAATTGTGTTAGGTCGAACCGCCAAAGGCCTTGTATATATGATTTAATTAATTATGTTAAATTAGAAAATAATGTAGTTAATAATATATACCGTTGCAGAAGGTGTAAAACAATGCATACAGAAAAAATAAAATTGGAAAATCCTGATTGTTTAATATCTCACAATGGGGAACATAGTTGGAGTTTTAGTGAGAATCTTTCTTTTAGACAACATTGGAAACACCAACAAATTACTGATTTAGAGTGTTGTGATTATTGCACCACTCCGAGAGAGGTAAGTTATGTGAGAGATATAGAATATAATCCTCATAGAAATTAGGCAAATCATAAAAATATTTATATAGGTGATAATAGTAGGACAGATTAGAGGGAGCAAAATGATGAAGCAAACGCAGAATGAATTGTTGATAAGACACTTTAGAACAGAAGGAAGTATAAGTAATGTGGAAGCCCAAGCGGTTTATAAAATTAGGTCGCTACCCCGTAGGATATGTGATTTAAAGGAACAAGGTTTTCAATTTACTAGGGAATGGAAGAAAGATTTGACTGGGCAAAGATATGTTAGATACTTTATGGTAAAGGAGTGATTGAAATGGATGAATTTGTATGGGTTAAAACCACATCAGGAAAGAGTTTTATTAATTTGGCCGAGGTAAGTGTTATTTGTTATAGTCAGGATGAAGATAGTTGTGATATTCATCTTAAGAGTGGAACTATTTTTACCACTATTTCAAGAATGCACACCGATAAATTTTATGAAATGCATGAAAATTATTTGAAGATGATTAGTAAGGCGCGAACTTATGGGGTGAGGGTATGAGCATGAATAATATTCAACAAGTAACTTATGATTATATAGTAAGTGAATACCATAGAGGAAGACCTGAATCGTTTAGTGATGCTAATAGTTTTGACTTATATACTATACATATGCTGAGGGAAATTACTGAATTAGAAGTTTCTCTTGAAACAAAAGAGGTCGCAGATAAGTTTTCATCTTATGTTAAGGATAATAATCTTAAGATGCATAATAATAGGAATGATTAAATGGGAATTGAGATTATTGCTAATATTCTTTGTGGAACAATCATAGGTTTTTATTTATTGTTTTATGTGGGTTTATTTACCTCTATGATAAATTGGTGATAATTTATGAGGATAATAAAAGACTTTAGTAATATTCCTTCATTTAGTTTTTGGAAAAATGTAAAGGAAACAATCAAGAAAATATTATAGCAAAAGTTTATATAACTAAAAAACTTTTTAAAGAATATGGTGGATGTTAATACTGATACAATTGGTTCTGCTTATTTCTATTATCAATCAATTGGAGTAGTTTTAGTTTCTGTGATAATTGGATTAATAGGTGTCGCTATTCTATTAGTCAAAGGAGTTACTAAACAAGGAAGAGTTATTGGGGGGCTTTTAATAGTTCTATCAGGAGTTAGTCTATTAACTACCTATAAAATATCAAAACGACCTAAATTAAGGAGTAATGTGGGAAAGATTAGTTTAGTTGGAGATGTTATAACAAAATTCGTAGTTTAATAAAGAATATTTTATATTTAGTCAAAGAACTTAAAAGTTGGAACACCTTCTCTCAAGACACCCTCCCACTCTTTCGCCATTTTCATAGAGGTTTGTTTTTTTGCCCAAGTAATTGCATTTTCTCTCATATTACCCACATCATTAGGATTCAACAAATAGTGCTTTAAAACATCAGCCAATTTCCTATAATATTCTTCATTATTTTCACCATCATGGTAAATAAATCCTCTATCTTGAATAACATCAGGTAATGACCCTACATTTGAAGCAAAACAAAACGCCCCTGCTCGTTGAGCCTCTAACGCAGTAATACAATAAGTTTCTTCAAAATCAGTAGGATAGAACCAAAAATCGGCCTTACTCCAAGCCTCAACTATTTCCTCATCTTGGACTTTAGGCCTAATAATAATTTCATGAGGTGATGAGTCTATGACTTCCTTTAGAGTAGGGGTTTGATTATCATAATAATCTATATTCCTTGTATCAGTCGCCCCCTCTCCAAACACCTCCACAGAAATAGGAACTTCTTCATGAGGTATATTATTAATAATTTGAATCGCCTTCTTTAAATCTCGAACCCAATCAGAAGTCCATACCATTCTATAAGGTATCTTATTTTCAGGACTATCTGTATCACTCTTCTGATTTATTCCATGTCCAATGATAGCAAAATGCCCTTCAGGTAAATCATAATGACTCCTTATCTTTCTTTCGTGAAACGGTGTTAAAACTACGGTTCTTCTTATGGCCTCATTTCTTACTCCCAATTCATAAATGTGCTTTCCTGATTCAGATAAGGTTGCCCCCTGATACCAAGGCAACGGAGTAATGTCGTGAAGCCAAAGAATTATATTAGGATGATTAGAATCTTCATAGATAAGGAAATTCAAATATCTTTGAACGATTACTGCATCGTAATCTTTAATATCATAACCATGATTCTTCAATCCTTGCCCCCCGAATATATAAACCTCATGACCTAACTTATTAAGCGATACCGCTAACCTATATAATGAGCCTTCGCTTCCAAATCCTAAAGTCCTCTCACCGGAAGATTCATCTATCTTCTCCATTATCTCAAATACTCCATTATGATAACCAGTCCAAAAAAGAATTTTCATATTAATTTATTCTTTTAATACTTATTTAAACCTTTGCAACCCTTTATATAGACGAATCGAAATTTTTTAATATGTCGAAAGTATTGGAGGATTCAATCCCCTCTAAAAACTTTGGTGAGGATGTAGTATTTATATTATTCATAGTCCTCATATTAATTTCAGCAAGTGGGGGAGGCATACCATTTATGGAGGAAAATTCAAATATTCCTGAAGTCCCTTGTCATAAAATTAAGGGAGAGGTCATTTTCAAGGAACTCCAAGGTGAAAATTATGTTTTGTATATAGAACTCTTTATGGATGATGAAATAGATGGCTATATAGTAAAGGTAAGTGAGATTACATATGATTCGTATGAGGTTGGAGATACATATGAACAAATTACTTGTGATATAGGATGGTTTAATATGTTTAAAGACACAATAAGAGATATGGTGGATGCAGGATTATTGGAACAGTTTTAAATAGTCATTCTTTAATTCTTATTTATGGCTACATATACAGAAGGGTGGGAGTGTCATCATTGTGGAGGGGATGGGAATATCACCCTTGATACAAGACCTAGTCAGGGATGTCCTCCTGTGTATGGGGATTGTAACCGGTGTGGATATACATTTGGGTGCGGAGAAGGTGAGGGACACTACTATTTACCACAGAATTTCACGCACCCTAATTCATATGCTTATTTGCAAAACCTTCACAACATGAACTCCTATATATACGGTGTGTCGATGGCTAATGGTATAGAAGCCGAGGATATAGATAAGGCTCTATATGATAAAGACGAATATTTTCGTATCATTTATGATGCTGGATTAGAGGCTTTGATATTGAATAGTGTGGAGTTTGATAGTGATGTGGGTAATATGAGAGAATCGAGGAATTGGATAATGTGGAACGACTATAATCCCAATACAGGGAACTCTTGGAAGAGATTTGCCGCTACTCACGAGGCCTTCTTTTCGGATGAATCGTGTCGTTTGAAGGTTGGTGACTCGGAGGACTGGTGTGACTATTGTAAATATAAGGGTCTTTTATATCAATCTCCATTCATGAATTGGAAGAGAAATCCTTCTGAGGTGAAACAATGAATAGGGGCTGGCCCGATGATATAGAAAAGACAATGAAACCCTTTGCTCAAAGGATTAATATTTTGGACAAGAAAACGACAAAGCGACTTTTGCGAGAGTATAATCTTAGACATCATCATGTGGGTAATGATACACTTTATAATTTATTTAAAACTTATCCTAACTTATTAGAAAATTTATTTAATAATATAGATTATAAAACCTTAGAAAAGATAAAAACATCTCCAAAGGCATTTAGCGACTTAGGTTCAGAAGTTTATATATTCGGACATATCCCTCCATCTATAAACTCAGGGGTGTTAGAACCTTTTGTGATTTATATGACTCATGTGGGGGTGGTGTGTTATACCATCCCTTATGGGGGCGAGATGTATGCGATTTATTTTCCCTTAAGTGGCAACAATCACCCTATGGGGATAGTGAATGTGAAAAGAGCCAAGGGATTGAAATCCTACTCATGGAGAAAACTGAATTATGCGCCCCTACCACACAATCAGTTCATCAATTGGATAGAACAGAATCCCTTTGAGGTGAAATAATGACGGAATATTATGAGGTGATAGAGGATTATCTCACTCGATGGCCTACGGAATCTAAATTTATCAAGGCACATGAAAAATATCGAGTTGAAGGAAAGCGGGGTTATATGAAGGTCGTTAATAGAAATCCATCATGGATTTTAGGTGAAGATTATATGGAAGGAGATGTTATTTTTGCTTTTAGGCCTGAAGTGACGAAAAGGGCAGGTCGAATTCGATGGAAAAGCCAACAAATAAAAATAGAAGGAATATTATATATTATAAATGAAGATGAATATGGGTATCGCCATGTTTTAGGGAAAAGTATAAAAAAGACTCAATGGATTTTAAATAAGGGTTGGGGAAAGAGTTCGACTTCTTGGGGTTTAAAAACCCTTTGGCTTCCATCTGAAGAGGAATCCTTTTCTCCAAAACCATTTATAATCGTGATTCCTTATAATAGGATGTTAGGGGATTCTTCCCTTTTGAATTGGAATAAAATTCCTTGGGGTGATTTAAAATGAAAGAAGATGTAAGACTTGATGAGCGAGGTTTTCCTGTAAGTAAGGAGATTAATAGAATCATGGATGTTATTGAGAAAACTCCTAAGAACAAGTTTATTTTTAAAAATTCTAGTGGCGAGGGATATGCAGATTTCGGATATGCAGATTTCAGTCTGACGAGCAAGCAAAAAATGAAAATTTTCGAGAAAAATCCAAAGGCTATGTTTTCTTATGGTCAAGGGAGTGTAAGAAGTAGTGTGTTCACTAACTTTGTTTTTAGTGATGATGGTAAAAAAATATATTACGACATTATCAGGCTTGTTCCCTTTAATGATGATGTTAGATATGATGATGATGAGTTAGTAAAGGTTGATAAATTTGATAGACTCTCAGGACTCTATGTGGAAAATTTATGCCTTAGTAATTGGTATTATATAGATTTTATAAAAACCTCTATTTCATTCCTTAACTGGAAAACTATTATTTGGGAGGATTTGAAATGACGGAAGGTTATTTTACAATGGGTAATTTGATGATGGCTATTAGTGAATATAATATTAATGCTGGACTGTTAGAACAGTTTTAAATAGTCATTCATTAATTCTTACCTAATGGCTACATATACTGAATGGTGGGAGTGTCCTCATTGTGGTGGTGGTGGGAGCATTACCTTTGATTCAAGACCGGGTAGGGGAATCCCTCCGACATATGGGGAATGCGGTAGGTGTGGATATACATTTGGGTGCGGAGAAAATGAGGATTTCACGCACCCTGATTCTTATGAGTATTTGAAAACCCTTCACGATATTAACTCCGACAACTACTGGCAGTTCATTGAGGAGGGAGCAGATGAAGATGATTGGGCTAGGGGCGTATATACCAAAGACGACTACTTCCGTATTATTTATGATGCTGGATTAGAAGGTATGATATTGAATCCTGTAAATTACGATGTTGCTCATAGGTCGGCTGATGAGTTCTTTTCGGATGAATCGTGTCGTTTGAATGTTCGTAACCCGAACCATTGGTGTCCCTATTGTAAATCAAAGGACCTATTATATCAATCTCCATTTATGAATTGGAAGAAAAATCCATTTGAGGTGAAATGATATGGGTTATCCATCAACTTTATACAACAAATTTACAAGTATTGATTTGGACACGGCTATTGAAGACTATAATCATTTCCGAAATGCTAAAAAACACCACATAAATTTGAGCGAAAAAGAAAGAAATGAACTATTAACAAAAATCAATTCCATCACGAAGCAATTGGGAGTGCAAAAAATCACTCCTCAGAAAGTAAAGGAACAAGGAACATTCACGGCTGATTTTACGACTAAACACGGTTCTTCTTTTAATAGCCAACTACCTATGGTTTTTATTAAAGAAAATCATGTTTATTACCCTACCTTTTTTAATAACACACTCATGGTTGGTATCGAAGTAATAATACCTGTTGTCAATTCCACTAACTACGGACAAAATATAGAAAAGTTGTCAAGAGGTGCATTATGCTATTTACAACTTACATTTGACAAAGGAACAAGGAACTTAGCGATTGCCGCCATGAGGGATAATGGATGGAGTGCTTATGCAACCGAAGACACCGGTATCTATGTATTAAAATTAGGTGGGGCTAATAATGGTTTTATGAATTGGGAAAGCGTTCCTTGGAGTGATGTTAAATGAAATCTAATAGAACTGCTAAAATCCCTGATGGGGTGACGGTTATAATAGGTTATAGTTTTGAGGATTTAAGCGGTTTAGAATGGAATATAGGAGAATGGTCTGAGGGAGATATGTATATATATCTCTCGGATAAGGGTTCAAAGGATTTTATAAAAAGACTTATTGAAGAGAAAAATTTCTTTCTTTTTACTCAAAGTTATTGGGGAGATGCTAGAGAGGAGGATTACTATAATGAATATGATAAAAATTATTATTATTTTGATACTGCCTTTAGAAGAAATGAAGAACCCGATGGGAATATTAGCCTTAACATAGACCCTAACGAGCAAGTGCATTGGTTGAGTGGAGAAGTGGAAAATGGCTATGATTTGATTCTTAGGCAATATCTCGGATTAGACAAAAACTTTATAAATTGGAATAAATTACCTTGGGTAAAATAAATAAACCTTTAAATAGTAGTAATAATAATCTGTAATTATGGTTAATGCATATTTCAAAAAAGTAAATAAGGCAAGAAAGTCGGGTGCGAAATCTTTTGAATACAATGGAGAAACATATGTTCAAAGTAAAACTAAAACAGGGATGATTATTTACAAGAAAAAAGCAGGTTCAAAGAAGAAACCAAGCACGAAGATGGCTGCTGAAACAAAGCGGAAAAAGACTACACCTAAGAAAAAGGCGACTTCTAAGAAGAAATCACCTGCTAAGAAGAAGACGGCTACTAAGAAGAAGACTACTCGTAAGAAGAAGTAGTTTTTAAATAGTCGTAGTAATTTATCATTATTATGGCTGATGCTCTATCAACTCTTTCGATGATTGAGGACTACGGCCTTCCATTGGTTTTGCTTTTGGGTTCTATATACGCTCTTTATCGTTTTATGGTCTTTTCATTATACGAGGTCAAAAACGAATTCGGCGCACATCACAACAAAGCAAAAGAAGATATGCAAGATGTAAAGGTTCAACTCGGAGAGATTAAAACTCAACTCGATTTGATGTTAAGGCGGAAGGAGTGATTTAGATGGTTAAGGATGAGGTTAATTTTTCAAATAAAGCGATTTCCAAATCAATTTTTAGAGGGAAGAATTACCCTAAAAATAATTTGAGTTTATCTATTATTAAAGGAAAGGCAAATACTCTTTATGTTTATCATCAGTTTGGGAAAAAAAGGGCATACGATAGATTTAGATGGTATGATACTAATTTTGGGGGCGAAAATAATTTCAAATTAGATTCAAAAAATAGGATTCTCCACTATGTAGTCCCATATTGGGAAGATGAGGGGGCTGATGGAGCGTTTTATGCTGATGAAGATGTTCCTGTAAAAATTTATTTTACACCGTATGGTTGGAAAAAATTTAATAAAACTATTGCACTATTTCAAGAAAAGATAGATGCCCGAAAAAAAAGAATTTCTAAAAAGAGGAAAGCACCTGCCAAGAAAAAGACTACTACTCGAAAGAGGAAAGCACCTGCCAAGAAAAAGACTACTACACGAAAAAGGAAAGCACCTGCTAAGAAAAAGACTACTACTCGAAAGAGGAAAGCCCCTGCCAAGAAAAAGACTACTACTCGAAAAAGGAAAGCACCTGTTAAGAAGAGGAAGGCTACTAAGAAGAAGACTACTCGTAAGAAGAGGTAGTTTTTAAATAGTCGGAGGTTTTTAATTAAGATTAGAGCGTGATTTGAATGGCTAAGAAGAAAACTCATACTAAGGTTTTATTGGAGGGCAAAGGCAAATACCGTAATGAATCTGTTTGGGTTAAATTAATCTCAGGAAATATCGAAAAGGGAGTAGGAAGAATTACTAATGACCCTATAAATCCTAATTATAAATACAACGAAAAAATCTCATGGAAAGGTGGGAAATTAGATGAGAATGGTGGTTTGAAAAAATGGGCAAAGGTTTCTAAGGTAAGAAAATCTTCGGCTAAGAAAAAGACCACTACAAAGAAGAAGGCATCTCCTGTGAGAAAGAAACTCTCACAAAGGAAAAAGACAACGAAGAAATCAGCAAGAATCCTTAGAGGCAAGAGAAACTCTCCATCAACATCTGCAACATCAGTAAATGTTGGAACAAAGAGAAGAGGCGGGGATGGAAAGATGTATGTTTGTAAATCTTACAAGCGAGGAAACAAACGAGTTAAGAGATGGGTCAGGGCGTGATTTGAATGGGTTCATGGGGAAATTTACCAAGTCAATCGGATGATGGCTTAGATGAATGGGGCGATAAACTCAAGACATTAATTTCCTCTAAAAAAACATACACTCAATGGTGGAATGAGAAAATACCTACTCTTGCGAAATTACAAGGTGGAAAAGGTAAAAGGGCTTGGACATATGACGACCATTTAAATTCTTACTATGTTTTCTTTGATATAGGCATGAATAAAAAACGATTAAAAGAGGGTATTAAGTGGAGGGGGGAAGAAATAGATGCATTGGAATCAGAAAACCCTCGGTCTAAGGCACAAAAAAGATTAAATAGATTTGATATTAATTTATATAAAAAGGAGAAACAGGCTCTTGAAATAATACTTAAAAAAGGAATCCCTAAATCAGCATCTAAGAAAGCAGGTTTAATTCTTGCAAAGGCAATTGTTAAATATGATGCTCACGATGGATTTTCAAGGTGGAGAAGTCCAAGTAGTAGGAAAAGTGCATTGGTAAAACTTGCTAAAAAATTAGGCGCACCTGCATCAGCATTCAAACCAATTGCAAAGAAGAAAGCACCTGCCAAGAAAAAGACTACTACACGAAAAAGGAAAGCACCTGCTAAGAAAAAGACAACTACTCGAAAGAGGAAAGCACCTGTTAAGAAGAGGAAGGCTACTAAGAAGAAGACTACTCGTAAGAAGAAGTAGGTTTTAAATAGTCGGAGTCTTTTAATTAAGATTAGGGCGTGATTTGAATGGCTAAAGATGAAGTAAGTTGGACTCAAATGAAAAAATATTTGAATATGCCTGAATCTAAATTTTTTACAATGATGGATAAGGCACATCCAAAGTGGAAGGTAAAAAGCACATTAATTTCTAAAAAGAAAGACTATGCCTTGAAGGTTGCAAAATACAATACCGAATATATGGATTCAAAATTTATTTCAGACTATGCGGGGGTTGAAAGTCGTCATCCTTTGAAAGCAGGTAAAAACAAAGGAAAGGCTAAATTAACATATAATGTTAATAAGATAGTATATCTTCCAGCAGATATGAAAACATTAACTAATTACTTTAAAAAATTAAAACAAGACAAATATAAATGGTTGGTTTCAAGAGGTAATTTAGCGGGTTTAAAAACCTATGATTTTGATACTTGGTTGCCTATGTTTAGTATGTTTCAAGGGAATATGGGTTCAGGCGATACAATTAGTAATGCAACTTTAAAAAGTGGTGGAAGTGGAAGTCCGAGAGGTTTAATTGATGCGTTGGCTAAGGCCCATCATGGAGTAAAACTTGATACTCATGATAAACGGGAGTTAAGGGCGTGGGGTCTAACAAATGTAAAGCCTGTTGAGGTGATTAAAAAATCCTCTAAGAAAAAGACTACTACACGAAAGAGGAAAGCACCTGCCAAGAAAAAGACTACTACTCGAAAGAGGAAAGCACCTGCTAAGAAAAAGACTACTACACGAAAAAGGAAAGCACCTGTTAAGAAAAAGACGGCTACTAAGAAGAAAACTACTCGTAAGAAGAAGTAGTTTTTAAATAGTCGAAACGAATTATTAAAATTAATGCTATTTACACCTTATGAGAATACTAAAAGTTCAAAAAGGATTAGAATGAATATTAGCAAAGCAGATATGGCTAAATTTGATAAACTTCCTTCTAAGAAAAATAAAAAAACCATAACTATTAAGAATCTCAAGAATGGAAAGAAATATGTTATCAGGAGAGCCGATTGTGGTGCAGGATGTTATTGTGCCGCAGAAGTTGTAAAAATTGTAAAACCAACAAAAAAAATCTTGGAAGCACCTAAGAAATCAGCAAGAATCCTTAGAGGCAAGAGAAATTCACCTTCGACTTCAGCAACTTCAGTTAGTGTTGGAACTAAAAGAAAGGGTGGAGATGGAAAGATGTATGTTTGTAAAACCTACAAGCGAGGAAACAAGCGAGTCAAGCGTTGGTTTAAAGTCTGATAAAGTTTAAATAGTCGAAGGCTAATTATTTGTTTCATGGAGAGAAGCAATATTCTTACTGGAGTTTTCGTTGTTATAGCCGCCGCAAGTATTTGGCGTGGAATCACAAGACTTGAGGATAATTATTTCTTTCCCGCAGACCCAAGACTAAGTATCTTTGCGAGCATATTGCTCGGAGTAAGTATTCTATGGTATAAGGGCAAGGATATAAAAACAATAACAGGATGATAATATGAAGAACTACCCAAAAATATTTTATGAAACTGAAACTAAACCTATACACAAAGTAGGATATACATTAGCATTGGCTATGGTGGGAATCGGAGCATTAGAAACCGCACAGTCAATTCCCTCAATAGTAAAGAGAGAATCGGATATTACAGGGATAACTCTTGGACCTATCGGCATCGTGGCGGGTGGGGTAGTCGCTTACTCATATCTTAAGGAAGCAAAAGTAATCTATTGATACTTTTATAAAAAATTGATATTATTACCATATCTTTAAATAGTTAATAACTTATTTAAAAGGTTAGAGGGAATAGCGGATTCCCTATGAAAGCCAAAGAAAGATGAAAAATATGGAGAAAATTGAACAAAGATTAAGAAGAATAACAACGATTGCATTATCATTATTTTTAATGACAATGAGCGCAAGCGTAGTTATTGGTGATGGTTCAGACCCTCTTGACCCCTCAGATGGAGGGGCAGATTGGGATGGCGATGGTTTAACCAACGCAGAAGAACAAAGTCAAGGCACAGATATGAATAATGCCGATACCGATAACGATGGCTTGCCTGATGGGTGGGAAGTAGCCTATGGGTTAAATCCTCTTTCTGCTTCAGATGCGAATGCAGACCCTGATGGAGATGGATTGACTAACGCCCAAGAATATGCGGCTGGAACGAATCCTTTTGCCGCAGATACTGATGGAGATGGAATAGCAGACGGACAGGATGCTTTCCCAAATGACCCTAATGATGGGTCGATGTCGGATTCGGATGGGGATGGAATACCTGATGCCTATGACCCCGATTTTAACGATGAAGGAACTGGAGATGGTGGCACTGAAGGTGGTGGGGAAGGAGAAGATGGTGAAGGCCAAGGCCAAGGTCAAGGTCAAGGTCAAGGACAAGGTCAAGGTCAAGGACAAGGTCAAGGACAAGGTCAAGGCCAAGGTCAAGGCCAAGGTCAAGGTCAAGGTCAAGGACAAGGTCAAGGTCAAGGACAAGGTCAAGGACAAGGTCAAGGCCAAGGTCAAGGTCAAGGCCAAGGTCAAGGTCAAGGTCAAGGTCAAGGACAAGGTCAAGGTCAAGGTCAAGGTCAAGAGGGGCAACAAGGTCAAGGTCAGGATTCTCAATCGAGCGAAGATGGGGAACAAGGGCAAGATGGGGAACAAGGAGAACAAGGTCAGCAACAGGATAACGGCCAAGGTCAGCAACAAAATGGTGGAGAGCAGGGAGGACAACAAGGAGGCCAAGTAAGTCAAGACCAAAACGGAAATAATCAGAATGGGCAGAATCAACAACAACAAGGTTCAACTCAATCAGATAGTCAGAATTCACAACCTACTACAAATCAGCAACAGAACCAACAATTACAAAACCAATTACAAAATGGTGATAATGATAATGATGGTGATGGAATCCCTGATGATTTTGATACAGATGATGATAATGATTGTATTCCTGATATAATTGATGATACGCCTGAAGACCATGATGGGGATGGAATTGATGATGCTGAAGATGATGATGATGATGGTGATGGATTAAACGATTGGATTGAAGTTTCTGATGGTATTTCCTACACAGACATATACGACCACGATAATGATAACATTTACGATTGTTTTGATATAGATATTGATAATGATGGTATTATGAATTATGAAGATGAATTTGTAAGGGACCATGATAATGATGGTTTCGATGATAAAGATGATGATGATGATGATAATGATAATATTTTAGATGTTGATGAAATTGGAGGGGCATTTGGAAGTTATCGTTACGACCACGATAATGATGGAATTGTTGATTCGTTGGATTTAGATGATGATAATGATGGTTTGTCTGATTGGTTCGAGCAGAATGATGGTTCTGATTTAACAGGGCAGTTCGACCATGATAATGACGGACTTGCAGACCATCTTGATGATGATGATGATGGCGATGGAATTCTTGATGAATTAGAGTTATAGTAAATCACAAATAATGTAATTAAGTCTTAGATATTTCGGTATTTAAGACGCATCTTTTCACATACTTAAAGATTCATGCTAAGAGTAATAAAATATAAAAAAGATAGTATTAATCATATTTAATTCTTGTGTGGGATTTTCATGAAAAAACCACAAATATGTAAATATAATAGGTTGCACCGCCACGAAGCCGGATATTGGTCTTAATATATATTAAATTACCTATTCTTGTTCTTCCAATCTAAGTTAGGGAATAAATAATTTTTAATTAGATATAATGCTTCGGTGCTAAAATTATCCTCCCATTCAATTCCACTATAATCTCTTTCAATCCATATCAAATATTTAGATTCAGTTAGGTCTATCCAACAAGCCTCTATAAATCCTTCCTTTTGCCTATCAGCATACATCTTCATTTCTGCCTTAGAACCGAATTCTTTATGGTGTAATATTTCTTCATCATCGAATAAAAAAACTGCATATCTTATTTCAAAGGGATTCATAAATAATGTATTTATTTTTTAATATTTAATACTTCGCAACCTTTAACAAGTAATAAAAATATATTATAATCATGGCCGAATATGAAGCCGAACATTTGTTAAATTCATATGGTGCTGGAGTTATTGAAATAGAGATACCTAAAGATGTTTTAATATATCTTTTAGAAATTGATGTGTCTAAAAGCAAATACTCCCATTTCTTAGATGTGATTGTTTTAGGAGATGAAAATATACTATATGCCGGCCCTATGTCAGAAGATTTAATACAAATTCTCTTTAATTCTAAAAGAAGTAAAATAAGTTCTATTACAATTATCATTAGGCCATCTAAAATTTTAAACCTACCCACTACAAAATGGTATATATTTAACGATGAAATTAAGTTTTTAATTAATGGAGTTCGTGAAGTAGGTAATATAGAGATGAATGACTTGGATTTTTTTGCCGATGAGGGTTTTCAATCAGATTGGGGTTAAAAAGATTTAAATATATGGTGGAGTAATATAAGATTGTGGCTAAATTAATTTTATTTACAGGAAAGGGTGGTGTTGGTAAGAGTAGTGTATCAGCCGCTACTGCTTTTTACCACTCTAATGAAGGTCGCAGGGTTATGTTGGTTTCATCCGACCCTGCTCATAGCACAGAAGATGTAGTTGGAAGGAGTGTAGGAACTCAGCCGACTCTAATTAAGGAAAATCTATGGGCTATGAATATATCATCTCACAAGGAAGCCGAATTTTTCCTAACACAAATAGAGAATTACTTTGAGAATACTGTTAGTAAATGGTTTCCGGGTTTTGACTCTAAATTACTAACTGAATGGGCTACCTTTCCGGGTATGGATGAGGTTTTTGCTCTTGAGAAGATAACAGAATTAACACAAAGTATAGATTATGACTTGATTGTTTTCGATACTGCACCCACAGGACATACACTCAAAGCCCTAACCACTCCCGATTCTATGAATCGCTTTATTCTTAGGATTATTAGGATGCGAAGTAAGATAGAGAAACTAAAAACTCTCTTTATGAGGAAGGATGATACCGATAAAATGGTAGCATTTCTTCAAAACACCATTGATAGGATAGAGAGAATTAAAAAACTACTCAAGAATGAGAGATTCGTTTCATTTAACTTAGTCAGTATCGCTACGGAAGCGGGTTTTCAAGAGTGTATTAAGACCGTGAATTTCCTGAAGGCTAATAACTTCCCATTAGATAACATCGTTATCAATCATTTAGTTCCTGATTTTGAAGATGATGTGTGGGAGGCAAGTGCTACTAACAAAGCAGTTTCTTTGATTAAGATGGAATACGACTTACAAAAACCATATAGGCTAAAATATGAGCATTTGTGTGAAGTCGAAGGATTAAAGTTAGTAGGACTTTACAAAGTTCCTTTTCAACCAATGGGAGATAGATTGAATGATTTCTGTAAATTAGTTTGGAATGAAAATGGTATGGAATTCGAGTGTGATAAATCATATTCTATAACTTATACAGAAAAGGGAGCAGAACTTCTTTTGAAGATACCTAATTTAGATTTGGTAAATTGTGGTGCAGATGGATATAAGATAGATTGGAATCAATATAAATACCCAGTTGAGTTGAAAGAATATAAATTCAATAAGTCACGAATCTTGAAAACAGGTTGCAAAGTCATTTTCACTAAATAGGTTACATTTAAATACTTGGTATTTTATCAATAATCATGGACTCAGGCCTAACATTCGATTGGGATGGGGTAAATATCGAAGAGGATTTGGTTAATGTTGAATTAATGGAGTTGTTCGACCATTTTGGTGAGGGAAAGGTTTGGTATCGAGTTTCCTCATCAGGAAATGGACTTCATGTTATGATTGCTGATATGTATTATGACCCTCCTACTAATAAGATATTGTTGAGGCCGATTGCGATTGATAGCAAGACGCAGATGGAGTTTAGGAAAAAGTCATTATTAGAGTGTAAGGGGAGATTTATTTCGGATATACACCGTATGAAGAATGGTTTGAGAACATCAAGGGTTTTTGTAGTTAAAAACGGGAATAGGTCTTCTGAGTGGGTAGGATATTATCCTAACAAGATTTAAATAGGTTAAATTCAATCTCATTTTATGTTCGATATTATCATTCCTACTTATCAACCTCCTATCTCATTATTGAAAAAATGTTTAGAGTCAATTAGAAAACAAACTTTTCAAGATTATACGGTTTGGGTTTGTGATGGAACGCCTGAAGATTGGATGCGTTATGATGCTATGCGAAAAGTGTTTGAAGAATATCCTGAGTTTAACTATGAAAAACAGACTGGAGAGGGAGTTTCTCAAGCGAGAAATCAAATCATAATGAAGGGTTCTAATCCTTATATTGCATTTTTAGATGCAGATGATTTTTGGAGAGAAGATTATCTTACTAATATGTATGAGCAAGGCATCAGTAAGACTACTAATAACACTATACAAATTTGGTTTAGTGAAATTGTCGAGCAAGTTCCTGAAGTTCATGAGGGATATTTAGAGAATATAGGTAAGCAAGGTAAGTTAGGAATAAAAATTGAAAGAGAGAGAATTCTTCAAAGATATGATGTGTTGAATTTTATTCCTTTGGATTATCAGATTTATTTTCATGCTAACACAGCATTATGGTTTAGTGCAACAATTTTCTCAAGACACATCTTAGATAAAATACACTTTAGAGAACACTTACATACAGGAGAAGATACTCAACTAACATTAGATTGTATAGTGCAGGGTTGGAGAACTCAATACCTCCCATTCATAGGAGCGCATCGTCATAATCATTCGACTCAAGCGACACAAAGATTTACCTCAAACATAGATTGGGTAATGGAACAATTGGAAAGTATTGAGCCAAAGACTGATGACTTAACTAAAGAACTTATTGAAGATAATTCAGAAGCCATAACCGAAACTCAAAAGCACATATTACTTGCATACCTTTTTGGAGGTAAAAAGAGAGGTTTTTCTTATGAAGGGGGAAGTCAATCAATATATCTTATTACTGAAGAAGAATTGGAATTGGAAGAATTGAGATAAAAAGTTTTAAATAGGTTAATGAATTTAAGAGAGGTGTGGTTTTAATGGAAAAGAGATATTGGAATAGGGTAGGAATGTATGTAACTAGAGAATTTGCTAATGAGTGGATTGAAAAGATGAATGTTTCTGATGGACAAGGAGGCAGACATTTGGATGAGGATATTGAAGAGTATATAGTATCTCGCCCACCAACTGCTGATGAATTGAGAGCAGAAATAAAGAAACTTTTTGAGCAACCTTTTGAGGAAGTCGAACTTCCTGTTGAATCTCAAGCAATAATCTTTGCAGATGGGATGGAGAGAAGCAGGGTTTCCATTCTTAAGGGGTTAAAAGCAGAAGGACACACCATCGAAGAGGCGAAGGAAATATTTCAAGAGAGAATAGATAATGGTGTAGCAGATATTTTGGGTGTTGAGGTGGGAAGCCTTTCAGTAGGCTTAGGGGTTGCTTCCGAAGATGATTCGGGGGCTGATTCAACTAATGTCTAGTAATGATAAAAAAAATATGCCCTTGACTGAGGCATTAGTATTTGATATTGTTGAATATTTATTAAATCATACAGGGTATGGATATTCTAATGAAATTTCCTTCTTCATCGTTGATAAAAAACCCAAAAGATATACTTCAAGAGAAGTAGTTGGAATTCTAAGAAATAGACCTATGTTTAAACACGCCAAGGTTTCGGAAAGAAAGGGTGGTATCAGGTGGAGGTTGGATGTAAATTCATTAGAACGCTATCTTTTCCATAAGGGATTTGAGAAGAGGGCAGAAATGAGAGGCTTCTATGAGATGATTGATAAATTAAAAGCAGAACAAATAGGTAAGACCAAATTGATACTAGATAGAAAAGAGAATTTGAACACAAATCAATTATATGAAGCCCTATCTAAAGTATGGGCTTAAACAGAATGTTTTATATAGTTAAAAGTAAGTTTCTATATCATGGAGTATTTCATTCGTGCATATGGTGTCGAAGTAGGTAATAAATCGGTGAAAGAGATTTATAAGTCCAAGACCCCTATTTCCATCCCTGAATTTAAAGATGAGTGCAATAAAATAAAGGCAAAGAAATTCTTGTTATGTGTTCGAGGAAGAGGTATAAAAGGTTTTAAAAAATTGGATGAATATAGCATGGATAGTGAAAGAGAGATTTTTAACGCAGAAACAATTAGTGTTAATCAAAAATTAACTTTAGATTCATTGTCTAATTCGGAAATATTAAACCTTATGGATAATATGGTAAATAACCCCCCTATGGATGCTGAAGGTCAGGATAAATTTATGTCAGACTTGCGTAAATTTAATGCGGAGATTAGAGAGCGTTCTTTGATGAGTTCTAATAATGTAAATGCGTCTGAAGATACAATTGTTAGCACAGGTTTTTCAGTAGGGTCAAATATAGCACCTTTCATGGTTGGATTACTAACTGGGGGAGTAGTTATTTATGCTATTCAGAAAAAGGAAATGGAACAATTAAAGAATGAGATAACTTCACTAAAGGATTCTATTAGGGAGGCTGAAGATGCTATTCAAAATGTTAGGAGAGAGGCTGAAAGTATAATACCCCCTAAAATGTCTGCTGATGATAAATTCCTTGCGGCTTACAATTTAGCCAACAACCTTAAACATTCTTGATTAAAAAGATTTAAATAGTTTGTATATTTATCTATACCTATGTCTGAATTTGATGAGGTTATAGAAACCGGAAGAAAAACTCCCCCTTCTGAGGAGAATGGAGGGGAAAAGAAGAAATTTAAGAAACCTATGGAAGATGATGAAACATCTCACATCTCATTATCTTCTCTATTAGAGGATGAGCCTTTGTTATCTGATTTAACTCAAAATATCAATCCTGAATTAAAAACTCAAGTTTTAATCCCTCTTATTAATATTTTTGAGAAGTATGGTTTTGCTGAAAACTTAGTAGCATCTGAGAGAACCCAAAATTCTTTGGCTTTGATGGGTGTATTGAGTGATGTAGCCCCAGTCCTCAAAGGATTGAGTAATTATTTAGAGGGGCATAAGAATAGTCTTAATGAATCTGATAAAGAATTTTTGGAGCAATTAAAAGATTTAGAAGCGAATGACGATTTGGAAGGTCTTTTTAATTCTGATAATGAGATGGTAGTCGAATCCCCTAAGCGGAAACATCCTTTATTGGGTGATTTGCCTGATGTTGATTTAAGTAAAGGAGCCGTAAATTGGATGGAAATATTAGACCCTGAAGGAAAGTTTTCTAATAATGTTAATATCTCTCAATCAAACCCTGATTTAGATATTATGAAATTAACTTCAAAGAAACAAGATAGACCTAAGATAAATTTACCGTCTATTGACGAACTAGCGGCTCAAGCAGGGGTTGATTTGGATGCAATAGAGGAAAGGCCATCTTCTGTAAATGATACTCCACAACCAATTGAGTCGGAGATTAATCCAGTTAATATAGATGAATTCTTAGAGGTTGAAGAAACCATTGAGGGAAAGCCGATAAATAATCAAGATAGAGAAATTCCTTTGGTGAATTTTGATATTCCTTTGAACCCTACACCTGTTTTAAATGATAATCCTAGAACGGTCCATATCAATGATGAAGAAGAATAGGGATAGTTATGGGGAATTTGGTTTGGCGTAAATATGTAATTAATAAATTGCCCTATTGGGTGGAATGGTTTAAAAATAATCATTTTCAATCATATATAGAGATGTTACATAGATTTATAATTACTAATCCTTACTACCTCCCTAAAGATAACGACTCTAGTTTAGTTAAGTTAGGTTCTGATTTAGATTTTTTTGATATAGATGAAGATTTTTTCGATTCTTTAACAGATAAGGGGTTAGCAGTTTGGTATAATTCTGATTTCTCAGATTTTATGTATGAGTTGCATATAGTGGGGGGAGAACATAGAGAAATTAAAAGGCTACTAAAACTATATGAGAGATTTCCTTGGTGGTTTAATCGGGCTTATGCAAAAATACATGAGAATCTTGGAGATTATTTTGAATCAGAAGGCAGAAACTTTAAATAGAAGCACTCTCAATCTTTGAATATGGATAATAATGATTGGGGAGTTCAGAAAGGCTCTCTCTCTTTACAAGATTCTTTTATGGAGTATATTCCTGAAGGGGATATGGTAAATGAATATGAAAATATTGTATTGGGAAATCAAATATCCTTTCCTTTGAAGTTTTTATACCAAGTTCTATTTATAGGGGGTAAAAGGGGTTCGGGTAAATCATATACTGCCGGAGTCATGATGGAAGAGTTAGAGAGATTAGGATTACAATATGTATGTTTTGATTCTTTAGATGCTCATGGAGGATTGGGTGAATTAGAGGGGGTGGAAAGGATAACTCCAGTTAGGGGTGAAACTGTAAATATGGTTAAACTTACTAATAAATTAAGAGATACTCAAAAATCCTTAATCATAAATATTGCTGAAATACCTTTAGAGCAACAACAAAGTTTGATTTCTGAATATTGTGAAACTCTATTATCCACAGATATGAATGGAAGGGGTTTGATGACTATTTTCGAGGAATGTCAAGATTTTGTTCCTCAAATGGGTCGCCCTGAGTCATTTCATGGCATAGTTCGTTTATGCAAATTAGGCCGTTCTAAAGGATATGGTTCGGCTTTAATTTCCCAAAGACCTGCGGCAGTATCAAAGGAGGCGTTATCACAAGCCTCTATATATATGGTTCATAATGTAATTAATACTAAGGATATAAATGCCTTGAAAGAACAAATGTCATTCGGAACAGACACTACTAGGATAGAGAAGATATTGGATGGGATAGGGGCTTCTGAACCCGGTGAGGTTGTAGTCTATGCCCCTGAATTCTTGAAAGATGAGGGTTATATAACCGTAGGGAGAATAGACCGTAAGAGAAGAACAGAACATAAGGGAAAAAATATTGATGTTCGACCTAAATCAGTAACTATGTTCTCTCCAGTAAATTCAGGAGATTCATCATTTGAGGGAACATATGATTCTTATGAGTCGGATGAAGAAAATGAATTCTCCGACAAGGTTTTCGATTCTTTTGATTTTTCAGAAAGTGAAGATTCTTCGAGTGATAACAGATATAATTTTGATGATGATGATGAGGGTGAAGAATTTACCTTAGAAGAAAGTCTAACTTGGATAGCCGAAGAGTTGGAAAATGAAAAGGTAATTACTAAACCTAGTAATGGATTAAAGTTTGTAGCAGGTATAGCCTTTTTAACAGGGGGTATATTTTTGGCTACGAGGAGAATTTCTCGTATTGATTAGTAATCTTTAAATAGTTAAAATGCATTTATTAAAATATGAGCCGACAACAGATAGGCAATATAGTCTTACCTCGACAACCTCCACGACCAAATATGCACAGATTTGATTCTTTCAGTTTGGTTAGGGATTCCCTACCTGCACATAACGCTTCTCTTTCTTCTCTTAATGTTGGGGCCGCAACACCGAGGCCACAAGGCAATATGCCTAATATGCCTGTGATACGAGTTCCCGAATCAAGAGCCGCAGAAACTTACAGACCTGCACTATTTACAAATCATGGTGTAACTGAGTGTCTTGGTGGAAGTCCGAGATGGGCGGCAGAACAATTGGCTCACAGACCTACAAATCCACGAAGCCTCGCTATGCCTAAGAAGGTAAAGTATCATGCAGAACCTAAGAAGGTTAGATTGGTCGAACCAACCGTTCTTCCAAAGGCAAATATACCTAATATCCCTAAGTTTAATGCTGAGATGATGGGCAACCCAAACCCAATGACTTTTGAGGCGAGGGCAGTTCAGCCTACCCTGAGAGTAAAGGATTTGGGCGGTATTGCATCTTCAACTTCAAGATATTCAGGAATTGGGCAATCACATGGAAGGGCTTTCGGTGCTGAATCGTGGTTGAAGCCAAGAATGCACTAAGAAAACTTTTTATAGTCGTTTTCTGAATCAATATTTATGATTAGAGATACCGTCTTGGTTGCAGGGGGATTAATATTTATTGGAGGACTCCTTTCTATATATCATTTAACAAAACTATACCCCAACATGGGAAAGACCCCTATCAGTAGGTTTCATGTGGCTATGGCAGTAGTAGGAGGATTTATGGTAAGTATAGGGTCTAATCTTTTGGCTGATGCTCTCCATGATGGATTGACTTCGTGAGTTAAATTTAAATAGTCGCACAAGTATAAAAAATATATGAGTTTGCCTATACACCTTCAAGCCGAAGTGGATTCGGTATGTGAAGCAGGATTGGAATACTATATTTCTCAAGAACATAAGAAGGAAAGAAGAAGTTTCATAGAAGATGGAATTTTATCAGGAACTGCACTATCGGGACTTTCTTATTTGGGCTTCAAACAAAATTATTTACCTAATTATTTCATTCCAATACCTCTTGTCTTGACTTTTGCTTCTTCGTTATGGTTGGCTTCAAAACAAGTAGGTAAAGATGATAAAACATATGAAAAAGCCTTTCAACAAATCTGTGGTATGGAAGATAATTAAGTAAAACTTTAAATATCAAAAGAGTTATTTTTAAAACATGGCTAAACCACGCAAGTTTTATAGGAAGAAAACTTCAAAGGGAGAAAAAACTATTGCTACTACTAAATGGCAGAAGTTAGTTTCTAAACATGGTGTCGAGGGAGCAAAAAAACATTATACTGGTTACAAACAAGTCCCAGCCCCCCCGACCACTTCAGGCAATATTAGAACTGTTAAAGGTGGAACACGGAGAGTTAGGGATAATAAAGTAGGTAATGGTCGCCGAAGCCTTTTGTTCTATAAGGGTGATAAGGTCGGAACATGGACACGAAGTAAGGGTAATTCCACTAAGGGTCGCTCAGGCCTTTCATGGTATTTAGAGCGAGGATATGGAACTGCTAAGAAACCTGTTCCTGATACGGCTAACACAAGGAGATTGGGAATTGCGAATAAGGGAAAAGTAACAAAGGCCGCAGAAGTAAGAAATGCGGAAGGTATGTTGATTCCCGGAGTAGTTCCCGGACTTAACCAAGAAGAAGAATGGGAAACCTCAACCTATAAAAAGCGTGGTAAAAAGATTAAAGAGGCTGAACTTATGGAAGAAGAAGAATTTGAAGAACAAGAAGAGTTTGATGCTGAATTAACAATGTGGCAAAGAGCCGTAGCCAAACACGGAATCCCTCCGGCACCAAGAAGTGATGCAAGAAGTCACGGTGCCTTTAAGGATTATCGCGGAAGAAGACAAGAGGATGGAGTCATGTTCCAACATGGCGACAAAGTAAGCACTTGGGATGAGGATGAAGGATATTCCACGAAAGGTGTCAATACTGGTCGTGGATGGTTCATGGAAAGAGGATATGGAAGTGCAAAAAAGCCAGTTCCTGATACTCCCCTCACTCGCAAACTTGGAATCGCAAATGCAGGAAGAATGATGAGGACTCCTACTGGAAGATTCGCAGGTTTGAAGAGAATGCTTGTCCCGGGAACTGTTGCGGGTCTTAATACTAAGCAAGATTGGGAAGTGAATTATTTCAATCAGCGAAATATGCCTCTATTTGAAGCAGAAGGTGGTTCATGCCCCAGTTGTGGATTTTCCGCCGAGTCTGTGGAATAGTGAGTTAATGTATCAGAATTTTTGGAAAGGATTAATTAGAAAAAACCCCCTAAGAGTGCTAACTATAATGGATGAGGTGCTTAACCGTATCAATTAATGCTACCAATAAGGAGTTATGAGAAATATGAGTAATAAATTTCCTAATCCATTTCCTGAGCAAACACCCTCATGGGTTAAAAAAATGTTGAAAAATGATAAGGGATTAGGAGATACTATTGAGAGAATAACTACTAAAACAGGTATTAAAAATGCGGTGGATTATGTTTCGGAAAAGACTGGAAAGGATTGCGGGTGTCAAAAAAGAAAGGAATATTTAAATAGTAGGTTTAAATATAATTAGTATGATGGCAAAATATCCTGATTACTTTTACAAAAATCGCCCTGATTGGGTGAATAAATTAGATGAGATAAAAATAAACACCAAACCTAATGAGGCTACACGAAATAAGAAGTATTGTGGTAATTGTAAGTTTATTAAAACTTCGGCACAAGCAGGTGGTCCTTATTGTGGAAAGCATGAGGTAGGAATAAGGGGTCAATGGTATTGTAAGTCTTGGAAGAAGGGTGATGCCGATGAACCTAAAACTAAGTCTTTGAATTAGTTATAAACCTTTAAGTAGGTATATAATATATTATAAATATGGTTGATGAAGATACAGGAATTTGGTCTTTTGAAGATGCCATTCATGATTGGGATGGAGAAGGTAAGGGTCATGGTAGTTGTGAATCTTTAAAACCTCTTTTAGAAAAATATCTCGATAAAAAATTTCCATTGATTGATATGGGGTGTGGTTTAGGAGATTATATAAATTACCTCTCAAACAATGGTTTTGAAGTATATGGTTTTGATGGAACTCCTAATATAGATGAATGTTCTATTTACCATCCTGTGTTGGAGGCCGATTTAACCAAACCAATAGGTAAGCAAATTAATATCCCTCAAGGAAATGTAATTTCTTTAGAGGTGGGCGAACACATACCTAAAAAATATGAAGAGAATTTTATTGATAATTTATCCGATTATTGTTCAAACACTTTAATATTATCTTGGGCGATTCCAAATCAAGGAGGTCATGGACATTATAATGAGCAATCTAATGATTATGTTATTGATTTAGTTGGAAAAAAGGGATTTAAATACGATAAGAAAAAAACCCTTGAATTTAGAAATGAATTATATAATCTAATCAATAAAAATAGAAGTGATGGAGCGTGGAGTTTCTTTTTGAATACTATAATGATTTTTCAAAAAATAAAAGAAGAAATACCTTTTTTTGAATTTGGTAGTTTAGATGATTTTGATTTTGAATTAGGAGGTTTGAAAAATGCTAATATATATGTAACGAGCCTATATAATTGGGGGCATCCTTCTGAAGAAACAAAAACATCCACTTTTGAAATGTATCAATTATCCAAAAATTCTTATTTGGAAAACTTAGAAGGAATTGATGTTCATGTATTATTTACAAACCCCGGTATAGATGGTAAAATAAAGGGGATGGATTCGGATTATCATGGGGATGTTTTTCATGATATGTTTTTAAAAACTTATGAATTAAATAAGAGAGGGCATAATATATTTTATGCAGACATTGATACTATTTGTGTTAGACCTACAAAAATATTTCGGCATTTTGATAAATTTTCGATGTTCAATGGTGTGGGGGCAGGAGTATTTAAGGATGACGACCCTTTACTTAGATGGTTTCCTGAAGTGGCCTCATATCCCCAAATGCATGAAGGATTAGTTGATTCTAAGTTATTTGGTTTAATACAGATTCCGGCATATTTTAATGATGGAGTCAGATACTTTCCTGCTGAAACACCCACTTCCGTTTGGCACATAGGATTTGAGAGGTGGGAACATTGGAAACAGGGTAAAATACTACAATCTTGGGGAGAACAACAAATAATTCATAATATGATGTTGTATGAAGGGCAAAATTGGAATAATGATTATTTAATTCTAAACCGCCCGGATTTGAATCATTTAGATTTACGGAATCCTAACAACCTACTAGATAAAGAGATTTATTATTACCCTTTCATGCCTTCACTTTTATTTAATATTAAAACCTCTATTTCTATTTATCATGTATTCGGGAGTCGTGGGATTAAAGATGCCATCAAAATTATGACTGAATTAAAAAATCTTGCACGGTGAAATTAATTATTTAACATAATCTTTAAATAACAAAACAAGAATTGTAATTTATGAATATCACTTTGCTTGAGGTATTGGGAATCGGATTAGGTGCAATTATTTTAATTAAGGCCCCACAACTTATGAAAGATATTAAGGATGTGGCTGATGCGGAAAACATGGTTGTTAATCCTACTACCATTCCTACTATGTCCATTGAGAGAGAGGGTCACGGACTAATTAATCAAGTTGATGAGCAAAACCGACAAGGTGAGCCTTATCCTATTGCTTATGACCCTGCTAACGATTTCTTGCCTCGATACCGATGGCCTGATGGAAGTGTATGGAGTCCTGAATACAACCCAGTTGATTCATTCAGACCTCTCGATTATCAAGTTTCACAAGTAGGAGGTTCTTATTATGTGTGATGATTGTGGTTGTAGGGATGCTGAAGAGGTTGTTTATCCTGAAGTAACGGTTTATCAATCCGCAGAACAAATTCCATCATTTTCAAATATCGCTCATCGGGCGGAATCCAAGTTTGATAAACTATCAGATAAAATTGCAAAGCAATATCGAAAGAAAGGTATGTCTGCTAAAGAAGCCAAAGAAATAGGTAATAAAACTGCTTATACTATTGGAAGAAAAAAATACGGTAAGGCAGGAATGGCTAAAAAGGCTAGAGCCGGTATGAGAGCAGAATCCTTTGAGGCTTTTGATAAAGATGGTAATGTAATTATGGATGAGGCATACTATAATTGGTCGCAACCATGTGATATGTGTGATGGTGGAACATTAAGACAAGAAGGCGATGAAAATGATTTATGGGTTGTTATTTGGTGTGATTCCTGTGATTTCTCACAGCAAATTAAAATGAAGGAGGCAGAATCCTTCGAGGCTGAAGATGTGGAAGGTATGAAAGATATTTGGTGGGCTTACAAAATAGATGATGAAGATTGGAAAGATTACACTCGCTACAAGCGTAAGCATAAAAATTTCGATTGGAGTGAAAAAGTAATGTTCGTGGAATGGGTTCATGAGAAATCGTGGGAAAACGATGAAGATATACGCTACCACCTAAGATTTTTCGAGAATCCTAAGTCGGCTCAAAAGTTTATTGGCAGAACTAAAGTAATTTACGATGATGAGGGAGAGCCGGAAGATATGGAGTTTATTCGTGTCTATGGTAAAGTGAATAATGAAGATTTAGACTACGCTTTAACTTTTCCGAGAGAGGGAGTCTTTAATCCATATATACAATATCCCCTCCTATTAGGTGGAAACATCGCTTCTGAGATGGATAAAAGAGCCGCAGAATCCTTTGGGGCTGATGGAGATATTCATTATGTTGTTGAAACGATTAAAAATAATAAAGTAATTTCTAAATCTAAACATTTTAATAATTCTAAAGATGCATTGAAATTGTTCAAGGAAAAAACTTCTAATAAATCCAAAGATGAAGAGATACAAGTAATGGAATATAGAGATTATGGAAAGGCTGATAATGAGAAGGGTAATCTATTTGGTGAGAGTATATATGCAGATGAACAGGGAGTATATGGTGCAGAATCCTTTGAGGCAGAAGTTAGAGGCCATACACTTTACCCACATAATGATTGTGAGGTTTGTGGTGAAAATTTTAATAAATTAATTATTTGTGATGGTTGTGCTTATCAAGTTTGTGATGCCGATGCTAAGGATAATATGGTTGAATTTGATGGGAGTAAAAAGGGTTTAAGAAAGAAAGCACACTATTGTAAAGAATGTAATTCTAAAAATGCAGAATCCTTTGAGGCTCAAGGAAATCCTGATAAAAGGACTACCACTCAATACGCTAACTTTTATGTGGGTTGGGAAGACGAAGAAGGAGAACTTAGAGGTGGCGGAAAATTCAAGAAGTTTAATGATGCAAAGGCTCAAGCCGAGATAGTTGCAGAAAGAAATGGAAATTCAAGAGTTGTTGAAAAAAGAGGTTTTGCTCTTTGGACTGATGATGGAAAAGGAATGTGGCAAGAAGGCTATGATAAGGCTGATGCAAAGAAGTTTTATTCCGCCGAAGATGATATTAGTATTGCACAGGGTTGGAGGTTAGGACTTGGAATGGGTCTTGGACTAATGACTCTATCTGCTCTCACGACTCTTGTTGCATTTGGACTAACCAAGAGGGATGAAGGGCAGGAGTGATGCGAATGCTACGAAAAAAAATCCCTAAGATGTCAAAGAGCCGACAAAAAAAAAGGATGACTATCTCTAGGAGAAAGAAGAATGATTTTGTATCAGATAAGATTAGTATAATTATGAAGGAATACGATACTACTGGCATGGTAGGTCGTTCCAAACCTCGCAATAGAAGAGATGCACAGAAACAAGCAGTAGCAATCGCATATTCTATGGCTGATAGGCAGATATTTGCGGCTACTGAGAGAGAAATACAAAATGATATGTTGGCTGATACAGTTTCAGGATTTAGATTGATGGGTGGAATTATCATAGCAACTTTATTCATAGATTATGCTCTAAAAATTAATATGTTTGGGAGGGGTTTGAAATCGGACAATTAAATACTAATTATAATTCTAATATTAATGTTAATAATCCTATTGACGAAGGATTAACTTTTGCAACAAACTCCGATGGTAAGACAAAGGTAGTAGTTCCTATGTATGAATCTTCAATATTATTGAGTGGGATGTTTGTTGGATTATTATTAGGAGTGAGTGTGGCCTCAATTTTCCGCAAGGATAGTAAAACTCCTCAACCAGTATATCTTATACAAGAGTAATCTTTAAATATCTAAAAGATAATTCTATAACAATGGCTGATTTTAGTAAGGTTCTAATGGGATTGGCAGGGCTTGGAATAGGTCTTGCCGTAATTGATACCATAGATAAAAAAAATAATCGAGAATCTTCTAAAGAGGCTCATGAAGGAATTCATTTTCACGCAGAAGATTGCGGTTCAAAAAAGGGTTTAGTAAAACAACTGAGAGAAATTATTGATAGGAGATTTACTCAGTCCGACCAACAGGAAATAGATACAAAAATGTCAGGACAGACTGTGGATATAATTCCTCAAGGACTAAGCCCCGGCTTTGATTATTCATCAGTCTTTGCAGAATCAAAGGCATCACAATATGTAAATATGGCTCCTATGGGGTTTGGAGTTACTGATGTAAAAATTGATGCTCGAAACCCATATGATTTTTGGCTATCGGCTGAGGATGCAGGTTATGATAGGTCTGTTATAGGGCAAGAAGCAATCACTACACCCTTTCGCCCATTGGGTGAAGAAGACCCTAAACCCACTCAAGTTTCATTTATGAGTTTTGATTCATTAGCACGAAAACTCTCAGGTATGCCCAATACATCCTCTAAGATTCAAAAAGAAGAAAGTCGCTTTACAAGAGCCGGATTTTCAAGGATGGGGGATGCTAAAACCTTTTCAGGAACATACGCTCCTGATGAGAATAGCGATTATACTTCCGGAACGATTACTAAGTCATTAGCAGAATGGAGAACTCAAGGAATTATTAATAGAGTAACCGATGGAATGGTTATGTTGATTCCTAGAGATGGTGGTTCAACCACTCAATTGAGGAGAGTTTAAAAATGGCGTTAGAAGATTTCAAATATCTAATGATTGATAGTGAAGATTTTTGGGGTTTCGATGATAATACATATAATGAAGATACTAATTGGTATCTAAAGGCATTCGTAGTTCCCAAAGAACAAGTTGAAGCAAAACCATCTCTAATTTCAGAACTAAACCTAATGCCTTGTGCCATGTTTTTCTTAAAAGACAATGAAGACGACCAAAGATTCACCCCCACAAGTATAAAGGTTGATACGGACAGAATGGTTGCTCTTGTTGTAGGAGAACAAAAAAGGTTAGGGGAAGATATTAAAGACCCTGCTAAACCTTTTTTATTTCAATTAGGTGAACTTGCCTCCCCTTACAAAAATATGAATGAATATAAGAAAATGACTTCGGGAAGATTTAAAGTAAATAATATGATATTCGACAATGAAGATGATGATTTTGAGAAGGCTAAGAAACAACTCGAAAAACTAACTGAATATTCAGAATCATTTACAGAAGAAGTAGTAGCCGAAGCAGAATTCTTCAATGCAGATACATTGGAGCGTATCAACCCTACTATCGTGGAAGGTGCTGAAGACATTAAGGGTGCTGAAAACGAAACCTTTAAATCATCGAACCTCGATGCTGAACATATGGAAACTCCTCACGACCCATTAGCCGATACAAATGTATTTGGCCCAGTCGTTAATGACAATGTTATAGGTCAAGAATATGTTGGCCGTGTTCTCGGTCAAGATGCGGAGGGAGATGGCGGAGCCGCTGAGTTCTTCCCGGATGGTGATGGTCGTGTATTCGGAAGTATTACACCTGATGCTCAGTTTGACCCCCTTGGTTTCAATGCTGAACACATGAACAATGATATTCTATCTGCTGAGTATGATGCAGAATCGAATGAAGTATCATTTACTACTCTTCAAGGAGAGAACTTCACCCTCAATGCCGACACAGGCGTTTTCAAGAACGCCGAAGGCACATTTGACGCTGAGGAATCAGAAGCACTCTCAGCAGAAGACCTAACCATTGTAATGAATGCCGCAGGATATGTTCCATCAGGCGAATGGGGTTCAATGAACCCTGCCGAATCTAATCATGATTTCATGGAAATGTGGCACAATGCAGAAGGCTATGATGATAGAGATGACGAATCCATAGGAGAGAGGCATCGTGGAACACACAAGCAATCTCTAAAGGATAGAAGGGATGAGTCTAAGGCTATGGTGGCTAAAGGCGACCATCACCACCCATACTCAGATGTAAGCACAATGAGTGCAGAATATGTTACAGACGAAGGCGTTCTATTAGGGGCGGCTCAAAGCACAAGAGAATTTTTGGAAGATAGAGATACAGATATTGTGGATTTAGTCCAAGATGCACCATTTATTAGAGATTTCCGCTTAAGTGGTTGGGCGGCTTCAGCACTCGTTCTTGGAACGGCATGGGTCTTCGGAAGAAGGTCTATGGCTAAGAAAGAATCTAAAGATGCTGAAATAGAAGTTAGTCGAACAGTAGGAGAGGTAGGTGGCGGAAATGATTTCGGCCAAGACCCAGTAATGATTCAAGAAGATAACAAAAGACATTTCTTCCCTCATAAACTATCGGGTGTGAATGAGATAGACGCAAGTTCTCCTGAATTCAATCCACTATCTCAATCATATAGACTTTGAGAAACTTTAAATAGGTAATCAATCCTATCTTTTAATATGGGTTATTCAATCGCAGAATTTCTAAATATGGAAGAAGTAAAAAATACGCTAAAATTTAGTAAGCGTTATCATCAAAAGGTTTATTTCCCTGAATGGTTCGATAATAATTTCATATCCTTTAAAAATCAAGTGATGGATATGGCATCTCCTAAGAAGCCTCTTAAGGCTTCAGATACATTTAAGATACAAGCAGGTTATCCACATGAAGTAACTCAAGAACAAAAAGAAAATTTGAATCATATTCAAAGAGATACATATTCTAATCAAAGAAATTTTTTAATCCCTAAATTAGACATTCAAAATTTTGTTAAACTAATCAATCAGAAAAGCAATATCATTGAGTTTAGCACCCCTCACGATTCAGATTATATTAAAGATATAAGAGTATTCGATAATCTTACTCATCCTGATTTAACAATTATTTATGTAGTGAATAGGAAGGCTCAGATTATTGCTTCTTGGTCTGTTTTGAAAAATAATGGTAGGTTTAAGGTGAAGAAACCTGAGAAGAAAGAACTTGAGATATTCTATGAATTAGAGTAAGTTTTAAATATCGGCAAATATATTCTAAATTATATGGATGATGACGAGGTTATGGAAGTTACTGAAGAAGTTGAATCTTCGGATGCAGAAATACAAGATTCGCCTATGCAAATAGAAGAAGCAAGGAGTGAAGCCGTCATAAACTTAGTTAAAAAGGATTCTGAATATCAAAAGAAATTAAAGGAATTTAAACAGGCTGAGGAAAAAAGAGTTCAGGCGGCGGAGAAAAAATTGCTCCCTCGATGCACAGGATGTAGTAAGGCTCTTAGAAGTAAATTAGATGCTGAATCCTATACAAAGAATGGTTCTTGTTTTTCTTGCTATACTCATAATGAGAAGTTTAAGACAGAATCCATTATTGAAAGTAAGTTTGCAGAACAGTATGATAGGATAGCCGCCTTAGATTTTGTTGATTTTGAAGACTTGCTTTTCGGAGATGAGTTGGGTAATAGAAGCCTAACGAGAATTTTTATGAAAATTAAGAGAGAGGGGTATGATATACCCTCATGGAGAATCAGTCTTGCCGCTACTGCTTGGGCTATGGACAACTATGCTAATACTAATTTACCTGAAACTCGCCATATAGTTGAAAGGGCTCCTATATCTCAAATTTTAGAGCGTGTGCCTAAGAATACCTTAGAACACAAGGAACTTACTCAAAAAATGTTGGCAGAATCTAAATTGGAAAGGATAGACGACTCACCAAAACGATTTAAAAAGGAATATGTATATATGGGTGTTATAGGAGGAATTTCAGTGATGCTACCTATTTTGATGAATAAAGGGCGGTGAAATTTTGTCGGTGAGGAGCCTTATAGAAGATAAAGATTCTGAAATCGTTCTAATGAGCATACTAAGTCTTGATACAGAATATGTAAGAGAGGGTGAACTTAAGCAGGTTCGTGATGCAATTATAAATGGGTGGTATTCAATAAAAGACCACAAAGAACAAATTGATTCTTATTGGAAGCAAATATCTGATAAAGATGCGGCTGATTATTATGTTAAAAATTTTTATAGTAATGTATTAGGTGATTTTTACGAAGATGTAAGTGAAGGAGTTACTAAATATATTTGCTTCTTTCTAACTCCTAGATATTCTGAGGTTGATTATCCTTCTGATGATAGAAATGATTATTGTCTTGAATGTAATAATGGAACTTATATTAGGTGTCCGGATTGTGATGAACTGAGTTTATTTTGTGATACTTGTGATGATGTAGGTTTCGTGGAATGTTCCTATTGTTGTAAGGGGGGTGGAGATGCAGTTGCTGATTTTTTAGTAGGTGCAGTTTCTTGGTATAGTTTTAAAAACCCATATACGGAAGAATCAAATAATGCTATGTATATTGATTCATTCCTGTATTTTGGTTGTTATGAATTTTTAGATAATTATGAAAGTTCGAGTATGGCTATTACTTCAACACTAAATCATAACGAGGTAAGTGATGATGTCAATTCGGCTCTAATTTGGACACAAATATCTCAAATAGAAGAGATAGATGAATTGGTTAATAGTGCAGATTATAATACGAGTTATTATGGATTAATTAATTCATATAGTGATTTACTAAAGAGGATAGAGGCTACTTCGGGTATAAAAATATCACAAAGTTTTCAATCCTATCGGGATTCCAATGTTAAATTATAAATGGTGATAAAATGAAATATGATGAGATTGTCCAAATTCAATTCCCTCTAGCCTACCCTAATATGTATATACAACCATTAGAAAGTTTTATGGAAAATGGTAAGGTTAGTTTTAACCCTGATATTTTATCATTAGTTCAGGAACTTAGGGAGTGGGCCGGAACTTGGGCAATAACTGAAATTTTTGATATGGAGGAATTTTTAGTAATAACAGATTGTTATCAATTATTAAATGATGAAAATATTGATATATTGGAGCAGGTTGAAGGAGTTCCAAGGCGTGAAGAAAAGTTTTCAACTTTAGACCCCAAGTGGTTCATGGATTTGGCTATGAAGACTTGGGATGATGAACCTCATTATTACAAGCAATTAAAAAAATCGAAAGATTACCTTGAAGAAAACTATATTATTGAAAGTAAGGTATTAATATTCCCTTCTAAAATTTTCGGACCCTCGGATATGGTGAGTTTCAAAAGGCAGGATTGCGATTATCTCGCCTTGAAATTTTGGCAGTTGAATAATAAAATGTATGTGATGGAGGATTTGACTGGAGAACAAAAAGAATTTATAGGAATAAGTAATGCCCCCATAATTATTTTTATGGGTCTTTTTAAATTAAATATCTCCACAGGAGTTTATCAAATCCCCACTAATATGTCTAGCACCTACAACCCCACTCGTAAAGCATTAGTAGGAAATATTATGGTTGAAAATTATGAAAAGGGAAATAGACTTTACCTCGCAGTTAATAGAGCGAAGGAAAATAAGAATAAATTAGATATGTCTGTAATACGAGATGCTTTGAAACACAATTTGGTTGATGGTAAAATTGGTATATTAAATATTGATAATGTTACTTATGAAATAAAGAAAATTTAGAAATCTTTAAGTATCAAAATAACAATCTTAAAATATGAATTTGGATGCGGCAATCAGAAACGCACTAAACAAGGGTTTGATGAGCAATGCAATACGCGCAGACTTAGGAAGAAGTCACGAGTTACACGCATATCATCAAGATGTTAAAAAGGCCGAGAAAATGGTAGGGGGAAAGGTCATAAAAAAGCCAACCCCTCTCTCACAACTAGGAAAAACAGTTCCCTTTGCTGGAGAAGTTTCGTTTATAAGCACTTACACGCCAAACATTCAAGTTTATAATAGACTATCAGGAGGTAACTTATAATTCTTATTATAAGTAAATCTTTAAGTAGTCGAAACACAAAAAGAAAGATAGGCGATAATATGATGGAAAGCGTAATAAAGAAACCATTGGATGCGATTGAAGATACAACTGATTTAGCACTCGATGTTGCCCGAAGCGAATTGATTTGGGGCGGAATTGCCGGTATAGTAGCCGGTGCCGCACTTGGTCGAGTCATTGAACCACGCCTAACCTTTTCAGGCCGATTTGCTAATATCGGTGGCGCAACTGTCGAGTTCTTACTCGGTGCGGCATTGTATGGCCTCGGTCTAACTGGCCGTGTTAGAAACCCCTTCGTAAGAAGTGGGGCGCAAGTAGCAGGTGTTGTGATTGCAGGTATGGGTCTAGGGAGAGTTTTATCTTCCATAGGCGCACCCTCATTCGGACTTGGTGCTGAAGGTGTAACACAGATGGGCTTACCAATGCCTGATGATGGCGAAGTCATCGGACAGGATTACAGTGGTAGGGTCGTTGGACAGGCCGCAGAAGATGAGGATGCAGGACCATTCAGTTCTCCATCCGACATGAAGCCTCTTTCGGGTGTAAGCCCGACAGGTTTCCGTAAGGCCGCTTCAGGAATGCCTTGGAAAACTGCTGAGAGGTGGATGATTATGGAACCAAGTGCAGGTATGTCAGGTAATGGCGTTGAGCAATGGTATGGTTCGGCTGAAGGTTTCCAAACCTCACCGAATGCTACCTTCATTGGTAACATGGTGTCTTCCGCAGAAGGATTAGGGAGTGTTATCGGACAATAAATAAGGAGTGAAAAAAATGCTGGACTTTTTAATGAATGAATGGGTCGTTGGAGCAACACTACTGTTGATTGGTCTTCACCAATTCAACATTATTCCTTTCTTCGGAAGGGATAACTTTGGAAGTTTGGAGTTTTTCTCCCTTCCAATTTTCGGAGCAATAACCCCGCTACGAATTCTCGGTGTAGCCGCAACTGTTGAGGGAGCAATGCTCCTTTACGACTGTTGCCGACCTATGAGCGACATGATGTAAATCAATCGTATTAGGTATTAAATAACCACCACCCTTCGGGGAAGTGGTTCTATCCTATAACCAAACTCGGTTAAATTGTTTTTACAACCAATAGTTACCAATGTAAATTCACCCAAATACCCCATTTCGTGTTTAGTGCAATAAAAACATTTAAATAGTAATAAATACATATATAATACTGGAGCAAAGAAAGTCGAAGCGAAAGTTAATGAAACCGAATTTGCTCTAAAAGGAAAAGTGAAAAAGAAATGGCAATGCGTAGTCAAGTATATGAATGGGCAAACCTAGCAGTTGCAGGTAGTTCCTCTTCGATAAGGAGAGTAGCGAGTGCGGTGCAGGTGCAGATACCAGCAGACACAAGCGTTGATATTTTCATAGGCGGATATGGTAATAACATTACCAAACCTGCTGAAACAACTGCGACTCAGTTCGTAGTTATTGAAGATGTTGCGTGTTCACCTGCTTATGGTGGTGCAGTTCAAGTCAGAATTAACACTACGGATTACTTCCAAAACCCTGATGTTACCGTGCAAAACGGTATTCCGGGCCTAGCATCCCCCTACCCAGTAGGGACATCTAGTGATGGTGGAACGACCTCAGACAACATCCTGAGTTCATTCAACCTATACCCTGATGTATATGTGCTACCGGGTCAGACATGGAGCGTTCTTTACAAGCCAAGAAGCACCATCTTCGGAGCAGGTGCATCGTCAGCCGCAGTAGCGGCTTTCGTTAAATACACATTGTATGACGGGCCTGATGCCCTCATCGCTAACAAACTGTTGGAGATGGGTGTTACGGTCAATCCAAACAATGTGGATTGGTATAAGAGAACACTTATTGAAGGAGGTAGTCAGTAATGGCAATGCGAAGTCAAGTCTATGAGTGGGATGCAGGTCGTAATGGTGGAGGAACTCTATCATTCGGTCAGAAGTATTCCATCTTCATCGGTGGCGTTGGTAACAACATCACCAAACCTGCTGAAACAACAGCAACACAGTTTTGTGTCATTGAGGATTGTGCAGTAAGCCCAACCGACTATGGAACTCAGTCTGCAACTGCAATAGGAACAGACGGGTCCAATGGTCCAAGAGCATACGGCCAAGTCCGAATTAACACGACTGATTATTTCCTTGACCCTGATAACATCGGGAATGATGGAATTCCCGGAAGCGCAAGCCCTTACCCAAGGTCAATTGCCTTCCAGCCTTCCTTCAATCTATACCCTGATGTATATGTCTTACCGGGACAGACATGGGATGTTCTATACACCCATTATACAGGAACTGTTTCTGTAACTGCTACTGGTGAGCATCAGGCTTTCGTGAAATACACCTTGTATGACGGCCCCGATGCCCTAATCGCTAACAAACTGTTAGAGATGGGTGTCAGCGTCAATCCGGGTAATGTTGATTGGTATAAGCGCACTCTAATTCAGGGAGCGTAAGCGGATAGACTATGATGAGCAAGGTATCAATTTCCTCGCTCCTTCGGGAGTAAGGAATACCCTAATTCAAAAACTTTAAATAACTAAAGACGATATGTTGGTTATGGCGGTTTCTTATCAAGTCTATGAATGGATGAATATGAAACGGGAAGTAAATGCCCTACCCGAAGCACTTGCGGCAGGTGGGGAATATGATATATTCACAGGTAGTGTAGGTAATTCAATATCGAATTCCAATGTCGTTAGGTCTAATCAATTTGTAGTGATGAATGATATGAGTGTTACTCCATTTAACGGATTGAGTTTAAATCTTAGAATCAATACTACTAAATATTTTCAAAATCCCGATACTACTGTATCGGAAGGGGTTTCGGGCCTATTAAGTCCATATCCTTGTGGAAATCCTCGAAACATTGGATTTACATTATCGGGCAGTATTAGGCCCTCCTTTTCAATGGAAAAGATACCTGTTTATATCTTACCCGGTCAAAGTTTCACTATTGAGGCAACTGCTACTTCAGCAGTTGGTGGTGGAAGAGAGGGTGCGGCAGTTGGATGTGCGGTAGTTTATACCCTCTATGATGGGGCAGATGCCTTAGTTGCAAATAAATTATTGGAATCAGGATTTCCCGTAACGGAGGACAATGTAAATACATATAAGATGAATTTACTTCAACAGAATGAATTAATGGAGGGATTAGAATAGCCGTAAGAACACAGATTTATGA
>Ga0209756_1000112_pt1 | contig 73168 bp, 80 predicted proteins | sample ETNvirenome_6_85_FD_184071 | JGI IMG/M metagenome (GOLD analysis project Ga0209756, IMG submission 184071) | Marine viral communities from the Pacific Ocean - ETNP_6_85 (SPAdes) (version 3) | ecosystem: Environmental > Aquatic > Marine > Oceanic | place: Pacific Ocean | collected 2013-06-19 | reverse complement strand
TCGAATCGGCTTTTACCTGCGTACTTATCTTTGGTTGCTTCTCTAATTGCAGCTAACTCTTTTTTGTAGAGTTTGGAGTTTACCTCATCCATTTTGTGATGATTAATAAGATCTTTATAGGTTTGAGCTAACTCAACCTTTACATCTGTAATACCATCTTCTAGCTTACCTATTCTGTTGTATATGTCTTGTTCCATTCTACTTTTTTACAGCTTTACCTGTTTTTGGGTCTAGTTTAAGACCTTTTTTCGCTAAAGCGGCCTTAATCTGCCTTTCAATGCCTGCAACTGATTCTGGGTGTTGGTGTTTCACTCCTCTTTTAGAGCCTGATGAAAGCTCAGATGGTTTATCAACAATCGATTCGGTCTTTAGACGCTTTTCAAGACGCTTCGCCCGTGCAGACCCTGATTCTTCTGCTGCCTTTTCAAGGTCTTCCTTCGAAGGTCCAGTTCTTTTGACACGTACCTTTGCGAGTAATACAGGAATACTTGCACCTTTACTCTTTTTTCCAGCCTCTAAGAGAACCTCTACCATTCTGTCATACACTGGTTTCATAACCTGTCCTCCCAGTATTCAACTCTGTTCTTACCAGTAGCCATGATCAATTGCTTCTCCATCTCATCCATACGTTCCTCCATCTCTTCAACTTTTTTCTGTAATAGTTGAAGTGCTACGGTAGGATGCACATCAGGAATAAAACCATTCCACTCTTGATCATCTTTTTTAGTCATGGCTTCTTATGCAAAGAGATTCCTGTACGGGGATCGACTGCGGAAGCTCTGGCTGATTGCTGTGCTACCACCCCTCGTTTTTTGGGGTCTTTAATATCTGAAATAGCAAATCCTGGACTGGCTCCTCCCGTCCTCTTTTTTCTTGCTGCTGTCCACGCCTGTTGTGCGGGGTCCCCCTTGGCCCGTAGAGATGCTGCAATATCCGCTTGAGATGCTGGCTTCTGGCCCTTGATGGGTCGCCCCGAAGCCTTAAGGCCAGTCTGCATGGCCTCAAACATAAGTTCAGCCATACGATCCATAGTTGAGTTAGATTTAGCCATGGTTACGCCCTTTGCTCCAAGTTAAAGGTAATCTTGAGACTGTTCTGTGCTGGCCTCTGCGCCCTTCTGAGCGACCCTTCGACTTTGAGCTACCGTGATGGCGTTTCGATCCTCTAGTGGGCTTACGAGTGTCTTCCTGCTTCTTGTGGCAAGCGCACTTGCAACCCTTCGAGCTACATGGGCTACCCTTCTTCTCAGGCTCCTTCTTCGAAGATGGCTTGCGTGATCCGCTGCTGCCATGCTTTCTCTCCATGTATTCCTTAATAGCTTCGACCTTATTCTTCAGTTGTTCAGTAGGATAGGTCTTGGTAGGAATGCTCTTGTGAGTGTTATGTGTTCTCTGTGCCGAAAGGGGAGCACAGATTCCCAATACAAATAAACATGTCAGTAAATACTTCATTTATCTCTCCATTTTAAGGGGTACCTAGAGGCTTATATTTTCGCTTTGCAGCTTTCTTTGCAGCTTTCTCGGCCTCGTCTCGTGCGCGAGCGGGGGCACCAGCTTGGTGTTCCGCTTCACGAGCAATATTTAATTTCGTTCTCAAACGTGCTTGGTCAGTTGCCCTGGCAAGTTGCTGACCCTTTATTCCCCGCCGGACTGGACCAAGGTCTTGCCCATATTCAGACAAAAGCTTTCTAATATGATAATAAGACTCAGAAACTCTTGGCAAATCTTCTGGCTCTGTCCAAGCCGTCATTTGCCTTCGTCTCAAATCTCTCCCCCTTCGTCCGAGTTCTTGAGCATCGCCTTGTTGCTTCTGTTGCTGCTTGAGCCAACCTTGCTCGCGGTCAAAGGCTGCTCCGTGTCGCCTATCTCTAGCAACGCGCCGACCTTTTTTCATTTGTTGTCTCATGCTGTATGGCTCACCAGCCACAGGCATATCTGGCATGACATCCATAGCCCTATTCTCGAATCCGCCTGGGAAAAGTGTGTTTCGAATTGCTCGCATCCCACCTCGTCCCGCTCTAAGGGCCATATGCTTTGCTAGATCCCCAAATCGAGGAGCCACCTGTGGCGGTGCTTCTGGTCTCTGCATAGAACTCCTCGGTATTCTAATCGTGTTGGGATCGAGTCCTCTTAACTGTTCTCCTCGTCCAGGCATAGGTGGTTGCTGTTGTTGTTGTTGTTGGGGTTGTTGTTGGGGTTGTTGTTGGGGTTGCTGTTGCTGTTGTTGCTGTTGCTGTTGTTGCTGTTGACGGTCGCGGAACCTTGGGGCGTTTCGGTCAACTCCGAACATGTCCCAGGCAGTCGGTTTCTGAGTCTGCATGTACCTTTCCACATTTTTCCTTCTGGTTGCCCATCGACGCTGGTCGATAGTTTGTGGTCCCTCTCTCCCTTGCTTCTCGATTCTTCGCCTAGCAAGATCCTTCAGGGGGGCAGTTCCTCCTTGTCCTAGGTTGCCCATTGCCATGCTTGCAGCTCTAGCGCGAGGCTCACCTAACTCACGCGCTTTTCTTGCAGCAGATAGTGCTTTGCTTAAGCCATACTTTCCCATATCCCTTCCAGTTCTTAAGACCTCAGCACCAGCACCTATTCCCCGTCTACCAAGCTCTCCAGCTTTCTCCATTCCCCGTCTACCAAGCTCTCCAGCTTTCTCCATTCCCTGCCTACCAAGCTCTCCTCCCCGTCTACCAAGCTCTCCAGCTTTCTCCATTCCCCGTCTACCAAGCTCTCCAGCTTTCTCCATTCCCCGTCTACCAAGCTCTCCAGCTTTCCCCCAAACGTCTTTGGCAGTTCTCGCAGCAGATCCCCCGAAGGTTTTCAGGGCCTGACCTATTCTCTCTCTGCGAGAAGGTCCTGGTATCGTACGCCCACCCTGCATCATTCGTGAGGTTAGGCCATGAGGTTGAGTGCGCTGAGGTGTAGTCACAGTCTCTGGATTGATCTGTGTCTGGGGGTCGCCCCCGTAAGTGAACCGCTTAGTAGTCTTGATTGGGCCTGCGCCTTTGTAAGTATCTCCAAAACGTGCTTTGAGATCCGCTCTTCGTTGGCCCGATGGGCCTTGGTGGACTTTACGGGGTGCAGCGGGGTCAACAGCAGGAGCTGGAGCGGGTTCGGGCTCTGGGGGTCCCTTCCCAATAGTGCGCCGTCTTCTCCCTGTACCAGCAGGGGTATCTGGATGATGCGCGGTTTCCCAGGGTTTCGGAGCACCACCCCCAACGCCTGCTCTTTCTCTCGCTGCGCCGATCTCCTCGGGATCGATCCCTGTACCAAACCCAGAGGGGCGCACTCGTTGTGGGCTTTTTACCTTCCGTCTAGTTGGGCCAAAAACTCCACTACCAAAGTCTTCCTTCGGTCTAGCCCTCTCCCTGTGTGGGAGAGCGGGGGCAGGTCTGCGTCCCACGGGTGCTCGCATTGGGGAAGTAGCCTGCTCTGAAAGCGCAGTTTTGTACAAACCAAGCACTGCTAAACTCAACTGTCCGTAAACCTTTTGTGTACTTGTTTCCATATATAAAAGCCTCTATACTATATAGAGATCTCAGTCATTCACCCCCCCTATTTTTCACTGTCTGCAATGGAGGACAAAATAACCCCCACCAACACGACCAGACAGACAAAAGCCAAAAGGCTTGATTTGAACATCATCGGAATTCTCCAGTGTATTACTCTTATGTAATGCCTCAGAGAACATTTTTTGAAAAAATATTAACTTCCCTTCTTGGACCTGTTACGATTTTTAGGATCTTTAACAGGCTCAAGTTTTCCAGAGGAGGTTATCTTATAGTGCCCCGTTTTGGAGCCAGGAGGGGGACTGCAATTCCCCGCTGAATCTTTTACCCAGGGCTCATCATCGAATACGCCCTCTCCAAAAAAGTCCTCATAGGGTAATCGCTTCCTGGGTGTTCTTCCTCCAGAAATAATATCCTCTAACTCTTTCTCTAATTTCTTGATTTCTTCTTCGCTTGACATTATATCACCTTTCTGAAACGCTATCATTAACTGCTTCTTCCCTCAGAACCTGCTGCTGCTCTTCGGTAAGAACTTGTGCAGGTTGAACGAACCTTTGCTCGATAGCTGCAATCGTAAACGTTTGTTTTCCGCCCTCATCTCCTGGATAAAGGGTGTGAATCAAATATCCAGAAGCAATCAAACCGTTCAAAGTTTCTTCCAACTCTTCAACTCTACACTTAGACACCTTCCATGGTCCATCTACACCGTCATCTGTTTTCGTCATTTTCTTCATCTTCCTTAAAAATAATCTTTCTAACCTGTTCCTCGAAGCTTTCTCGACCTATCTCGTTCCCAAACATAAGGGAGTCTCTAACATCTAGTGACAAAGAATAGTAATCATATCTATTCCTCCCCCTGCCAAAGAGCCTCTTAGCAACTTCCTCTATCTCATCCATTATAGTTCGTTACCAATCTTCTTTTCTATGGACTTCAATGATTTCTTTACAAAATATGGAGTAGTTCCCAAATTTCTAGCTACCTTACCTACCGCTACCTTTCCTTTTGCATTGACCAGAGAAGGCTCTGAGGCAACCTCATCTGCAACCCGTTTCTCCATGGGAGTGAACCTAGATGAGATGGTTTCGAAAAAATCTTCTAGCTCAAGAGAGCAACCTTTCTCCTCCATAAGCGTGAGCACTCCTGGATACTCATGCAAAGGCACAGTATTTTTTGTTACTGGGTACTTTTGCGTGATCCTAGCTCCTTTGCTCCCCTTCATATGCCAAAGACAGGTCTTCGTATACTGATCAAATAGCTTAGTCCCAAACATTTGGTCAAAGTCTTGTCCCGTTTTCTTTTGGAAGCCTTTAATAGACTCCAACGCTGCAACACATAGATCCCCATAGTTGTCCTCTAGCGATGCTACCGCAGCATCCCCTGAGATGTTCCTTGAGATCTTATGCATGAGCCTGCCATACTTGTCTTCATACTTTTCCCACTGTTCACCTGAGATCATATCTGCCCCTTATCTTCAAAGTAAAACCTATCGTCATCAGTCCAATAAACATTTATTAAATCTGCCTGCAAGAAGTCCTGAAGAATTACCCCCATGTCCTCCTCGTTGCAATCGTACAAATAATCCTCGAAAGCTTCATCCCCTATCAATCTAGGGTCGAACCAAAAATCCATAAAATATATTCGGTCAGGGTCGTTCCGCATCTTTTTTCTTTTCAAATTTACCCACACCTAAAATCGAATAACCTGCTATGTCCTTGTATGGGTTCTCTCCGAACGCATCAATGTCAGTAGCAATACGGAATAGTTTATCAAGAATCCTAGCGATTGTCAAGAGATCATCATATTTTTCTGGAGGAATACCGTTTGGGAATAATTCCCTGAGCACAGCCCCTGATCTTCCGAAGCTATCTCCGTAGGCCAATTGCTTCTCCTCAACGAGTTTACCTATCTCGGCCCCGATGTCTGTGTAATTCATTTCAGCTTCTTCAACTCTTTTTCCCAATAGACCAGAATGTCCTCAAAGATATACTTTTGTATTTGAAGAGATACGATTGCGTTCAGCTCCGCGTTCTCCTCATATCTCCTGAGCGTATCCTCAGCTCTAACCTTGAGCAAAGACATTGTCCCTATAGCTGCCTTCATTTTTTTTGTCTTACTTCTTTGCTCGAACTTTGCGTGGAGGCTTTTTGTTCTCTTAACTATGCCTTCCAGGTAAGATGTAGTCTCGGTCATATAATTGTCCTATTATAGTTTGAAATGTAGAAAATAATAAATATTCTGTGAAATGGTCTTCGAGGATCGTTTCTAAGAGCCTTCGTCTCCTCAACTCGACTCAAAGTACCTTTAAAAATAATGGTATCTCCGTCAGGACTCGAACCTGAAACCTACAGCTTAGAAGGCTGTTGCTCTTCCAATTGAGCTACGGAGACATAGTGGTAATTAGTTTACTATGTCTTTCAACAATAGTAACATTACTGTCGATCCTATAGCCATGCCAGAAGCACAACAGAATGTAATTTTTAATCGTTCTATAGTATCCTTATTGTCTATAAAGTATTTAACACTCAGAAAGTTAATAAAGGGAAGGGAAAATCCCAAGAACATCTGTGAAATCACCCATTCATGTGCAATTAGATAACTATAGCACGATGCTACGAAATCTGCCAATACACTAAGACAAAACACTATTAAATATTTTTTGAAATTCATAATATGTATGGTAGCCCTGGTAAGAATTGAACTTACGACCTTCCGCTTATAAGACGGATGCTCTAACCACTGAGCTACAGGGCCATGGTAAGCCGAATGGGAGTCGAACCCACACTGTATGGATTTTAAGTCCATTGCCTCTGCCAATTGGGCTATCGGCTCTAGATCTTTACTTCGTAAATGATATAACCAGAAGTACGATGGACGATAGGATAATCTAAATCAACAAAGGTCTGGTAGGTGCCTTTGCTTGTCCAACCATTTAATTTTGTTTTATCGGCCCGAACTGAGATGTAAGCAACTCCATCTTTGGCAAGAAGTCTTCTTACCTCGAAAATAACATCATATCTTTCGTGAGAGGTAGGGAGGACATTCAAAACGTAGGTGCAAAAGATAGTGCGGTATGAAAATTTAGGTGGAGGGGATTGGTAAGAGGGGCTATGGGGATCATACCCTTCAATATCAAAATGTTCCACATCAACTCCACGCCCACAACCATAGTCCAGCACAGGGCCTTGGATGTTTCTATTCTCATAAAGCCACTTAGCAGGCGCGGAAGGTTTTGTGCGAGCTATCGCTGTTGGATGGTAATTTGTAGAGGTATTCATGCTTGGCTCCTTTGCTCTAGACGGTATGCAATCCAACTCTTTCTTCCAGCCTTCTGCCTGTCTCTTTCCTCTACGAAATATTTAAAGGACTTGTTTGTGCCCCTATCACACTTCTTCATCTTTTTAAGATGTTCTAAAGCCAGAGCTTCCTTCCTAAAATAACCGTAGAGGTGTCGCTTTTGTTTCTTCATGCTCCCTATTCTAGCTCTTCTTTAGCTTTTGTCAAGCGAATTAATTCTAATTCTCCAGATTTGGATATCCTGGGAGTGTATACCCTTCCTCCGTTCGTAGGAACTTTACCTTCGAGGATAGCATCAGCAGCTTTAACCGCCACCCTATTCTTTATGAACCTTGCTATATTCCTGGCTCCGTATTCCTCGGAGTAAGAATTCTCTACAATGTAAGACAAAAGAGATTTCGTCTTTTTAATAGGGATGTTCTTCATCTCCAATGACGCAATCTTCTTCACAGCATCCATAGAGAGGGACTTAAAGAATATGAAATTATCAATTCTGTTCAAGAACTCTGGACTGAATCTCTTCTTGACGGACTTCATGACCTCCTCTCGGCTCTTCTCGTAGGTTTGCTTTTCTTTAGAGAAACCCAGTTGGTCTCCATACTTTACCTCGGATATCCCTTGGTTACTTGTAAATACAAAGATGGACTCACTGAAGTCGAGAACCTTCCCCATATTATCTGTGACCGTACCGTCATCTAAAAGCGACAGAAGAAAATTCATAAATTTAGGGCTGGCCTTCTCAATCTCATCAAAGAGAAGGATCCACTTTTTAGACTTCTCTGCCATCTCTGCCAATAGACTCTTCTCTACGTGACCAACATACCCAGGGGGAGAACCAATAAGCTTTGAATACTCATGACCCCCAGCATACTCCGCACAATTAATTTTGTAGAAGTGCCCACTAAATTGTTTCCCTAGTAGACGAGCTAGCTGGGTCTTACCTACGCCTGTGGGGCCTATGAAAAAGAATGAACCCTTCTTAAATAAGCCTGCCGCAAGAAGTTTCAAGTTGGCTATAACAGAATCTATAGCGTCATCTTGGCCAACTATATTCTTCTTGAGATTCTTTTCAATTCTTTTTATGTCCCGCAATGACTGTATTCCACTTGGTACTAATTTCTCACGCTGCGCTGAGAACTTCCCAGCGGAAGAAGATCTCTTGAGGTATTCCGAGTATAACTCTTTTTGCTCCGTTGCCACACCAGAAGCAACGGTCTGCATGAAAATGTCGGAGTTGATATCATTACAAATTATATCCAATCTGAATGGGGGATATAGTTCCACTATACAATCATATATAGCCTGTAGGACGAATCTTCTATCCCCTTCATCCTCCGCTCCTATAATCTTTTCCAAATCTTCGGAATGCATAACGAAATACTTAATCAAGAACTCGACGTAGCTGGCAACCTGGATAGGCGTTTTAGCTAAGTTTATCTTGGCCTTGAGAAGCTTGTGAACGACTTCAAGCTCAGTAGGAGTATATTTTTTGATCAGGAGTATGATGTCCAAAATTGGACACACCACCTTGTATGGGGGGTCTTTAAACATTACTTATTATTTTCTACTAAAGATGTTAAATTATCAAAACTCAGATTCACCTGGGGATCCTTCATATCACCCAAACCCATTTTAACAAACAAATCAACCAGCTTGAGCGTTGAACCCTTGGAATTCTGTGCTAGCTTCAGGCACTCCACCATCGCTCGCTTGGAATCACCATCATCAGGGTTCTGCTCTACTCTCCGCCTGAAAAAATCGTAGGTTTCGAGAGCTTTGCTTCTATCGTCTGCCGTTTCGTCTAGAATCTTCTTTGCTATTTTTTGAATTCGATTTGCGTCCATCACTGGCTTCTTCAAAACGTAAGTCGTAGGCATTGTCTATTTCTCCTGTATTATCCTCGGAGGAGGATTTCTTAAATTTTCTTTTTGGCCTGGGTCTGTCCCAGTTCCTCTCTTTTCGGTAAGTCTTTCCCATATCGTATCTCTTCTATCTGTCCCAACGTATCGTCGGAAAGTTTTTTCTTATCTTCCTGTCTTTCGCCAATAAGTTTATTGACCCTTCGTAACTCGACCTTGCTCAGGAACATCGAGGATATATCCACCGCTGGATAATATCTGAAAATCGAGCAAGACAAATTAATGAGCGCATCACTAACGCTCAGTAAAAAATATATGATGTATTTAAAGTAACTCATATCTTAAAACCTCAGTCCATGCTTTTTCAAGTTCCTTGCCACAATCCCTGTTTTAGGGAATGTTATCTTGAACTCCATAACCGCATCGTCCCAGTACATCTGTGAAGACTTTGGGAAGCTCTGCGAGAGGTCCCATATTAAATTATAGGCCACACACTTCTCGTAGTAATCCATGAACTTCACAGAAACCGTGCCTCCTGACATTATGTCAGAAATCTTGGTTGGATTTTCCAGCCCATTGATGTAAAACTGTAGCTGTGCCTCCGTTATATACAGATGATCATCGTCTAGGTACAGAGGTGATCTGAATTTACTCTTCATAGGTCTTACCAGTGGAGGAGATTTTGCCCCCCCACCAGTATTATTTAGGTCAGTTGTTCCAAAAATCAGGAACATATCCAGATGCTAGCTCCCAAAGATTTGAATTGATATCAATATCCTTGGTGATATTTACAATAGGGCGCACCATCCTGCGTGTATCAGAGTTGTACCAACCACCTCTGATCAGGTTCTCCTGAACAACATTAAACGTGGACCAGAGATCGTCTCCCTTATCCTGAGGGCGGCGAACTCGGAGAAGTTCGTTTGTGAACTCCTCAGGAACCGCTTCCCAGCGGAGGGCGGTTGCCTTTTGGGCGAACTCTCGCTTTTGGTCTGTGGACAGATCAATATTCTTCCACCGAAAGACCTCCTCGACATTTTTCATGGACTCCTTACAGAACTTCTGGGAAAGGTTATACACCACCTCTCCAGTGACTCCCTCGTGGCGGAGGTGGACAGGTTCTCCGAAGCTCTGATCCTGGACAATCATGCCATTTGAGCACACTAGCCTGAACAGGCCAGAGAGAAGCTTATACCCAGATTGCCAATTGTGAGCATTAACGCACACCAGCTCAGGGATCGTGTCTCCAACTTCCTTCAGCGTGAGGTCCCTATGCCTCATACGAACAACGTGCTTCGCAGTCATATCCGCATCAACAGTCCTACCCTTAACTTGGTTTGCGCTGTAAGGCTCCCAGCCTTGATCGGCAAACATTTCCAGCACCTTGTAGGTAGGGACAAACTTGTAGTTCTTGGAGACATGAGCCGCTGGTGCTTCTGCAAAAATCGCAGGGGCTTGGACATTAAGCTCTGAGTAGTTCTTCAGTTTAGTTTGGACTGACATTCTCTTTTCCTTTTAGTTTTTGTTGTTTGTACTCTTCGAAGGCTTCCTCCCTAGGGAGGTTGCGTTCCATCTGAGACTTGGTTCTCCTGAACCTGTTTCCCGCCTCAGTATACTCTTCCAGAGTCTTATATTCAAATGAACATTTAGAAATTTCCAAAGAATCCGACATCTCGGACAAATCTTTCTTTTGAAAGACTCGCTCGAAAGCGTCCTCAAGGAACCTAACCAATTTGTTTGATACTTCGCTCATTTACTTATCCTATTATAGTGATTCTATCTTCTTTGTCAAATCAACTTTCAAAATTTTTCTCACTTCATCAAATTCCTCTAAACTCTTGTCCTCCAAAAGTTTACGGAAAGAATCTATGTTTTGAAACTTTTTATCTCCACAATTATACCAAGCTCCGTTCTTAGAGATATGCCCCTCTTCAACTAAACTCTTCAGCAAACCGAAGTCCTCAGTCAACCCTTTATCATACATAAGCTCGAACTCACACTCCCTGTAAGGCATAGAAACTTTATTCTTGGTGTTCCTCACAGTGCCTCTGATACCTATAATCTTCTTGTTCTCATTCCTGAGAAGGTCAGAGGTCTTGTTTGATATAGTTTTAAGATCCACAGCTAGATAGTATTCCAAGGCTCTACCTCCCGCAGCGTTAGTATCAGGGCTTCCATACATGACTCCCACCTTACTTCTAAGCTGGTTAACGATCACCAACGCTACCCTCTTTTTGCGTAGTATAGGGTTTATCTTACGAAGGCACCCGCCAGTTATCTTAGCCCTGTAGGCTCCATCAATCTGAGACTGCTCGTAGTCCTCACCCTTTAGCTCCTTGCGAGTAGGGCTAACAGCGATACTATCATAACCGACCACAATAGGAGTATCAGGATCCATATCCCTAATCTGGTTAATAGTGTTTTCAATATATTCAAAAGACTCCTCTATACTTTCTGGGGCGTGATAGAACAGCCTAGTGGGATCTATCCCCAGCATCTTTGCGAAATCAACATTATAAGCATTCTCACTGTCAGCTAGGACTGCATAATATCCCTTCTTTTGCGCTGCCCTTAAAATACCTGTAACGAAAACAGTTTTAGCGGTTGAAGACTCCCCTTTTATCTGGGTAATCCCTCCTACGGGAATTCCCCCATCATATTTACCTGATACAACCATATTTAGAGCCATAGAACCTGTTGGAACTAAACCTAAATCCATCGGCTGGTCAGAAAGTAATCCAGCCCCCTTCAACCTCTTAAAAACTTCTTCGTTCATTATTCTCCGTATACGTCATCCGACGATCTCAAAAACTTTTTAAGCCCCTCTATTCTCTTCGTCGGAGAATCAAGCCCACCAACTATCGTATAGGCAACAAGACTTTGCTTCTTCTCATCCTCATAAATACCGCGATGCACGGTTGCTCCACCAGTCATAGTTCCAAGTGTATCGAAACCATACTCAATAGAATCCATCAGTCCAGCCACTTCCTCGAAGAGGGTAGATCCTCCAACCACTATAGAAGCAGCAGCCTTGGCAGTCCTCAAATTGAATCCCTCCGCCAACAGAGTCTTCTCCAGATTTTGCTTTAGAGCCATAGACAGGGCTGTCTCCTCCTCAAAATTCTTAACATTCGTAACGCCCATGATCATGCAGCCCTTAGCCCTCATAATGGAATCATAATCGGCAGGATCAAAAGTTGTATAGTTAGAATTCTGCGTAGCCAAGGCGTTGAACACATGAAACAATCCCGCGATAGTATTATTTAAGGTAGGCCAAAATTGCTTGACTGTCAGACTCGGGTAAAGCTTCTTAATCTTCTGGTTGTCCACTAGAATAAGCGGGGCAAACTCGCCCTTTTTCGCTTTATCACACAGATCAGTGACCCTGGTATATGCATTCTTAGCAACCGTAGGGGACGCACATTCACCATCTGTTGGTAGAGAGGCAACCACCCCAACTCTGTTGTTCGCGTCCTCTTTGCCTACGTAGGTGAAATATCTCTTAGCAATTCCTACCAGGGTCGTTACGCTTCCACCACCAGTGCCTCCAGCAGTCCCCGCGCATACCAGGATTCTGTCTATCCGTTCTCCAAAAATCTCTCTGAGCTTATTGAATACTTCTTGGCTCTTCTCTTCAACAGCTTGCTTCCCCCGCTCTTGATCCTTGCCTGCACCTTGATCCGTGAAGGTATCTATATGGAGTTTGTGGTTGTCAGGAAGCTCTAGCAGGGCTAGATCAGCCTTCGCTGTATTAACTGCGACAGTCTTGTGGTAGCCAAGGTCGTAGAACGCTTTAGCTATCCTTCCTCCGCCTTGACCCGTCCCTATAATCCCATAGACCATCGCGCCACTGGCAGCGTCAATAACCTCATCTTTCACTGCGTCAAGATCAGGTTCAAAATCTTCAATATCCAAATCAGGTATGTTTAAATTCATGAGTTCGCTCCTTTTAATGTATTTACCATCCTCCGTCCATGGCATCGCATATATTCCTTAGATTTCTCCAGTGGAACCGAATCCACCGTCATCCCGCTCTGTGCTGCTCAAATTATCTACTTCCACTACATCTAAAACATGCGTTTTTCTAATTAACAACTGCCCTACTCTGACACCTGGGTGAATAGAATGTCTCCCAGCACTTATATTAGCATACGAAAAAATTAACTCGCCACGGTAGTCACAATCTATAATACCCACTCCGTTAGCCAAATGGAGACCACGCTTTCCCCAGGAACTTCTTGTGTATAACTCAGCATGATACCCTTCTGGAAGCTCTATGGAAATTCCCGTCCTTACCAGAGTTACCTCCCCTGGAGGAAAGAAAGTCTCTTCCACCGTGCATATATCATACCCTACCGCTCCCGAAGTCTGCCTTTCAGGTAATCTTGCTAAAGAATGAAGTTTCTTGATTTTGATTTCTGGCCTTGAGTGACTCATTTAAATCTCTTCTCGTTATAGCTGTTGCGTAAGATATTTTACAGAGGTCCCAAAAAAGGGACCCGATGAAAACGGCACAAAGGAGAACCCAATCATACCATAGCACCGGCAAAAAATTCTTATAGCAGTATAAAATGTAAATTAAAAATATTGTGAACATCGTCAGATCTTGGTCTCCTCGTATTCCTTACTCTTGGTTTTATTGAAGTTATGCATCCTATACCTGTAAAAAGGAATCCTCAGATGATGTATATTATAGTATTCCCCTAGTCTTTTTCGCAATTCTTTTTCCTCTTTATGCCTCATCTTAGGGTTGTATCCTCCTGACTCTAAAAGTAGGTCTCTACGATACATTATGCCACAGGAGATATCATCCTTTTCTGCGTATTTCCTCTCGATGACATTCTCATATTCGTCCACCATAAAATAATCACACGAGACACAAAAAGCATCGTGATTTGCTTCCAGGTATGTCTTCATGAAATAGCACATATCGCTGGATATGAAATCATCCGCATCGACTCTGATCACAAACTGGGATTTGGCTGCTCTTATTCCTCTATTAGCAGACATTGCTACCCCTAGATTTCTCCCGTTGCGAATAAATTTAACATCCTGCTTAAACGGGTCTAAAATCTCCGCAGACTCATCGGAACTGTTATCATCCACGACGATGACTTCCACGCAAACGTTTTTTTGTGCCAAGCAGCTTCTTATACACCTCGCCACAAACTTTCCGTAGTTATAATTCGTTACTATGATCGATACTTCAGGGCTACGCATAGACATCCTCATACCATAAAGAGAACATGATTATTGCAAATTTAAGATAATTATCTTTCACGCCAGAAAAGTTGAAATCCTTAACAAATATGTTGTCCTCAAATACCTTAAAGGACTTTATTCGGGAGAAGAGCTTATCAACCCAACCTCCCATATTGAGCATGAAACCAATTTTAGGTCGCTTTACGAAATCTCCTGGGAAATACTTAGATAGGATATTCTTCAGCGCAGCCTTTCTTGGCTTCCCGTATAAAATATCATAGTTTAAATTGTTGGAAAGCTCAACGATTCTATGATCTAAAAATGGAACTCTTACCTCTAGAGAGTTTGCCATACTGGTCCTATCAACCTTCTGAAGAATGTCTCCCTCCAGAAAAACATGTATATCTAAAAGCCTCATAAACTCGATGTCGGAATCCACAGAATAAGGAAGCAAGGAGTTGAGATATAAAATATTATTGCAGACATAACCCTTGTTTAAAAAACTTAAATCATCATTCCTAAAAAACTTGAACTCATTTTTATCTTCTATACGGCTATACTTATCATACCCACAAAATAACTCGTCTGCACCATCTCCCCCCAACGCAACTGTGACATTTTCAGAAATCTTTTTAGAGATGAGATAGGTAGGTATGATTGAGGAATCTGCGAACGGTTGCCCAAAGTTAGCACTGATCTTTCTTAGGAAATTTAAAGTTATATCTCCATAGTTTACTTCCAGGTTAGTATGATCCGTTTCACACGCGGACGCTACGTAAGCGGCGTATGAACTCTCATCCAACTCCTCATCATTTATCTGTGCTGTAAAAGTTGAAACACCTTCATCCAAGTCTGACATACACTTCACGATCAACGATGAATCTACCCCTCCTGAAAGGTACGCCCCATACGGCACATCACTGCGAGTTCGCAATCTTACAGAATGGCTTAATAGGTTTTCCAAGTCATCGAGGCTTTGTTTATTTTTTGTAGGGCGAGGCAAGCTCCAATACTCTTTATCACAAAAACTATCAGAGCTTATATCATACTCCACATAGTGCCCTGGTCTCAGGCTCCGTATTTCTTTCCATATGGTCAGAGGAGACGGGATGTAATACAAACTGAAAAATATAGAAACAGCCAACTTGTCAATCGACAATTTTTCTAAACCCACCAAATTTTTAATAGGCTCTATCTCAGAACAAAACACTAACTCACCATCTCTGTGGAAATAGTGCATAGGCTTTATACCAATGCGGTCTCGGACGAGAAATAGTTTGCCCTTCCTCTTATCATATAAGGCAAAAGAGAACATCCCATTTATATCTTTTAAAGTTTTCTCTATCCCGTGCTTTCGATAGTACTGTAATAGCACCTCGGTATCAGACTTCTCTTGGTTACATCTTAGCTCTAAGTAATTATAAATTTCCCCATTGAATACTAAAACGACTTCCTCAGATACCCTGGGCTGTGAGCCATTTTCTGGATCTATGACCTCCAACCTAGTGTGTCCCATGGAGATATTTTCGTCGCAGAACAAGCCTCGGGAATCTGGCCCTCTGTGGTGGATATCATTTAATGTGGTCCTACTGACCTTTGGACCTGTAGATCCTATCAATCCACACATTTTATAACTTTGTGTTTAAACTCAGGGTAATAGAAATCCCTAACAACAGTCTTTCCCTCTAAAACTGATTCTATAACCTCGGCCCTGTTCAGGTTGTATTTTCTCCTACGTTTGGACCCTATTCCCCAATCTTTTGACGCAGTTAGAGAGCTTTTATGAAAGCGACGATTATACAGGAACTGTTGTAGGTTGTAGACATTCGCAATCGCTAAAGACCGTATAAAAATATCAGTATCTCCGCCTACTCTAGCATGCCCGTCCCACCCACCTAAGTCTTCTAACAAAAACCTATTAAACATAACAGAACCGTTCATACAAAATTTAAAATTGACGTAGTTTTCATATGTCCCGCTGGGAGACAGAGCCCCCTTTAGCTCTCCCAAGGACTCCTTCGTAATCATATTTGGGTATATATTCTTCCTTTCATTTTCCCCCAACCCTAACTCCTCAACTAACGATATGGTATGCGGCATGGACCCATTTTCCCAAAATTCGGTGACACAGGTCCCCAAGCACTGAATACCCCAACTCTTCATAAAATTAATCTGCGACTCAAATCTGTCTTTTTCGCTAGTGTCATCTGCATCATGTAAGGCAATATACTGAGACTTGCAAAAATTCTTAAATACAAAATTTTTCGCAGCGTATGTTCCAACGTTATCCTCGGAGGAGATGAGGGTTATCCTATCGTCGTTAAACTCTCGCAACAACTCCACCGTCCCATCCTTGCTGTTATCGTCAAAAACGTACAAATTAAAATCACTAAACGTTTGACCCAAAATAGAATCAACACAATCTTTTATCGTATCTTCTGAGTTGTAAGTGCATAAAATTACGTCAAGCATGATATTAACTCAATCTCCTTATCTCGTTCTTGTTTGTTATCGAGGTATCCCGATAACACATCTGGTAGCATCTTTTCAACCTTCGTTTTTATTTCAAGGCTCATGTCTTTCGATTGATATAACTTCCCTCTCCTAGCGAGCTTGGCAGGGGCCACTCCCTCCATTATTTCAGGGGCTTTCCGCGCCAAAGATTCAATCGCTTCCTTACAGGTCTTTAAGAATACATCATCCAAACTGTCTGCTCTAGATAGCTTTGGCCTTTCCTGAAAAATAACGTCACCAGCATCGATAGAGTCATCAACAAAATGTAGAGTAAATCCAACCGCTTCAGGCTTACGGTCATGCATCGCCCAAAAGCTACTATCAACCCCTCTGTAATTCTGAACCAACCCTGTGTGTATATTCACGCAGCCTAATTTAGGAATTTTATAGATGTTCCCTTTCAAGAGATTACATCCAAATGTAAAAATAATGTCTGGGTCCACATCCTTAATAAGATTAACCACGTCCTCAGTATTCACAGCCCCTTCCTCGGAAATAACCAGTCTTACGTCAAGCCTCTCAGACATAGTTTCCACAAAAAATTGATGTCTTGGGGCAGAGGACGTTATCAGAACAACAGATTTATCTTTCACGATATAATAATAGGACTACAAGATAGTCTGGTAAAAGCTTCCCCTCTTTTTCCCTTCCCTATCATCGATCCCCTCACCTTGGAAAGGCCATCTATGTGATCATGCATACTAGATAACAATTTATGCTGAGAAATATACTTTCGATACGCTTCTTTCTTGAACTTAAAAGTTTCTGTTACGTCCACAACAAAATCTACTTCAGGTAAAAGGTCAGAGACTTCAAAAGCCCAAATATCACTCACTCTCCACTGAGAGCCTAGCTCTGGATGAAGATCTTCTTGAGCTTTCCAGCAAGCTTCTTTAACAATATTAAATGCACTCTTATGATCTCTATGCTTATCAATATCACAATGAGTAAGAACTAGGTCTGGTTGAAACCCTCTAATGATCTTAATCACTCTATGTAACATTAACTGATCGTTTCGCAGGCACTGGGTCGAACTATCTAAAAAAGTTTCTACGTCATTAACCCCTAAAAGTTTGGTTGCAAGATGAGCCTCTTTCATGCGAAGGAATGGGTTATGAGCCCCCTTAGTTATCTCCCTCGGAGGCTGGTTTTTTATAGGATTCGGAGATCCATTAGTCATAAAGACTACTTTTACCTTTGACCCCTGTAAAGACCACTTCTTTAATGTAGCCCCACAACCAATGGTCTCATCATCTTGGTGAGCCGCAAAAACTAAAACTTTTCTAGGTGTCTCTATCATCACAAAACTCTCTAAGCTCTTTTAACTGTTCGAGATTCATAGAACATGCATGAGCACTCTCTGTGGGGCTTTGTAACTTATGGTCAAGAGTGAAATGCTTCTCGATAGTCGTAGCTCCTCTCTTGATCGCCTCCTTAGCTGATTCAATGCCTATAGAATGATCACTATACCCTGTGATAGGATCAGAAAACTTCCACGGCATATTTTCCATGGCTACTTTGTGAGAGTGTGGGTAGAAAGGCAGACAGTGCATGTAAATAACGTTGTCCTGGGTGTAGGGCAATGGGTCTTGGCGACTCCACTTTCCCAAAGAGCAATAGGTCTTAACCCTACTCTCTACCATCTTATCACATAAAGGTTTATCCCACTCTAACATTGAGCTTGCAATCTTATTCACCTCTAGATCGACATCTATTGTCCAGCCAAACCTCTCTTCGTCGAAGGGTGAGGCAAAGAGAACAATTCCTTTTTTGTAAGCGTAGCTCATCAACTCTATAAGCTGGTCCTTGCTCATGGAGAGATACTCCCATTTCCCACGATCATCCCCAGGGAGCTTCCAGGTATCCCAGAGCTGAACCTTCACAGCGTCAGCACCTCCCTCTTTAGACTGGTCAATCATGGTTTTGGCTTTCTCCATTGAACCGCCCCACTGACCGCACAACTCACTTATAATATAAATATTTTTCATGTTACTTTGGCCTATATTCGCACCGCAGTCTATAAAGTATACCTTCTTCACAACTTACTATATCTGCTCTGTTCTATAGAATCTATATCTTCCTGAGTATGTACATCTTTTATGTCACAAATGTATGCGCCACAGTTAGTGCTCAGGTCTTTTTGAAAAACATAATCTCCCCTGAAAACCCTGAAAGCAGCATTCTGCATCAAATTAAAATCCACGCTAAATATCTCATCCCTCTTAGCCTCTAGTAAAGTGTCTATTGCCTCATCTAGATGGTGGCTTTTTATTTCTGGGGAGTTAGGCTGGAGGGAGACCCAAATATCAGGCTCACCCTCTTCGGACTCCAAGATGTCCCTTGCTGCGGACCTTATTACAGCCTGCTTGTAAACATCGTCCGTAGCCAAATCAGGGGATCTATGGTGAACCTTAGCTCTATAGCCTGCTGCTACTTTTACAATTTCCTCATCCTCAGTGCTGACCCAGGGCTCAATTTTATAAGCAGAGCCCCAACAGGCTTGCAAGGCCCAAAACATCATAGGCCTATTAAATATCGGTGCTATATTTTTTCGAAGCAGTCTTTTACTGCCGCCTCTTGCTGGTATTATTGCTACAACTTTCATGTGTAATTTTCTTCCATATGATCTATGATGTTTTTACTTGCATTGGTATGTGGCATATACTTTTGCTTTGCGCCGTTTTCGTAAAGCTCTTCCAGCAAGGTAAAAGGCTTTATATTATAGTTTACTACAGCATCGCCCTTGTCCAGCATGACTGCTTCTTTTATCATGGTAGAACCAGTGTTAATTATTCTGTCAGATATATGAATTAATTCCATCGTAGTATGGGGGAACCAGGACTCATCAGAAAACCCTCTTACGTCAGGTATAGCCCTTATCGGATCCTTACCTCTCGTCTTTATAATAGGAACGAAGTTATCTTCCTGTAACTCTTTACATATTTTCTCTATATCAAATTTCCCCAAATCTCGGGATCTAGGGTAGATAATCAGCGCATATCTTTTGTCTTTATCCAACGAATACTTTTCAAAGATGTCCTGTGAATTAAGCTCAACATCATACTTTGGGCTCCCTAGATACAAATTTTTGGGACTCACCTTGTTAAACTTCTTTGCGAAATATTCGGACGGCATGACTATATGATCTACGTCAAGTTCGTAGTCATCCATTAAGAACATGAAATCAGTCATATAGGTAAGAGAGTATCTGACGCAAGCAAGATTCCTCCCGATGCCTTCTATGACAAAACAGATATCTCCTATTACATTATCGTCCTCCACAAAACCATACTTCTCTATGATCTCTTTACACTGCTTATAATTATGGGATAGGCGAGGGCAGTTATACTTGCCCGATGAGGAAAATCTGAACACAACCTCATGCCCTCTCTTCTTAGCCTCAGCAGCTAAAGGTACAAAATATCTCAAGAATGTACACTCAGGCACTGGGAATACAATCTTCATTCACTTTACCCCGAAAACCATAATATAGAGTTGAGGGCGACCATCCCACAGAGCCCTAAGTTGTGTCTGAAAAGTAAAGTACCTCTCAAAATACTTTAACGGCAGTATTTTGGGGACCTCCTCCTGAATTGCCTTTTTAACATCAGTATACCCAAACTTCTTAACATTGTTCTGAAAAGTTATAAAATTGGAATCCTCCAGAAAGGAATCGTCCCAGACCGTAGACCACAAGTGATTGTCGTTCTCATACGCAAATTCATGCTCACCATTCTTCACCCAGCCTACCTTATAATCGTCAAACCTCCAGTGATCTCCTAACCCCCAATCCAGTAAAAAGGTTCCCCCTGGCTTGAGATTAGCATAAACCCTGTCAACAAAGTCTTCTGGGTCTTTACAGAAATACGGACACCTTGTAGAAATTATTCGATCATATTTCTTATCCAGTTCCCACTCGCTGTTTATATTCCAATTCTTGAGTGACAAATCGTAGCAATCTCCCCCGACCCAGGAACACTCAGAAAAACCTAACAAGGCTGTAGTCCCAGGCACTCTCTCTTGTCTAAATCCCTCATTCTTTATGTCCCATGTTACTACTGGTACTGGCTTCAGTAACGCTTTATAGGTTGGAACAATTAACCCATCGCTTTTTCCCATGCTAAGTCTCCTTTATCCAGTAAGGAGATATTTCTTTATCTCCTATATGAGATAATAGTTGATCACAATTCTCTTTGGATATTGCGTTATCTAGGAAAGTTGAGAAGTGGTAAGTCGCGGCTATGTCTCCTTCTCCTAAAGGGTAATGTGGAGGAGCACTATCGCAGTGATGAACTTTAAGTTTGGATAAGTCTAAAACATCATATATTTTAGAATAATAAGAATTTCCTGTACGCCCTCTAATCAAAGATAAATGAGTGTAGCCATGTTGTATTAAAAGATCAACTCCATCCCTAGATATTTTCCAGGCTGGTGGACGGAATACTTTCGTAAATGGTAGGTCAGTCTCTTTTATTATCCTATCAATGTTATCCAGCCTCTCTGCCAAAACATCTTTAGGAGCATATAAAAACTCGTCATTATTATTTGAGCCCCAACTGTGCTTATATCCGTGCACATTGAGTGCGACCCCAGATAATTCAGATATAGATCTCAGGGACTCTACGAATTCGGGATAATCAGTTAGCAGATAAGGTCCATCCCAGTCCCTTTTCATAGCAAAGGTAACAAAGAGATCTACCTTCAATCCTCGGTCCAACAACGTCTGTACATTCTCCCATAGCTCTAAGCTCTGAGTGGGGCGAGGACTAAGATCATCAATACCTATTTGAATACGCATTTATCTAGAGCATGGAGCTTTTGATCCCAGTCGAGTCTAGATCATCGCTAAAATCTTTAAACAGTGCTACCTTATTAAATACGTCATAGTAGGCTCTGCACATATCGTCTACTGTGGATCTAGGCTTTAAAAAATTCTTAAGCTCATTATAAGAATAGTAAGGAATGCCTCTCCCAGAACAGTACTCTGGTATAGACCCACCATCGGAATGGTAGTAAACGGGGAGTCCACAGGCCACAGCTTCAAGAACGTGATTAGCCCCAGCCTCTTGCAGGGAAGCTGTGAGATAAAAATCATGCCTTCTCAGTTCCGTATTCAAAGCCCCTTTCGTTTGGGGAGGGATGAATTTAAAATTTTTCGATTTTATTCCAGGAAGTTCGAAACATGGCCTCCCTATGTAAGTAAATTCCACATTGAGATCATCACAATCATTAATCAATTGAGAGTATATTTCCGCCCCCTTCATAGGATTATCAGACCAGTGATGAGTTACCACTTTCAATGGCTTATCTCCAAAAATAGGGTCTACTGCGTTTGGAATAATTCTGGAATCGGATGGGACAAGTCCTGCCTGCAAAGCGTAATCTCTAGCCCAGGCACTGGGGAAGATGAAGAGATCTATCTGATTTTCTCGCCTCTTCAAGATATCTAATATCTCAGGTTTCCCGTGAGTACCTAAGTCCCCTACTCTCTGAATGATAGGAGTACCATATTTTTCTGCTATATCATAAATGTGATCAGCCTGCCTCGGATCAGTTATGTAACATAAATCCGTTTCCAACTTCCCTGACTCGGAATCAAATACATGCTGATAATGAACTACCTCATGTCCTTTCTCTTTTAAATAATCATTCAAATGGTAGAGATGAACGTTCCCTCCTCCCCAAGGGGTTTCACGTTCTATTGGCATTCTGCTAAATAGGATTTTCATTTTGTTAACAATACCTGTCCATAATCAATTTGCTTATCAGGGACCCTACGGTCATCAAAAAATATGCGACGATCCATAATTATAAGTTCCTTAGAATCATCTTCAATTTCATCAATCAGCTTCGAGCATTGAATTTCTTCCTTCTCCTGAGTTTTATGATAATCATCGAACAAAAGAAAGTTATTGTATCTATCTTTACAGTTTTCCCAATCTTCCTTCACAGCGTCATAGGTATGGTCCCCATCAATGTAAATAAAATCATACTTATCCTTGTGCATAGCAAGATAGTCTTGAGATTTCACCTGGGCTATAGTAATCATATCCACCCAAGGCTTAGGGAAAACTTGCTGAATCATCTCCCACTGTTGTGGGTGGATCGCTGGGTCTATAGTAGTTATTTTGCCTCCGCCGTTCTCCTCTAACGCCTTTGCGGCACACAAAGCAGAGTATCCTCTCCCGAACCCTACCTCCAGATAAGATTTTAAATTATGCTTTTTTATGAGGGAGTAAATCAAAAGGCCTCGTTCATAATTGGGCCTGAAAAATCGACCTACCTTTTTATATAATTCACTTCCCTCAGCTCTATCCTTATACGCTGTAAAATGCCCTATAGAATCAAAGTCTCCTAAGGATAAGCTATCCACAGGCATACCGATTTTCTTTAGCTTATTCTTTATATGAATCTCTTTCATAAAACTTCAAGTGCCCTTTCTACTATCTCACCATAATTGTGATTTTCATAATCTTCTTGACACAGCGAACAATGCGACTTCATTCCACAAGGTCCGTGTGTCGCAACATCTATATTAATATTCTGAGGGTAACAAACCATCTTAGCTCCTGTGTAGCCTCCAAGAACGATAAGGGCTTTGGTTTCTGTAGCGGTAGCAGCATGTCCCAATCCTCCCTCATTACTTAATAAAAGCGAACTCAATCTTATTATAGCAGCAGCTTCCCTAAAAGTTGTCTGGCCTGTCAGGTCCACAACCGAATCCAGGACACGTTTTCCAGAAACCCCTACTTGAACAATAGGAAATTTCTCAGACAACTCGTTTACCACCTTCTGCCATTTATCCAAAGGGTATTGTCTATTAATTGAATAACTGGTTTTTGAATGAGGCTCTATGACCAAAAATCTAAGAGGCAAATCTTTTATTAAGCCTCTCGCTTTTTCAAGCTCCTCCTCCGTAAAAAATAAATCGCATTTCAGCTCTGGGTCGAGTATGTCGTAATGCTCACATATAGTCTCTATTATGTGCTTATCTGTTTTTTGAATAGCTCTGTCAGGGAGATCAGCAATACAATAATTTGTTTCTGGTTTTCCTAGATCCAGAATTATTTTTTCTTTCCCGTCAGAGGTGTCAAAAGAGAAGTTAGGATTATTCTTGAATATATCATCAGTAACAATATTGTTACCGTTCACTGGCACAGATACCAAGCCTGTTTTTTTCTTTATCTCCCTCGCTGCTGCCGTCCAGGTTAAATGACCTCCTAACCCCATCTTACACCCCTTCACTTTTGTCGATAGACTGCGTGGCAGAAATATAATTGTCTGCTACAGACTCTATACTTAGGTCTGGCCTCTCAAACCCTGTTTTATGCTCCAAGACTTCTAGAATGCCAGCAACGATTTGTTTAGTGTCAACTTTCGGGGGGTTATACAGAGGTACTCTCTCACCTATCTTATAAGTTTCCTCTAATTGAATTACTACCCCATTATCCTTGACTAATTCTTTCGTGCCACCATTATGAGAGCATAGGACTGGGACTCCGCAGGCTAGTGCTTCAACCACAGTATTAGGGCACCAGTCTAACCACGCTAGATGAATCATAGCGTCCGCTGCAACGTACATGGGGGGCAGGGACTGAGGCTTAACATTCTCATGCATAATGACATTAGGGGGGAGAGATTTCACAGAAAGTTTATAGTCTTCGCCGCCGAGAACTACCAAGGCTACGTTCTCTAGGGATTTGTCCCTAAAAGCTTCAATCACCTCCTCCAACCTCTTATGCCTCCTCCAAGTTGCAGAAGCTATGCATACCTTAGAGTACTTAGATTTAAGATAATGCATGTAAGGATTTTCTCTTGTGTGTGGGGAAAAATACTCTGGCACCCCATTAGGTATTATAAAATTAGGGGTCCGCTCACCTCGGAAAGCTTCATACATTTTCTTGGAGAATTCGGACTGGAAGATCACCGCATCAAAGTTGTCGTAGCAACTAAAAATAGGAGAGTTCAGTTTATCCGTTAGTTGATTTTCAGAATCAAAATACAACCCATCCAACCTAAGGATGTTTTTCGCTCCACGGACATAAGGCCCCTCAATAATAGCAAGATTAATAAACTCCTCATCAAAACCATTCCCTCCTGGGAAGTAATCTCTGAATTTCCACCCTCTACCCTCTAAGGCTCCCCTCAATCTATGAGCAAATATCTCTGGTCCTATGAGTGGGGGGTACAAGTAATTAATGTGAAATTGCGTCATAATTCTCGGTAAGGCTCCTTACTCCTTATTAACACTGCCATATCCAACTGCTTACCTAACTCTTTTTTGTGAACGTTAAGATCGGTATCTAGATTATAGACATAGTTTATGTCGGAAAGAAATTTTGATCTTTTCTCTCCTGCCATCTCAAGCATTGGGAACATGAACGCTATGTCTCCAGCGCATTGTATAGTCTCTCCATTATCGTCCAGGAAGTCCTCAGGTTTGATCCTGCGCCACAAAAAAGCGCGAAACGTCCTAAGGTGTGAGATCGTTTGCCTCGCTTCACGGAGCTTAGAGAAGTCCTCAGGAGGCGAGGAGAATCCCATAGACAAATTCTTTTCACCATGCCACTGAACGAACTGCCCGTAGGTTACCCAAGTGTTCCCATCAGAGTAGGCTTCCTTAACCCTAGTGAAGACCTTCGGGTCAGGGAGGCAGTCATCCCCATCCACAGTTATAACAATGTCTTCGTCATCTATTTCGTCTAGCTCCATCACCTGAGCGTAGTTTCCTAGCTGATACTTCTTTTCTCTATTCCTGATTAGCTTAATCCTAGAGTCCTTTTCACAAAATTCTTTCACAGTCTCAGCGGAGGAATCTGTAGACATATCATCAGTAACGTAGCACACCCAATCCTTCTCTTCCTGGCTAATGATACTATCGAGGCAGTTAGCGATATACTCCTCGGCATTGAAAAGGGTGGTGAGGATCCTAATCATAATTCCAAAGCTTTAACCCACATGTCCAAGATCTCTTTTCTGTCTACTGGGAAGGCGGACCCCTCGGTATTCTTGTTGCCGTAAAAATTTGTCCCAGTCAAGTTACACTCCCCCTTTACTAGCGGAGCAACCTCGCTATCGGAGGAGAGAAACACGGACTCCACACTGTTGTACATCTCTTGCTTATCGCCACAGTGCCCCATCTGGACTACCTTATCATTTAGTAAGGGCTTCACCTTATCCTCGTAGTAATCTTTGTCAGTAACCTCTCCATATAATAGGACAGAATCGTATCCCTTATCCAAAGCTCTTCTGATGGAGACATGTGTGTTCTTGTTGCGATCTATGGTTCCGATAATACCAGCAGCACTACCTGTCTTCTCTTCCTCTTTCAGATCGTCATAGACGTTAGGTATAATATGGTATGGGTGATCGATTGCTTGCCACTTCCGTTGGTCATCATTTATGTAATGAATAAAATTATAGTGGGAATACTCCACATCCTTTATCGGAAACATGTTCTTCTCATGAACACTGAGAACCATCTTCTTACACATCGGGATGATATCATCAATCCTGAAGTAATGAACCAAAAATGTATCATCCATCTCAGGTTCGAGATTCTGAATCAGTGCCCCTTTAGAACATTTATCTAGATGCCAAGGGTGTCGCCCGTAGAACGTACAGTCGTATCCATTCTCGTTGAACAAGTCGCAAAGATTCATATACGCATGAGTTGATCCTCCTCCGTGGGTAAACCCACTAACTATCTTAATCTGCGACATCTTCTCTCTCCCTAGGATCAAACGTTAACTTAAAACATTCCTCATACAAATTTATTCTGCTTGCTACAACATTTCTAGCACTAAAATCCTGCTCCGTGATAGCATGGAGGTTTTCACCCATCTGCTTTCTCAACCCATGCTCTTTGATCAATCTTGTCAAGACCTTGACCCACTTTATTTTCGACGCTCCAGGCGGGATAAGGTATCCTGTTTTCCAGTTCTCAATCGTCTCATTATAGCAGCCAACATTAGAGGCCACTAGAGGCACCTTATACCTACCACATTCTGCCACTTTTATATCCGACTTCGAATCGTTAAAATTATTCATCTGGAGAGGAGCTATTGCTATGTCCATGTTAGCATACATCCCACCGTAAGAGTCTGGAGCCATGGCGTGATGGATTGTCCAATTTTTATGTCCCTTGAAACCACCTAAAAGAGTTTTCTTATACCCTTTCCAAACATCTACCTGCCAATCATCAGGATCGTCTTTATCTCCTTTAGGGGGATGACCATAGAAATCCCACCATACATTCTCCTGTCCCACTTTCTGGTTGACCAAGTGTGGGACCGAAGCAAACTCTTTTACATCAGGATCGTGATGAATGCCTCCCGCCCAGCCAATTCTTATTGGCCTATGCCCTACCTTTTTTGGCAAATTCCAGCAGGGTAAATCATAATCAATGCAGTTCTTGACCACAGCAAGACACTTGGCAACAAAAGGTTCAACCCGTTCAGCAAACTTTGATTGTGTTACCGTTACAAGATCTGAGGAGTAGTATAAATGCTTTGTTAATTGTGACAACCCCTTCTCTTCGTAAAGTTTCTTCAAGCGGTGTTCATCGTAAAGCTCTGTGAGTAAATCATCAGTATCAAAGTGAACAAACTTCTTAAACTCCTTCCCCTTACCTATTACTCTGGCTGTGTAATTCCCCCCGAAATTGCTGATGTTACTTACGACAATAATATGAGCCCATTTCATATTCTCAAACGCCCAATTGTCCTTCCACTGGCCCGTCTTTTCATCAAGGCCTAAGGGATTCTTGTCCAGCCTTACTTCAACTCTATCAGGACAGACTTCCTGTAGTTTCATAAAGGGCATAATAGCTCTGTAGTAAGCACAACCCCCTTCGTTAGCGGGGATAACTAAGATTTTTAATTTTTCACTCATGAAATATAATAGATAAAAAAAGAGAGCGAGGAATCACCCCCGCCCTCTTACGGTCCAACTATATTGTCAGCTCTTTTCCGCTAACTTATCATCCTCGAAAGCCTCCTTGCTAGACTCCGAAGAGTGAACCATGCCCAACGCTCTTCCAACACTCTTTACACCTTCTGTCAAATCCACACTACCGTTAACAGGCAGGATAGATTTCATAGCATTCTTGTAATGCTCTCGCTTTCTCCTAAACAGCAAGAGCAATAGAGCTTCCAGCCCCGCTAGAGGGGGGAAGAAGGTAGCTCCAGCCTTTGCCGCAGCGGACAACAGGGTACCAACTGCCCCCATGTCCCAGCTATCTCCTTCAGTGGACAGTGGAACGAACGCTGCGTCTGGCTTTAAGGAGTCCTCTGGTGCTACTACAACCACATCGTCCTTCCAAGATTCTCTATACTTTTCTGGAATCTTCTCGGTGGGAAGAACAACCAAGTCTCCTCTGCTTCCTTCCTTAACCTGATCGATTGTGGTGATAACGAGGTCCTTATCGTTAACCCAATCAAATACACTGCAACTTGCCAGCCCTGCTGAAAAAACCAACAGGACTCCTAACAAAAAGATTTTCTTCATACTACCCCTTCAAGTTCTTCAAGTATTCATTATCCTCTTCTTCGCCAGAGGATTCCATTGGTCGATCTTCCGAAGGAACCATACCCTCGGCAACCTCCTTAACAGCATCATACTCCTCAAGCTTAACAAGCTCATGGATGTCATGAAGTGACTCCATCCACGCAGAGATGTCTTGATTACTTCCTGCGGGTTCTGCCTTCGGCCTTGGTTGGCTTTGATCATACTTAGGCCAAGGACCATCCATAACCTTGATGATCTTGTAGTCATGGCCTGTCTGAAGATCAGTAATATCCCCAAAATCCTCATCCAGCATGGTGCTGATAACTTTCTTAAAAATTATCTGCCCCACGGAAAGAATCTTAACTTTCTGGTCCTCTTCAGAATCCCGAACGACTACGTTCATGTAGTAACGTTCTCTGGGCTTGATCTGCCTAGCCTTATTTGCGAACTCATCATCCTTGTCGCTCGACATTTTCCACAGCTTAAAGTAAGCATCGCAAAGTGGGCAAGCCTCGTTGTGAACCTTCCTACAATGAAAATTTCTGACGTTGCCGTCCGACATCTCCACTCTATGGATCTTGGTCTCTGCATAGAACTCCTTCTCGTCATCCTTCCAAGGAAGAATTCGAACCAAATTAGTTCCGTCCTCCAAGCGCAAGAAATTATTCAGAAAGGTCTGATCAGACTTGTTCCCGCTAAGTTCTTCGTGCTTCTTCCGCAGTGCTTCTAAATCGATTGCCATTAATTTTTTCTCCAGTTAGTTAGTTTGTTATTACGTTAGTATATCATAGCAGAATGTTTCAAAAAAGTAAATCAACTATACATATTTTTTTCTGCTCTAGCATTAGATGATATCTGAATCAGAGCATCCTTTCTTTGTGATAGAGAACCGACCAGCCCTTTCAACATCTCGTGTTGGGATTTCCTGTTACTTACCTGTTTCACAAAATTCTTATAATCAGGCCGCGAGAAAACAAATGCTTCCATAATCTTCTCAGTTATCTTCTCACCTGATTCTGTCTTCCTGGTGTATTCATCGTGCCTCGTCCGCGCAACGAACACCTCTAGATCTAGCTCCGCCTCCCTAAGCTTGTCCTTACATAGAGCCATCAGGCCATAATACTTTGAGTAAGTGAGAGCCTGTCGTTGTAGCTCCTCATCAATATTCGTAGGGTCAATCTTAGCAATGTTCGCTGCTATCTCATCGTAAACTTCCCACTGAAAATCATCCAGCGTTTCTTCTAGTCTATTCATTTTTATCCTCACAAAATAATATCTTAAATAATTCCGAGTTCAAATTTGCCAACAACAAGAAAGCTCTGCTGGTGAGCATCGTTAAAGATTCATTATTCTTCACAAACAGAGGCTCAACATCATCCTCGTCTCCACCTAGCCCACAACTCTCTAACATAATGTGAAACACTTCATGTATGAGGGTTTCTCTCGCCAAACCGTGCTCCATCCCTCTATCAAGATAAATTTCACACGCATCAAAATCTGTCTTCCCAAAACATGGATCGTTAGCGGTCTTAAGTCCCGTCTTATATATGATATTGAACACTCTCCATCCTGCATCCACAGTATCAATCTTCTTTGCCTTAAGCTTAGAAAATAAATGCTTTTTAGATTTCGGAGATACCCGAGATGTCATTTTCCATATCCTCCGTAATAGATCCCTCCATCATTCTTAAAGTGGTATAGTCTACGTCCATAGGAACAATATATCTTTGCTTGCTATCCCTAGCCTTTACCACATACGCTCTTATCCTCCCGTTATCGTATTCCTCCTCGGTTTGATTAAGTGACACAGCCCAGTCAGCAGTTCTAATCTTTCCGTAAGAATCCCCTAACTGAGCATCTGTAATAAGCTTTACCTTCTTCCCTTCCCTGTTCGTTTGAGTTGCAGTCCACACCAAACAGTTGTATTCGACTGCAAGCCCTCGAAGCTCCTCAGAAATTCTCTGCTGTGCCATATACTCAGCATCAACTGACCTCACGGGGCGAAGAAGTTCCAGGTAATCTACAATTACAAGATCAGGAATAAAGTTTTTATAACTCTTTAGCTGAACCAGTAAAGCCCTGATGGTATTAACCGTTGCTTGCCCTGTAGGATACTCCTTGATTATCAACTCGGAGCCAGGGAAATGCTCCTTAAACATCTCAAGCCTCTCATGCAGAGTGAGCTGGGTCGATGTCTCTTTAAGTTTTCTGTTAGGCAGCAGGGTTGTAACCGAGTCGAACCTATTTGCAATCTTATCCTCAGACATTTCAAGGGATACATACAATACCTTCTTTCCCTCCATTAATGTCGTTGCAGCTTGATTAACTAGGAACAAACTCTTGCCTACTCCAGGGGGAGCAATGACCATGCAAAGCTCTTTTGCGTTGTGCCCTCCTTCCAAGTAATGATTAAAGGTAGGCAACACAGTTTTAAATTTATCATCACCCTTCCTAGCGTTAGCTCTCTCCCATCTCTCTTTCACAGACAAGAAATAATCCTGCCCATAATCGACAGTCCTAGCAACCATCAGCGCGTTTCTGATGGTCTCTTCTGTTTCATCAAGGCGGTCTTCCTTAACAAGCTCGACACACTTCCTAATTGCCTCCTTCACCTCTTGCTTTCTAGCGAAGTCCTCAATCAAATCCAGATAATAATCCCTGCTATCGAGGGAGCTGGTATCTAGATTGTTAATATAATGAATCTCGTCTTCGTAGTCTGAGAGATCCTCCTTAGAACCTTTCTCTTTCTTTACAAGCTCCATAAGGATATCGTCTGACGGCAGCTTGTGATACTGTTCAAAGTAACCCCTAACGGCAAGGAAGAGATTGCTGTGAACAGTGAACTCGAAATGATCAGGCTTAACAAGGTTTGAGATTTGGAGATGGAAATCCTTATCTGCCTTAAGCAAATACAGAATTGCCCTTTGAATGTTGTCAGAAAAGTTGTACTTCATGTTGTTACCTGTTAGTAAATAGAATTTAAGTTGGGGTTGATGTCTTTGTGTGGATCTAGTCCTGCATTATTATGCATATCTCTAGTTAATTTTCTAGCAATATCTGTCCTCTCTCTTACTCTTTTATCAGAGCACTTCTTAACCAAGCCTTCCTTTGCCATTTTTTTGTAGTCTGGGACCACTCTCTTGTATACTTTCGCGCTATCTTGTCTTCGATCTTTAGAAAATTGTACCTCGTTATTCAGGAACTCGTTGGCAGTATCCTTGTCCATCCCTTCCTTTGCAAATCTTTCTGCTCGTGAACGATTCGTTTCGAAGTCCATGCCTTTAAAATGCACTGCGGGAGCACCATACACCCTCGGTCTCATCTTTTTGCATGTCTCGCAACGACTTCTCTGTGGAGCTTTTTTCATAGAAGCCTTCTTCTCCCAGGAAACTTCACACTCCTCACATTCAAACCTATAAAAGGGCATCGTTATTATTCGTGAATCCTAAGCATTATTTCCTCTTCCGCTAGAACAGAAAATTGATTTCCTCGCAGGGTAACTTGGTTCCCTGCAAAAGCAGGCATCAACACAATGTCTCCTACCTTTATGCTCACACAATCAGGGCCAATACCAAAAACAGTTCCTTCAATAGGCTCCTCCTGAGAGCCTTCTGCTAAAATAATTCCACCTTGTGTCACTGTTTCTGCATCTTTCCTTTGAACCAATACTCTATCACCTAGAGCCTCAACTTGCAACTTCTTATTCTCTTTTTTCTTAACCACATTCACCTCCCGTTAAAGAACAGACTGATCCATCAGAAACTGTCTCCTCTATTAAAGAAGAATCCCCTAGATACTTCTTAATATTTTCTGAAGTTAAAGGAATAATTTCTAGTGGCTCCTGTCCCTTAGACCCTGCCTTGTAAATAGTTAGCCCCTTAAGGTAGGGCGCAAAGGACAGCGCAGTTTTATTAAGTTCGTCTGATTCTGCATCAGAAGGCAAGTTAATCGTTTTACTAATGCAGGAATCTATGTACCTCTGAAATACAGCCTGGACAGCTAGGTGCTGCTTAGGATCAATGTCATAGGCCCCCACAAAATTATCTAAGGGGAGACCTTCTTCGTGGAAATGCTTAAACAAAGGATCAACTACCACAGTCTCCGTCCAAGTATTCCTCTCCCTATAACGACGATGATACATAGCAGCAAAGATAGGCTCGATACCAGACGATACTCCATGTACCATGCTAATAGTGCCAGTAGGAGCAATGGTGAGCATAACAGCGTTTCGTATGCCGTGCTCTTTAATAAGCATCCTAATTCTCGCAGGTAAAGTTCTAGCAAATTCTTCATTTAAATACTTCTTAGCGTCAAACGCAGCAAATGGCCCTTTGTCTCTCGACAAGTAGACCGATGTCTTATATGCCTCGTCTCTAAAGGTAACCATGAGACGGTCAGTAAACTCTAAACACTTGTCACTACCATATTTTATACCAAGCTTGATAAGCATGTAATGGTACCCCAAAATACCAAGACCAACTCTCCTTGAGCGATGCCCTACCTCCCGACATTCTGGTGTAGGGAAAGAATTTACGGTCAACACATCATCAAGGAATCTAACTCCTGTGCGAACTGCATTAGCAAACTTCTTCCAATCAAACTCCCCATCAACTACCATGTTAGAAAGATTGACATGCCCTAAGCAACAGTTTCCATAACTTGGTAAACTGATTTCGCCACAAGGGTTAGTAGACTGCATCTCCTCAAAATAAGAGACGTTAGTATACTTATTAGCTAAGGACAGATTGAAGATGCCTGGGTCTCCAGACTCCACAGCATTGCTCCACAGCTCTTCCCAAAGTTCTTTTGCCATCAGGGGATACTTATCGACTAGCGTAAATTTATCCTCAGCACCCAAACTATAATGATTGCTGGCTCGCGCTAAAGCATCCTCCTCGTTCAGACCTACCACACTAATGGTCTCAGACTCGCCGTTCGACTCCCTGTCAATGCGATACACGTAGTATTTCCTACTGTTAAATGTGAAGTACCACTCCTCATTATTCTCGCAAGCCTCAAAAAATCTGTCAGTCACGGCAACCGAAATATTAAAATTAGAAAGTTGCTTCTTGTCTAGTTTCACATGAAGAAACTCTAGTAAATCAGGATGAGTAACATCAAGAATACCCATCAAAGCAGTCCTTCTATTCTTTCCTGCTCTTACATGATCTCCTATCTCGTTTATCATCTTCATAACGGAGACTGACCCTGGAGCTGAGTTGGGAATGTTCTGAATGTCATCGCCTCTTGGGCGGATCTTACTAAAATTAAACCCGATACCTCCACCCGCACAGGAAATCTTGTACACATCCTGAATAGTCTTTCCTATAGACTCCACGCTATCCTCAGGAATAATCACGTAGCAATTAAGAAGGTTATATTGTTTTCTTCCTGCGCCGAATAGAATCCTACCCCCAGGAATAAAATCACCAGAGGAAATTACCTCAAAGAATTTCTTTGATATCTTCTCCTTGTTTTGGTCACTCTCAGCAGACGCTACATGATTAGCTACTGCTTTAGACCTGTCCCCCCACCCCTTCTCTCCAGGGTAGGCATACCTCTGTTCGAATATTCTCTGCCCTAGCTCATTCAGTTTCGCAATGCTCATCTCTACTCCTTTAATTTAGATATTCCGCGAGACTTTATCATAGTAATCTTGTTATCAAAATCCAATACAGATTTGAAATGATTGTTGTGGGTAATTATAAACAAATCCTTGGTTTTTTTCAATTCTTGCATCAATATATACAACCCTTGCACACCATCCTCATCTAAATTCTCAGCTACTTCATCAAAAAAAAGTAGATTTGGCTTGTTCTCTTTTGTTAAACTTAACAAGCTCTGTAAAGCTAACAGTATGGAAACATTAACCTTCCTACGTTCTCCGCCTGATAAGGAAACGTGCTGAACCTCCATACCGCAGGAAGTAATTTTTTCATTTAATTTCTCATCAAATTCTATCGACAGCTTCGCTCCAGATACCAGAGATAGAAATCTATTGCAAGTGTTGTTTAGATGATCCAAAATATTTCTAACAACAAACCTAACTAAGCCCTGTTCAGAAAAAGCTTTCTCCCAGAACTTCATCACCTCATAATCTGTCTGGCTGTTAACTTTCTCTTTTTCCCTCTTCTGAATCTTAACCTTTAACGTTTCAATGATTTCTCTAAAGGTATCTTGACGAACGCACAGGTCATTAAACTTTCCATACTCGGACAACTTTTTATGTGAGATTGGGACATCAATACTGTCTCTTTTTTTGATCAGCGTGTCTATCTCGTCAGACTTAGCTTCTCTTAACCTAGAAAACTGATGTACTTGGTAGTCGTACTTCTCTATGTCCTCCTCAGTTTGAGACACCTTAACATCTTGATTACAGGAGGGACACTCCTCAGTATCCTCGTACACCCCCTTGTTAATTTTTAAAATAAGTTCATGGCTAACTTCATCTAGCTTTGTTATCGCAGTCTTCGCCTCAAATATCTCTCTACATGCCGCATCATATTCTTTTTCTAGCCTCACAACCTCGCTAGGGTCGAATGATTTTATGTTCTCAGGGAAATCACACCCCTGTTTACTCTTCTCTATGTCGCTTACCTTGGTCTCCAGCCTTTTTAATTCGCCTAGATGTTCTTTAATCACAGAAACTTTAGACTTAGCCTCAGAATTATAAGAAGACTTGTAACTCCTTATCTTCTCTCTCACTCCAAACAACTCGTCCAGGTTTAGAAAGTTCTTTATTATTGTTCTCTTGTCCTCTGGGGTTGCGCTCAAGAAGTCTACGTTATTATGCTGCCCCAGGATCATGGAAGACATGAACGTCTTGTAGTCTATCTTCAGGTAAGACTCAACAATCTTCTGGGTCTCCAATGCGCTAGCTCTGGTTAAGCTTTTCTCTCCCTTGCGGAACTCCAAAGATGTAGGCTTCTTCGACCTTATGATTACCACCTCGTCATCTAAAAATAATTTAACACTGCACCCTTTGTTCGCAATGTTGTTAATCAAAGCAGCCTCAGTAGATTTTCTAATGGTCTTTCCAAACAACCCCCAGACAACAGCCTCAAATAATGCGCTCTTGCCTGCCCCGTTAGAACCTCCCGTATCCTTGTTAACCCCTTCAACCAAGGTTATTCCTTTATACTTCTCGAAGTTTAGCTTTACATCCTTTATAGAATAAAAATTTCTTATTTCGATTCTCTTAATCTTCATGCCTTAACAACTCCAAGCCTTGCATTAAGTCTCCCTTCGATAGAGTGGTGGTATTCTTGTTAACATAATCCTCTATCATCTCATCTGTTATAGAAAATACATCTGAAGAGGGGACGTAATCACTAAGCTCCTCCTCACTAAATACAGGATTAAACTGAATGTCTATACTCTTAACCTTGCAGTGCTCATAGAGATCTTCCTGTAAGCCAACCTGATTCTCTTTCGAAAGAGAGTCTACCCAGACCCTGAGCAAGGTGAAGTAATCTGGATCATTTATCTCGTCCAAATTATTGTAAAGATCCTCTATTGCATAGACCAAATGTCTCGGTCCCCCACAAGCTGGCACCTTCTTCTGGCTATACTGCCAGTTGTAAGGCTCTCCCTCTAACACACCGTAGTAATTGGTCTTACCAGCCTCTACATAGCTAGTAGTATACTGAGTCCCTAGGACAGTAACATTTTTTCTTCTAAAATTTGAGTGAAGATGCCCCAGAAAAGTGCGATTCCTAAACTCATCAAGAGTAATAAGGCTACTATACCTCCCAAGGATATTAGGGCAATCTGAATAACCAAAGTGACCAAATACCAGAGACTTTTCAGGGACAGATTCCAAAGTTTTTTTAATAATATTTTCATTTTCATAATGAGGTATAAAGAACCACCCCATAGAGGTATCCATACCTACGTGCTCATAAATGTTAACGTTAGATTTTGCGAATAATGTAAGGGCAGTGATACCATCGTCTGCCTTGGTTTCCGAATCGTGATTCCCTCTTAGGATATGAACTTCGCTGAACATCGAATAATAGTTCAGGAGATCCATTAACTTTAGAAGTGTGGTGGGCTTGGGTGATCTGCGAATAAAAACATCTCCCATCATTATGACATGAGTGTAGCCTCCACCCTCGTAGATATTTTTCAAGCACTCTATCTGAGCGTCCAGGTATCCAGGCATAACATTACCTAGATGATTATCGGTTATAATTAAGGCCTTCATTTAGGCTCTAAACCCCACCAATCAAACGTCTTAGCCAGACCCTCCCAAAAAAGTACCTTCGGTTCGTAGTTCAAAAACATTTTAGATTTCTCCAGGCTAGCTAGAGTATGTCTAACATCACCCTTCCTGTCTGGGGCTTCCTTTACTTCTAGTCCAGAGAACTTCTGCTGACAATAATCTAGTATCCTTATAAGGGGGATTCGTTCACCTCCAGCGACATTAAAGCATCCTCCGCGAGCGGTACCTTCAGCCGCTAGAATATTAGCGTCTACCACGTTATCTATGTAGCAAAAGTCTCTGGACTGATAACCATTGCCGTCCAGCCTGAGAGGCTTACCATTCTTAATTGCGTCACACCAGGAACATACCACTGTAGAGTATGCTGACTCGGCAACTTGTCCTGGGCCGAAGACGTTGAAGTATCTAAGGCAAATAATATCTAATTCATACAGGTCAGAGAATATGCCAGCAGCATCTTCTATTGCTGCTTTCTGCCAAGCGTAAGGAGATTTGGGATGTCTAGCCATATACTCCTGGACAGGTTTAATTACTGTTGTCCCATCAAAAATACCGCCATATACAGATGATGATGATGAGAATATTACTTTCTTAACATTTCCTATACAAGCGTGAAATAACTTCACCGTCTTTAGAATATTATTATCTGTAGTCTCCACTGGATTCTCTACTGAGTAGGCCACTCTAGGGATTGCAGCTAAGTGAAAAACCATATCATACTTTTTATCCCTTATAGAATCTAGTATGACTGAATCAGTAAAATCCATAGGCCAGAGAATAGCGCCTTTAACGCCTTCAGGAAGAGGCTTGTCGGGATCGCCCTCGCGGAAATTATCTACTACTTCTACTTTCCACCCCTCTTTAAGCAGTCTCTCGGTTAAGTGGGCTCCTATGAATCCACATCCCCCTGTTACTAAGGCTCTACGTTGCATACTTTTATCTCCTCCCCATCTCCGAAAGATTCTCCCACTAGAATCTCTATGTCTAGCGGGACAGAAAAATCAATACCAAAAGTCTTTTTAATATACGGATAGTTCACCATCTCATCATAGATGATACGACAAGCTTCGTCTACCTCATCGGCAGGGGCAATAGCTTCAATACTATCGTGAACCGTACTAACAATCCTAGCCTTCATACCCTTCTGCTTAAACTTCTCAACAATACCTAGAAGCGAACAGACCAGAACGTCCGAAGCAGTGCTTTGGATTGTGAAATTAATCCCCTGTCTTATAGCCTTGTTGGCTACGGTACGATTCCTAGAGGCAACGTCAGGGAGATTCCTTCTCCGACCGAATATTGAATAAGCGTAACCGTTCTTCTTGATAAAGGCCTCAATGAACTCCATATACTTAAAGATCCCTGGGTAGACATTCTTGTATGCCTCGATGATCTTCTCAGCCCTCTTCAGTCGAATGCCCATAGTCTCAGCGAGGTTAAAAGCTCCTCCCCCATAGACGATAAGGAAAGAAACTGTCTTAGCTATCTGTCTCTCCTCTTTTGTGACATCCCCCTCTTTCTTGTTAAAGAGTAGGCTCCCAGTATAACTATGGAGATCTCGCCCCTCGATGAAAGCTTTCTGCATGTTATATTCTTTTGCAACATGAGCTAGGACACGCAGTTCCATCGCACTGTAATCCACGGTTATAAACTTGTATCCATCAGGTGCTACAAAGATGCTACGGATATTATTCTCTGTCTCTCTAGGTAAAGTGTGAAAGGAAACTCCCTTACTCTCCTGAGCAGTGTAGGCTGTGCATGAGAGCCTCCCTGTGATGGTGCCATCGAGCTTGTAGTCCACATAGATCTTGTCGCACCCGTTAAATTTAGCGGCCTTCCTGACCCCCTGTATGTACGTCTTGTATAGCTTCTCAGATTTGCGAAGGTCGAGTAATTGTTTCACAAAATTTCTAGCACTCTTGAGGGCGGGTGTAGTAAGTTCGGAAACTCTCCACTTACTTATCTTCTTACTCTCATCTCTGTGTCTCCACTTGGTCATTCCCTGGTCCTCAACTCGTTCTCAATTTGTTCTAATAATAGCTTCAACGTGGGGGCAGACACGGAGGGAGATCCCTTTGCAGTCTTGTCAGGGGGATAAAGATTAAACCCCCCCTCTCTGGTATACAGCACCTCAATCAAATGGTTATTAGAGGACAGGTTGTCCTCCTTATTTACCTGCTTGAAAGCATAAAGAGAATCAGCTTGATCTACATTCTTTTCAAACAACTCCTTCCCTACCGTCTTCAACTTTTCTTGAGACACATCTAACCCTGCATACTCCATATCCTTAAATGCCTCTGTCGCAGGAGCCATAAGATTTTCGTATAATCCTAGCATCCCATACTCCTGTAGCTTCTCCTCGCATATATGGAAGAGCTTCAGAGTGAAATAAGCATCCAGAGCGTTGCCCTTAGCACAATCATGTAAGGACATACTACTCCAGTCGAAATTTTTAGGATTGTTGACAGTGAGCATGAGTATATAATAGGGAAAGAGAAGTTGTATGGCTAAAAGAAAAGTAAATCCCTGGGCTGTGTGCCATAAAGCCACAGGTCCCAAAAAGGACTCGAAGCATGAACGTTGTGTGATGCAGGTTAAAGCAAAGCACGGGATAAAGGAAGTAAAAATGAATAAAAATTATGAAAGAATGGCAGAAGTGTTATATGAGCTTACCATTAATCTCGATCCAGCAATAGAGCGTGGGAAAAGGATATTGTCCCGAATAATTCCTGGGGGGAAAGCTAGGGCAGCAGCGGCGGCGGCAGAGAAGGCGGCAGCAGAGAAGACGGCAGCAGAGAAGGCGGCAGCAGCGAAGAAGGCCGAGAAAGCAGCGAGAGCGGCGAAAACTAAACAACAGTGGGACGCTGGTGAGCATCCGAGACAAAAATGAATAAAGTTTACGGGAGAATAACTGAACTGCTGCTAAAAGAGATCACCGCTGGAGGTGGCCCAGGACATCGTACATCTTCTAGTGGCTATATTGGGAAGGCATCAACCGCATCCAAAGGGAGGCCTGGGAAGAAGGCCAGAGCTAAGGCTGCGCGATTACGCCACACAGAACGTGCCATGGATCCTGAAAAGCCTTGGGTTGGGGCTCAACCCTGGTCAGGTTTTTCCAAAGTCGATCCAAAAACGGGCGAGGCTGCTCCAGGTGAGGGTGTGAGAGTCTTGAGGATTAAAAGCTCTCCAACTCCTTAGGAAAGTAGATCTTCACTAGCTCCATCAAACTCTTTGGAGTGTTCTCATCGATGAGATGATGCATCAATTTTGTATCCCATACATTCTCCACCTTTATACCATACTGCTTCAAGAACTTAAGATCAAACTTAGCATTGTGAAATACCTTCTTGTTCCTCTTGTTGGATAGGATCTCAGAGACAGCCCTAAGAATACTCTCCTTCATACTATCTTCCCACTCCACTTCCTTGTGATCAATAGGCAGAACCCACCCCTTATCCTTAAGACTGAAGGCTATAGTCATCATCTTATCCCTCAGGAAGTCCAGCCCTGTGGTCTCAATGTCACAGGCAATTGTCTCAGAGGTGTCTATTAACTCGGAACAAAACTCATTCAAGTCCTCATAAGACATGATAACCTTGTAATCAAAGCTGTGTGATACCTCCTTGTTAAGGATATACTTATCGATTGAATTCTTTATGTCCGTATCAAATAAGAACTTATGACGAGGTTCATTGATAACAGTTTGTGGGTGGAACAAGGGGACCACTGGTATGCCCTCATACATGAAGCACCTACCTCGCTTGGAGCTGATGCCACTCTTCTTGATTAGCATCTTCATTGCAAGGTTGCCACAAACAAAGATTAGCCTAGGGTTTACGTGGCGTATTGTATCTGTTAGATACTCCCTGCAAATCTTCATGTTAGAGGGGGACATATCTGCCTCCTTAACTGCGGGGCACTTTACTGATGGAGATGTGGTCCATGTAAACCCTGAGTATCCTGACAGCCCACCCTGGAACAGAGCTATCTCTTCCTTTTTGAACGCTGTCTTTTCATATCCGTTCCACTTATAGGAGTCGGAGAGGAAGAGAACATCTGAAGCAGGTAGGTCTTCATGATCCATATGAGCGTGAAAAGGCTTGCTAGAATTCTTAAGAATAGAGCAACCTTCACAGGAGGTTGTTGTGCTGGATCCACTGTAAAGTCTTTCTAGTTCAAACATTACTATTATATGGTATGGTTAAGAAGCATTATGTAGATAATAAAAGATTTGAAAAACTGATCAAAGCTTACCTCAAGGATAAGAAAACCAATGAGGAGGAGCTGATGAGCATGTTCGATAAACTCATTTCCAATATTATAGACTCTTTCGGCTTCAATGTCGATAAGGATGATGCTAAACAGGAGTGTTTTGTTTTGATACTTAAGACGCTGAAGAACTTCAACCCTCAGAAGGGCAAGGCTTTCAACTTCTTCACGACCATTATACTAAACAACCTGAAACTTCTCTACACAAAAAACAAAAAATACAATGAAAAGATATCAAACTATATCGAGAAGGTTACTGGTCAGCACCCAAGTTCTTTATAAATGTTTGGTAGATATCCTTCCTTATACACTCTATCTCCGTTTAATGTGATGAGATAGGGCACTCTCTTTGTTTTGAATATAACAAAAGAATGGGGCATTGTAAAGCTATTAATCACATATAACTTTGCCTGTTTTCTATAGCCCTTTAGCTTCTCCACAAGATTAGATGACCACTCGTCCCACATAGATGTGAACAAGATCCTAACTTTCTCCCCAGACTTTTTTTGATCGCGGGTGACCTTATTGATCTGGTTCTCCTTGTCCAAGAAAATAATATTTTCGTCCATTACTCTACAATTTCTATTCCAGAGGGATTAAACTCGTCCTTATGCTCTTCGGCATATTTCTGGACCATCTCCACTAACTTCTTGTTCATGGATTCAATGCCTGTTAAAAATATACTCTTCACAAAATCGTCAAGAGGAACCTCCTCAGGCTTTACAGTGTCAGTAAAAGCTTTGAAAGCTTCTGTCTCTTCCTTATTTAACTTTATTTGAAATTTCATGCGACCTCTACTTCTTTCGTCAAGACGAATTTTCCATCCGTCAATATTTAATTTAACAGTCTCTGGCATAGGCTATAATAGATTGATGTCGAAAAAAATAAAAGACAATTGTGATCTAGAGGCTTTAAAGCCTAAGAAGAGGGTCAACAGCAGGGCTAAAGGGCAATCCTTCGAAAGAAAAATTTGTAAATTTCTCAACAGTAGGTTTGAAACCAAGGAATTCTGCCGTACTCCTGGGAGTGGAGCCTTTGCTACAACACATGCTCTCCCTGAATATTTAAAGATTCATGGTGATCTAGTAACTCCCAAAAACTTTAGGTTTATCGTCGAGTGTAAAAAGGGTTACAACAAAGAGAACCTGAGCAGCCTGTTCAATGATCGGTCTGCATTCTACACTTTTATAAAACAATGTGAAAAAGATTCACAGAGAGCAGGAGTCCCATCTATTATTATATGGCAACAAGATAGAAATGAGATATTAGCAATATTAAATAATCAACTTGTTGATGATATAACTCTATATTCAAATAAAGAATATAAACATCTAATCTTTAATAAATATATAATATATAAATTTAAAGACTTGCTAGACTTAGATAATGATTTCTGGTTTACCTAGCTTCGAGAATCTTATATAGAATATCTCTTTGATTCTCTAGATACTCTTCAATAACATTGTTTATTGGATCATGAGCATCAGCATTAACCTCTTCAGGAACACTTGCTGACCTTGATTTAGGCGTTGCAATCTCATTCAATAGACCTCCAGATGCATGAGTAACGAATCTAGTATTCCTAGAGAAGCCTCCGTCTACCGTTTCACTAGACTGACCCTCAGCACCAAAGCTAACATAAGTATCTTTATTCCCATCAAGAACAAGCTTCGTTGTAAATGAGTTTGTGTTAGGTATAGAGACTGTCATGCCCCTATAGCTCCTCCCGTTCCTGAATGCCTTAACCACCTCCAGAACCTCATTATGCCTAAAGTATTTCAATTCACCATCAGCGATGGATCTAAAATCCCCACTGTCCCCATTATTAATTGATCCACCTGTTAGGAAAGTGTTAACCGCCAGATAATCAGTCGCAGCTCCCCCGCTTCTCTCTCCATCGTTCTCCTGCGCTACTCGTTTCATAGTATATCGCTGTCTTAGGAATCTAGAGATAAGCTCTCGTGCTCTCTCTTCACCTTCGGGAGTATCTAATGTAGTTTCCCCGCCTTGCTTTCCCATCAGGGTATTTAATTGGCTATATAACTCAGACCTACTATCATCTTCGTTGGTACCTTTAGGGAACAACTCACCGACAGTGGTGTTATCTAAAATATCATCTAACGTACGTTTCGCAAAATTCTGTAAGGCGTTATGATTAGTAGTTAAGATGCCTCCCTCCTCATCGGAAACTGTCGCATTCGCAGGCAAATCTCTAACTCTATCATCAATATCCTTTATCGATTTATGCACACCTAACATTGCCTGTTGCGCTACCTCGTCCATACCCAATTCACTATAGGTGTGTTCTCGCATCTCTGCCCAATGAGGTTCACTCGCATCTATAGCCCCCCCAAGAACTTCATCTACCTTATTAAATTCAAGTTCTCCAATTTTTGGATTCCCAAGCCCATGCTCGTAGTGCTTCAGTCCTGTTCCGTGAACGCACACCTTTGAGTTTGCATCACGCAGTCCTTCGACCGCTAGGAAATCATCCCTGAGAGCGGTGCTATTCTCAAAGGCCTCTTTAGCACTCATTCTCCGTATCATTTGATTATTATCGATGTCCTCCTCAGAGAACCCCTTCCGCAACAAACCATCTCTCGCCTTGCCACACTTTTCATCGTCTACCCAGATAGCATTAACATCTGCCCTTCTCCCCCCTCCAGTGATTGCTCCGACTGGAACTATCATATCCGCATCCAACAAATCATCACTCTCCTTGGACAACTGGAAGATACCTCTGACCATATCAGCTATGCCCTCTCCTTGGATGCCAGTGCTCTGTATGGATCTAAGAATCTCTTGGTCCTCTGCTCTAATTGCAGAATCACCTAACTCAAAACCTCTGGCCCATTGATGAGCTTCTCTCCACTTGTGAGCTTCCCCTACAAACTCTCCCACCTCTCTCTGAAGAGCTGCACACGCTACGGGTTGAGGGGGGTGCTCAACCTCCATCCCCATCTCTCTAGCACCAATACATTTCTTGGCAAGCATTCGAATAGTTGAAACCCTTTCTAAATTCTTGCCTCTCCAGGAAGATATGCCTGCGGTCGCCGCCTTCAAGGGGAGCACGTCAAATTTAAAATTACCCCTGTCTTCTGCCACCCTCATAGCGGCTGTTATAGCTCTCCCATTGTCTTTGAACAGCAAGCCCTCATTAGGACCTCCCGTTCTCAGGAAGACAGACCCATCTTCGTTAAAAGCCATATTGGATCTCAACTCCAGAGCCTCCGACTCGGATATCTTATCTAAGCTAGCTTTGGATAATAAGTTATGAAGCCTACTAGCTCCAACCGCTAGATCTACTGGGTCCATTGCACCTAGCCTTGATAACCTGCCCTCCTCATCTCGAACAACTCTCTTACTATTGACAAGCTGCCTTTCTACTGATCTCCCCGCAGCCCCAGTAAAGGACCCTGCAAATCCCTCTGCACTACCTCCAGGGATAGTCCCTAGAATATCTTTATGAGGCCCTAACTTATCGAACAGATTTCCAGATAATCTATTCATACCTAGGAACCAGTCACCAAGCCTATCCCTTATTTTCTGGCTCCCAGACTCTAACATAGTCCTAATCGTATCCCCTGGAGCAGCCCCTCCACCAAAGACCTCCTGCTCCTCACCCTCAACAGGAGCAGCCTCTTCATCACCTGAAAAAAATGTTAAAAACTCTTTCCACACGTCAGGTATTACTTGGCCAGTCCCATTTGGCGGAGGCGCATCAATTACCCTCTTCTGCCTTACTCCGCCTCTTGGCCAGGGAGCCACAACCAACACAGCTCCCTCCGATGATACATACCCTCTGATGGGACTGCCATTCTTGGTTGCTCCTATTTCAACAGGGGTATCATGGGTGCCACCCTTCGCCGCCTCCAGCGCAGCTTGAGCCTGAGCTTCTGCATTGCCCCCTTGCTCCATTATCGTAAGCTTGAACTTCCTCTTCTTTAACTTATCAAAGCTTTCAAGGAGTTCCTGATAATATTGCATAGTGTATTATAGTGATATAAGAAAAGGCCCAACCGAAGTCGGACCTTTTGGATTCAGATGTTAGTGCATCTCAGTAGTTAAAGTTATCCATGAAATCATAGCGGAATGTAACTTCTATAGTATGGAATTCATTAGTGGCATAATTGAATTCAGCAGTCTTCCATGATTTCACCCAAACACCATAAAGCTCTGTGGTAGCGTGAGGATTTAGAACATTGTCTAACTGAAGGATAGAGAGCTTCATAGCTTTAAATGACTTGTCTCCTCGTGGACCACCCTGCTTGGTTAGTTCACCAGTCATGGGATCGTAGCTTGTTTTAAACCATCCCCACAAGTCTGAGGCTACTGTTTTGAGCATGAGATTATCGAAAGTAATTGTAATCTCTTCGGGAGAAGCCTTACCTGGATAGAATACCCTATCGTTAACACGATCAACGGTAATGTCTTCCACCGTAAATCCAGCGGGGCTTACTTGCTTCGCTGCAAGAGTAAAGTCTCTGGCAACGGTTCCACCAGCAGGCACACCTTGGAACTGAAGTTCGAATTGGTATGCTCTTACCGAATCGAGATCCGTAGAGACTTGAGGTAGATTTTTACCGCCAGTAAACTTTCTACCGAATTGAGTTTGATATAGTGAAGTCGCCATTATTTATTATCCTCCTAATTGCGCGGACTGATTCGTCAGGTTAAGCTCAAAGATTATGATCTCAGCAGTCTTCGTTGGCTTGAGGAGAACCTTGCACCAAAGCTCGTTCCTATCAACTCTAACTGGAGTATTTACTGTATCGTCACATACGACACGGAATTCAACAAGACCTCTTCTCCTCTTGATATCATCCAAGAACGGATTCAAGGTTTCTTCAACTTGTTGCCAAGTGAACTCATCATTTGGCTCGAAGACAAAAGGCCTGCCTGCTTGCAGAAGAACTTTCCTGATGAAGATCATCAGCCTGCGAATGTTTACTCTATCAAGAGCGGTTGCAGTTCTTTGTGCAGTTCTCTGCCCGAATATTGTAATTCCTTGTTGCGGGAAGTTAGCAATTGGGTTAATAACATTTCCACCACTGTACATGGAGTCTCTGTCACCTTGATTTACTATAACTTCCACATCAACAGGCTTGGTTAATCTACCACGATTGTAGCCAGCAGCAGCGAACCATGGCTCACCAACATTATCGGTGTAAACCATTTGCCTTATAGCGAATATTGCTGGATCATACCAACGATCCTTGCCATCATGGACGCTGAATACCTTCAACCATGGCCAATAGATCGCAGCATAGTTACTTGTTATAGCAGCGGTTCTGCCTCCACCCTGCCCATTAGACCAATCGATTGCGTCTTGAGCACCGCCAACAGCGTAGGGAGGAGCTACCACAGCGAGGAAATCCTGTGTGGTTTCTGCTAGGCTGATCAAGGCATTCTGAACAGCCTGCCTAGTATACCCAGGGACAGCAGCTATTGAGATATTAAGAACCTCATCATCCAGGGCCTGCATACCAGTCTTTGCACCCCCTGATGTAGTACCGATCAAGTTAGTGTCATTAGTATTATCGCTTGCAGACTGGCCGTTATTGCCACCAGATAAATTATAAGTCCCTTCAATTGCCTTCACAAACTTAGGCCTAGCGGGGTGCTTCTTGCCGATAGCAGCATCGTCCCCGACATTGGTGAGCGCAGTCCCACCAGATGTCTGCCACCGCATACTAACTCCATCCCACCCATGAGCTATCTCAGTGAGGGGTTGACCGAAAGAGTGTAGTGCGTTAGGGGTTATTGTCAGAAGACCTGAAGCAAAGAGGTTTCCCTTAATGTAATCAGACTTAGGATTATCCTGACCAACATTGATTACATCCTCAACAAAATCCTTATTTTTTGTCAGAGAGCATTTGAAAGTTTCAACTGGCTGACCCCTGTCATTGACATTGAGAGAAAAATAAGGACCGTTCTGGTTAGTAACAGTAATACTAGTTCCACTAGTCTCCCCGTTAGGCTTCTTCCCAGCGTTGTAGCCAGCTCCAGGATTCAGAGACTCAACAAGGTATCCGAAACCGGAAGTGGTTTCTCCTGTGTATATTGAGCCTCCATACACTTTAATTGCACTCGCAAAATTATTGTGCGATGCAGTGCCCCCAATGCCTTCGCCTGATACAGTTCCAGATGGGGCGTTAACTGCTTGGAATATTTCCATACCCTTATTAGAGTTATTATCTTCATGGACAAACGCAGATAGCTCCATATACGCACCAGACCCAGCGAATCTACTAACTATATATCCAGACGCAGCACTCTCCTTATCCCAATGAACACCTAGATTTCCTGTTTGTAAAGACCCACCGAATACTTTCGCCAATGCCTTACCCTGACTTGAGGCATCAGCATTGGCAGTAAAATTATTTTTAATGTTAAACTTTTTAGGATAGTCGTATTGCTTAACGCCATTATTATTATACACCTGAGCGTAAATAGTCGCGGCTGCTCCCCCAGTGACACCGAGACCGTTGTCATCGGAGTTTGGCCCAGACACCAAAACCGCAGGACAACTACCGAATTGTATACTAGCAGAAGCATCAGCAGCATCAGTACTAGCTGCTCTTACATAGTAAAGGCTATTTGTGGTCTCCAATATCTCCAATGCACCTTCAAGACCCTGCCCTCTTATGGTCTCAGATGGCTCACCAAACGTATCTATTAATCTATTTGGACTAGTAATTAAGGTCGCTTTATTCACAGGACCCTTAGAGGCGAAACCCACCAACCCTACAACAGAAGAGTTAATAGTTGGGGGATATTGTGATATGTCCTTTTCAATAACATATACACCTGGACTTACGTAAGTTGGCATGGGCTATCTCCTAGATATTAAAAACTCGAACTAGTCTCCTCTTTTGCAAAAGATCGATTTGAGACGTTAAACAGGAAGCAGGCAACTTTAAAACCCCTCTCGGCTGTAACCAACAGGTATCATCTTGCCCTTCACTGTTCTTAAAATAAACTTCTAATGATTGAAGGCATTCATTCTTTACTGCTTTCGTAGGAACTACTTGCCTTTTTACTTCTTTAGGAGCTTCAATCACCTTGCGAGGCTTAAGAGACTTTGGGGTACTAAACGCAGGCTTACCCTTCTTTATTATCCTATCCTCATTAACCATTATAAACTCCTCTATATTATTTACTGACACTACCCGAAAGTGATGCGAAAATTTTTAATTTTTATTCTCTCTTATCTATGTGATGAAGTACAGCCTCTGCTTTTAGCTTCTCTATCTTACCAGTAGAAGAGTACAAGAACTTCGGGCTTGGTATGTAACCCTCAACAGAAATGTTCAAGGTCTTCCTTAGAATCCTCTCAGCAGTATCCCCTGGGGTAAGCTCAGAATTATCTACCTCTTCAGTTATAAAAGCCTTTGTCTTCGTACTGAAGGGCGTATTAATAGCAGCATCAGGGTTGAACTTTAACCTAGATTGTTCTAACATCTGATCCATATCTACCATATACTTAGTCCAAAAATTAATACTGTAGTTAATATTAACAGGCCTGGGAGCAAAACTCACTATCCTATACGCCCTATGCTTATCAGTATCCCAGTAACGTTCATTAACTAGAATAGGCGTAAATTTTCTTCTGTTATCGTCGTTGTCGCTAGTAGACTGGGTAACGGTAATAACAGGAAGTATAATATTACTTTCTTGTTTCAGCTTTGCTATCACCCTCTCTGGGTGACCGTGGGTACAAGAAATTTTTACTAAGTTATCGTCCGAGTCGATAACAAATAGATCACTAAAAAGATGTATGACAGCTCTTAAAGTTTCTTTGTAGACTCTTGAAATATCACTCTCTTTTCGATGTAGCTCAAGCAACTCCTTCTTGATAGCTATCTCCCTATTTGTCTTTCTTCTAGGGTCTAAGCCAAAGTCTGCATCGGACTCCCGCTGAGTCTTAGTGAGTACTGTCTCTGTATCAAATTTAACCTGATAAGTAGTTTTACCATCAACTGAGCTTAGGCTATTGTCAGTAACCATATATCTTGGATCTAATTTTGCCACTATACAGTACCCACTTTCCCTTCATACCCCCCTAAAGGATCAGTTGTATCTAGCAAAGGAGCATCCTGAATCTCCACAGAATCCCTAAGCAATCTAGCATGACAGTTAAGATGATAAACCCCGTAAGCCTCAAAGGCATCTTCCTGAACCTCAAAGATTTCATACTTCTGATTCTGAAAAGCTGGCTTAATCACATCTCCTGGGGTAACAATCCTACCTAACTTCTGCTCTATGTAGCTCTTGTTAAATACAAAAACTTGATCATTGGTAAGCTCAATGCCAAACTCTGATAGATTCTCCTCTAGAATCTTGGGGTCATAGTGACCATGAACTAACATAGGCTCCGATACAATGGCCTTATTCTTGGACTCCATGTAGACATCGTCATAATCATCCTCAGCCAGATAAAACTTATAGAAATATAACTTGGACCCACTTAGTCTAATGATCTCATCGTCAACCAAATTAAATAGATTAATATCTGGATTCGTAGGATCAAATAAACTTAGCTCGCTATCCTCAATATCGATATCAGGGATAAGAGGCATCGGCGTGGTTACTTTATAATTCTTTTTGTATGCCATTTAGAATGCTGTGAAGACTGGTGGCTCCTCGATCTCTGCGAGAAGCTGTTCTTCTAACTCTTTCATTTCTCTTGCACTCTCTTCTTTTAGAGCTTGCCCATTCAACTGAGCCCCTCCACCAGGAGAAGGCAACATAGAATACTTACTCCTTATCTCCCCAAGGATACCCTTAGCACTAGCCAAAGCATATCTTTGAATCCAGTTTCTGTAAGCGGGATGTATAGTGTCTGAGTTTAAAGCCCTATACTCTAAAAGGACATACTCCACAGTCTTAGCAGGCCTAGGATTTATCTGCAAGTATTTACCATTAAGCACGTCCCAGGACCCCTCCTGAGACAGAATCTTTCTCATCTGCTCTAGATGAGACTGAAGTAGGTAAAATTCTCCAACGTTAAAATCTCCAAACAAATGATTATCCTGGAAGTATTTGATGAAGAAATCAAATTCCAAAGTTCCTGCCTGAGACTGGAGTGAGAGCAGGCTCTTTTTGTAGACCACATACTCCAGATTATCTAACATATAAGTAGGAATCTCATAGACATTATATGGTGCAGAGGCCTCAAAGGTGGCGTAGTTTCGTGACCATAAGGGAGCGTGATAAGACAATTTAGTTACAGCCTCATCAGTCGCAATTTTTAACTGTAAAGGAGATAGCTCTACCCTCACCACAGGATGCCCAAGCTTGGCCAGAACATAGTCCTTAACGGTGTCATCAAAACTAGTAAACTCTACTCCATCTACAAGCGTATTTTTATTTAGCTTACTAGGATCTATATCCCCTGGAGCGGAGCTTGTATCCGTAATCCGATTACCACCATAGGTACCAAAAGAAGTTCCGTAAGATGTAACTCTTGGTCTAACAGGTCCGAAGGTATCTGTAAACGCCATAATAAAAAGCCCTCTATCTTATATACCCTAGAATGCAGAAAAGACTGAGAGCTTTTTATGTCTCTCAGTCTTTTCTTTTATCAGTCTAGCTGATTATTACTTATAACCAGTTACCGTGGTTGTACCGATCTTCTGGACTCTAGCGAATGGCGAGAGCAGCCAGTTAGCATTAGGACCAACCACTCTAATGATTCTATAGAATCTATGAGCAGGAGTGATAGCAGCCTTGCCATAACGAGTCAGGATACCCTTCCTGGGTTGGAAGTTATCAGGATCCGTGATAGTAGGCAGTTGCTGTAGCGGAATGTACGGAGCGTAGACAAAGCCTGCGTCCATAGCATTCGAGCCCTTGTAACCCAAAAGGATTTCGTCCTCAGGCCACAGGGGGTCAACATACAGGTCATACTTGCCAGCGAACTTGCCCTTGTACTGCACCTTGGTGCCCATGTTAGTTGGGGCATCCGCTGGAGCAATTCCTCCCTCTAGCTTGGCAGAGCTTTCTAGGAAGCTAGCCATCAGAGGTGAGGTGATCATCACAGTACCAGGACCTCTATGAGTTGTTCTGTAGATATCCTGTGAGGCAATGTTCATTGTTGCCAGCAGGTTACCATACAACTCACCGATGTGACGAGGATTGAAATCAGCCAAGCCAGCATTCGCACCCGTTGTTGCAGTAAAGTCCACGAGGAACACATTCGAATCAATAGCAGTTTGAAGCTCTTTAAGCTCATCTGCTTGTTCGTAGGTGAAGGCACTCGGAGTGAAATCAGGCGTACCGCCCGTCCCAGTCTCATTAACTCCCTGGAAAACACCCTTTGTGTTTCCGAAAGCGTTAGGATTCCCGTTATCCAGAGACTCAGCTTTCCAGTTACCCAAGGTATTAGCACCATTGAAACCGTAAGCAATCATGCGAAGATCTTCAAGGATCTCGCGGTCAATCTCCAAGGAAAGTTCCTTACTAAGAAGATCGGTCAGCTCACGCTCAAGATCAAGGTTATGATAAGCCTTGAGGTCCTGAGAAGCTTCAATCGTCCACAGGGCTCTCATCTTGCGAGTGTTAGCCACAACTGCCTGTTGCTGGATGTGGAACTGAATTTCTGGAATACCAGTAAGGTTCAGTTGCTCACCACCAGAAACCGTCCAACCCATCGTCGTATTGGTATGAGGCCAAGAAGCGATCTTGCCACCAAACGTCGAGCTAGGTCCACCAGCGTTAGCGGACACGACACCAGAAGTACTAAGCCTTGAAAGCGTACCATCAAGATCCATACCAGAACCCGCGCCAGCGGCACCCGCGAACTGGCCAGTACCCCAACCTTGATCAGGATCAAACCCACCAGCAACAGTTTGTTCGGCAATGTCTGACCTAGAACCAATAGCTTCGTTGTTGAGACCACGGTAGGTCAGCTTATACTTGCTGTACACAACCTGTTGGGTTGTGTTATGGAACCTACTATTACCAAGATAAAAGATCTGGCTAACTGGGCCTTGCATGGGCTGAACACCAACAATATTGTTGGCAACCAACTCAGGGTAAACCCTACGAACAAGCGGGAAAGCGAACTTCTGGAAGGTTCCCAAATGACCGACAGTTGTTGAACCCGTTGTAACACCGCCACTCTCCTGGAGTTTTTCAGACACAATTTGCTTGGCCTGATTCTCAAGAAGCTGCGCCGTTACACGACGAGTATAATCGTTGTCGATGCCTTCTAGAATTGGTTCCCACTTTTGGACTAAACTATTTGAACCACCTAAACTATCCATATTACTGCCTCCTTAAGGCATAAACTTCATAACATCTTCGGTTAAGAACTCGTTATCTCCAGTTCTTTGTACATTTACATTATTTTCGGAAACAACCAGGGCCTTCTCAGAAGACTTGAATGGCTTCTTATTGGACTCTTCCAAAGTTTCCACGACTTTCTCTAGCTGGCTATTAGCCTCAACCAAAGAATTCCTCTCTTCGTCAAGCATGTCTGTCTTATCTGATAAGGCAGAAATAACTGCTTGCATCTTACTGTTCTCTTTAAGGACTCTATCAAGCTCGTTGCTAAGAAGTCCCATCTCGCCTTCCAATTCCTTGGACTCGTTTGCCAGGATCTTAATGGCGGAATCCTCGTCATCCTTGTCGAGTTCCACTGCCATGATCGACTTAACGGTCTCAAAGAGTTGGGCGTTATGGAAAGTATCATTTTCTAGCTCCAGCTCTTTGACAGCTTGCTCCTTAAGAGTATCGATATTCGCACGAACGAAGGAGGTAACTCTAGCCTCAAGAAGCTTAACCTTTTCCTCTACCTGTTCGTTTATAACATCTTGCATGAGTCCAGTAATCTCTTTGACTGCTGACTCCGATAAACCCTCAGGGAGGATTTGATCTAGTGTTTTCTTCTTCTTTTTACGCATAAAGATTCTCCTTGTATCTTATTAATATTTATACTTTTATGAAAAATATACCAATTTTTTTTAATTTTATGTAAGTTTAGCCTTTCGGTTGTTTAGCGACAATTATTGGCGGCTTCGATGTCGGCCTTCGCTTCTTCGGCAACTGCTTCTCGGGCTTAGGCTTAGACTCGGGCTTAGGCTTAGACTCGGGCTTAGGCGCAGCCTCCTCGCCACCCCCGTTACCGCCGTTGAAGAGAGCGGTCATGCCAAAAGGGACAACCTTTTTAGCTTCTCTTAGCCTTCTAGCAACCTCAGCCTTAATATCCTCAAGGGTCAGATCTCCGCCTAATCTCCTGGCAACCTCAGCTTTGATATCCTCGGAGCTAACACCCTCGTAATAAACCTTTGCCTTCTTAACCTTTTTCTTCTTTTTACCTTCTTGCACAGTGGGTTGCCCCTTTACTGCTGTCATCATAGCCTTAAACCACTTGTGAGATGGATCATCATTAGAACCCCTCTTCATAATATCATCAACGCTAGGATAGCCTCTGGCCTTCATAACAGAATCATAGTCTGGGTTAACCGTGTTACTCTTCTGTCTAGCAGGAGGAGTAGGAGATCTATAATCCTTGGCCGAATAAACCTCGTTAAGAGAACCAAGCTTGTCCTTCAACATAGTAACAAAGACTTGCTCCCCTAACGCCTTCTTATAGGCATCGTCAACAAACTTGCGAGTCTCCAGGGCACTTTGCTTGGACTCGTAAAGATCAGGGTATGCGCCACGAGTAGAAGGATCTGCTACAAGATCAAAGGTAACCATCTTGTAGTCATCGTTAACAAACTTTACCTTTTGCATGGTATCTTCTGACAGAGTTCCAACGCCTCTGCTTGAAATTCCAATCTTAACGCCACCTTCAATAAGGGCTTGAGCTACCTTACCTGCTGGAGTGCCCAAGATTCTAGCCTCACCAATTACATCACCACCCTTCATGTACAATCCTGTTACAAGATGGGAAGCATTAGAAAGCTTAACTATGTCATGACTAGGATGATCCAACTCACCACAGAGGCGGTTCTCCTTAATCATAGGCTGAAGAGCTTTAACTTGCGTCTCAAGGATAGCCTTAGGATAAATTCTCTTGTTGTTATTGGCTTCATCCGCTCTTTGGAATACGCCTCTAATCTTCATCCCTTGAGGAGATGTAGACTCAGAAAGAATTTCTATGTTCTCTAAAATACGAATATCATTTAGCAGCATGTTTCTTACCCTTTTTTCTACTCTTCCAGTATTTACCACCAGTAAATTTCTTAGTCTTTTGCCCACCATGCCTAGCCATAGTACGCACAGCATATCCCTTTACCTCAGGCCAAGAAGCCCCAGGCGTGGCCGATCCAGGGGTGAATCCCTTAGCAATCTTTGACCCTACTTGTGATGCCTTATCTTTTCCCCACTTCTTATGGGTAGTAACATAAAGCCTTCCCGCTTTCTTGGTTGAAAATACCTGACCCATATAACTTTTATTGAGAGCATCTTTTATGGTGTCATAAACCTTAACTCTCGATTTTTGAGCCTTGGTCTTCTTATCCTTCTTGGCTTCAGTTATTAGATCAAATAGTTCCATTATCCAGATCCCTCAGAACTGCCTCAATCGTTTCTGCGACAGGCTTCCTCTCTCTCCGCACCTTCTTACGCACCTTCTTACGCACCTTCTTACGCGCCTTTCTCTGAACAGGGCAAGCCTGAGTAACTCCAAGATGCCCCACCTCGGTAGCCCCAGGAGATAACCCAGCCCCAGCGGTCATACCCATCTCACTGATCAAGCCCTTAGTTTCTTCCAATAAGGAGCATAGACGAGAAAGAAGTATCTCTAATCTATCCCCAGAGTCCTCCCCTAAAGGAGCTGCTGCCCTAACCTGTTCCTGCTCAACCTCAGATTCCTTACCCTCGACAAGCGAAGTTACAAAATCATCAGGAACCTGGACATTTGATATATCAAGTTGCCCAGGAGAGGGGGTAGGCATAGAATCAAAAGAAGGAGAATTATCGAACGACTGAGAACCTTGAGGGGGCGCACTTTGCGTTTGCCCCTCGTTCAGTATTGATTCCGCAAAGTCCCCTATTGAAACATTAGGGAGATTGCTGGACATCAATCACTCTTCCTCAACCCATTCCCACTCTTCGTCATCGGAATCCTCTTCAACTACCTCAGCGTTAGGATCTTCATTTACTAAACTCTCTTCAATAACGTCCATAATCGTCAGGACACTATCAAGATGCTCAACGATCTGTTCGTCAGAGATAGGCTCAGTAAGCTCGCTTAGGCACAGAGGGCAAGAATGAGGCTCTACCTCTTGTGCGGGTGCCTGAGGTTCATTAGCCTCATGAATAACTTCGTTACCTGTCTCATCGACAACCTTAAAACCAGCTTTCTCCCAGCTTGAACCTTCCATTAAGGCCTTAGCAATATTTGGATCAATATCCTTGTACATAATTAAACTCCTGTATTTCTAGAAATATGTATGAGACTACCTCGGTAATTCTCATATTTATTTAGCTTTGTAATAGAACAAATGAAAATAAAATTTATTTTTTGTTACCCTCCCGACCATACTGAGTGGGTTCGTACTGCTAGTGTAGTAGTAAAGACAGTATGCGTAGGTTTGCTATCATGCACTGTTATTGCATCCCCAACTAAAGACACTACTGCCCCCTCCACAAATACCGTAGGAGACCCAGGGCCAACTATTGGAACCAAATGAGCAGTATCCACTCCTACCCTAGCCACCCCCATGCCATCTGCAAATACCGTAAGTGAGCCAGGAGTTACTAGACGCGAACAAGGCGCGGTAACTGGGCTCCCTGCTACACCAACAAGTCTCATTATAATTACTCCTCTAAATCAGTTGAAGCAGCATCTACTTCATTCGCATCAAAAATGGTAGCACTTCCCCGTAATCCGTGCTCTTCCTCACTTCTCGCTATAGTATCAAACCTATCGGTAGCCTTTATGATCTTGGTATCTGTTATATCTACTGGATCATCAGTCACCCCCATTGCGATGGTTTCATCATCAGCAGAAGGTTTCGTAGTTATTATACCCGTTATCTCATCATCGGAATTCAGGGAGGGAAATATCTTATTCCCCCCAGTGAATCTACCTGTAGCCAAATCCTTCCATATATCAGGGGGTAGATCATTAATCATTCTCCCCACCTCTCCTAAAGTAAGGCGACTAAGTATATCCCACCAAGTAAATCCCTTTCTATAATATTTAGCTCGTAAGGTTTCATTGATTATCTCTTTTGCCACCCTCCTTAGTATAGGAGTTTCTTGTGCTGGCTCGTCACCAGTGTACGTGCTACATACAGTATAATCATTTTCATGATCACCACCCGTAGTCTTGTAGAAAGTATCTTTATACTTGGAACTATCAGGATCAAATTTGAAAAAGAATTTGTTAGTATTTAAATTTCCATATTGCTGACCTACAAGCCCTATACCATATGTTCCGAACTCATCAAACACTAAAGTTCTATCCAAAGCATATCCAGCCGTGTCAGGACTAGGGTGAGATATTATAGGCATACCTCTTACAAACCTACGCTTTGAATTAGTGTCATTAGAAATACTTATAATATCAGAGAAGCCCTCACGTATTGGGAGAAACTTGCTCCCTGAGGAAAATACAAAAACCAAAACCTTAGGCACAAGCCCTCTCGCTACAATGTGCCCCTCAGCAGGAGACACTTCCCCTAAGAAATTTCTGAAATCTATGTTCTTAAATCTCATGGAACATGCCTTAGTACCTTCCGCCTCGTCCACGTAATCAGAAAGATAAGATCTTATAGGATCATCTTTGTGGATATTGATTTGCATAGCTAATAAGCCTGCCTCTATAGAAGCGTCCAACCTTTTAGTCTCATCAGTGATTATTTCATAATCTGCGAGGTACTCACTAATAAAATCATTGTCTTTTCTATCGGGATCATCCTTCACTGTTCCAGGTATAAGGGAACAGAATATTTTATTATCCGTAAAAGATGTGGTGAATGATGAATCTAATTCAGATTTATCTGCCACAGAAGTTACCTCTAACGACATTACATGATCATGCCCAAATAAGGTAATTGCTTTCTCTAACGTTGTTATGGGGGTAATATAAGTTTTGCTTAGGTCTGTCTCCATCATAAGAGGTATCGTAGGATTTGCGGACAACTTAAAGTAATACCCAGGACCAGACCCTGGATAAAGCAGTGCGCTCACTGGGGCTCCCTCACAGTTTGCGGACACCACCACCCCACTAGTGCCTCCCGCCCCTTTAGTGAAGGGAAATTTAATAGCAGAGGAATCTACATTGCAGGCAGAGAAAGAAATAGCAGCCCCACTCCCTAGATCGTCCAGAGGAAGTTTAATATTTGTTATATAATCTATATCCTCTTCACCGCCATACTTATCAGGATCTGCGGGAATAGCCTCCTCAGCGATCATCCCCAAAGCCACTTTATAATTATCAATAGGGTCTGGTGCTTTTATTATTTGTATTATCCTATTGTCTTTTTGTTTCTCGTACATAGACAGATAAAAACTAGAATCAAACTCCTCAATTCTTTTACTTATTAACTTTTTAACTATTATGTTGTGAAAAATTTCGGGAGCAATCTTCAAATCGTTAGCATAAGCTAAATTATCAAATACATACAATAAGTTTTGATTTATACTATTTAAGATATGTTTATTCTCAGTAATCAATGCGAAGATAATAGACTCATGCCAAGGCCCCTTATATTCTCCTTGCCTATCTATAAAATATTTTACTACCGGCGTAACGTTATCATTAAAAATATCTAAATATTTACCATTTATCTCCGTAGGCTTAGTATTTAAATTAACATCTTTCGGAGCGTCACCAGTGAACGTATATCTGGTATGATATATGTGACCACTATCAATCTCTTTTTCACCAAAACTTAACTTGCCTGCAAGATCAGGAACACTAATTACCTGATCTCTAATTCTAGTAGCCTGCCCCCCAGCCTTTGAATATGGGGAACGTCGAACATCGTCTCCCAATCCAGGAAGAGGTGATCCAACTTCCTTAGGAAACCCAGCCATTCTATGAACTGGATCAAAACCGAGTCTAGGAACTGGTTCCTGCAAGTCCCCACCAGCCCTGGGACCGCCGAGTGTGGGGTCATCTAACTCAGCTATATTCCTTTGGTTTACATCTCTAAATTCGGGGTGGTCACCGCCAACTACAGGGCCTCCAAATGTGGTTGGTCGAACTGGGCCTCCAAATGTGGTTGGTCGAACTGGGCCTCCAAATGTGGTTGGTCGAACTGGGCCTCCAAATGTGGTTGGTCGAACTGGGCCTCCAATGGTAGGATCCTCTAACTCAACAAGGTCATGTACAGAATCTCTCCGAAAAGATACATCTGGAGGAATGTGGGGCAGTAAAATATCTCGTAGGGTTATATCTCCGATCTGAATTCCTGGAAACCCCGGAATTTTAGGATCAACTAGAATATCTCGTAGGGTTATACCTCCGATCTGAATCCACGGTCTCCCCGGAATTTTAGGATCAACTAGAATATCTCGTAGGGTTATATCTCCTAAGCTCCTCCCCCCTATCGGTCGCGCTTTAATTAAGATATCCTTTATTGTTTCCCCTCCAATAATGATTCCAGGTGGAATATAAGGAATATAGATATCCCTTATCCTCCTTTCTCCTAAAATAATTCCTGGAGGTATCGCACCCAATAAAATATCCTTTAGCATTATATCTCCAATGCTAATTCCAGTAGGAGATAGATCAATAATCGCACTAATTAATATATCTTGAATATCATTACCTGTAAAAATAATACCTGTAGGAGTAAGAGGAACATTACCAATCAAAAGATCTTTAATAGTTCTATCGCCAAGAGTAGGGCCAATGGGCAAAGCTTTTATCAAAATATCTTTTAGACTTATATCACCAAAGGTTTTATCTTGAACTTTAACGGGGTCAACCTCTTTAAACGTTACCAGGGGATCTATCTCTACCGTCTTAAACGTTTTAAGATCTATTATAGGATCATTTCCTGTAAATATTGGAGCATCCTTACACGTTAATTCACACTCTTCTATCTCGTCAAAAAGACAATCGGGATCTGATCCATCAAGAAAACATTGAACGCAATGAGGAGGTCCTAGATTTTTAAGGCACTTCCAACCATCGGGAATAGGATCAGGATCTCCTCTTCGCTTATCCCCGTCAGGGCAATCAAAGTTTTTATTCTTGCATTTTGTTTTACACTCAGTAGGATCCAGGTCACAATCACGAGACTTGTCTTGTGCGCTTTTATACCAATCCTCCCCAAACGCTTCTGCGCCACCGAACTTATCTACAGCATCCTTCCAGTTATTCCTAGCCCTGCCAGTAAGCCCATGTTTACCAGTTTCATGATTGAAGGAGCATTCGTAACAAGCCATTACTTGTTGTTTTATTTTTTTAGGCTCTGCTGTTTTTCCCATTTTCCCTCCTGGCCCTGTAATTGGTCCAGGCGGAGGACAATAACGAACTGCAACAGGCAAACAAACAGATTTTTCTGGTCTCCCAATTCGACCTGGGGTGATTACGGTTCCTGGTGGTGCTATAGTCCCTCCTATCATGCACTCAGGGCTGTTCTCACAATCGTTCTTAGTCCACCTCTTACATTTTGGATCCTTTGGGTCTATTTTGCACGGTACACATGTCCCTGGCTCCCCATGCAACACCGAAGGCGAATCACATTTAAACCCCAACTCCTCCTCCTCCACGGGCGCAACGCACTCCCCGTAAGCCCCATGACAGTTCTCCCGACAGTCCGCCTGCGCGGTCAGGCCAGATTTCCAATGTGCCGCAGTAGGATCCTCTATCATCGCAAGAGCCTCTCGCTCAAGCACATCTGCGCCCTCCAAAACCTCACATCGTTTATCACCCGTTGCACCCTTGTTATCCGAGCATTCCCACTGCACCCGAAGAAACCTCTCCCACTCATGAGGTAGTATCTCATAGTATCTAGGGCCATACACAGGCTCAGTCCACTGACCCTCGTAACAATCCTGCTCCTCGAAACACATGTTCCCCTCCTCCCAAAAGCCAGGGATAGGCCATAACGGATGTTTATTACAGTAGATCCTACAAGATGTAAGACATATCCACGCAGGCCCATAATTCGGCTGTGGTCTAGTTGGTTTTTTACCACAGAAGGGAGGGCAAACTGGGACTGGCGGAACGCTACCACCACCACCACCACCACCACCTCCAACTCCAATAGGGGGGACTGGGATAGGGGGAGGGGGTTTTGGAGGTCTCTTTCCTGGCCTTATCTCCCCACAGCCAAATTGGATGGGTTCGTCAACCATCTCACACTAGTTTTATTTTGTGACCAGGGCGGGTGAGATCAGTATGAACTCCAACCCAGTCAGAGGGATATCCAGTGACAGTAAATTGAATTGTAGGATACAAAGCAATTCCGATTGCTGGCTCTCCCAGATAATTCTGTCTACGCTTAGGCGCAGTCGAAAGAACACTATTTAAAACAGGCCACCCGTCGAGCAAATTCCTTGAATTCTCGGCACCCCTGGTCCGCCCAACAGGCCAGATCGGCGGGATCAATTGCCCCCTCTGCGTCCAATCATGAGGGTTTCTCGAACCTCCTCTCTGTGCAACAAAAATTGTAAACTCATCTCTTTGCTTGTCAATCCAATATGCTGTGCTTTGAACTCCTATAAAGGATACTTCAACATCATAGTCTCCCATCCACTCGACATCAGTCTTATCAAGCTTAATTGTTTTTTGGATCCACGAGAATCGTCGTTCACCTCCATACCCTCCAGGGGCAAATCCCGACCCTATTGTCTGCCCCCCGAAGGGCTGATGCCCAGCGGTGAAGTAGCTTCGCTGATCTCCAAAGTTATTTTCATCAAAACATTCGTAATCTACGTATCCATACTTTTTGCCGCCGGATGATTTCGCAAAAAGATCTACCACCCAAGTCCAACTATTTGGACCCCCTACCTTCCTACCATTAAGCCCCATTGCATTGGCCGGATCCCAATCAGGATAATCAGGAAGAACGACATCAGATTTTAATCCATAGAAATCTCTAACCCTCGCTTTATTTGTAGCTCTATTAGGGGCAGAGTTTCGAATATCGGTCTTAGTCCTTATCCCAAAATAATCTGCCATAGCTGCCTCTGGCCCATACATTGATCCCCCAAAAACATATCCTGTAGCTACCCTACGAGGCATAGACGGAGATTTTCCTCCTCCTCCACCAGGATCAGGATCTCCCCCGCCAGGGGGGACGGGGCTGATATCAGGATTACGGATTATATTTTTAAGCCTTAAATTTAAAGTTCTATAGACTCTATTGACCTCATAATCTAGTTGATACTTACCTACAGCAGCATTTGCTATAGACAAAGGAGGCATCGCTGCCGCAACTCCCGCCCTCTCGTTATAAGATAATTCTGCTGTTCTAAAGAAAGGCCTTATATCAACGATATCATCATTTGTAATTATCGCAGCTCCCTTTTTATTGAGAGTAGCAGTTTTGTTAATCTTAACATAAGCAACAGGAAGTATAGTCTGACCAGTGAGTAACCAACTATCGGTTTCTAACTTCTCTGAAAGTAGGGGTGATATATTTAGTAGGTCTTCTGGAGAGGGGAACGATCCATGTATCCCTGTTGGCTGATTAATTCCTGATAAAAATCCACTATCTGTATTATTTTCATCTCCCACACTAGGCATCATTACTGATCTGCCTTCGGAGTCCACTCCCTTAACGTAAGTAAAATTATCCTTAGACTTAGAGTGCTCGTTTAGCCCAACCCCTGCGCCAAGCAGAACGCCAGCGGTCGCCGCAGTGATCTTTGTTCGTGTCTTCGGATTACCAGTAAATTTACCAATCTCAACAGAACTAGTATCAACTGGCTTAGAGTAAATGAAAATCAAGTCTATACGAGAGTTAGCATCAATAAGAGTTTTCTTCCCTGTTGCGGAATCAAGATAGAAAAAATCATTTTCATCAAATGCGGGAATCGTAACATTCAATTCTTGGGGAACATCTACAATTGCAGTTCTAGCAGTGCCCCTCCAATATCGTATAAGTTCCTGTTCTAACGTTTGTAAGTTACCTGTGAACCCAGGTTCCTTGGAAAAATCTGTACGAGTAGTGTCATCTGCGCCAATAAAATCGCTCGCGTATTGATACCATTGAGTTAATTGAGAAATAGGAAATGGTCTACCTGCTAGCCTTCCCCCTCTAGTAGTAAAATCATTTGGCCCAGGCCAGCTAGTCTTCATATCCTCAGAATTTATAGGAAAATCAGGCGTAAATATCGGATATGTAAATGCTCTCTCTGAAAGACCATTAAGGCCTAAAGCATTTATAGAAAGTGTGGATCTCGCTCTAGAAACTAAATCTGTTAACACGCTCGCCCCAGAGAGAGATAACAATAAATCCTCCCCTATATTTATGCCTTCTTTTTGGAAAAAAGAAGAAAGCCTATCTATATCAGTAGCATTATTAATCCTTGATGTGTATCTTCCTGCTTTAATACGGATAATATTATCTGAATTATTTGCATAAGGCTTGAGTTCTGCAATATCTCTCCTTCTAATATCAGTGTCTATATCTATACCATCTAATCTCTCTTTTAGATATTTGGTATTTTCATGAATTTGCTTTAATGGAATATTGTCCACTTCCCAGTAGTAAGGATCATTAGCCTTAAAGAACCTTACGGGGTCAGTAAATTTTCTATCTGTTTGTCCAAATTTAAATGATACCATTCTACATTTCCTTACCTAAATCAAACACGTTAGGAGATACAAAGCCCTTCCCATATCTCTTACTCTCTTCATTCGCCCCTTCTCCTCGAACTCCAGTGGTTGATTTATATATTGTACATATCTTAGCTCTATTAGAAGTTCCCATTGCTCCATTTTTTGCATTAGCAAATATACTAGCAGCAGACTCGTCTAAACGAATTCTAGCGTATGTAGTTGGATCAACTACCTCATTATTATATATAAATCCTGATGTTACTAAAGCTTCATTACCATAGAACCCAGCAGCCTTCATCGCACTAACTTGCAGGAGTGGGTTCGCTCTAATTATACTCCCCCAAGTCGAACTTAAATCGTTCGTTGCAGAAACTGATCCTGATAAGTTATAGCCTTGAGCGAATATCTGCATAGCATACCCATCATCAGGATTAGCCGCACGGTGAGACTCAGAAAGAGAGACGCTACTAAGGAAATTAGCAATGGAATCAACGCTAACATACAGTCTGAATGGACCTACATTCTTTGGAATACCGTCCACAGCCCCGTAAGATGCAAAAGCTACTGGGCTTAATAATTGCTGAGGGAGAGTCTTTTGATCAACTTGAGCGTCTTGAGTATGTACGGACGAGAGCCCTGCAAGAGGCCAAACTCCAATCGCTCCTAACCCAAAGAAATCCAAAACAGACAAGCTACTAGTGTCAGGTGTGGCTGAAGGTGCTTTATATGCTGGGTTTATGGGGTTAGCATTTGTCCCAGTCCTAACCCCCAAACTATTATATCCATCTTTATCATAAAATGCACTAGGACCATAATACATCTCTGTTTCCCCAGCTATCCTTGGGATATTTCTGGGGTCTCTCCCACTGACAGAACAGAAAGACGCATGCAACCTCGAATTATCTGCAATGTTCCAAATGAATAATCTATTACAGAAAGACGCATGGAAGTTTAAAAGATTAGTATTACCTACTTGATCCGCACCACTTATATCGTAAATAAGACCAGAAGGATTCCACCACCCACAAGGGAAGTTCACATTCTTCACATTAACATGGCTACCTCCAACAGCTCTAACACACATACCCCCAGCAGTCACAGCACTAACTGCATACCTTTGGGCTGGTTGATAGAGGTCATCTGTTAAATAGTACCACCTATCAAAACTTTCACCGTCGATATCCTGCATCGTAGGAGATCCAGCAAACTTCTTGAATGTATAATCTCCGTTTTGCCCCTTATCCCCGCCTAGATCTGAATCAAAATTAGCCATTCCACCCTCATCACTATTTTTATATAAAGGACCTCCAATAGGATTGGGATAAAATTGCATGCTACCATGCCTTGTATACGAAGACGTTCCCAACCCATAATTGGTAGTTGCCCCAGTGTCATACTCAGGATTACTTCTAGCTGCCCCATCCCAACAAGCGTTATAGTCCCCAAGATCTGTCATATTTATAGTTGAATTTCTATTAGCAACTAAGCAAGACCTAACCGCATGAAGCTCAACAACAGTATGATTGCCAGAATCCCGCAAAGCCCACCCCTGTATGTCTAGAGCCCCATCTTGAGATCTTTTGTGAGGACCAAACGTTGCCACAGAATTATCTTCAGATAAAACATCAACCCCAAACCTACCTATAAAAGTAGGACCGTTGAATTCGACATTAGAATTTCGCCCTGCATACACTCCCGCAAGACGCGCCTGCTCAGGATAGACTTGTCCGTGGGAGGTTCCATTGGGGCCTATAATTACATTTGCCCCACTAACAGACCCTTTAAATAACGCCTTTGAATTATCAGTAACAGAAATGCAAGCCCCATAAACGGCGGGGCCTATTGATAAATTACCCTCTGGAAAGTGCGTACTCATTATAGGATGAACAAAAGTAGCTGTAGAGCCCCCCCTAATTTCTATAGGACTCAAAGGTGCTATTGCCGAACTGTCAATGCCGATATCGCCCGCCGCCGCCGCCGAAGACGTTTCAATCCCGTGGGGGTGAGTAAACCTCATTTGCCCATACTTCAAAGGCATAGAAGAGGTAGTAAATGGATCAAAGGTGGACCCTCCCTCCAAAACCATATGCTGACCATTGCCCGAAAAATCAAAAGGATACTCCTTGTATCCAGTTGTGATCGGAGATTGAGTTTGCATTATTCGTAACAGGCCCTTATTGTATTTTATATTACTACCCCTAGACTTGAGTGCCTCTCTCTGGTTTCCGTGAAATCTAAAAGTATCCAAATAAGCGGTAGAGTTCTCTAAGAGGGCTCCCCTGTTATTATTATAAATTGCTAATTTACCATCAAGATCTATAACAGAGTTTCTAGCTATTAACCCATGATCATTATTAAGCTCTATATTAAATTGAGTTCCACTCAAATAATCAGTAGCAACTGTTTGAGCCACGCCTCCCTGCAATTTTGAGTTCTCTAAAATTACCCCATTAGCATTTCTAGAAAAGTTGATTAGGAATTCAGCAGGATAAGCATGATCCTCTTTATGTGGTGTTGCACTAAAAGTTATTTCTGAGTTAGAAGCCTTCAATCCTGCTGCTGTATCAGCAAAAGTTGAGTCCTGTTGTTTGGCATACGACCACAAACCAGTGAGCCTTCTCCCATCTGTACCTGCTCCATAATTTCTATAGGCAGCAATACCTCTCGCAATTGTAACCTTAGAGTTCTTAAAATTAAATCCAGCTTCCGCATTTCGTATAGAAGCACAGTTCTCTATCCAAACATTTGAATTCTCAACATTTACACCAGACTCCCTGTCATAATTACTATCTACAAAGAAATTTCTAATATAGATAGGACCATCACAATTTTGAACATTGATGGAGGATAGCGCATTGCCATACATCATGCCAGTAACCAGATCATTAGTTCCTGCTTGAATATCATGAGTAATTTTAATTTGCTGACTCGTCATCTGATTAGTTGTGCTGACATCGTATTCCCCAAAATAGTGAGGAGCACCAACAGCCTCAATAGAGTCCTCAAAAGGAGTGGTAACAAATACATCAACTGACGCATTGGACCCACTGAGAGCCCCATTAATTCCTACAGACAATCTACTAGGAGCCCTATCCCCTGCTCTGTTATGGACAACTGGTTGTAAGACACTCTTTATATTAGTGTGTCTAGGATCCCCTTTAGGATGTGTTGCACTAAGAACTCTAGAGCCTATATGGACTGCATGAGAATCTTTCCATGTCGCACTAACGTCAGCAGCACTTACTGATTGTATTAAATTATATTGAGCAAGCTTAGGAGTAGCGGTGTAAGTATGAATCCGACTTGTAATAGGCCCTGCGCGACTCCCTGCTGACAAAGAATAAACCTTCGCAAAGTTTCGGTTTATGATTTCCAAAGACCCATTATACCCAATCTTAATATTCTTAAGATTAAGTTCTCCCATGCCACCAAAGTTAGCAACTTCAATAAGAACTGGGAACCTAATTTCAGAAGGCAAAGCCTCGATAGCAGAACTTACATCAGCGAATATATTTCTATTGCAATCAACCTGACCAGTCTCAACCGCATGAGCAGACACAGTGTAAATTATGCCTGGAACACTAGACCCATGAAAGCCTGCATGCTCCCAGTTAAGGTAGGTTCTTTCTTCTAAATCATAAACAGGCTCGTTATCTTGCTCCCAGTTGTAGAACGAACTGGAATCAAATTTAGTAACTTTACCAGTCCAACAATTATAAACCTTTGCTGCTCCGCTTAAAGTATAGAAATCTGTGGGTTTAAAAGGCATAATATTAGAAATTCAATGTCCAACGGAAAACTAATGAGAAATCACTAGTCTTTACAATTCCTGTAAACTTTCTGTAAGCTACTAAGAGAGAGGCCCCTCCTATAATATTTCTAGGGTTTTTCATAAATAACCCTATCTCATTTATAGACGCAGCAGCCCTTGCACCCACGTCTCCAACAGCCCATGATCCAGTATGCCTAGCTGCATAATTTGTATAATTAGCTGTGTCTTCATCTAGAATAAGCGTATACCTTACTGATGTATCATTTATTCGAGTTACATTCTTAAATGGAATCAGGCCATAAACTGAAGTCTTTGCAGTAGTAAGAGCCCCATTCCTTATCTGGAACGCGCTTACTACGCCTAAATTAGAAGCAACTCCCCCGTACTCAGCGACACTTGTCAGTGGACCGCTTAACTGGTATATGGCACTACCAGCAGAATCATCCCCTGACACACCGACTTGAAACCTGTCTAATTGATAATCTGTAATTATATCTGAACCAGAGCCAGAAAACATATGAGATAAGCCAACACCCATACCCGATACGATAACGTTATGGTCATCAAATACTATCTCCTCAGGCTTACCTTTATAGAGCTTTGATATCTGTAAGTGTCCTGTTATCCCTAAATCTTCAATAAATCTCATCAGAAATATACTCTCCAAATAAGTGTAAGATCCTTATAATGCTGCATCCCTGGATCTTCATCGGAATGATCTTGAATCTCTGCTAAATTGGTAGTAAAACTTTTCTTTGCAAACAATTTATATTTCCTATAGTGTTGAGTGGGGTGCCACACATATGGGGGGGTCACTCCAGTCTTTAAGCTTTCTCTTATATCTAGTGCCCACAGGCCCATATTAAATATACCGCCATAAAAATTGGTAAACCCCAAATCACCAGAGGGAATATAAGTTTGATAAATCACTTCCCCTGTAGACGAAAAGGTTGGATGAGCAGAGACGATCATCCCAGACAAATGGATTGAGGGGATATTATTTATAGGAAGTCTTGTGCCCCCATACAACTCGCTACTTGGAGCAACATTCCCAGCCATAGAATATACTTGCCCAAGGTATCCACTAGAATCCATGGAACTAGCTTCATTAAACTTGCCATAAAATATAGCACTAGTAAAAATAGAGGTGCCCAGGGGATTATCACCAACATACCCCTTATCTCGAAGCTGACCTAGTTCAGTAAGTATGATCCCCGCAGACCCACCTTTCTTCCCTGCCACAGGATAAGCCCCACCTAATATTCTGAATTCTCCCAAGCCCCCACTAAATTCTACAACATTAGGATTATGCCCTATCCTCCCTAATGCTTCGAAAGCAGCACTAACATTGTTGGTTATTGGATCAACTTCAGTCCCTGTAAAATTAGAAGGGAAATATTGAGGATTTGTATTATCTTGCGATTGAGGAGTCGCCCAAAGAGTCTCAGAAGACTCCTCCAGTTTGGTATCTAATGGCGAGGGAAATTTGGGTAGTATTCTATACCCTGGGCTGTGTTTAACATCGCCCTCAGCCCCACTAGGGAAATAAGAAGCGAACCCTCCAGCAGCCTTCCCATGTGCAGAAACGAACACCACTGCTGAGGCACTATTCCGCCCTCCCCACAGTTCTTGCTGAGTAGCAATATTAAGAGAATTTACATTATAGTAATCCATTGCACTCATGCAATCTAAGTGAGCATGGTGCTTATACCCTTCTCTGTCTTTGCCAAAAGATATAGCTTGGATAGTATAGTTAGAAGTATCTAATATGTAACGAGAGTCAGGGATAGCAGATAAGCTAGGAGTAGTCGTAAGCATATTTACGACAATCTCCCCAGCACCATCTACAATAAGGTTATCGTCTTCATATAAAAGATTCTCATCCCTTATATCACTTCCCCTATAAACCTCAACTTTTCCCTTAAGCTTCATCAGTTAACAATTTCCAACCTTGTAAAGTTATTATAGCCACTCTGTTTTTCAAAATAATACCATTCAGGGGCTTGCCTATAACTTAGCCTGCCTCCACCACTCACTCCGTATATACCAGAAGTATCTGCCCCACTCTTCCCTGCCATAGGCCCACCTCTGCTAGCATATGGGAGAGCAGCCCCTACTCCCACAGAAGAATTAAAGAACCTAAAGATTTCCCTTAGCTCGTCCCTAGTTATCTGGACTTTAACACTGTCACAAAATTCTCCTCTATTCTCTAATAGTGGAATTGAGTGTAGGGTTCCTGATGCATCGTATCTTGTTTTTTCGTTGAGGGTTAGGTCAACTATACTAACCTCATCAATAAGCGCAAACTTCGTATCATTCGTTGAATCAGGAATCATAAATATTTCAATAACGTAATTTTGAATATCTTTATGAACATCCCTATACGTCTCATGATATTTTCTATCAGGAGTGAGTGATATTGTTTTCATTCCGCATTTACAATTATTACACGTATTAAAAGTAAACTCAGCGGTACGGTAATCCCCCTTATCAAACTCCGTAATTACTGATGGATTATTAATTACGTTATTCCCTTGCTTAACTACATCAATACATCTAAATGGTAGTTTTGGGGGACTCTCTTTGGGGGGAACATAATAGTGAGTTAATTCATCAAGAATTGTTTTTCTACCTATTCCCGAGACCTCATTCATCTGCCACACGCCTTTTGGGGTATATGACCAAAAATATGGCCCCTCCCCCTCAGTATGAATCCACACCCCTAATTTAGCTCCACCAAGATATTTTCCGTTTTCTTCTCCGATAATATTTCTAATACTCAATTTAAATTCATGATCTGGTATTAATGTATTATCATCTCGTTGATAGCCATAAGTTGAAGATAAAGCCTCTGTTGTAAGACCGCTAGTTTCTTTAACAGAGAAACGTAGCCTAGATAATCCATCTATAGCTTTGAGCTTGATAAGCGTATTATCTACGAAGTAATCTTCGCCAAACCCTTTAGCCCCAGCCCTATCAATCCTAAACAACTGGAAACTATTTAAGGGAGAAGAGCCACTCACATGAATAAACTCTACACCACTGATTATATTTCTATTTCGTATCTCTAAAGTCTGCCCAGCACCAGAAGCCATAATGCCTTCCCCAGCAGACAAATAATGATTACCGTGAGCATAGCCAGACCAAGGTCTTCCGTTGGCTTGAGGGACAACAGACCCAGAAAATGAGGGGTGGTCTAAGGTTAAACTAGAGGTAGAATTTAAATGAGTAGAGATAACAGAACTACCCTTAACACTTGAATTTGGCCCAGAGAGATCGAAATTACTATTAAATAGAAGCGGACCCCACGCATGGGAGAAAATAGTGGGTCCATTATTGTAAAGAGTATCTGGCCTTAGAAGATGTCTTCTAAAGTATTTGGTATAAGCATTGTATAATTGGTGTACGCCTCTTCCAAATTGATAGTTATAATAATCATCTACATTATTAGGGAACCACGAATCGAATTCCGTGGAGCTATTCGCAAAGCTTTGCTCTGCATTTAAAGAAGTATAAAAATATGCAAAATCATCAAAGTTTGAACTTACATAATATTCTGCCTTTGCTAACTTCTCTCTTTCCCTAATAGCATGCATAACCCTAATTATTGGGGGAGTCTGTCCACGATCTACATAATTATCATGTCTTTCCCAAGTTGCTCCAATATTATAATATGCATCATTATTTAATCCACTAGCACCTCTACACAAGAATGACGAGGCAGAAGGGACTCCTGAGAAAATACTGGATGAACCGGAATCTTCACAAATATGATAGACATCAGGAAGATTGTCATAACTGGATATAGAGTAGAACTGCCCCGTGGAAGGAATATAGCCTAGGGGAAGGAAGCCTACCGACATGGTTCTAGTTGGAATTTCTTCTTCGGAAGGCATTTCTTCCTTCACAGTAACAGTTTTTTCCACTGTTGAAGCATCCCAGGAGATAGGCATGTTGAATCCTGTTCTATCGTAGTAGCCCTCAGTCGGAAGGGTCATTTTGAAATTTCTTCTTCGGAAGGCATTTCTTTCTACTTCTACCACACCCCCTAGAGTTCCTGGTACTGGGGTTTCCTCAACGTCTGGAAGTGTAATCCCGCTAGCAAGAAGCCCATATATACTGTTAACATCCCGCCTTAGGAACTGCTTACCCCCGCCTTGTTTAAACAATACGTAATTATCATCAGAATCCTGAGATCTCTGTTGCCTAAAGAGTTCCCTCTTTCCACCATACCTTGTTCTCCGCCACCCATCAAAGTGAGTACCAGACACACCCGCTCTAGCAAGGCCTGTCGGATACCTAGTTCTCGCCCCAGACGCTGCGCCAACACCGCCGCCTGTTGTGAACCCTCCTGAGGAGGTCTCAATTAGTCCATAACCTGTATAGAATTCAGACTTATTAGGGTTAACTTTAATATCAGCAGGTCCCTCAGATTTGTTAGCCTCATTTCCTGGTCGATATTCATCAATAGCTGAAGTTTCTAGCCTAATATCTGGTACGGAGTGTGCTGGGGAAAACTCTCTAGCAAGTTTTGCTGCATATATGGGGGCATACTTACCTGCGTTAGTTAAAGTGTCTACCGTGAAATCAAACCTATCTGCCTCTAAAAATACTTTGAAGTGAGAAGACTTCCCATTCCACATACTTAGAACTTCTGTTCTATACTTCGCAGGGTTCGAAACAATCTTTTCAAAATTAGGTGGATCATTTACTCCAGAAGTGAAGATTAGCCACCCGTTCCCATCTCTAAATTTATCCTGTGATCTTAAGGTATTATCTTTAATGTATTCCTTAACATCTACAGCAAAAGATCGACGCACCCCAAAACAAGCAAGCAATTCAGCAAGATCATTTACAAATTGATCGGTTATCTCGCATTGAAGATAATAAGGTATTTCCTCGAAAGGAGGTATGGGATAATCCCTACCCCTATAATCAAAGATAAAATCAGGATCATGTAAAGTTACAAATAGATCAGGAACTTTCTTCCCAGGAGGAAGAGTAGCCTTTCTGTCCGTTGCAACAGTAATAGGGAACGGTTTATAGTTAAAGATAAAGGCTTTTGGATGGAGTGCCACCAAATGCAAAAGAATTGTATCTACTGCATGACGAATATTATCATCCATGCTGCTAATTGAATACCCTTTAACCCCTAATCTCTGAGCTAAGTCTGGTGTCCAATCATCAAAAGTTCTAAAATATTTTGATTCTGTAGCTATAGCATAATAAGCTAAGAATGGAATATAGGATTCCCATAACTCATGAACATCCCCAGAAACGTTTAATGCGTCAGCAAACAACGCATTGGTAGCAATCTGAATCGACTCCTTAGTTCCAGACCTTTTATAAATATCAACTGCATTTTTTAGTTGAAGCCTATGCCTTTCTGGGTCTGATCCTAGCAAATTCCACCCGATCAAGTCTGCTATGTAGGGGAGAAATTGTTTTGGGCACTGCTCTATATCATAAAGAGCATTAATATTTTCTACTTTATCTGTTACATCTGCAAACGAATAAGAGTATGCTTTAAGTAATTTATGGAAAGGGCCTGCCCCAACCGTACCTGAAAGTTGCTTTGTAAAAAGAGTATCTCCTAATCCAGACTTATGAACCAAATATTTAAAGAAGGCATCTTTAACTTTATCGTCATGTATATCCATGAGTTTTGGGGAATATATGACATCAACTAAAGTATTAAGTTTGTCTAATTGCTGAGTACCACTAGTCCAGGTTCCCGAAAATCCACCTCCGATTCCTGAGGGTAAATGGTTAAAAGGCCTATATTTAGCTGGTATAAGGTTATTATCTCTCCAACCGCCACAAACCTCATAATTTCTAAATAGATACTCTGAAAAAGCTTTCATAGCATCATTAAGTTCTATGGTCTGCCCAGCGTATAGCTTATGAACCATAAGGCCACTAACTATAGACGAGCCATCATAACGGCGACCTTTTCGATAATACTCAGTACTTCTATCTGTTCTCCATATAGGAGTTGGGGATGAGGATGCTCCTGGCGAGCCACTTGAATTAAGGAAGTATAACCAACTCAAGTTTTCAATTAAATACTTGTGTGTGCCTGAGGGACTATCCGCATACACCCCTCCAGTCTTCCGAAGATTATCCTCAAAATGATCTATGGTAATTCTAGGGAGGAGAGTACCAGAGACAAATGCACCAAAGGAATTACTAGTATCAAAGCTTTTTATACTAACTGATAACGGGTGGAGAATAAATCTCTCAAAATCTTCTGGAGTTATTCGAGTTAGATTATTTTGTTTTATAAAGTAATGTGATAATCCAGAAGCGTTATTAATTGAAGAGAGGTAAGTTCCAGGAATAGCACTAACAAATAAACCACTTCCAGCAGTTGACATGATATCTGCTGCTCTAACATGGCTATTAATTATATCCTCAATAGGATCTAATTCAGTCCCACTTAGGTCAAGATCATCTTGCAGATACATCCCAGGAACTATGATTTTTATAGCTTCATCATAGTTCCTTTTTGTATATTTCCTTTTTCTCGGATCAAAATATCTAGGATTAAATACCATTTATATCGAAATCATATTTATTGTAAGGTTATTTAGTTGAATAATTTCATTATGTTCAACCATGATATCATCAGAAATATTATCCACAGTAGCAAACCGAACAGCTTCAACATTATGAATTGATCTAGCTAAATCTTGAAGATATAAAGCCTGCCCAAATTCTATGTTATCAACGAAGAAATACTTTAAAATATTATCTCTTACTACTGTTTGTATTTCTGGTTCCATTCTTTCAAGTTCTTTATCAATTCTAACAGTAACCACTAAGTCCAAGGCTCTGATCAAACCATCAACCACCACTAATTCATCTGTGAGCATCTTCTTCCTGTTCATTGCTGTAAGAAGCTCACTCTTAAATTGCGGGGTTGCCCGTCTTAATTGTAAATCATTAGCTTTCTCCAACACATAAATATCAATTACATTAGCTGAACTAAAAGCTTTTCTTACTGAGGCTGTAGCTTTTCCAACCGATCCATACTTGGAAATAAAAGTATTAGCGAATGCTTCGAAGTCTGGGAGAGTAACGATTCTGTCTTGCCTTCTAAACGTTTGAGGAGCATACCTCTTTGCATGATCCACAGTTTCTGCATCTGCTCCCCCAACTCCAACAGAAGTATTTGTTATTTCCCCGACATACTCTGTAGCCCCTATAGCCCCAGTAATCGAAGTATTAATAGCGTTACTTCTTATGTTTCCCCTAGACCCTCCGCCTATGCGATATGTAATAATATAGTTGTCGCCAACGTTTGGTGATTGAGAG
>Ga0209756_1000107_pt1 | contig 74646 bp, 60 predicted proteins | sample ETNvirenome_6_85_FD_184071 | JGI IMG/M metagenome (GOLD analysis project Ga0209756, IMG submission 184071) | Marine viral communities from the Pacific Ocean - ETNP_6_85 (SPAdes) (version 3) | ecosystem: Environmental > Aquatic > Marine > Oceanic | place: Pacific Ocean | collected 2013-06-19 | reverse complement strand
GTAAAATGGAATGTTCAATAAACTCAAGAAAGCCGGTGCGGCTTATGTCGCATTTGGAATCGGAACTATATTCGGATCGATCATCGCTTCGATTATGGGAACACTAATCTATCAAGTCGTTACAGGAAACAAAGACGCAGAAAGAATATTACAAATTACAGAATGTTTAGAAGAGAGGGCGGAAAAATAACTACCCCCCCCTAAGTCCGTTGGCTGGACTGGGTTAGCCTAAAACCATTGGTGACCCGAATTCGCCCCTTCGCCCTCTCTTCTTCTTTGAAACCCATCGCTTCGTCGGTGGGTTTCTTCTTTCCGGAACTATTTATTGGTAAGGGTCAAGGGCTCGTGGAAAGGAAACCAGATGAAGAAAATATATGTTTTAGACACTAGTGTCTGCTTGTCTGATGCGAACTGTATCTTTGACTACGACAATAACGATATCGTTATTCCTCTTAAGGTGTTGGAGGAGATCGATGGACACAAGAAGCGACAGGATACTGTCGGCTCAACCGCCAGAAGAATAATTCGCAACTTTGACGAGTTGAGGGCGAAGGGTTCTTTGCAAAAGGGTGTGAGACTCGGAAAGGGCAAGGGCATCCTAAAAGTCGCTACACATGGAATTCCGGCTTTGCCTGATGATTTGGATTGTGAACACAACGATCACATTATTATTTCTACAGCCCTCTCAGAAAAGGCTTTTCACGAGAAAAGGAAAGTAATTCTTGTAAGCCGAGACATCAACATGCGAGTCATCGCCGACTCCATCGGAATTCTGTCTGAGGATTACAACAAGAATCAGGCGATACGAAAGGAAAGCGAGCTTTATTCGGGCTTCGCCAAGCATCTCGTCGATGAGCAGATGGTTGATCAGTTCTATGCTGGAGAAAGTGTCTTCATCGAGAAAGATGAGAAGCTTGGGCTTCTACCGAACCAGTTTATTATGCTCGTCTCCAATACAAACGAGAAGAAAACCGCCATCTGCCGATTTATGGGCTACATGCGACCACTACGGAAGATTCAGGAGCACAAGCAGGGTTTATGGGGAGTTCGAGCGAGGAATAAAGAGCAAGCATTTGCTCTTGACTTGCTAATGGATCCAAAAGTTCAAATCGTATCTCTCATTGGTAAGGCCGGCTCAGGAAAGACTCTATTGGCTATTGCAGCGGGCCTAGAACAGGTTATAAGCAATAAAACGGTAATGGCCATGGCCCTTGATGAGAAAGGCTTCTCAGACGGCCTTTATAAGCGTTTAATCGTATCTCGCCCAATACAGCCCATGGGGAAAGACATCGGGTTCCTCCCCGGAACTATGGAAGACAAGATGAAGCCATGGTTGGCTCCGATTGAAGATAACTTGAAATTTCTAACCGGCGACGACAACTCTACACTGGAAATGTACATGGAGAAGGGCATCATTGAGATGGAGGCACTTACCTACATCCGCGGACGATCCATCGCAAATGCATTCATTATCATTGATGAAGCTCAGAACCTGTCTCGCCACGAAGTTAAAACTATTCTTACCCGGGCAGGCGAAGGGACAAAAATTGTGCTCACTGGCGACATTGAACAGATAGACAACATCTATGTCAACGAGACTTCTACTGGCCTTGTACACGCCGTTGAGAGGTTGAAAAAGTTTGATATTGCTGGGCATATTACCTTAAGAAAGGGCGAAAGATCCAAGCTAGCAACCGTCGCGGCAAAAAATTTATAATTTTTACTTGACTTTAGTAATAATATAGGTTATAATTATATTATGGAGAACAAAATGAATACTGAAAATATAATCCTTAAAGAGGTTGTGTCGCCTGAAAATCCAATGAAGCAATGGTTGGTTAATTATGTTGGGGAAACTTATTCTTCGGCATTAGAAAAGCACAATTCTGAAGAAGAAGAAGAGTCGATTGATTGGGACGGCAATGTGACGGTGGAGATGATTGTAGAGCACATGTCACTTGAATTTCCTGAGTTTATTATGGCCCTTGCAGAAGAGAATTTTATGAGAGGATATGAGCAGGCATTACAAGACACCATAGAAGGCTTTAAGTTGACAGAAGAAGCTGCACAGGCCGATGCTGAAGAATAGCAAGATAGAAGAGATAATACGAGACTCTCTCAAAAAATCTGAAGAGCAAAAGAGAGAGCATTACCTATTTGGAAGAATTCTTGTTTATGTAAAAGATCCGGTGCTACCTAATGTCGACATGTCCTCGATGTTGGGTAAGATCGAGAGTCTTATTCCTCCGCACCTAATGGAAGAGGTTGATGAGATCTTTATTGGATCTTTCGGAGAAAATGAGGAAAGAGAACTTGAGGCTCGATATGAATCGGGAGCAATATATATAACCAGCGATCTTCCGACAAATGGAGACTATATAGAGAACATCGTTCATGAGACTGCTCATGCAGTAGAAGCCCAGAGGGGATTAGAAATATATGGCGATAGAAGAATAGAACAAGAGTTTTTGGGAAAACGCGAGAGATTGGCTGCAACCTTAAAAAGTCACGGCATCGGAGTTTCACGCCTAGACTTCTCGGATCCTGAATACGATCCAGAATTTGATTCGTTTCTTTATAAAGAGATTGGTTACGATAATTTGCATTCTCTTACGACAGGCTTGTTTGCATCGCCTTATGGCGCTACATCCTTAAGAGAATATTTCGCCAACGGATTTGAAGAATTCTTCTTGGGAAACAGAGAACACTTAAAAAGGATAAGTCCAGAACTATTTAGCAAACTAATGGGAGTAATTTTAGATGAAGTTTGAAATTGAAGAAAAAGATGGTAAGGTTTTCGTTTTTGTGGAGATTCCATACAAGAGAGAAACAGAAGGTTCAAGGGATCGTATCTTCGTTCGTGTACAGACGGAAGATATAATCAGTAAATTATCAGAAAAAAAGATAAAGCACGGAAAGGCGATAAAGGAATCCAATATACATAATTGGAGAGAGAACACTCGCCGCGGAACTTGGATTTTTGAGAAAAAAACAATAAAACCGCTTGACAAACCTGCTGAAAAGGTTATATTAAGTAAAGAAGAAAAGCCTGCTCTTAAAAATAAAAGCAAGGCGAAGAAAAAGACAAGCAAGTAGAGGTGGGTATTGTCACATATTTCCTTTTCGGAAATGAAGATTTGGAACGAATGTTCTTATCGTCATAAACTAGAGTATCTCGAAGGTCTCCGATCCTTCATGGGCAATGAGTATACTGCATTCGGAACAGCCGTTCATAGCTACTGCGAACAAGCTCTCCTCAGAGAGGTCAAAGACCCCAATAAACTCTTCGCTGATGAATTTGTGAAGGGCCTTGAAAGATTAATAGTCGATGGTGTCGAGCTTGACCAGAAACTCGTTACTCAAATGGAGCCGCAAGGCGAGGGCATCTTGCCTGAAGTTCTTCCTGGAATAAACGACTATTTTGAGGATGGCTTTGAGGTTCTCAAAACAGAGGAAGAACTCTATGAGAACATGGAAGGCACTGACTATAAGTTCAAGGGCTTCATCGACCTCGTTGTGAAAACACCTGATGGAAAGATTCACATTATTGACTGGAAGACTTGCTCTTGGGGCTGGAATAGGCAACGCCGCTCAGAGCCAATGACGACTTACCAGTTAACGCTTTATAAAAACTTTTATGCCAAGAAGCACGGCATCGATCCAAGCAAAATTGAGACACACTTTGCACTCCTCAAGAGGACAGCGAAGAAAGGTAGCAAGGTAGAAATCTTCCGAGTTACAAGTGGCCCAAGGAAAACAACCAGCGCCATGGCGCTATTAAACAAGGCAATACAAAACATAGAAAATAAGACATGTATCAAAAACCGTCTTTCTTGCAAGTATTGTTCATTTTACAAAACGGAACATTGCACATGAGTGAAGAAAAGAAAATAAAAGTGTTTGTTATATCAGACCACCCACTGGCTCCGTCCGGAGTTGGGACACAAACAAAGTATATGATAGAGGCTCTCATAAAGACGGGCCGATATCAGTTTGTTTGCATAGGTGGCGCCATTAAACATGAAAAATATGAACCACAGACAATAACCAATAAGGATTGGGAAGATGGTGATTGGAGAGTTTTCCCTGTAGATGGATATGGAAATGCTGAGATGATCAGATCAATCATTTGGATGGAGAAACCTGATATGTTGTGGTTCATGACTGACCCTCGTTTTTATCCATGGCTATGGCAAATTGAGAATGAAGTTAGGCCACTAATACCGATGGTTTACTATCATGTTTGGGACAACTATCCTTATCCGAAATATAATAAAAAATGGTATGACTCAACAGATGTTATTGCATCGATATCAAAAGTAACTCATGATATTGTTAACAATGTCGCACCAGATGTGGAGAGCCACTATCTTCCACACGCAGTAGATATTGAAATATTTAAGGAACTACCAAGAGAAGATATCACCACAATAAGAAAACAAAATTTTGGCCAGGAAGGGGATAGTAAGGTTATTTTTCTTTGGAACAATAGAAACGCCCGAAGAAAGCAATCCGGCACACTGGCCCTTTGGTTCTCAGAGTTTGCAGAAGAAGTGGGCCCAGAGAATGTATGTTTGATAATGCATACAGACCCGAAAGACCCTCACGGACAAGACTTGCAGGCAGTACTGGGAGATCATGGATATACAGACGGCAGAGTACAAATATCCCCTCAAAAGGTACCACCCACGGAACTGGCCATCATGTATAATATGGCTGATTGCACAATTAATATTTCAGACGCAGAGGGTTTTGGCTTGGCAACGCTCGAATCACTTTCTTGCGGGACGCCTATTATTGTTACGATGACTGGAGGGTTGCAGGAACAAGTAACAGATGGTGAAGAGTGGTTTGGTATTGGACTTGAGCCGGCCTCAAAGTCGATTATTGGTTCCCAAGAAGTTCCATATATTTATGAAGACAGGACAAGCAAAGAAGATTTTATTGCTGCCTTACACAAAATGTATAATATGTCTAAAGAAGAGAGAGAAGAGATGGGGAGAAAAGGAAAAGAACATGTCCGCAAAAATTATAACTTTAAAGATTACCAAAATAAATGGATTGAACTAATGGACGGAATACATGAGCGCTATGGCTCTTGGGAAACTAGAAAAGGCTACAAAGCTTGGGAGATAAAAGAAATTGCGTAAAAAAGTATTAGTGAGAGCACCAGTTTTGACCCGCAGCGGCTATGGAGAGCACGGAAGGTTTGTCCTTCGAGCTTTGCGCACAAGAGAGGATTTATTTGATATTTATATCATCCCTATCAACTGGGGAGAGACAGGGTGGATAGCCGAATCCAACGAAGAGCGCTCATGGATGGATGAAAGAATTAAGGCCACGGCTAATCTTGGGCAGGAAAACAGCAATTTTGATATATCTGTTCAAGTGACTGTTCCAAATGAATGGGAGAGGTTGGCACCAGTAAACATTGGCGTAACAGCCGGAATAGAAACCACAAAGGTGGCGCCAATATGGCTTGAGAAAGCAAATATGATGGACAAGGTTATAACTATATCTGAACATTCACAGCATGGTTTTAAGAATACTTCATATGATGGCCAAAATTCACAAACTGGAGAGCCAATGACATTGAGTTGCAAAACGGCAGTGAAGGTTGTACACTATCCAGTTAAGAAATATGAAACCCTACCAGAACTAGATTTAGAATTAGATTATGATTTTAACTATCTGGTCGTGGCCCAACATGGTCCTCGAAAAAACCTTGAAAACACCATCCGATGGTTCGTAGAAGAGAATATTGATCAAAAGGTTGGCCTTGTTGTTAAGGCCTTTTTCAAAAATGGATCAGTCGTTGATAGGATGCATGTCCAACCGGTACTGTCTGAAATTCTTAAGAAATACCCAGATAGAAAATGCAAGGTATATCTTTTGCATGGCGACATGACTGATGCTGAAATGCACTCTCTTTACGCGCATCCACAAATTAAATGTGTTGTTTCGGCCACTCACGGAGAAGGCTTTGGTCTTCCTCTTTTTGAAGCAGCCTATGGCGGATTACCTGTTATTGCACCCGGATGGTCTGGACAATGTGATTTCCTTTACGCGCCAATTAAAGCGAAGAAGGGCAAAGGTAAAGGAAAAGAAAAGCATCCCTATTTTGCAGAGGTTGAGTTTGATATAGTCCCTGTATCGGAAAATGCTATCTGGGATGGTGTCGTTGTAGAAGATTCCATGTGGTGCTCACCGCGGGAAGGATCTTTCAAGATGAAGCTGCGCGATGTTCGAAAGAATTATTCCAAATGGAATAAGAAAGCAAAAAATCTTCAGGAGTGGATATTGGAGAACTTTCAGGAAGAAGAATTATATAAGAAGTTTGTCAACTATGTTTACAAAGAAGAAGAATTCGATATTGACAATTGGCTTGATGGTCTAGATATCGAGGAATATGCATAAAATTTGCTTCATATCTGATTTCTTTGCAGATCAAGTAGATGGCGGAGGAGAGCTAAATGATTGGGAACTTGTATCAATACTGAACGAACAAGGGCACGAGGTTCAGCGCAAAAGATCTCATGAGGTTACTGAAAAAACTGTTAAAGAGCTTTCGAAATCTGGACATAAATTTATAGTTTCTAATTTCTGCAATCTCAGTCTTCAATGTAGAGATTTGCTCGCGTCACGCGGGGAGTATGTTATTTATGAACACGATCATAAATATATATTAACAAGAAATCCCATGGGATATCCTGACTTTAAAGTTCCAAAAGAAGAAATAATAAATCGAGATTTTTACGCCAGAGCCAAAGCAGTTTTCTGTCAAACCAATTTTCATATGGAAATCTTAAAGAAGAATTTGCAAATAGATAACCTAATAAGTTTGTCTGGAAATTTGTGGTCTGAAGAACATTTAGATCTGCTGGAAAAGTTAAGTAAAATAGATAAGGAAGATTCATATGCTGTGGTGAACTATACGACCACGCACAAAAACACACAAGGATCTATCCGGTATTGTTTGGCGAAAAACTTAAAATATGACTTGATAGAGCTTTGCTCCCCCCAAAAATTTCTTAAAAAATTAGGAAAAAACAAAACACTAGTATTCTTTCCTAAGTCGCCAGAAACTCTTTCTAGGATTTTGTTGGAATCAAGAATGATGAACATGTCGGCCATTACAACCAAGAACATTGGCGCAGTTCATGAAGATTGGTTTCCAAAGAAAGGCGCTGAATTGATTGAGTTAATGAGGGACAAAAGAAAAGAAATACCAAGAAGAGTGTCCGAGGCTTTTTATGAAGATATTACTGACCACCAATAAGACTTACCGCGCTCAGATGGATATGGGCCATTGGTACTTGTATGCGCCTTTAAAGCAACTGGGCCATGAAGTCTATTTTTATGATACGGTAAATCCAGAAGAAAAAGATTATAAGAGAGTAATCGAGGACTTTAAGCCTGATTTAATTTTTTGTCAATTTACTGGAGATAAAGCAATTACTCCTCATGAGCCATGGGAAGAGGTTGCGGAAGAGACCAAATCCGGAAGAACTAAAACATTCAACTGGTTCTGTGATGATACATGGAGGTTTCCTATTTTTTCTAACAGAGCATGCTGGAATTTCAATGTTTGTTCAACTCCGGAGCCTGATTATTTGGAGAAATATAGGTCTATTGGGTACAACAATATCGTCCACGGGTCGTGGCATGCTAATCCAGAGCCATATCCAGATATAAATTTCTCTGATAAAGAACTGTACATGTCCTTTATTGGGTTTCTAACTCCAAGCAGAAAAGCCTTCTTTGGCCGCTCAAGTGTGGAGGTTAATAATATATTTAATGTCTCACCTGAAGAGATCTTTGCGTCCCACGCTAATAGTAAAATAGGAATAAATCTCAGTACAAACGATAACGACCCAGAAGGAAAAACCCAAATGAAACAAAGGGTGTTTGAAGTCCCGGCCGGCCATGGCTTGCTGTTCTCCGAATATCATCCGGCAGTTGAGAGGTATTTCGAAATTGATAAAGAGATTATAACTTTTAGTAGTCCTGATGAGTTTCATAAGAAAGCGAAATTTTTAATCAAGCACCCAAAAATAGTAGAACAAATTGCTAAAGCTGGACACGAGAGGTTTCTTAAAGACCATCAATCAAAGATAAGACTTCAAAATGTTTTGGAGGATATAGGCAAATGTTAGCCAAAGATGTATTCGTAAAGAGACATTCCTCTCATGCTGGAAAATGGATTTATGAAGGGTACAGACAAGCTTGGCAAAGTCTGGGATATCAAGCGCATTACTATGATGACTTATCGGACATCAGGGATTTTGCTAGCGACTATTATTTAATGGCTACCGATGGAGATATAAACACATCGGAGGCCCTCTCTGCGGTTTTAAATTCTCAAAAAACATTCCTTTATGCTCAACCTAATTGGTTCCCGCAGCCATGGGGATCCCACCCAAATTTTCAATGCCATTGTCCAGATTATTTAATCAGCAAGATAAATGCAATGTACAATGTCTATTTATGGTCTTTCGCAGAACAATCTCATTATCATAATAAGTGGAAGGAGGTCAACACTGTTCCGCTAGCGTTTGACTCAATAAACTATAAGCCTGTCGTCGACAGCAGGTGTGAATACGATGTGTGTTTTGTTGGCGGCTGGGCAAACAATGGCTTTAATGAAAAGCGCGAAATCATGCTCAAATATTTTGACGGCTTTAAGGACTCTGGTTTAAGCTATGGTTTTTTTGTTAACAGTGGCTTGACACATGAACAAGAAAATGCTATACTGTATAACAGTAAGGTATCAATAAACATACACGATGCTTATCAAAGGCGCCTTGGGTTGGATACAAATGAAAGAACATTCAAGTCCTTGGGCTCTAACGGCCTGCTGATTAGTGATAACATAGAGCAAATCAAACAGTTGAAATTAAACGCTATTTTAACAAATGGTGTTAAAGAAATGGTGGAAGCTGCTCAACATTATGTTTTTGATAAAACACCAGAGGACAGGCTTGAAATAAAAATAAAAAATCGTCAAAATATCATCACCAAACATGCTTACACAGAAAGAGTCAAAGCGCTATTGGAGCTAAAATGAAGGTTTCGATAATAATACCGTGCTATAACGCTGAAAAGTGGATAGAAGATAGCATAATGTCGGCCCTTAATCAGACATACAGCAATGTTGAAGTTATTTTTGTCGACAATGAGAGTACAGATAAGAGCAAGTCAATAGCAGAGAGAATACAAAAAGAAAATCCGAAATTAATAGTTGACTCGGCCCCAAATTTGTATGATTATTCCTGGGAAGAGCCTGTTGAAAAAGCCATGACCTTGTGCACTGGTGATTATTTTACTATATTAGGGGCAGATGATTTCATCGACAAAGATTATATAAAGAATATAGTCAACATCATTTCTAAATCAGCAGGCAAGATCAGGGCCCTACAATCTCCTCTGAGGGGAACAAGAGAAGGTACCTTGGTTGGGGAAATTGGACACTTCTATCATAATTTGGAAGATTTTAAAAAACAACTTTTTGAAAAGTGCGTAGTCACTACTCCAACATTGGTTTACTCTAAGGACTTGTATGATGACGGCTTTATAGAGTGGAATTCAAAAGACTTCTACGGCGCCGGCGACTATTATTGCTATTTTAATTTAGCGGACAAAGGAGTGTTTATTTATCCGTTTCCAAAGTGGATCGGATATAATTATAGGTGGCACCAAGACCAGTCGACATGGGGAATGCACAGAAACTTCAACAATATGGATCTTAAGATCAAAAAAATATGGAGAGATAGATGGGAAGAAAAAGACATTGAAAGTAGCTGATTACATCATGAACTTTTTGTCCGAAAGGGGAGTCAAATTTGCATTTGAGGTTCCGGGCGGCGGCGCAATGTTTTTAAACGATGCGGTAACAAAAAGCAATATAAAGCCAGTTTTTTTTCATCATGAACAATCTTGTGCCATGGCCGCGGTCGGCTATTCAAAGATGAACAACGAGGTTGCTTTGGTCGTTCCGACATCTGGCTGCGGAAGCACTAACACTATAACTGGAATATTAGATGCATGGCAAGATAGTCATCCCGTCATCGTTGTTTCTGGTCAAGCAAACAGAAAAGACACTACCTATTTATCAAAAGTTCCCCTCCGGAAATTAGGAGTACAGGAAGCTAACATAGTAGAAATAGTGAAAACTATAACAAAATATGCGACCATGGTACAAGACCCCGAAGATATTGCATATGAGCTAGAAAAAGCATATCATTTATGCACAACCGGCCGTCCAGGCCCTGTGTGGCTAGATATACCATTGGATGTACAAGCATCGGAAATCTCTCCGGAAGATTTAAAACACTTTATAATTGAAACGCCCGCCCTTAAAAAGTTCTGCGAATTTGAGGAATATTTAAAGAAATCGAAACGACCAATTATAATAGCGGGAAATGGAGTACATCTTTCCGGCGCCCGTAAAGAATTCTTAAGATTTATAGAAAAATATAACATACCCTGCGCTTTTACATTTTTAGGTACAGATCTTATACCATCCGATCATCCTTTATATATTGGAAGAATTGGAATAAAAGGAACAAGAGCCGGCAACTTTGCAGTAGCCAATTCGGATTTGGTTATTTCGATAGGTAGTTCGTTGAGTATCCCATCCATCGGATTCAGATATGATCTTTTCGCCAGAGAAGCCAAAAAGATTGCTGTAGATATTGATGGTGGTGAGCACCTTAAGGATACAATAAAAATTGATTCCATTATAGAAATGGATGCCAAACAATTCATATTGGAAAATATGTCCATTGATTACGAGACTTCAAATTATTGGCTAAATAAGGCCGCCCACTGGAAGAAAATCTGGCCAGTGTTTGATAGGCCAGATATGGATAAACTAAACATGTATTCTTTCTCGAAAAAGCTTTCAGAAGAAACTAAGGGTCAAGATGCTGCCGTTGTTGCGGATGCCGGATCTGCTTATTATGTAATGGCTCAGTCGATGACAGATAATCGACTTATATTGCCGGCAGCCCAAGGAGAAATGGGTTTCGCCATACCCGCATCGATAGGTGCACATTTAGCCGATCCGGATGTAAATATGTTAGCCATCACTGGCGAGGGTTCGTTTCAGTTCAACATACAGGAACTTCAAACAATAGTCCACAACAAGATGCCTATTAAAATTTTTATTCTCAACAACGGTGGATATTTATCGATAAGAAATACTCAAATTAAGTATTTTGATAATAGGTTCTCTGGTGTCGATCCGGAATCCGGAATTTCATTTCCTGAATGTGAAAAGATCGCTGCTGCATATGGGATAAAGTTTTATAAGATAACCAACATGCGAGAGCTTGAGAATTTGTTGCCTAAAATTATAAACTCCAGTGGTCAATGTATGTGCGAGATTATTTGCCCCCCTGAAGAAAAAATATTCCCAACGGCCGCATCTAGACAAGAAGAAGATGGTAGTCTGACATCTCAACCTTTAGAGAACATGTCGCCTTTTCTCTCAAAGGAGGAATTCGAGAAAGAAATGATCATTGATACACACACTACTAAGAGGAGGATTTAAAAAATGGACAAGAAGATAACAGGAGCGTGGCAAGGAAAAAGGTACGACTATGACGATCTAGAGAAGCAAACAGCACAGGCACTAGCCAATAAGCTTTCGATTCTCAGCACGGAAAGCAATGTTGTTGGAATAAAGCAGTCCTTTGAAGACGAAGGCGCCATATTAGATGATGTTATAACAATGAGAAGAATAACTGAAATGTGTGGATTGATGATGTATATTAAAATTGGTGGCTGCGAGGCAATTACAGATATAAATAATTGTGTTAGCATGGGAATCAACTCTATAGTGGCGCCCATGATTGAGACGGATTTTGCTTTGAGAAAGTTTATTGATGCAACAACATTTATAGGAGATATTGAATTATATTTCCTGTGTGAGAGCCGTAATTCATATGATAATCTGGATAGTATTTTAAATTCTGTACACGCAGAGAAATTAGACGGAATTATTGTCGGCCGTTCTGATTTGACAAAATCTTATGGATTAGACAAATCTCATGCCGACAGCGAAAAAATAAGCCGTATAGTAGAGGATATTCTGACGAGGGCTAAAAATAAAAATTTAAAGACGACCATGGGCGGGAATATTTCGTCCAGCAGTATTGATTTTATAAAACATTTGTACGACAAGAATCTTCTTGATAAGATCGAAACAAGGAATGTTGTTGTTGGGTTAAATGATTCGAATATTGGCGACCTTCATAATACCATTAAATCTGTTCTGACTTTCGAAATCGATTGGCTAAACTTTAAGGCTCTGAATTATACTAGTGTAGGTAATTCCTATTTAGAGAGAGCGAACACTTTAAAAGGTAGAATCGGTTGAGCGACAGGCTACAAGATATTCAGCGCTTACTGAATGAAGAGAAGTGCTTTAAAATGATCTGTGGCGCCGGAAACGAAGATGCGTCTATGGTTCGTAGTCTTGCGCTAGTATATACGCTAGCAGGCGCAAAAATATTGGATGTGTCGGCAAATTTGGATGTCATCACCGCAGCCACAGAGGGGGTAGATAGGGCTTTTGAGCTATTAGAGGAGTTTGATGCCCCACCGAAGGAGAGGCCTTATATAATGGTTAGTCTCGGCATGCCGGGCGACCACCATGTTAGAAAATCTTATATAGATCCTTTTAAGTGTATTTCTTGTGGCCTGTGTGCTCCTGTGTGCCCCACTGATGCCATACCTTATGATTTTCACATCAAAGATAATTTAGAAGCATTTAAGAAGCTTGGCGCCACCTTCGAGTTGCAAGACCAGTCTAAAGAGATAGTGACTAAGGAGCTATGTATCGGGTGCGGAAAATGCAGCAATATATGTCCAAAAAGTGATATCATTTCTTACAGAAATAGTGAGTTCGAACTTCGGGAGTTGCTTCCAGAATGTCTTGCTGCTGGCGCAGAGATGTTTGAATTGCATGCTAGCGTTCAGGATGATGATATTACTATGAGGGAGTGGTCGTTAATAAATGAAATTAACCCACATAATATGAATTTCATGTGCTTAGATCGACTTAATTTAGGAAATCTGAACCTAGAGAAGAGAATCGAACGCGTAAGAAAAATATCCGGCAACCGGTTCGCAATTCAGGCTGATGGCTATCCAATGAGTGGTGGGGAAGGTGATCTAAATACGACCCTACAGGCGGTTGCCTGTGCCGATGTAGTTAATAAAAGGTTTAATATGAAAAGAGATAAAAGAGGAAAATTGAAATATCGATCTCATGGTCATAATAAAAATGTGTATATAATTTTATCAGGTGGAACGAATCAGTTAACTAAGGAACTTGCAAATAAGACTGGAGTGCGCTGCAACGGTGTCGCCGTGGGAACATACGCAAGAAAAGTGGTTGAAAAACATACAGAGAGCTTGGATTTTTGGAGCAATAAAACAAAGATACGCTTGGCCTACTTGGCGGCAAAAGAATTAGTAGACATAAATATAAGAGAGTTTAGTGATGAATAAAAAGAGATTAACTATCGCGGTAGATTTCGATGGTACTCTGTGTGAATATGCTTTTCCAGGGATTGGAAAACAAACAGAAGATCAGATTGAATTAATGGATAGACTTAAAGAGCTTAGAGTAGATGGCCATAAATTAATATTATATACTTGCAGAGGAGACAATAAAGATTATCCATGTTTAACTGATGCGGTGAATTGGTGTAAAGAAAAAGGATTGGAATTCGATGCGATCAACGAGAACATCCCAGAATTTATAAAAAAGTCCGGCCCAAGCCCAAAGCCTGTGGCGGACATATATCTAGATGATAAGGCCTTGAATGTCTCTAGTTGGAAACAAAAGCTTTGAACATTTTGATCACCGGCGCCAATGGCTTCTTGGGGAAGCACTTTAAAGAACATTATTCCGGCGGGGAACATAAAGTATATTCGCTTGGAAGACAACAATTAGATGTTACAAGCGAGAAAGCCGTAGAAGAATTCTTTCTTAACAATAATATCGATATTGTTTTACATACGGCCGTAAAGGGGGGTCGTCGAGAAAATCCGGACACGCTTGATGATTTTATTGATAATATGTTAATGTTCCGAAACCTCTCCCGCCATTCAGGGCAATATAAGTTGATGATAAATTTTGGTTCCGGAGCAGAATTTGATAGAAGTAGACAAATTGAAAACATGAGAGAGGACGAGATCTACAATAGGTGGCCGTCTGATTATTATGGCCAGTCTAAGAATTTAATTACTAGAGAAATAAATAAACATAACAATATTATAAATTTAAGGCTTTTCGGTTGTTTCGGGCCTCATGAGCTGTCATCTAGGTTTGTGAAGAACTCTATTAACAGGCTGATGGAGGGTCTGCCGATCCTCATACATAAAGATATGGAAATGGACTTTATTTCGATTGGGGATGTCCTAAAAACAGTCGACTTCTTAATAAAGAATCCAGATCGCTGTTTGTATAAGGATCTAAATCTTTGTTATAAGAATAAGGTTAACTTATCAGATATAGCTTATCTAATTTTAAACTTGACAGGCGCTTCGAATGGTGTTATATTAAAGGAAAGAAGTAAAGCCCTGTCTTATAGCGGTGACCCGCGAAGATTTCTTAGTTTGGGCATAAAAACTGATGGACTAAACAAGGGCATCGAACAAATGATTAAAGACCTGGAGTGCCGGTGAGAGAAATTTATTCTAGAGTTGATAAAGATTTGTTGTTACATATAATCAACAGAAGAGAAGATATTACGCAAAAAAGAGTGGATATCTGCGCACCAGAGCAGTATTTGCAAGTTGCGTGTTTCGAAATGCCGGAAGGAAAGACATTCATACCGCACAAACATAAGACCCAAATAAGAACATCGGACATTTGTCAGGAATCGTGGGCGGTAATAAGTGGCCAAATTAAAGCCACACTGTACGATATTGATGACGCAATAATAGAAGAAGTGGTTTTAAACCCTGGCGACATTTCTATTACATTTAGGGGTGGTCACAACTATCTTTCTATGGAAGAAGGAACAGCAGTGTATGAATATAAGACTGGGCCCTATTATGGCCGCGATGTAGACAAGGAAGAAATTTAAGAATGGGATATGGATTGTGAAAATAAATATGGCATGCGGCTGGAGAAATTTTGGCCCTTCGTGGGTTCATATCGATGGCGGAGACTATGACCATTTGGATTACAAATCCATAACCGCGTTAGATTTTGCTGATAACACTGTTGATTTAATTTATTCTTCTCATGTAATAGAATATTTTGATCGAACAGAAATAACAGGAGTGTTAGAAGAGTGGCGCAGAGTCTTAAAAAAGGGAGGCACGCTAAGGGTAGCAGTGCCGGACTTCGAATCCATGGCCAGATTATATACCGAAAAGATTATAAAGCTGGAAAACCTGCTAGGTCCATTGTACGGGAAGATGAAGATGGAAGATAAAATAATATATCACAAGACCTCATACGACTATAAAAGCTTAAGTACTCTGCTGACGCAGTGTGGTTTTCGTGATATAAGGCTATATGACTGGCGCAAAACAGATCATGCACATTGTGATGATCATTCACAGGCTTATATTCCTCACATGGATAAAGAAAAAGGAACACTTATCAGTTTGAATGTAGAGTGTGTTAAATGAGCTTTGAAGCAATAGAGAAGTTTGAAGCCAGCGTAGCTAGCTTTTTTGGCTCTCCCTATGCCGTTGCTGTGGATTGCTGCACTCATGCTATTGAGTTGTGTCTGCGACTTCAACAAGTAGAGCGGTACAGCGTCCCGAAACGCACATATATATCGGTACCCTTTTTAGCGCATAAATTAAATATTGATTTAGAATGGCGCAATGAGGATTGGACCGATTTTTATTATTTGGGGGGCACAAATATTATAGATGCTGCGGTATTGTGGAGAAAGAATTCATATATACCAGACACATTTATGTGCTTGAGTTTCCAATTCAGAAAGCATTTGAGCTTAGGCAGAGGCGGCATGATTCTTACCGATAACAAAGAGGCTGCAATGCTTTTAAAAAAAATGTCCTATGATGGTCGCCGGCCTGATGCGCCGTGGAGAGGACAAAATATCGATACAATAGGGTATCATTATTATATGACGCCAGAGATAGCCCAGCTTGGCCTTCAAAAGCTTGGAGATGCAATCGAGAATAGCCCCAGGCAGTGGGTGATATCAGATTGGCCAGATTTAACACAGATGGAGATTTTTAAATGAAAAAGAGAGCATTAATTAGCGGCATTAGCGGACAAGATGGAAGTTATTTGGCGGAATATTTGCTAGAGCAGGGATATGAAGTTCACGGGATCATACGAAGGTCCTCTGTAGCAGAGAACCAAGACAGTAGAATAGCTCACTTAGGTGATAAAATTCACACATACTATGGTGATATGCTGGACAATACCTCATTGACTAAAATTATGCTAGATGTACAGCCAGATGAAATATATAATCTAGCCGCCATGAGCCATGTCCGGATCAGTTTCGATATGCCGGCGTTCACTATTCAGACAAATGGCATGGCGGTGTTGAATCTTCTTGAGGCTTATAGGTTGTTCGCGCCGAAAGCCAAATTCTACCAAGCCAGTTCCTCAGAAATGTTCGGGAACTCAGTAGACGACGACGGCGCCCAGCGACTGTCGACGCCCATGAAGCCAGTTAGCCCATATGGGTGTGCTAAACTTTTGGCTTTCAATCTAGTAAGACACTACAGGCATGCCTACAGTTTACATGCTTGCAATGGTGTTTTATTTAATCATGAATCACCTCGCCGCGGCACAAATTTTGTAACCAACAAAGTAGTGAAAGCCGCAGTTGAAATCAAGATGGGCATACGAGACAAGCTTGAATTGGGAAATTTAGATTCCTATAGGGACTGGGGACACTCCAGGGATTATGTTAAAGCAATGCATATGATTATAAACCATAAAACCCCTGATGAGTGGATAGTAGCCACAGGGGAAACCAACTCGGTACGAGATTTATGTAAATATGTTTTTGAAAAACTGGGTATGGACTATAGAAATCATGTAACACAGAACCCGATATATATGAGGCCCGAAGAGTTGAAATATTTGAAAGGAGATTCTACCAGAACCCGCGAAGTTCTTGGATGGCAGCCTGAGTTTACCTTCGAAACTTTAATGGACGACATGATCGATAGTTGGATGCTAAAGCTGAACAAAGAGGGAGTGGATGACTGATCTCACTGTATTTATCGCCTCGGCCGGCCCTAATGTTTTTAAGACAAATCTAATTGAAACAATTTATTCAATTGCAAAAAATATAGGAGATTTTGATTATAAGTTTTACATTGTTGTTGACGATCCAAAGATCGAGACCTTTGTAAAGCAAATATTTAGCGATCAAAATTTAAAGCAATTTATTAAGGATGGCTCGTTGCTGGAAGTGGTATACACTAAAGATTCGTGGGCAACTGATTACAACGAGTTTTTTGAAAGGTATAGGGATACAACAAAGTATGTTCTCATTTCTCATGATGATATCATAATGCACACTCCTAATTTTTTTGGTAAGACACTAGAGGAGATAGAGGGTCGCGAAGAAGAAGTTGGCTGGATAGTGTACACCAATAATAATTATTATAACTTACCCAAGGGCCCTATGCCAAATTCTTTTGGAAATGGCTTCCATTCCGACATGAAAAATTTTCCCTTTGTGTATGAATGCCACAATTTTAGCAAAGGCGCTCGATTAACGAACGAAAATAAACACCTAATGGACTTTCCAGATCGCGCTGTTAGGTGCCATGGCCCATGGGATTTTATGGTAGTAAGCTCCGAAGCAATGAAGAAAATTGGCCAATGTGCGTATTTTGGGCCATATACCATGCTCATCGACGAAGATTGGGCACTAGAATCCCTTAAAAATAATCTTATAAATATTTGGGTTCCTTCGGTGATTTTGACACATCCGAATCCAAAGAATACTTTTCGCCGGCGCCTTGAATTAAGATTTTCGGAAGAAGCGCATAAATTATTTCATGAAAAATGGGGATTTCACGCGCATTCTGATTATGTGATACCGGAAAAAAGAGAAGAGATTCTAGAAAAGTATAAGGACACCAATATACCATGGTCAGCACACAGAAACAGCTACGAGTGGGATTATTTAAAAGATGAGTGAGCTACAAGATATTTTGAAGCTAGTGAAGCAATATGCGAAAAAAAAGAATGATATTGCCTGGAATCCGGACAAAGACTGGGTTTCATACTCTGGACATATCTTTGACGAGAACGAATATTGTGCAGCAGTTGAATCCTTGTTGGATAGTTGGCTAGTGTTCGGCGACAAAGCCCGCGAATTTGAGAAGGCATTTCCATCTTATCTTGGAAAGAAACGCGGCTCTTTAACAAATTCTGGAAGTTCTGCTAACCTTCTTGCTGTCTCCTCTCTACGATCTAAGAATGCATTTAACTTTCCGGAGGGATCTAAAATAATCACCCCCGTGTCGTGTTTTCCCACCACCCTCAATCCAATTATTCAAAATGGATTCGAGCCTGTCTTCGTTGATGTTACGCTCCCAGATTTAAATTTAGATTTAGACCAAGTAGAAGAAGAGCTAAAAAAGGATCCAAGTATTCGAGGAATTATGTTTGCTCATGTTTTTGGGAACCCGCCAGACATGGAAAGATTAATGTCTATTGTGCGAGAATATGACCTTATCTTTATCGAGGACTCTTGTGACGCACTCGGCTCTTATTATGATGGAAAGAAGCTTGGATCATTTGGGCACATCTCGACATGCTCCTTTTATCCCGCACACCACATGACTATGGGAGAAGGTGGGTTTGTTGCAACTGATGACCCTGCGGCTCGAAAAGCCATATCCAGCATTCGTGATTGGGGCCGAGCATGTTATTGCAATTCGGCAAAAACAACATGCACAGTGTCTTCCACTGCGTGCGGAAATAGGTTTAGAAACTGGCTGCCGGGCTTGCCAGATGCAATTTATGATCACCGCTATGTTTACGATGAAATAGGCTACAATCTTAAACCTTTGGAATTACAAGCGGCTATAGGGTTAGAACAATTATGCAAGCTTCCAGATCTGGATGCAGCCCGACGAAGAAATTTTGAAATATTGCAAGAAATATTTAGACCATACAAGGAACACTTTCACCTTCCGGAGCCAACAGAAAAATCTGATCCGTGCTGGTTTGCATATTTACTTACAATTAAAGAGTCTGCTTACTTTACCCGTCAGGACATTGTGTCGCATTTGGAGAATAATCGAATCCAGACTCGTTCTTATTTTTCAGGAAATATTCTTGCTCACCCTGCTTACCATCATTTGGCCGGGGAATATGGAGATCTAAAAAAGGCATTTCCAATAGCTAGTTTATCGGCTTCGAATTCCTTCTTTCTAGGTACTTTTGCCGGCCTAACAGAGGAGAAGCTTGACTATGTTAAAAAAGTAGTTGACGATTTCTTTAGGAGAAATAAATGAAATTGGTTTATGTTACGGGATGCCTAGGCTTCATAGGTTCTTATTTTACGAGAAAATGCTTGGAGCGAGGTTGGAAAGTTTATGGCGTAGATAAGTGTACATATGCAGCAGACATTTCCTTGTTAGAAGAGTTTCAGGCCTATCCAAATTTTTGTTTTAAAAAGATAGATATTAAAGACATTGAACACTTATATGACTGCGATTACATTGTTAATTTCGCGGCAGAATCTCATGTTGGGAATAGTATAATAAACAGCGGCGACTTCATCAACAGCAACATACTGGGTGTAAAAAACCTTCTGGATTTAATAAGGCATAAGCCTACCAACATTAATGATAAACCAATTTTGATTCATATTAGTACCGACGAGGTTTATGGCGATATCGAGATTGGAGCACACTCAGAGGCCGATGTCTTGAAGCCAAGTAACCCATATTCCGCAGCAAAAGCGGCCGGCGATATGCTGATCAATGCATGGTCACGAACTTATGGTGTTGAATATATTATGTTAAGACCAACAAATAATTATGGAATAGGACAATATCCAGAAAAACTTATACCACTTGCCGTGAAAAACCTTACTAGAGGAAAGAAGATTAAACTTCATGACGAAGGAAAGCCAATTCGCAATTGGTTGCATGCAGACGATACAGCCGAAGCGGTTTTGACTGTTATTGAGTCTGGTAATGTTAATGAAATCTATAATGTTGCCGGCGGCTTTGAGCAGCCGAATTCTGAAACCGTGAGGAAGATTATTAAGGCATATTTTGGAACAGACGACAACTGGGAGCAATATGTTGATTTTAATGCCTACCGCGAAGGGCAAGATGTCCGATACGCACTAAACGATAGAAAGCTCCGGAGCCTAGGTTGGGAGCCTAAAAAGAAGTTTAATGAAGAAATTGTCAACATCGTTAAACACTACAAACAAAACTTTATTTGGTGAAAATATGATAGATTTGAGAGAATATACAGCCACTAACTATAATTCAACTAGGCTGCCTAATGCGCAGATACTGGGAGACGAAGATAAGAAAAATTTTAAGAAGGACTTGCTTGAGGGATTCGATAAGATTTGTGACCTAAAAGACAGCTTCTTGAACAAGCCGGCTTTGGTAATGGGCCATGGCCCGAGCCTTTTAGATATTGATAAAGAAAAATATAAATCACATTTAAAAATTACATGTAATTGGTTTCATAAAATTAATTTCTTTGATGATTTTAAGCCAGACTTCTGGTGCGCAGCAAACAATATTAAAGATCTCAAAGAGCCATTTAAGATATGTCTGGAAAAAAACATAAGAACATTTGTTACGATACCAAGACTGCACGAGTTCTCAGATCTTTTAGAGATTGCAAGGGAAGACGAAAAGATGAACATGGTCTATCCATGGCTCTGGGAACACCAGATATTTCAAAATTTATTAGCACAAGACCATGGATTGCGAAAGACTTATTCTCGTTGCAATACTGTAACAAATCATATGATTGCCTTTGCTTTGTGGCTGGGGTGTAACCCCATTAGCGTTACTGGTTTTGATTTGTCATACAATAAGTCGCTACAGGCTACGGGCATGACCCATGCTGGATATAATGATGAACGCTTCATGGTGGGTGAAGCCACTATGGGTGAAGGAAGGATTGATGGGAAGTTTAAACCGATGGACGCTTTAGATGATCCACGAGAAAGAGTCCAGATTTTGGGAGACTTAAAATACTTGTGCACCCTTGCTTCCTCGCGAGGGGTGCGGGTACATAATCTATCTTTTAAGAAGAATAATCTGCCTTATAATTTGACAGTTGATGCAAAATAGGTTATAATAATTAATATTCAAAGTGAGTTCAAGTGGGCAAAAAAGCAATTTTAATAACAGTTAGAAGCAACTCTTCTAGGTTGCCCAATAAGTCCTATAAAAAGATTAAAGGAAAGCACACCATTGAGTATGTTATCGATCAAGCCAAAAAATCTAATTTAGCCGATATGATCATTTTATGCACGACTAAATTGACAGAGGATGATATGTTGTGCGAAATAGCAACAAATAATAATATTGCTTTTTTTAGGGGAAGCGAAGAAGACAAGCTACAGCGCTGGCTCGACACATGTGATCGTTATAATATAGAGTTTTTTGTAACTGCTGATGGCGATGATCTGTTTTGTTCCCATGAATTAATGGATGTGGCGTTTAAGCAGTTTGATGATGAACAATGCGATTTCATACACAGTAATGAAGTGGTGTGTGGTTCATTTACATATGGTATAAAAACCACTGCACTAAGAAAGGTGTGCGAAATAAAAGATACCAACGACACCGAAATGATGTATGTATATTTTACAGAGACCGGGTTGTTTGAGCTTTCTTTGCTTAAAAATATTCCTGCCGCCTATCGGAGAAGTGATATTCGTATGACACTAGACTATAAAGATGATTTTAACTTCTTCTCAAAGGTTGTCGAACAAATAGATCTCCCTGCATTTGATACACGAGACATATTGACATTCTTAGACAAAAACAAAGAATTGGTTAATATTAATTTTTATCTAGAAGAAAGGTGGAAAAATAATCAAATTTCCAAAACCGAGCTTAAACTTAAAGAGGCGAAAAATGGACATGATTAGAGGCTCAAATGCTGTGTGGGGATCCCAATGCAAGGGGATGGATCTCTACAATGCTCGCCAATATAATGAAATGTATCGAAGCACTAAATTTATTATTGATTGTTTGGATGAATCTTTGGGTGATGAAAAAAATCTAAGCTTAAGTGTCCTTGATGTAGGGTGCTCCGCCGGCGCCAACCTTATGTACTTGGCCAATCAGTATCCATCTTTCAGTTTTGTGGGCATTGATATAAATAAGCATTACTTAGAGGAAGCAAGAAAAGCACATAGTCATTTTGAAGTAAAAAATACGACATTTAAACATTTAAATGTTTTAGATCTTAATGAAAAATATGATATAGTCGGCTCAACACAGGTGCTTTCTTTTTTAGATTTTGATAAAGGCGAAAGTTTTTGTGAGAAGTGTTTTCAAAACGCAAAGAAGGGGGTCTTTATGTTTTCTCTTTTTACCAATAGGGCGCTTGAATATGACATAACAATTCGAGATGAACGCTACAATAAGGCATATCCGTATAATATACACTCGATCAAGAAAATGGAACATATTGCATCCCGGTATGGATTTCATATAAAGTTTAAGAGAAAATTTGAAATTGATATTGATCTCTCCAATGTTCATGATGGTAGGGGCACATACACAATACAAAGCGACTCTAACAAGAGACTGATGTTTACGGATGTGTTGCATCTTCCTTGGGGCTTTTTGTATTTCGAAAAGGAGTCGGCATGAAAAATCCCCCCAAATACTTTGGAAACGAGCTTGAATATTTAAAGAAAGTACTAGAGTCTGAGCACTGGTCTTCTACTTCTGGTACCTGGAATCAGCTTCTAGAGGAATCAATTTGTAAAAAGTTTAGATCAGAGTATGCAGTTACTATGAATTCCGGAACATCAACTCTGCATGCGGCATTGGTAGCAGTCGGGGTGAAGCCCGGAGATGAGGTTATATCCCCCGCACTTACTGTAATAATGGACACGAGCGCTACAATACATGCAGGCGCCATACCTGTATATGCTGACATAGATCCAGAGACATTTAATATTGATCCGGCAGATTTGAAAAGAAAAATAACTTCCAAGACAAAGGCAATCATAGTGGTGCCCCTATATGGTTTGCCGTGTGATATGGACGAAATTATGGAAATAGCAAATGAGCATAATATTCCTGTAATCGAAGACAATGCCGAATGTTTCATGAGTGAATATAGGGGAAGACTAGTCGGGACATTCGGCGCGCTGGCAAGCTATAGTTTTGAAAATTCTAAACATATGTCTTGCGGTGAAGGCGGCGCCATTACTACAAACAATGAGCATTACGCGGCAATTGCAAGAAAAATAAGCAATCATGGATTTAAAAATTCAACCGCCACCACAGGCAGAACAAAACTTAATCTTGATGACTTTCAGGATCCTGAATATAAGAGACATGACGAGATCGGCTGGAATTATAGGATGTCAGAATTCAGCGCTGCCATTGCCTCCGCGCAACTTGAAAATCTTGAAAACCTGATACAGCTTCGAGTTAAAGCCTCGAAGTTGTTCTCGAATGTTATAACGGAAACAGGATGTGATTATCTGAGACCTCAGAAAACCGGAGACGATAGAACTAATTCTTGTTGGACTTTTGCTGTAAAGTACGAAGGAGAAAAGTCAATAGGAGTTAGCTGGCAAGAGTTTCGAAAAGAATATATAAAGAACGGTGGAGATGGAATTTATGCAGCATGGAGCGTTCCATACCTTGAGCCCGTTATGTCTGAAAGAAATTTTGTAAAGGTTAATCCGAGCATCTATGAAAAAATCAGATATGAGAAGGGCATATGCCCAATCGCCGAAGAAGTTCAATCAAAGATAATGCAGTTTAAGAATAACTATCGCGACCTGAGCTTGGCAAAGGTCAAAGCAGAGGCTCTGCGAAAGACAATATTAAATTTCAAAAACAAGACGACACCATGAAAAAGATAATCATCACAGGCTCAGAGGGATTAATAGGTACAGAGATTGCAAGATACTTGGAGTCGGCTGGGAATGAAATTATTCGCTGTGATTTACAATTGGGCCACGATTTGACGAACGAGGAGTTTGTTGGGGAATTTTTTAGATATAATCCTGCGGATGCACTGATTAACTTGTTTGCATTGAATCATCACATAGAAGGTGGAAATTCTGAAGCAACGCTAATGGATATAAGCCTAGAATCTTTTGAATTATATATGAAAGTTAATTTAGTTTCTCTCTTTTCTGTTTGTAGAGAGTTTGCGAGATACAATACGAAAGGCGGCAGTATAGTTAACTTTTCTTCTACATATGGTATTGTGTCGCCCAACAAGAATATTTATAATGGTGAAAAACATATAGGATATAGCGTATCAAAAGCCGGCGTATTGATGCTTTCAAAACACTTGGCAACCCATCTGGCGCCAAATATTAGAGTAAATACCATAGTGCCAGGCGGAGTAGGACACAACCAATCGTCAGAATTTAAAGATAAATATTCCTTCTATACTCCTATCGGAAGAATGATGAAAGCAGAAGAAATAAATGGAATAGTTGAATATCTTATATCAGACAAGTCTTCGTATGCCACGGGCGCCGAATTTAAGATAGATGGAGGATGGACCTCATGGTAGATTTTGAGAACTTAAAAGTCCCCTATTTTATAGGAGAAATTGGGATCAATCATAACGGAGATTTGCAGGTGGCCAAGAAGCTGATGGATGCCGTGCACGCGTGTGGATGGGACTGCGCTAAATTTCAAAAAAGAAACCCGGATGTCTGTGTACCAGAACACCAGAAAGGAATCATGAGAAAGACTCCGTGGGGCGAGATGACATACATAGAGTATAAACACAGGATAGAACTCTCCGGCCCCGATTATAAATATATTTCCGAATATGCATCAGAGAAACCTATTGATTGGTCTGCGTCTGCGTGGGATATCGATAGCCTAAATTTCCTATTGGAAAGAGGGTCTCCGTTTATAAAGATCCCCTCAGCCATGTTGACGGACGATGAGTTGCTGAAAGAGGTAGTTAAATCTGGGGTTCCGGTCATCGCTTCGACTGGAATGTCGACTCTGGAAGAGGTCGATCATGCCGTAGATCTATTATTGCAAGGACATCACAAGCCTGTATTGATGCATACGAACTCAAGCTATCCAACTCCTCTTGAAGAGTTAAACTTAAATCTGATTCCAATGATTAAGGAAAGATATGGGTGTGTAGTTGGGTACTCTGGCCACGAAAGCGATCTGCAACCAACAGTGGTTGCAGTGGCGCTAGGGGCCCAAGTTATAGAAAGACACATAACTCTATCTCATGATATGTGGGGAACAGATCAATCTGCTAGCTTAGAGGTTCACGCCATGCATATGTTGAGAAAGAGGTGTGATAGAATTAATGTGATGATGGGTGACGCCAACAAGATTGTGACCCAATCAGAGGCACCCATCAGAAAGAAACTCAGGAGGAAAGTTTAAAATGAAAGTTTTTGTTATATATCCAAATATAGAGGGCTATGGTAGAATACCTACTGGTCTGGCCATTATTTCCACCATCTTGATGGATGAAGGCCACGACATGGAGTTGTTTGATACGACATTTATGTCGACAGGAAATAAAGATAATGATGTTCGAAACAAGGCCGGCCTCTGCACGCCAACTGACTTGTCTCACTTATATACTGATGGCTTTGGTACAAAAGAGATTAGAGAATTATTAAAAGAAAGAATAATGAGGTTCCAACCAGATCTGATTTGCTTAAGTATTGTCGAAGACAATTATGAATTTGCAGATGAGTTGATGGGTTATATAAAAACATTTTATACATCTGCTCCTATTCTTTGTGGCGGAACAACGCCGACAGTGGCGCCTCATATTCTCATGGCAAATCCGAATATAGATTATATAATCCAAGGGGAAGGAGAGGGCGCAATAAAGGATTTCTGTGAGATATATGGCAAAGGAGAGCCAGTAGATAATATTCCTAATTTATGGTACACAAAAGGCGGCCGTATCAAGTCAAATCCGATCCGGCCTCTCCTTGATATGAATACCCTGCCTATACAAAATTTTGATATCTGGGATGAAAAACATTATGTAAAACCATATGATGGTGTCAATCGTCGTGCCGGCCCTTTCGAAACTTCGAGAGGGTGCATGCTTCGATGTTCTTATTGTGTAAATGTTATATATCAAGATATTTTTAAAGATGCAGGAAAGTACAAGAGGTTTAAGACGATTGATAACACCATTGCCGAGATAAAGGCTCTGAATGATAAGCATAATTTCGACCTTATATTTTTTGCTGATGATAATTTTCTTGCAATGCCGAGAGAAAGGCTCGAAGAATTCTCAGATAAATGGTCCAGTGAAGTGGGTCTCCCATATTGGATTAACTCAACAATTTCAAGCATTAATGAAGAAAGAATAAAGGTAATGAAGGAGACCAACTGCGCCGGCATCGGACTGGGCATCGAAACAGGTAGTGAGAGCCTCAGAAAGAATATATTAAAAAAGAGTACGAGAAATGTTGATATTCTCGAAAGGGTTAACTTAATACATGACTACGGAATCCGAACAACAGCTAATGTAATGATAGGGTTTCCTGGCGAGACTGTCGAGGACATATTTGAAAGCATTGAGTTTATGAAAGAATTAGGTCCAGATAGTTTTGACCTCAATTTTGTCGCACCCTATATTGGCACTCCTGTGCATCAAGTTGCAAAAGATATGGGATGGATTGATACCTGGGACAAGCCCGGATTTAAAGGAATGGCCAAGAATATAACAATGAGACAAAATTCAGTCATTAATCTTCCGACAATTGATAATCAGGAACTGGTTGACATATTTTATAAATTTACCGATCTTGTTGATGAGAAAGCAGACATGAAAATCGACGATTGTACAGCCAGCAGAATAGATGAAACTAAAGAGACAAAAAGGGATGGCGTCATCAATAGTCTGGCGAATATATACGATGGCTACAAAGAGGCCAAGCGCGAAGCTTCAAAAAAGAGAAGACTAGCAAAGAAAAAAACTGCTGCATTATCAAAACCGCCGGCCCCTTGAAAAAAGCATGATTATATACATAGACATTGATGAAACCATTTGTGAGCATGAAGATTCAAATCCATCCGCACCCCGGAAGTATGCGAAAGGAATTCCAATTATGAAAAATATTAGTAAAATCAATGAATTATATAAAGACGGCCACACAATTGTTTATTGGACAGCAAGAGGGACTACAACTGGTATAGATTGGAGAGAGGTGACGGAGAAGCAGTTTTCCGAATGGGGCGTCAGATATCATGAGTTGAAATTTGGAAAGCCAAACTATGACTTGTTCATAGACGACAAGAACATTAACGCAGATGATTTTTTTAGAGAAGAATAATAACACATCCCATCGCCAGTAACATATATTTATTGTCCTATCCTCGCAGCGGAAGCAACTGGTTGAGGTATTGTTTTGAGTATATATCCAAACGACAGGCTGAATCTAGAGAGGCATTTTGGAATACTGGCGCCACTGATGGTTTGCTGTTTCACATGCATGAGGTGGCCGATTACGGCCTCCACGCCGCGCCCAAAGACGACTATAATCATATTATTTTATTAAGAGACTATAATGAGTGTATTCGCAGCCATGCAAAAACCCGGCCCTCATTGGCTGATAATGTCTGGATGGATAAGAACTTAAAAATGTATGCGGAACTGATAGTTTTGCATGAAAGGCTATGCGATTCAAAGCCCGGGCATGTAGTCTATTATGAGGAATTTGTGCAATACCCAAGAAGAACGCTAGAGTCGCTTATCGAGTTCGTCGATAGCATATCAGATAGTTTGTCTGGACAAATTCCTTCTAAGGAACATATGTATGATAATTTAGACAATCTAATGCAGAATATAGCTTATCATAGAGAGCGGTGCCTTGATGCCTATAGGGGCCTCGCGCCTTCTGCCGCTTTTTCTTCGCTTGCGCTATCTTCAAATCGTAATCATAGTGATGTTGGGTATCACTCCAAAGACTTAAATAAACATGAGATAGACAACATGAGGTTTCTGATAAAGAAAACAGTAGGGCCGAAGCTTTATGAGAAATATTTAGGTATATATGAGAGGGTAGAATGATCATTCTGGTCACTGGAGGCACAGGGATGGTTGGGCGCGCCATGAGAACATCTCTTCCGGACGCATATTATATTTCATCTAAAGACTGTGATTTGAGAAATGCTGATAGTGTACAAAATATGTTCAAGGATATCAAGCCCGATCAAGTGATTCACCTTGCGGCAAGAGTTGGTGGCATCGCCGCGAATTCTAATTACTTGGCGGACTTCTACTTAGAAAATATTCAGATAAACACTAATGTGCTTTCTGCTGCGCACACTGTCGGCACCAAAAAAGTAATATCTTTGTTGAGCACATGCGTATACCCAGACAGAGCCATTTATCCACTGACTGAAGATCAGATTCACAATGGACCTCCTCATGATAGTAACTATGCATATGCATATGCTAAAAGAATGCTGGATATTCAGTCTAGGGCCTATGGTGATCAATATGGTTGCAACTTTACAACGGCAATTCCTAATAATCTTTTTGGAGAACACGACAACTTTGATCTTGAAGATTCGCATGTTATCCCGGCAATCATGAGAAAGATGCACGAAGCGAAGCTAAACAATGAAAATGTTGTCTTGTGGGGCGATGGCTCTCCGCTTAGAGAGTTCACCTATTCAAAGGATTTGGCTGACATCTTGATATTCTTGTTAGAGCATTATGATGAGTCCTATCCAATAAATGTTGGAAATACACGAGAATATTCGATTAAAGAAGTCGCCGAGATGATCGCGGAGATAATAGGTTTTGATGGGAAAGTACTTTGGGACACATCGAAACCAACGGGGCAACACAGGAAACCATCAGATAATTCTAGACTCATCGAGCTTGGCTGGAGACAAGAAAATTACACAGATTTGAGAAAGGCCTTGACAAAAACTTACAAATGGGTTATATTAAATTATCCTAATATAAGAGGCGTATAATTGGCTTATAACCATGCAAAAGGTCTTTCGTATGTTTGCGAAAAGCAGAAAATTTGCTTCATTCCCATTCCTAAAAATGCTAGCACAACTTTCAGAAGAGAATTGGAATCCAGCAGCATCGCTTATAAAGCTGATAATTTTATAGAAAATCCTGAAATTCTGCAAAAAAATAAGGTTATCTGTATAGCGCGGGAACCTATAGATAGATTTTGCAGCGCATATTTGGAAATACTGATAAGAACTCACGACTGCCCAAAGACATTGGAAAAAGAGTTCTATTACATTAAGCAAGAGCCTCAGAGATTTTTGGAATTTATAAAAGAAATAAAGAAAGAGTTTTATGATGCCCATGTGGAGCCTCAATTATTTTATATTTCTGACTCAAAAGATGATAGGATCCATGTTGATGAAATATGGCTCATGAATAATGTCAATTGTGCGCTTGAAGAAGCATTTGGAATTAAAGTCAACAACAAACATAATAGAAAAAGAGACGACATTAAAAAACAATATATTGAATTTTTAGAGAAAAATACTAGAGTGAGACAAATCATAGAAAGAATTTACGAGAGAGACATATCATTCTATGAAGAGTTGTTGACCAAAGAGGGCGAGAGCGAATGAATAAGACGGCACTAATAACGGGAATCACCGGGCAGGACGGCTCATATCTTGCAGAGTTTTTGTTAGAAAAGGGATACAAGGTTGTTGGGCTCAAAAGAAGATCTTCAACAGTCTGCACGGAAAGAATAGATGATGTATACTACCATGAAGATTTTGAAATGCGTTATTTCGAACTAAACGATGCAGGTTGTATATGGAGACTTCTACAGGAATACAAGCCAGACGAAATCTATAATCTGGCAGCACAGTCCCATGTCCGTGTATCCTTCGAAGTCCCAGAATCAACCGTTGATGGTATCGCTATGGGCACACTTCGCCTTCTAGAGGCGGCACGACACATAGTCCCGGATGCTCGCATTTATCAAGCATCCTCGTCAGAGATGTTCGGAGACAACCCAGAGCACCCACAAAACGAGAATACTGCATTAATGCCGGCCTCGCCTTATGCTTGCGCAAAAGTATTCGCCCACAATCTAGTCCGCAACTATCGCGAGAGCTACGGCATGCATGTCTCTTCGGGCATCCTATTTAACCATGAGTCACCGCGAAGAGGCGAGACTTTCGTTACAAGAAAAATTACATTAGCAGCAGCAAGAATAAAACTAGGCATTCAAGAAAAGTTATATCTTGGCTACCTCGACTCAAAGCGAGATTGGGGCTTCGCTGGGGATTATGTCGAAATGATGTGGCTAATGCTCCAGCAGGATGAACCAGATGACTATGTTGTCGCAACCGGCAGAACGCACTCTGTAAGGGCCTTTTTAGAGGCTGTTTTCGAACATGCGGGTCTGGACACAGAAAAGCATGTAGAAATCGATGAGAGGCTATTTAGGCCCCATGAAGTGCCGCTTTTGTTGGGTGACCCATCCAAAGCAAGAAGAAAACTTAATTGGATCCCAAAAGTGGGATTTGAAGAATTAGCTAAAATGATGTATGAATCAGATCTTAAAAAGATTAAAGGAGAAATAAGATGAATGAAATGCAATTATCTGACCAAGCGCTAGGCGCACTAATGATGGCTCTACAAAAGTCACTATTAGAGCAAAGCGATATCGTCCCGGTACTTAAGGCCTTTAAGTTTAGGTTGTCCGAAGAAGGATTAGTGGTAATGAACCCTCCGCTAGTTAAGCTTGGCCATGGTGACGAAGAAGAGGAAGAGGAGTAAGTGCCTAAGTACGCTTACAAATGCAAAGAATGCGATCATGCTTTCGAAGCCGTTCATGGAATGTTCATGAAGCTTCGAAACTGTGACGAGTGCACCGCCGATGGTTCTCTGTTTAGGGTTCCGTCAGTGGCTTACTCTACCAAAAGCAAAGCATCGTCAGAGAAGAAAACTGGTGAGCTTGTGAAAGAGTTTATCCGCGATGTAAAAAAAGAAGTAAAAGAAGAGAAGAAAAAAATGAAAGAGGAGCTTGACAGATGAACCTAGTAGTGTTATTGGTGCTAGGTGGGGCATTGATTGTCTCATTACTACTTAATGTATTCTTTGTTTGGTATTTAAGAAATCTTGTATCTCGCCTCCATTTCGTTTCAGAAAACCTTGGTGTTCTCGTGGATGAGACTATCTCTTTCCGCGATCACTTGGAATCTGTACATGAACTGGAGGCATTCTACGGAGATGAAACTCTCGGTAGTTTAATTCGACATGTCGGACAATATTCTGAAACTCTTGTTGATTTCGAAGAAATCTACACGCTTTTGGACGAAGATGAAGAAGAAAATTTAGAGGAGATAGATGTTTATGACTACGAGCGACAAAGCGAAGGTGGTGAAGCTACCGACACCGCCCAAGAAGAAACGCAGAAAACGAACAAAAAGACTGTATTTTACTCAGGTTCATGAGGATGCAATTATACAATATGTTAAGACTGAAAGTATAAAAGAAAGAACAGAACTGTATGTAAAATATATAGAGCCGGCTTTTGGCGAGATGGTTGATAAGATAGTGTTTACTTATAAATTTACTACTCTTCCAAATATTGATGCGCTTAGAGATGAGTGCAAAATATGGCTCATAACTATTCTTAGTAAATACGATCCCAACAGAGGGTCTAAGGCTTTTTCTTATTTTAGTGTTATTACTAAAAACTGGTTTATCCATCAGACAAAAAAGAGAAGCAAAAAGAGAAGAACGGAGGTTGAGCTTTCGGTACTATCAAAAGAACTAGAACTTAAACACATATCGACCACAAACCCTTATGATAAAAATCGAGAAACAAAAGAATTCTTAGGCCTGCTTCGCGAAGAAATAGACTCTTGGGAGCACGAAGATATGAAGCCCAACGAAGAAAAGGTTCTTAACGCCATCCGGATGCTTTTTGATGAGGCTGATAATATCGAAATTTTCAATAAGAAAGCTATTTACTTATATATGAGGGAAATTACTGGACTTAATACAAAACAGGTTGTTAACAGCCTAAACAGTATGAGGGCCAAGTATAGAGTTTTCCGATGCAACTGGGATAAAGGCGACTTATGAAAGACTTAGACCACTACCTTGGAAAAGCAATCAAGAACATTCAGGATGACCGTGAGGTCACCAGAGAGCTTCTTGATGATGTGATCCGCTATATTGGCAAGAACGAAGAGAATCACAAGTTCGTTGGCCAGACCGCGGCCAAGTATGTGGAGACACTTCAGAGATCAAACGAGCAGCTAGTAAAAGTATCTTCCCTTATCCAGAAGCAACAAGCAGGATTATCAGAAGGATTATCAGAAGATGATAAGGCTGATATTTTTGATATGCTGCAAGACAAAGAGGGGGAATAAATTTATGGCGTGGTGGAACAAGAAAGATAAAGACGAACCTTCTAGTAGAACTAGACATTTTGACTATGATGATAGACTTCCCATTGAAGTCGACAATCCAGCCAGCCGGTATGAAACTTTCATTGAAGACAACAATAACGATACGAACAAAGCCCGCGCCGCAATGATCGGCATGCTCAATAACGCTGCAAACTCTACATTGGGATATCCCAGTGAACTATCTTACGATCCGGAGTTCGGCGCTGAGTTTTTTGATCCGGACAATCCGACACTTACAGAATTTGACTTCACGCACAATACTATGGAAGTCATCGGCGAAATATTTAAAAAAAACCTTAAACCACAATCCATCGATGGACGCGCAGTTCAATTTGGAATAGTGTGCGCCATAGAGGAGACCCCCGTTTTCTCCCACCCAGATTATCTCACACATCAGCCGCCCAAGCAGATAGGACAGCACAAGGGCTATAGAGTAATGGCGCCTGCGATCCACCAGAACTTCGGAAATCCGCTAGCCGAACCCAATCCCATAAAAAGAGAAGAATACATAAGAAGGCTCCCACTGATAACAGATTGGGAGGATAAATTCTCTCTTGTCCCCGGCTCTTTAATTAAGTTTAAATTTGAGAATCCGCGTCAGGTTTTCGGTGACTCTCCCGGATCGGTTGTGGAGGTTCTCAACGGAGGACGACCACGAAAGATGCCAGAGTGGGCCGCCGAGGATCCCAGTATCAAGGAAATTATGGAGGAGGCAGCCATGGAGGATGTACCGGTAACTCCCATTGGTCCGATACCGGAACAACTCAAAGATATATGTTCTGGCAACGATGTCCTTAAACTCGCACTGAAGTATTGGGGGACAGATTATATAGACGACGCCGAGGTCTTGAGATCGAGGAAGACATACGCCAAGGACGAGCCGGTCCCCGAAGGCAAGGACCCGGACGATTACGCGAAGAAGGGAGATCCAATCCCAGGCACCGCGACAAAAAAGAAATCCGATGGGTTGGTTTGCACCACTTTTACGCAACAAGTTTTTGCAGATTTGGGGTTCAATGTATTCACAAGCCCGGTTTTCTCGTATGATGGAACTTCAACCGGCGCCGCTGGCGATGCCGGCTTCAAAAAAAACAAAGAAACTGGAGAACTAGAAAAAAAGATTCTCGTTGCGGCCATGTTCAACAGGTGGGGTGGCGGGGAGTTTTTTCATCCATCCGTGGGCTCATCGACCGGCAACTTGGAGGAGATCTTTTTGCACTTCGACTGCGGGTACAGAGTCCATAACTATAAAGACGCCAAGCCAGGTGATTTTCTTGGATATACTTATCATACTAATAAATACCCCGATCCAGACTCCCAGGGCCACGCTTCTATAGTTTGGTCACCATGGGACGGAAAAGGTATGAAAATCTTAGGAGCGCATCGGAGTTCCGGCAGGGTATCTATAATGTCTGTAAATCCAGCCGGCTGGGATAATTATGAATTTGTAAGGTTTAGAATGGAAGGCCGATCAGATTGCCCGGAGGCTGACGAAGATGCTCTCCCGACCCCGCCACCACTTGGCAAGGATTTGACTAAAGCAGAGGCGATAGCAAGATATGAAGAGTCTGGGTGGGTTGTTGCTTGGCCCGAAGCGGACCGGGTCGCTGTGGATCCTAGCTATAAGTCGGCAGCTCAAATAAGTGCTGAGGCACAGGCCAGTACGAGTATTCCGACCACCCCTGACGAAGTATAAGGACAATAAAGGTTTAAAAAATGGGCGATATATACTATGATGAAAAAGGACTAAAAGAGTTCGCGCAGACCCTTCAGGTCGATATTGAGACCGCGAGAAGCCTATATGAGTCGTCCCTTGCTCTTACGGGAGACAAGGCAACACAGACAAAGTGGGGGCCAGGAGAGTACGATCCAAACGCAGAAAAAGATGATGTGTCTCCAACTGCATCTGGAGGTTCTTCAGCCTCCGGCGACAATGCTGGGATGGTCATCATTCCCGGCGAAGATCAAGTCGAGCCGGATACGCCAAACGCAACCGATGGAACTCCGCCAGGATATGAAGAACCGCTAGATATCGCAGATGTTAGAGAGGAGGAAGATTTAGATGACGGATGGGACGCAGAACAGAAAGATGCTGAATCAGAAACGCCGGAAGAGTTACTCAACGACTTCAAAAACTGGACGAAAAAATCTATAAGCCCTTTTGATGGTGCGGCGCCCGAACTCCTTGAGGCGCTACAAAGAGCGGAACATATACAAAAAGGAAAGAACAATGGTGTTCTTTCGGAATCGGTACCGGCATATAATAGGAAGATTCCGGGTACAGGCACACCCAACAAACCGCTAGAGTATACAAGTGAAGAAATATTAAACTACACCAAGGGCGGCCGCGCACCCAACAACGCTTGGATCATTGTAGGCAGAGATAGATCGGCTAGCCCAACTTCGGGATATGGAGGAAAGGGGCACACCAGAGCCGGCGCCATAGATCTTGTTGTTGGTCTTCAGGGCCATGGCCCGAACCACGAGATGGCGGTTGAAAAGAATTTTGGTAGCATGAATACGGGCATGCCCGGTGACGCGGCTCGAATTTACATATCACAGAGAGCAGACATCGATGACTACTTTGGAATATGCAGGGGTTTTGTCGGCAGGTCCATGACGGATTCGGCCATAGGAATAAAGGCAGACTCAGTAAGGATCATGGCCAATAAGGGTATAAAAATAGTTACAGGTGGCGGACCACAACAAAAAACATCTCTATACGGAGACATCGGCATTACATATGGCATCGACTTGATAGCTGGAAATAGAGACTTCCCGGCCGCCTGGAGTGGGGACGATGTATTGGAACCTACCCAGATGTATTTGCAGCCAATCCCAAAAGGAAACAATCTTGCAGAGTCCCTATCAAAGATACTTGATTCTTTGGGGTCCCTAAATAACATAGTTAAAGAGTTGGCTCTCAGACAAGCGACTATCAACACTGTACTTTGTACAAATCCATATCTTGGTGTCGGTAATTGGGGCGCCCTCGTCGTGTCTTCTTTGAATCCGGCCGCCATTGGGGCAGTACAGACAAACAGTGTATTAATAAATACGGGCGTCATCGGCGCACTAAGTATACACGAAAAGCGACTAGGGTGGATCAATCGTACTTATCTGATGCCAGGCGCCAGCCCTGTGTATATCAATAGCCGTTATAATAGGACAAATTAGAAATGCCTAAAATAAAAAATATACAGAACAAGACCAGCTTAGATTCCTTCGCTCAAGATCAGAGAGCTTTTTCAGCCGGACCCGGCGCAGCAAAAAGAAAGAAAAGAAAAGACAAGCTACCTAAAGCTTCAGGCCCCCCAAAGGCCAAGTCTATTTCTGGCGCCACCGGAGATCTCGATTCTCAGGTTGAGGCATTTAGATTTTTAGAGTGTGATCCGATATCAATTAATGGCGCAGAGCCTGTGGAATGTCCAGTTTGTCGTCCAAATCCAAACGCTTATGTTCCAGATTATACTCTCATGACTCCTGGTAATACTTATTTTGACGGAAAGACTTGTACATATTGTTATATGTTAGAAGTTGCCCCGCCGAACCGCGGCGGCCCAAAAATTTCTGAATTAAAGAACCCAACTAAAAAACAGGAAGACATTAAGAGGATAGGAATAAGAAATCTTCTAGAATACCATGGCAAGTCTGATGTTGCTGTGGTGTACTATTATGAAGAAGAAGGGTATAAAACAGATACCGAAACCGAAGCGAATCTCATACTCAGTGCCGCCGGCGCCGGCGCTGCCACCGGTGCGGCGATAGGATCCGCCGCCACTCCCGTTGGCGCAGTCATTGGAGCAACAATCGGCGCCATTGTCGGCATAGGAGCCGCAATCGCCATTCCGGATCCGGTACCAGGCTATGTTTTGAGAGCAGAACAGAGAGATGTAGTTGAGGAGTTGCTTGATTATACAGAGATCAGATATACGGTACCAATCCAGATTAAGGGCCGAACAAAGATTGCTGTATGTATCGACGCCGAAGCGTGGTCAAGGGTGCCGGCAAAGCTCGTTACGGATCCGGATACTCCATTTGAAACTGATTATGAGGTTACTTTTACTGGAGAAGATTTTGAGCCCATGTTCAAGAGAGCCGCCGGAGACTCATTTTTGGGTTTATACCTTTACGCCGGCGGATTTAGGTTATATCAAAAACAGCTAGAAAAGTGGAGAAATCTGGAAGGGGGGATGCTTAAAACAATTGACGGAAACAAGTCTGCCATATTAGATCTTGAGTTCGAAGCCGAGATGCTGCTGCACTTCCGCGACAATGTTATGGAAATAATTGATGAAGCAACCGGGTTGTCGATGACAGATCTGGAGAAGATAACTTTTAAATTTGAACCAACAGAAGATCCGACCACAGTTACAAATCCGAAAATAAGATTAAAACAGATGATCTTCAATAAGCCAGGATGTCCAGAGATAATATTCAGCAACGAAGATGAAGAGGGCAAGGGGTTTTTCCGTAAATTGATCGGCAAGAGTCCATTCAAGGCATCTCGTAGTCTTTACTATGTTGGCTCCCTCCCGGATATGGACAAGGATCTGACTGCTGGTGAGCCCGTCCCATGGCTAGAATTTGTATTAAAGTATACATATCCAATGTTGCAGGTGTCCTATGATTCAGATAACTTAAATTTATTTAACGATCCATCGCTTGGCGCTTGTTTAGCAGATTCTCTTCTTGACGAAGAAGGCGTTATCGGAGCCATGATGGAGGCACTGGGGGCTGAACTTTCAGCCTTGCCTGACGCAATACTCGGTGGGCTAGCAGAAAACTTGTGTTTAACGCAGGAACAGATGGAGGAAAAAGATTTTAAACTCGGAGACCAATTGGACGAAGATCTATCCAAAACATGGGAAGACGCCAAATCTGAGATAGGAAAAGGAGATCCTTATTTAGACTCAGTGTTCATATATCTGGAATCGATCCTAAAGAAAAAGAAGTCAGATGATGAAACCATGGGCACCATCTGGGATACTTTGATGTCTAGATTGGGCTATTGTGGCTGGATTGCCTTAATAATGAAGGCTCTCGACTGCCTTATGCAGGGAATGGATCAGGAGTCTTTTATGAAGGCTACCGTTGAAGCGTGGCTCCTAGAGGCCAATGATTATGTTTTGCAGGGTGTTATCGCCGGCCTACCACAAGAAGATAAAGATCGAATTCAGGCCCTGTCCGATGAAAAGTATGCAAATCTCCCTCCGCCATGGGATACAATGGCTTACCAGATAGGATCTTATAATTCACCCGGTATGACGACCAGTGAAGCATATGAGGCCATCATGGCTGGCGAAACTGGAGCAGGAGAAGAGGCAGATGCTGCACAGGAAGCCAGCGCAGAGGAGGCCGCGGCCGAATATACAACATCTCAAGTAACCATACATACAGACTATGAGGCCAAAAAAGCTGACCTCGAAGCCCAAGAGATGTCGGATGAATACAAAGTCGCCGCCCTGAAGATTCTAGAAAAAGAATATGAAGACGCACTATATGATCTAAAGTACTCACCGGCAGATCCAGCCAGTGCCCTAGAGGGAGATGAAAAGTTCTGGGGAATAGCTTATTCACCTGAGACGGACGACTTCTCTTTCGGAGAGGGTTCAGCCGGCGCCGGAGGGACCTATGGAGAAGCCATGGGCGATGTTCAAAAAGAGGTTTTTGATGCATACAGGAACCTTCTTTTGGATGCTGTCGGTGTCGATGTTCTCTTTGGAATGATATCAAAAGCGCCTGGTGGTGGAATAATTGGGCAATTTTTCAAAACTATTCCTTGTAAGTTGCCACCTCCATGGACTTTCGATCCACAGCTTGATAGTTTCTTGAATACGCTTGAATTTGATATGTGTCAAATCGCTGGAGGCAAAGTGTTTGATATCACCATGCCGCACTTGGCGGACAGATGGAGACTCAGTGACTTCAATCTGCACAAGCAGCTTTGGAACGCCGTCAAAATAGCCATGAAAAAAGCAGTTGTAGCCATTGTTGTTGCAATGCTTAGGGGCCTTATAAATTCCTTGTTAACCGCCGCATGCGATGCCCTTAAAATGCTTGGGGCAAACTTAGCTGACCTATATGACGGCAGCGATCATTTTAGAAACCTGTTGTTAGAAAATCTATGTCCAGACGCCTCTGCCGATCAACTCAACGCGTCTTTGAAAAATTTCTTTGGCGCACTAGGAGGGCCAGACTCTGATTGTCTGGCTTCGCTTTCAAATGGAGAGATGGGAGAATATATAGACGACATATCTTTGATGCTGACCCAAGAACAAGTTATGCAGCTATTACAAGGAAATGCAACCCCTGAAACTCTTGCTTTGGCGACGGAAACGGCCAGAATTTCCACCTCCGAGTGCATCCGTGATCTCTTTTCAGATCCTGCTGCAATTGCGCAATTCTTCAGATCTCTCAATATATTTGTCCCCGCCAACGCCTTCGAGAGATATATTCCGGATCTTCCAGTTTCCCCGTGTCCCCCTGGAACATATGCTAGGATAGAGGATATAAAATGTGGCCTTCTGTCCAAGAAGGGACTCAGCAAGAAAGAGTGCCGAGAAGAGCTTGATAAATTAAAAGATAAGTCGATTCAAGACTTGCAGGATCTCATTAACCTTATGGAGAACGGACCCCTTGCTGACTTCCCTCCCATCCAATCTTCCGCAGAATGCCCAGTCGATGGTTTTTATCCCAACAACCCGGGCCCAGTCGATGGCCAAGCGAATTCTTCAGTTTCCGCATTATTGCTTTCCCCTATAGAAACAGGGGTAATCAAAGATTTAATGGATTCAGATGGAGTTCTTAACAATATCTTGGCTGATACTGAAGGCCGGCGTTGGACATCACACAACACCAAGGTTAGATGGTTTGGAGCACCCCTTGCTCGCCAAATGGGAATTTTTGGGTGGAACTGTGATGACTCTATCAAAAATCCAGATGGCGGCGGCTCTGTCGATCAATTTGGGAATACATTATCTGGGCAAGATGCAGGCACCCAGAGCTGGATCATAAATTTGGGCGCCGGCGCGCAAGGAGGTTTTCCTCCGACAGTCGGAGCATGGATGGCCAAGAAATTTAGATCAATGAATCCTGAGCTTAAAACCGCGATTATACCCTCTGGATATTCTTCTTTGGCCGAAGCCAAGGCCGATGTCGAAGAGAAAGAAGCCATAAACGCCGAAAGAATAGAAGCAAGACAAAAATATGTTTCAGCGTTTATTAAGGAGCACGGAATAGATAGCGTCAATGCTACATCTGATTCCGCGGAACTTGCCGGAATGCTACGGAAAGCTTGCTACTCTGCAAGGGTTTTTGAAAAAGGCATTCGACACAATTGGGAAGAAGTGGAAGACTATGAAGTCCCGGCATCTGTATATTGGCTTGAAATCTTATTAACTGGTGGCGAAATAGATTGTTGCGGCACCGAATTTCTTGGAATGGGCCACTCCGCGGTATACTCAGTCCAACAAGTAAAACCAACCGGTTGGTCTGATTCCTCACAAGAACTAGCAGGCACAGAGGGGAAAATTTTTGTAGACCACTACCCTGCCGACGACTGGAAGCTAATAGATGTGCCCGACATTATGACTCCGGATTTATCTTTGAGCTATTCGTCGCACGACACCAACGATGAGGGCGAACCTACATTTAGTTTTAATCTTGCTTATGATTACAATCTCCCCGACAAAGATGGGTTTATCGGCAAAAGAAATGACTACACTATTCGGATTAAGGTCACAACGGCCAGCCCGCCAGAAGAAGATGAATATGCAGAAGGACAATTCTCAGAACCAATCATTACAGGAAAAGCTTATTCTTGGACGGACTACAGCTTTAAAGTGGAGGCGAACTTAGACAAAGACACAAGACGATACATCAATGAACTTCCAATGAGCAATCATGTTAATGATTCGTGGCAAGCTGAAGTTTTCTATCGTATGATTTCTAAATCAATAATCGACGCTTCCAGTAATAAGAGCGAGACATCTGCCGCTCTGGCTGCTGATTCCGTCAGGGCATATTTTTCTACTTCCGGATCCGGCAAAAAGTTTGATGATATCACTTCTGGATTTTTTAGGAGACTCGCAAATAGGATATCAACAGGGCGCTCATTTGCAAACCCCAATATAGATATTGACGATTCTGACGCAGATGAAGCCGGCTTTTTAGAGCCGGATGTTTCAAATATTGTATCTGATGATGTCCCTAGTGATCCTGTTATGGCTAACATTGCAACAGGTTTTTCATATGGATACAATCAAGACGGGCCAGAAATTATATTCCTTGACAATGAAACATACGGCGGCCCACTAGGAAGGCTCTTCCCGGATCTGGTACCTCCTCCTTTTTATGTCGCACCTCCTAAATATACCGGCTGGAAAGAGATTGCAGAAGCATTTGTCCCTAGTCCAGATGGGTGTGACCCTGCGCGTGGCCCTCTCTTTACTCTCGGCGACCTTGAGCAAAAAGCTTCTCAGCTAACATCGAAACTGGAACAAGACGAGAGATTTTCACAGGATCCGTTGTGTACGCAAGAGGCGCCATATGATAAAATATTTGAAAATTCTACAATAGCAAATATTGATAGCGTTCTACGCGCAGCCACTAGAGTTTATATCACAGAAGCATTTATGAGAGCAGTTCCTATAATTTCTCAATTTGAGTTTAACAAAGACAATATTGAGTCTGGAATTGTTGAGTTTATTGTTGAGAGAATAAAGAGGGGATTAGAGCCCGATGGGGTTTCTAAATGGTTATGGTGGAACGATAAGACAAATGATGATGATTATTACTACAGATTCATTGAGCAGGCATTTAATGTTGTATCTAAAAAGGTTGATTCTAAAATTTTAGATCCTGAAAAGGATTTTAATTCCGAAGAGAAAAGAGCATATAACACAATAAAAACAAAAATTGCCGAATTTTATGAGAAAAATGATGGTGATCTAGCGGCTCTTTCTTTCTCGGCAATAAAACATCAATCTTTTATGGCGAACATGTTCGATAACACGGCTACCGCAAAATTTGGCGGAATAGGCGCAGGATCGTCAGATTTCTCTAAAGGAGCAGCAGAGAAGGCGAAGGAGTATGCCTTTGAGCTAATGATAGATGAGACAATAGACTCCGCGTTGGTATTTGTAAAAAGAATGGTTAGAGAGGAAATACCTATTGTTGGCAACATGTTCAATTCGAAACTGTATCCACCTATAAAGAATATAGATCATCTTTTCTTGTTGAGCCCTGCCTGGATCCGCGGCGCCGTGAATGGAGATGGGCCACTTGATGTAACATCTGATCCGACAAAAGCTAATAAATATAATATACCATCCGGCCAACACACTTCTGTTTCCGAAGCAATTTCAGAGTTACAATCATCAGGATTAACAGACTTGGCCTCTAGTTTTGAAACTGCTTATGGTGGTATGAGTGAGTGGCCATTCGTCTTGGAGAAATATGTTCGAATAATTGATCAGGAGTCTGTCCCCGCCGAAGTAGCTAATAGGTCAGAAAATCTTTATGATATAGTTAACATGTCAGACTGGAAGACATATGTTCAGAGAATAAAATCTCAGGGAGTCACCGGGAAGATATCTGAATTTTTTGGAAAAACTCCTATAACTGGGGAGACGACACTCGATAGCGGGCACACCCACGAATATGAGGTAGACGAGAAAGGAAATGGATTTGCTTTTAGGGTATGTGAGGATAAAGACGGCCTTGATTGTCATGTACATAGGATAATAAATTGGAAAGTAAAAGAGTCCGACGATCACGAACACGACCTCCCCATGCCGGCTTGGAGATTTGGGTTGCGTTTGTGTTATTTACCAGAAGCAGATGAGAGCAATACATTCCGGCCAATAATTTCAACGATAGATAAAGAGGCGAGGATGAGAGAAAAGGCATATGAATTAGCTAGTCCTGAAGGATCTAGGTTCTTGATCCCCATCGCGTCCGCAGAATTAGAAATACCAGATCAGGAATTTTCCTCTTTCGATCCAGAATCATATGATGTATATTGTCTAATTCCGGAATTGATAAAGAGCGCAGAGTATAAATCGTTGTTTAGGTATGTTTTTCCGTTCCATAGATTTTTGTCTTTGTTAACTATTTATTGTATGCAAGGTTTTTACGATTCGCTAGGTAATGAAGGCTGGCCTGATCAGGGCGGCGATATGTGGGAAAATAGAGGAGGCAACTTTTGGAGCAGCTTTAGTGGCTGGGAGAGGGCTGATGAACAGGTTTTCAGCAACTCAAGAGAGGCGGCCAAGAACGCACTTAATGCTCTGTACGAGACAACCCAAGCGGAATATAGTTCTGAGACCTCATCCAAGGCCGCAGCCCTGTCGTTTGCTGAATTGCTTAAACCAAAACTTAATTTCGAAGACGGCTTGCGTTGGTGGCAAAGAGGAAAGAGAATCAAAAATAGTCCGTTTAACATGGACGGCGACAACTGTAAATAAGGAGACAAGAAAATGGCAGGAGGATTATCTATAGTATTGCCGTTGGCGATCAGCACGAGAGATGGTGCTTATGCATTACATGATAAATTATCAGATGTTGCGCGCCAGAACTTAAAGATGATCATTTTAACTTCGCCAGGAGAAAGGGTCATGGCGCCAAGTTTCGGGGTTGGGATTCGATCATACTTGTTCGAACCTCTTAACCCCTCAACTAATGTCTTGATATTGTCTTCCGTGCGAACACAGGTGAGCAAATATCTTCCATATATATCTCTTCAAGATTTGCAGGTATTAGAATTCGGAGACGACAACATGATCAATTTGAGAATCAAGTATTCCATACCATCGATAAAGGTTGTGGATGAATTTATATTTCCCATTTCTGTATAAGAAATAATAAATGTCAAATACTATTTACTAAAGATGGAGAGATCATATGGCCAGAAGAAAGGTACCAGTTAAATACACGAGTAGAGATTTCGAGACCATAAGAAACGATCTCGTAGACTACGCAAAAAGATATTACCCAGATACATTTAAGGATTTTAGCGAAGCTTCTTTCGGTTCTTTGATGCTGGACACTGTTGCTTATGTTGGGGACATGTTATCTTTCTATGTAGACTATCAAGCCAATGAGTCATTTCTTGATAGCGCAACCGAACGAGACAACATAATTCGAATCGCAAAGGAGCATGGATATAAATATCAAGGCGCCGCCACAACTGTTGGCGAGGTCACATTTTATGCGCTAATACCCGCAAACACCTCTGGCCTAGGCCCCGACAGCCGATATTTTCCCATTCTTAAAAAGAATTCAACAGTTTCAGGCGCCGGCGCCTCAACCTACATTCTCACAGAAGATGTTAGATTTGATAATCCCGGAAACTATGTTGTAGCTTCCCGAACCGATCCTACTACTGGTCTTCCCACCCAATACGCAGTCAAAGCAAAGGGGCCTGTTGTTTCTGGGATTTTTGGTATAGAAGATATTACCATAGGAAACTTTGAAAAGTTCAGAAAAGTTCCTATTAATGTCTCCCATGTAGCAGAGATATTACAGGTACTAGATGCTGACGGCAATGAGTATTTTGAAGTAGAATACTTAACACACGATGTAGTGTATAAGTCTGTGCCGAACAGGGATGCGAACACCAGAGACAACGCCCCTTCTTTGCTCAGACCATTTTCTGTACCAAGAAGGTTTACGGTTGAACGCGGCGGAGGCGCAACATGGCTGCAATTTGGCCAAGGATCAGATTCAGAAATCTCTTCTCCCACTGTAGCCGAACCATCAACAGTGATATTAAAGCGCCATGCTAAGAGTTATGTAACAGACTCAGCGTTTGACCCATCTGACCTGATGGGCACAGACAAGCTCGGAGTTGGGCCGGCCAACACCACGCTAAGAGTTTTTTATCGTAGAAATGCCGGCATTGATTCAAATGCGGCCGTTAGCGCCGTAAATTTAGTGTCGAACGCCATTGTTGAATTCAACGATCCTTCTTTACAAAATACCCCAACCGCCAGAGATGTTATTGGTTCTCTGGAATGCTCTAATGAGGAGCCGATTAACGGCTCTGTTTCTACTCCAACTTTGGAAGATATCAGGAGAGAAACATTGAATTTCTTCCCAACTCAAAACAGGGCAGTTACGGCTTCTGACTACGAGGCGTTGGCCTATGCGATGCCGGCCTCACTCGGCGCCTTAAAGCGATGCCGTGTGGTAAGAGATCAAGATTCCTTGAAGAGGAATTTAAATATGTATGTTCTCGCAGAGAACACCACCGGCCGATTGGCAACTGCGAATTCCGCCCTCAAACAAAACTTAAAAGAATGGCTAAATAGATATAGGATGGTTAACGATACGATAGATATTTTAGATGCTAAGGTTGTTAATATAGGGATAGAGTTTACAGTGCTGTCTGATGTCTCCGTCAACAAATATGATGTTTTGTCTGCATGCACAGAAAGGCTTAGAACGGACTTAGCAAGGGAGATGTACCTTGGTGAACGATTTTATCTAACAGAAGTTTATAAAATATTGAATAGGGTACCGGGAGTTGCTGACGCTCTAAGCGCGAAGATAGTCAATAAGAGTGGGGGCAAATACGCCCAAACAGGCTTAAGTATTGATAATTTTATGTCAACGGACGGCAGATATCTTTCTTGTCCAGATAATGTTGCTTTCGAAATAAAATATCCTAAAGTAGATATACAGGGAACTGTTAAATAATGGCCATTAAAAGATATTTTGCAAAATCTGATAATACAATAACTAACGCCTTTGAGGAGAATTTATCCACAAGGGCGACGGGTTCTAATATGGGCGCCTCTGATATTCTGGAAGTGTTTTCAATATATGGACAGGCAAACTCATCTTCTGCTGAAAAATCCCGCGCATTGCTTAAGTTTGATGTTACTGCATCAGCGAACTCTATAAAACAAGATAGAACAGACGGGAAAATTCCAGTCAGCGGTAGCGTTAGTTTCTATCTGAGAATGTTTAATACTCCTCATAGCCAAACCCTTCCAAAGGATTTTACAATGGATGTTTCTGCTGTTAATGGTCACTGGAAAGAAGGCTCTGGACTAGATATGGACGCATACAAAGATAAGGGAAGCTCAAACTGGATTAATCGTCTAACATCGTCTGCTGGCATTACAACCTGGACAAAAGAGGGTGGAGATTATTATGTTGATACAACTTCTTCCTTCACCGCATCTTTCCCTGTCGGCGTTGAGGATATTGAACTTGATATCACTACCCTTGTTGAGCAGTGGGTAAGCTCGTCTGCTAATTCAAAAGCAGCCGTAAATTTAGGATCTAAAAATGACGAGGGTGTGGGCGTATTTATATCAAACACTTATGAGTCAGCTAAACGATCCTATTACACTAAGAAGTTCTTTGGGAGAGGTACCGAGTTTTTCTTTAAGCGACCATGTATTGAGGCTCGATGGGATTCTTCGAAAAAAGACGATAGAGGAAATTTCTATTATAGTAGTTCTCTTGCTACGGCAGAGGATAACATGAACACGCTTTATCTGTATAATTATTTTCGAGGACAATTGAGAAATATTCCCGCTGTCGGTACGGGCAATATCTGTGTAAGCTTCTTTTCTGGTAATGCCGGCGATTCCGCGCCAAGCGGATCAGCACTTATTTTGGTTTCTGATGGATCTAGCGTCCGTACAGCGGCGAATACAGTTGTTACGGGAGGCTATGTTTCAACGGGCATCTATACGGCCAGCCTTGCTCTCACCGCTGCATCGACTCCTCTTAGTACGCTCTATGATGTATGGTTTAAATCTGCCGATACAGTTTCTGACTCGACAACGGCCGCAACTCGTTACCATACTGGCTCGATAAAGCCAAAAAGTATCAGCGTCTCATCAATGGCGCCATCAACAGAATATGTTTCCAGTATTACAAATTTGAAAACCGTATACCGCGATGACGAAACAGCGCGCTTCAGAGTTTACACTCGCCAAAAAGATTGGAGCCCAACTATTTATACTAAGGCAGTCGCGCAAGCAGAAACCAATATAGTTGAGAGTGGTTCGTATGAAATTCACAGAGTCGCAGATGATTTGAAAATTATTCCATATGGGACGGGAAGCCTCCGACATACTCAAATGTCTTTTGATGTATCTGGAAGTTACTTTGACTTAGGCATGAACATGCTAGAGCCTGGTTATATGTACGGAATAAAATTTGCTTATTATAACAACTCTGTCGGATCTTGGGTCGAACAACCAGAAACATTTAAGTTTAGGGTCGAATCGAGGCAGAGTTAAAGATGGGCATAAAAGATTTATTCAGTGAAAAGACAACAGGAATAATTGCAAAAACCAGCCTCGAAGAAGAGGTTGTTCGCAATACTCCTGAGTTAGAGTCTTCAGAAAATATAAAAGAACAAAGAGAAAGAATAGATCGATTTATTCCTCTTGTAGATTTCAGCGATCCAAACAACTTTGTTCATTATGGTTCGGCCGAGGCCTACTATAAGGATGCGATTTCTCGCATATACAATCAATATCCTTATGATGGTACCGCTCGCGAGAAGCAAGAATTCTTTAATAAGTCAGCATATCTTGACTTATATTTGTTTGAAAATGAATATCCACGCACAACTGGTTATATTAATTTTTCTGCTGATGGGTGGGGGACTATTTCAAGCCCAGGTTCTGCTTTAACTGGTGCTGGTGATAGTCCTCACGGAGGGTTCGGTGCCCCTGCCTCCGCAGACTTAGAATACATTAAGGTTGTCGGCGGCCCACATACCGCCTCCGGTGGCATGTCTGGCTCTTTGGCATTGACATTTGATGATTCCAATATTTACAACTCTGATATTTATGGCTTCGAAGGTGTCGATTCCATGGGCAGAGTGGGTACGCGAGAATCAAACCTTAAATTTGATTTGTCGAAAGGAGTTTCAACAGAATTTTGGATCAAAAAAGGAGATTATCAATATGGACGAGCTAGAGGCTCGGTCATGATCGTCTCCAGCACGCCCAGTGAATACGACGGCCACTATCTTGTCATGTCGTCTTCTGACGGAACAGGAAGGCAGTATCAATTTGATGATGATCAAGACGGATCCCAGACCGGCACCACTTTGACTAATCCTCGTCGTGTGCGCATCGATATCACTGGCGATTCGTCGGCAAATGCTATAGCTGCTAAGGTTGTTACAGCAATTAATCACGAGAACGGCCATAACGGCAAAATAATCGCATCGCAGCCCAGCGCCATGAGCAATGTAGTTCAGCTAATACAGGCGACTCATGGTCCCGCGGGAAATCATGGTATTTTCAATTACTTCTCTCTGCCTCCGCATAATACCCCTATCAGTGCCGTGCCCGCCCACACGGTATATCAGCCATATAGTTTCTCATCCTCAGTAGATTTTATCTCCCCCACATCACGCGTTGCCCACCGAGCCCGGCCGGCAGAGGAAGCAGTCTTTGATCTCTGGAATGGGGCCGCCTCATCGAGCGTTGGATATGGACGATTGTTGATAACCTTGTCTGGTAGCAGCAACTCAGAGAATCCGTTTAAAGTTCATCTCGCTTCTGGTTCGAATGTATGGGATATGTCTTTTGGAGGATCAACCACCACCACTGCATCCCTAAAAGATACTTGGAACCATGTTGCTTTCACATTCCTGTCCAGTTCGGCCGATAACCAGTTGCAGACAAATTTTTACTTAAACGGGACCCTACAAGATTCTCAGACGACCACCACGGTTCCCTTTGGTCAAGTGACCGGCTCTCTTATCGCATATATCGGCGCCCTTCAAACAGCGCCTTCCGGCAACTCCTATTTTGATGGTACCAGCGCAGCGCTTAATATGACTGGATATGGTAAGTTTTCTGGCTCTCTTGACGAGTTCCGCTATTGGAAAAGCAAAAGAACAGAAAGAGATATTCAGAGAAACTGGTGGACTCAAGTTCGCGGCGGAACAAACAAGGACATTGCGAACGCCGAATTGGGCGTTTATTATAAGTTCAACGAAGGAATTACGGGCACAAGCTCAGTCGATAGATCTGTTTTAGATTACTCCGGCCGCATTTCAAATGGAGACTGGGTTGGGTACCCAAGCAGCAATGCTAGAAACACTGGATCGGCCATCATCTCCGCCTCCGCAGCCCCATCAGAATTTGAAGATCCGATTATATACTCGCATCATGACGAGGTTCAATCTCTTTATAATACGCTTGCTGCAACCGGCAGTGTATATGATAATCAGAACAATGCGAGCATAAAAGATTCTATTCCTTCGTGGATCCAAGAAGATGAGGAACTTAACGGCGCCGGCCACTTAGATAAAATTACGCAGATTATGGGATCATATTTTGATACTCTGCATTTACAGGTGGAGAGCCTTTCAGAATTCGCAGAAGCTTCATATCCAACAGCCAGTCATATGAAAACGGTACCGTTTTCAGATCACTTGTTGAGTTCACAAGGGCTTTATGCACCAGAAATATTCGTCGAAGCTAGCATCCTTGAGCATTTCGCGAATCGAAAAGATGATAAAGAATACTCTGTTGATATAAATGATGTAAAGAATCAAATTTATCAGAACATATACAACAACCTTATCTTTATTTATAAATCAAAAGGAACTGAAAAAGCGTTCCGCAACCTCATTCACTGCTATGGGCTTGGGGATGAAGTTATCAAATTTAATGCTTACGGCAACAATACGACATTTAAGCTCGATGATACATATTATAATAGCACAATAAGAAAAAATTATATCGATTTTAACAGCCTTGATCGTTTCGGCGGAACGGTATATCAGAATTCTTCTAGTAATACTGAAACTACTGATGTGACCTATGTTTCCGGAACAAACGCCAACTTTGCAAACACGGCAGAGGTGGAGGTCATCTTCCCACGAAAACTCGAATTTTCAGACACTGGCCATTTCTATACTCCGTTTTTGTCCGCATCAATCTTCGGCTACCACACGGCTTCAGCGGATCCATCCAAGTTCAATTGGCCGGCCAACACTATACTCGATCAAAACTTTGAAATTTACGCTGTCCGGACACATGAAGAATCAAAAGATGTATATTTCCAGATAACCTCAAGCGCGCTTCCGGGATTTAGCCTGACTAGTAGTGTATACAGCAATGTATATGATAATCAAAAGTGGAACTTCGCAGTTAGATTCAAAGATGCAAAGTGGCCCTATTCTACGGGCATCACTGGATCTGGTACCCCCAATGATGTTAAAATGGAGTTTATCGGATACAATACTGAATATGGCGTAGTCAAAAATCAATTTTCCTTAACTGCATCGGGTCTCAATGATAAATTCTTGACCGGACATAGGAGATACTATGCTGGAGCCTCACGAACCAACTTCACCGGCGCCATCGCAACAAATACAGATGTAAAAATATCATCAGTGCGCCATTGGGCCACATATCTTAATGATGCCGTAATTAAGGCACACTCTCTGGATCCAGAAAACTTTGGTGTTCTTCATCCTGCCCGTAATACCATATTTGCCGCAGACTCCACAGATTATAAGGTCGACAACAATGAACTCTTAGAGAGTGAAACGCTGGCCTTGCACTGGGACTTCTCACAAATAACCGGCTCTGATGCGCTTGGTCAGTTTGAGGTTGACGACGCTTGTTCAGGATCCGTATCTCTTCGATCTCGTTATCCAAGTGACGGAAACTTATCGCACATCATAGCCAATATGTACGCCGGCCGCGGATATTTCCCTTCTACAACAAGCTCCGCTAAAGTCGTTGATAAGAATTATGTCGCATCTTCAAAGCAAAGACTGCCGGAAGTAGTTAATAGTGATGATGCAGTTAATGTGTTGTCGCAGGACGACGATCTTTTCCCCAGCGATCCCGCAGTTTCACAGACATTCTTTGCTTTTGAAAAGAGCATGTACGGAATAATCTCTCAGGAGATGTTAAATATATTCGGAACGATTGTTGAGTTTAATAATCTTATTGGCGAAGTAACAAGCAAATATCGCAGCGGCTACAAAGACTTAGACAGGTTGCGCGCACTATTCTTTGAGAAAATCGAGAACAATCCGGATCTCGACAAGTTTATCGATTACTATAAATGGATCGATAATTCTTTGTCTGTAATGATCCAGCAGCTAGTTCCAGCTTCAGCAAATGTTGCAGACGAGATCAGAACTGTTGTTGAGAGCCACATTTTCGAAAGAAGTAGCTACCGGCACCAATATCCGATGGTCAACGATCTAAATACCGCGGCCACGGCGATTGAGGGGGTTGAGGGGGGCGTGAAAGGAATAGGGGAGCTTGCCTATGACTGGAAACATGGCCACGCCCCCGTAAGTGATGCTCAGGGCACAAATGCTCTTTGGTGGAGAGAAAGAGCAGGTAGGGACAATGCACGCTTCGGAACATCCACATCGATAAACAGCGCCAGAGGATCCATTAACGATATTATACTGAGTTTTAATTCTTCTTCTTATAGTAAAGAGCACTTTGGCGGGCAGGGAACAGACAGATATCAGGGATCCTCTTATTCTTTGAGGCAGCTATCTTCCCCGTTTAAGCTTACTGCGGATATTAAATCATCTCCTGATCGACTTATCCATGGCGGCTATAACTTTCCAAGATCACAAAAACCTGATCTTGTGGCCAATATCATCCGACCGGGCTCCCCTACGAGCTTGAAGGTTTCGAAAGGTAGCTTTAAGGATATTGCCGCGGCTGAAACTGGGAAGCCTATTGTCGAAACAAAAAGAAGGTTTGAACAAACAACAACAGACAACTCTTCTATAAGCGGAGAATTTGAAGGAGATGGAAAAGCCGAGGTGTTCTCTCCAGTGGTACTGTACAGTTCATCTGCGACCACCGGATACATATCCAACACTAGCAATGTAGAGTTCGCAGGCTATCATACAGATGTCTATGGTCCATCATACGAAACTCCAATGCAGGGCCCCTTTACTGGTGAGCATGTTGGAGGAAAGCAACATAGGCATATTTCTCCCACTATAAACCCTGCACTAACTTCTTCCGACAACCGCCCAGAAGCATGGGAGGTACATAACGGAAATACCTTTACAACCAGAAGTTCCATGCATTACCCGCCGGCGTATGCTAGTTATCATCGTGATGGCCTGGCCAAACGACCGGTTAATATCAAGAATGTACAGTATTCAACGGCCTCTGCTATTCTAGGAAACTATTCAAATACTTATGAAATTGTGCAGACTTCTGACCGGTCTATTAATAAAAGTGATTTCGTCAGAAATGAAGGGTACAGTAGCGCTAGCGCCGGAACAGAGGTGTTTTCAGATCTGGTGGACTACACAAAGCCCACGAGAAGAAAGACGCCTCATGTTATTGTTGAAAGATTTTCTGCTCCTGGAGATCCAGCTACCATGGGTGATGCAGCCGGCGGCTCTGGTTTGGATTTCTCGTCTGCACAATATTCTCCATATAATAATTTAAATTACAGAAATCTTGTAATTCGACAACCATTGCAGTCTCAATTGGTCGAGAGATCTGAACAATTTGGAATTCGTTCCGGTTCTTTCATTTCAGAGGCTGAATATTATACTTTGAATACCACTGCGAGCTATCACAAGGTTAACGCAAATAAACTTCAGCGAATAGTCTATACAAATGACCAATTCGGAGGCAACGCCGCGGCGTGTGGAACTGGCTCTATGTATGATAACTATTATGTTCAACACATGATTCCAAGATCTGATAGGCAATATACTTGGATAAATGCGTCCGTCTTGAGCAGTGATCCAGAATCTCTTGGCTATTTCCCAAAAGATGGTCTTGCGTCCTCATCCGCGGGATTGGTCGCTGCTGTGAGCTTTGTTAGTTCCAGCGCCATGGGTGCGGAAAATCTCTTAGGTAGCGCTGTTGGGACTGTGCCGGTACCGTATGCGAGAGCTACTAATCCTGCCGAGTTTACGCCCGTTGATTTTGTTGGGCTTAATACATCTATAGTAGAGCCAATATCGGGTTCAGATTTTACCCTAGGGTATGCTTTACCGGCATCTTCTTACAATTATTATAACTGGGCCGACATGGGCGCCTATGCTCTGGCAACATCAAACCCCGAATCGTTCTTACAAAGAATTGGCTATTGGACCGCGACAAACAAAACTTTCCGCGACGATGCATATGCGCTAAATTCTATTCTCTCCCACCGCAACGGCCCATACGGTCACCCAACTTGGAAGCAAATTAGGGTTGGCGAAGGCGCTCTAGCAAGATTTTATCGTAGAAACAATATCTATACCCACACTCCACTTGGGGGTGTCGAAAAAACCGTAAGCACTCCAAATGGCCTCATGACTGTTAGGGACAAATATGCATCATCACTATTTATTTCTCAGTCCGTTGTTACTTCTAGGTGTAAACCAATTACACAGCAGTTGTTGGTTAAGTCTGGAGTGAGGCGCACTATCGAAGTCAGCGCTGATTATATCAAGGCCGTTGTGGTCAGATCAACATATGCAAACGGCATAACATACTTTGATGATAATAATTTCAACCAAAAGACTGGAATTAAGGCAAGGAGAGGGTTCTCTTCTTATGATGAGATAAAGAAAATGTATCTTTACGGCGCACTGGACTCCACAACCAGTCCAGTAGTTGGAGTAAGAAGGGTTCACTATTCAGAGGTGGTATATCCGTCAATCGCCAATTCATATACAAACAAGGTCCGCGGCAGAACAGGCTATCAGAATAACTTCTGGAGAGACAGCAGAACAGACAGGACAACTCTTGCAGCAACCAAGAAGGATAGAAATTCCATGGGTTATGTCCTTGCACAGAGTGCTTGGGCCCTTGATGCCGATGAAACTTTTGCAGAACAGACGCAGACGACATATCCGGTCACTGGTGGGTTAGTTGGCCATGCTGCAACGGGCTATAAGCCCGGTGAGTTGCAAAATCGAAATGTGCAGTTCCACTCAGGCAGTCGACAAGGCGGCGGCCGGAAGTTCTTAAGAGGCGGCCCTCTATACTCTCGATACCACATAATGCCAACAACAGCCTCAGTTATACCGCGGTGGGGTATGGTTGGAGTTCAAAACCACTTGAGAACCCCTGGTATTTCAGACTACAACTTCGGCCTACATAAAGGTTCAATGTTCCGAGGACAGGCGAAATGGGAAGCAGGCACCAAAGCAGGGAGAGCTTATGGTACCGCAAGCGCGTTCACCGCCTCGGCCCGGGCCCCATTCGCTGATACTTATGATGAATGGTTTTCCGAGATAAGATCAAAAGGACAGGCGATGTCCATCATTCCAGAGTTTCGCATAAGCGAGCATATGAGTTTCTATAAGAACAATGATTATGATTTCACAGTGACGAATCCGATAGCTTTACAAATACCAGGCGCGCCAACTGGATCTAATATACCGCAAAACGAGTCAGAAGATAAATTCTATAAAGTGTTTACAAATTCAGACTTCCTTAAACATTTTGATATCATAAAAGACGACCACAAGGACTTTGTTGAGCCATGGTCTATAACGATAAAATGCAAGGCAATTAAGAAATTCATCGCATATGATGGGTTCTATCCAGCAGAGAGAACTTTGCAGATGGCGTCACAATTCTCGAAATCGTATGGTAGCCACATTAAATATACGGGCGCCAACCGCGCCCAGGCCGCGGCCTTAAGGTCATTTGTTACGCCACTCTTCGCACCGGGAATCCTTTATAATACCATCAAATCAGGCATTGCCGTTGATTACCCGATTATGACCGGCTCATTCGCCAAACGGCCCATCTTCGACCTGAACAGCGCCTATACTGATCCCGCCACCGCAACCGGCGAATATCAACAACAACTTTATTCTGCTTCATTTGCTATAGCTAGTAACTCTAGGCCAGTAGCTGCAACCTACGATCACGGCCATGGCTGGGATAAGAGAATACCATTCGAAGCGCTTCTGGAACCAGAACGCTATATGTCGTATGTTAATATCGCCGATGACGAGCCTAGCCCCTACTGTTGGGTGGATGCTACATCATCCTGGGCCGGCCGGGGCAACAATTTATATAAATATATGATGCACAATTTCTTGGCGGAGACAACAAGTTTCTTTATGAAAGGTGGTACCACAACATCGCTTAAATCAAAGCCAGAGTCAGAATGGTTGTCCATAACGCCCGGCAGACCATATGGTATGAGAATCAAGATTCGCCGAAGTATGAACTCTGTTAAGCCCCCGACCGGTCCATGGGGAGAATTTCCACTTCCACAAAATGCGGCATTGTTTAGCGCATATGAGCCTGAAGTCGTCGAAATTGGAGATTACGAGGCCACGCAGATGCGAGCCATGGGCGCGGGGAGCAACAATGCAACGCCGAGAGAGAATTTTACAATGTACAGCCGTCCGTCTGCTTTCGGTCCGCCCCTTGCCGGAGTCATGCCCACCAACAACGCCGGCATGTATCGGGCCAGTGGATCTATTTTCGAATTTGGTTCTGATAACGGCATATACGGTTCCCACACTCCTCCATATTATGATGGAGAATCATGGATTGACATAGTGCACTACTCCAAGGGATTAGTTGCTGTTTCCAGCAGCCACCCGACCAGGCCGCACACATGGGCCATGGTCTCTGGAAGTGATGTCGAATATCCAGCATACCAGCCAACAATGACTGAGATTTTCTCTCTGGCCAACGCCGCCGTGTTCAACTCTGGAGATGGAGGTACACCAGGAGATGGAACTTTTGTTAGGTATTGGCGCTATGATCAAGAGGAGCTGGGCAGAAACCTAGGTTCAGCGATACCAAGCTCTTATCACCGGTACAACGCGGCTGGAATAGGGCCCGCCGGCGGGAGCTATATTAACAATTGGGCAATGCAAGGCGATGCAAGTTTGAACATTTTCAAGCAGGACGGGACTCGCTGGTCTATCGAGTCTAAATTCGAAACCCCAATGCTTAATTTTAACCATGTTACTTCTTCAGATGGTACTTTCACGCCGCGAGATTCTCTGGATGCTAGCAGCACCATACCGAGAGGAATGTGGCATCAATTTGGTCGCCTTCCAAAAGCCGACGAAGGTGTGTTTCTTGAAGTTACTGATATTCCGGATGGTTGGCTTGCAAATCATCCAAGCGCAACCTTGATTCATGATCCTGCTGGCATCATAAGCGCCAACAATCGAACCCCGCGAATCCATGATAATCTCACCTCGGCAAACATCTCAACAATATCTTATTATAATCAGTATAATTTGCCCCAAGCATCTTTTTCTGCGTTTGGATCGGATTATTCGGTTCAAAGTATGGGTTCATTGATCGATGTTTGTGGCTTTGGTACTGCCCCTAAAAAATTCGGCAAATTGCGAGGATCAAAAAAGATTTGGGAAGCTATAGTTGCAATACCGTTTATTATTAAAAAAGGAAGGAGAAAGTTTTTCACCCTGCCACCTGATGACTCTGGCGTAATGCCAGGCCCATCCATAGCAGATCAGATGATCAAGATGCAAAAATATGTTATACCGCCAAAATTCGATTTCACTAGAAACGATACAGCCAAGAAAATCGCCATGTATATCTTTGAGTTCGAGCATAAACTTGATAAAGATGATCTCTCGCACATTTGGCAGAACTTGCCGCCAAAACTTGGCGTCAAGGCAGAGTCGGCGCGAGCAACAGTCTCTCACGAGCTGTTTACAAATGAATTAATGGGGAATTGGAAGTCAGTTGCTAACCTACAAGCTACCACTACAGAGCGCTCTGGGATCAAATCAGAGGTGAGATGGATGGTGTTTAAAGCGAAACAAAGAGCAAAGACAGACTATTTTGGTACCATGGGCAACGCCCAACATTCGGCATATGCAGATATACCGGAGTATAGCTATAACTGGCCATATGACTTCTGCTCAATTGTTGAGATGGCGAGCCTTGAACCGGAGATTGAGTTCGGAGTGGAAGAAATGAAGCTCAAAGATGCAGTGCAAGCAAAATTGAACGCTGAAGCTGAAGCTTGGTTTGGCGCGACACTAGGCACAGTTGGCGGTACCTCCGCCGGCGCAGCGCAGTTCCAATCCATTCTCAGTACAGGCCCCGCCGGAATCACCAATAACATCAGCGCATTCACCAGTAATTTAGTCACAGACGAAGACAAGAAAGCACAGCGCTCCGCAGAGTGGGCCAACTTCATGGCCTCTTCCAATAAATCCCTCACCGGCGTATGGGATGATTATGCTAACGACCTCGCCATCGATGAAGGCGTCGACGAGTTCAATTGGGGTAGCTTTACTTCTCTCCTCTCCTCTATTCTTATCATTATCGGGGGTACCGTCGCGGCCATCATGACCGGTGGCGCCGCCGGCGTCCTAATCATGGGCCTAGCCGCGGTGTCCTCAGCGTTGTCCGCCGCCGGCTCCGGATATCTCTATGCTAGATACCCCGAAGCCATTGCTGAAAAAGTGGAACCTATCCTCTGGCGGCAACAGGGAAACTGGATTAACAATGCTGTAATCCCCACGGCCAGAGACAGAGAGCATGGAACTCATTTCTTGAAAACCACCAGTACTGGTACCAGCCACAGCATCACCGGTGGAGGCAACTTATAATGACATTTTTTAATCCAAAAGAAGAAGTTTTAGACATTCAACTTACCCAATATGGTAGGCATCTCCTATCTAAGGGAAAGATGAAGCCAGTTTATTATGCATTTTTTGACGAAGGAGTCACCTATGATTTTAAGCACGCAGGAATGCACGAGGACAAAAACAGCGCTGAGGCCAGAATACAAGAAGAAACGCCATGGCTGAAACCCCGTCATTGTTTCACAGGAAGGGACGAGTTCCTTTTTGATGGCGTTGGAGACATCGAAGATAGAAAAGAACTAGCCACTTACGAGAAGCTATTCACCCTTCCAGAGCCACTTGGGACTAGTGATTTGGGATCGACAAAGATGCCTTATTTTTCTTTAACTTGCTTAAAGGGAGATTCTTTTAACAGTTCAATCAACTATATGACTGGTACTTTGCGTACAAAAAACATCACTACAGGCTCTACAACCTACTCAAATCAGTTATTAAAGATTCCTCAAGTCGACGCTTCAATCGAATATAAGGTGGCTGTAGTTGACCCAGAAGATTCTTTTACTAGATTCAGGGTGGATCCGGCACTTTCATCACAAAAAGTTTATAATAATGGTCTCTCTGTGGTTGTTGGTGCTGACGAAATGCTATTGCTGGTCGAAGAAGGAAATGCCACATGTGATAATAGAAACTTTGATGTTGAAGTGTTTGAGATGACTGGACTAACAGGCTCTCTGGGGGAAGAAGTGCTCATTCCTCTTTCCTTCATTAAACCAATAGAGATGGTCGAGAACAATATCTTACTGGATCCAAAAGAGGCTAGGCAGAAAGCTGGCCGCACAAAGGGACATACAATTGAAAAGGATCCGTCATTTGTAGAATATTACTTTAATGTAGATGTCGATGATGAAATAGGAAAAAATGTTATCTGTAGTTCCATTACTAGAATGAAGAAACAAGGGAGAAGTTTTTACTCCCCTTGCGGCATCGATTTTGATTGTCCAGATCTAAAAGATGTGCTTACTATCGATATTTATGGTAGCGATGCTGACGGAGAAGACTGCTAGTATTAATGTGCGAGTTACTATTTACAACAAGAGGAACAATTAGGTCATGGCAGCAAAAGTAGATCTTTCTAGTATTTTCGACAACGCTTTGCCGATGGCGTATGTTCGTAAGATTACTCTGTCTGAGGGGGATGTGGGTTCGAACAGGAGAGACCCGAACGACAAATCACAAAAAACCAACATTACAAAAAACCAGTATGGAAAGGCGAAGATTAGATCTGGAGTAAAAAGCTCAAAAGGATATGAGGGCTCAAGAAACATGACGGTCACCGTTGATTTGGTCCTCAAGGATGCTTACGGCACAGACGGCCAGCCGTTCTGGTTTAATAACGATGAGCTTTTAAGATACTTGAACATTCGTGTAATATTGTGCAAAGATAAGGCCACTGGTCGTAAATTTCTTAAGAATGGAGTACGACCGCTAGCCCTCAGTGAAGCCAAGACCTCCAGCCAAATTGAAGAAAAAATCATTGCACTTAAAAAATCTGGCTCTATAGAACTTAAAAGCCAAAGAAGAGGCACCGCCGGCAAAAAAAAGACGATATACTCTGTTCCCTATTCTGTTAGTTTTACTGTCGATGAGCTTTATCCTGATCATTTATCGATATTCACCATGACTGTGTTGGACGCCGGTTATGTCGCAGCATCCAGAAGCGCATATGCAAAACAGATTAAGTCAGAAATACAAGGCTACACAACGGCAGAAGTTGCAATCAAGGATGGTTCTGTTAGCAATAATTCCTATGTCTATACAACATCAAAAAAGCAAATCTGGGCCGGCCCTATACACTCCGACAATGGCTCCGCGTTCTTCTCCGGCGCATCACCGTCATCTCAACCTCAAGAGCAACTAGTGCAAAAGATAATACCAAATTTTATTGTCGACGACTATCGCTTACTAGACAAAGCAAAAGAAGCAAGATTGCAGCTTCGACCAGATACTTTAGAGAAGCAACAGAATAAGAGAAGGGGGAAGAGGCACAAGACTCCGGAAGCAAATAAAATTCGTAAAAAAGAAAAGTATATGTCTGGGCTTTATCTTTCTCGTTCTCCGTCGAATGCTTCAAACTTTATGTTTCATATGGATTTTGAGAAGATTGTTCGCTTTGAGACGCAATTTGGGAAACTGTTGGAGACTGCCGATGAACAGGCCAAGTTAAATATCTTGTCCAAAAGCAAAATCAAAAACTTAAGAATATTCAGGCACAGAATTAAACAGGCACAGGACGAAACAGCCGCAAAAGATGTAGACTGGGAAACTAGGACCGAATTGATTGCAATCTCCGCTGAAGAACATGCTGGCTCTTTGCCTTTGACTTCTAGGCGCTCCTATCCAGATAGCGAGGATCTAAACACGGAATCAAAATTAATTGGAGCAATCAGAGAACTCAAGATAGCCGGCACCAAAAATGTGCGCACATTTTCTGTTAGCGATTATGACATGTCTTTGAGGACAGACGGCGCCTTTCAATATAGCATTAGGTTCCAATTGGAAGACGGAACTGTTGAATTCGCCAAGGAGATGTTGGGAAGGCTTGTTGCCGCCCGAGACGCACTGGAGAATTATCGCGATGAATCTGCTTTCCCGATTAATTATGATGTCAATGTTGATGGTTTCAAACAGACATATCAGAGACAGCTAGAAAAGAAATATCCTTTGCCTCGACAGTCTGTCCTCACCACAGGCGCCACAGACCGGTCCAGACTTCTAAGTCAGAGCATAGTTTCTGCTCCATGGGTAAAGCCAGTCGCAACTTATGTTGATTGCTTGTTTAATCTTACCACCATGTCGGACAAGCATGCGGAGCAATTGTCAACAATGCTCTATAGGTTGTGTAATTCAACCACCGGCACCATAGCAGGAATTGAAACAACTATTGATCAAATTCAGTCTCTTGAATACAAGATTAAGAGAATCTTGGGACAAAAGGGTCTCTTGACCGGCGAGCTTGATTTTACTGAAAAGAGCAAGATCGATCAGAAGAGAAGCGATAAGCCAATGATATATATTAGACATCGATTCCGAAAAATCTTTGATAGTGATATTCTTAAGGAGACTGGATATGACTTTCTGGGAGGAGAGAGAACCAGATTTGTTGGTGTGCGACATATGTCCGTAGAGGAATATAGGAAAAGAATAAGACAGGAAAATGATAAATATTTGAATAAAATGCCTACAACTACAAAAGTTAAAGGATCTTCTATTGAGTGGGCCACTGTTAGAAGTTCTTATCTGACTCCTGCTTATATCAATCTAGGTCCGGCACGCTCTTTTCCTTTGCTCCCTGATCAGCTTATGCTTTGGTTTTATAAATATTATGAGCAGATCGTGTCCACCATTTTAGCGTTCAAACCAGGTATCGCGGCCAAAGGGAAAGATAAGTTGGTTGCAATGAAAAATATGCACACAAACCTTGACCCAGAAGATCCAGGATCGATGCTTATAGAAGAAAATAAGGTTAATACTATAAATTCAAAAGTATTGATGTCGTTCTCCACATCAATATCGACACCAGAGGATTATGAATTTAGTTTATCAATAAACTCCGAGGAAGAAGACGACGACGATCAAGAAGGCGATTCAGGCTTTGCAGATGCGGAGGATGTTATTGGAATTAACTCTAGTATGATATCTGACGACATCGAAGGCGCCGATGTGATTGTGGAGCAATTTAAGAAAGAAAATATAGAAGAAATGGGAGATTTTACTGAGTTTACTTCTGCGCTTGTGGGTAGTTTCCTACAGTCTGGTAATGAATTGTTTGGTAGATCTAAAATGTCCTCAAATGATACCCTTGGAATTAGGGCGTTTGATTTGTCTAATCCAAATAATGTTTTAGAGAGGCATCTTTTGTCCAAGCGCAAGATGGCCGGAAAAATTAGTAAATCAGGTAAACGGTCAAGGAAGAAGCCGGAAGAACTAGCTACGGTGGCCAGCTTGTTGAGCAAGATGCCAAATCAACATAAAGTACTTTTTTTCTCTGGGCGCCCATTTATTAAGAGGCCGATGAATTCGTTCTTTTCTGCTGATCCTATGAAAGATCCGCGCCTAGAGGCAATGCTGTATTACAACTTTAAGATGATAAACAAAATAGAGGTTTTTATGGGGTTTAAAAAGAGCAAACAAACGGGGGAATATATTCTAGGAAAGCCAAAATTCAAGGCGATGACTCAAAAGATATTATCAGAGGCCAAGAGTAATAATCGCGTATTGATGTGCCGGCAACGACCATACGATAATGATTTAATCAGATTTGCACACAATAAAAAATTAGATCTTCCAGTGTTTGATGAAACTTTTGTGATATCACCGGGCGTATCTGAGGCTGCGGCAGAAGATGAAGAACTTGATACCTTCACTGGGTCCACCAGAAGAACATACATTGATCTTATGTCCGCACAAGAAAATTTTAGCAACACAGGATATAAAGCTTTGCGACTAATATTGTCCGCAGCACTCATAGCGCCCGCCATCGAGCCGGAATATACATGCACCGCAGAAATGGCCGGTCAACCGATAGCTGAGAATAAATTTGGTACAAGTTTTGGGTCGACCGCACCGCAGAAAAGCAGCGCGAAGATTGGAAAAACTGCCTTGGAACTTCTTGATCCAACTTTTGAAGAGGCCGCGCCTGCGCCTATCGTTATGGGAGATCCTTACTAATGTCTTCAAAAAAAGTAACAATATTAAATCAGGGCCTTCTAAAGAACGAAACAGATTCTTCGAACAAGGACAAATTCAAGGAGAATTTCGGCTCCTGGTATTCTAAGGAAACTGGTTTTCAATTTATCGAGAAGAAGAATAAGACTATAACCCTAACATTCGAGGATCCAATATCTCTTCCTGAATCCAATCTCGACACCACACTCCCAGCAGGATCCCCTGTGGGCCCATCAGGAGCCGACCCATCTGATTTTGGTTCCGATGCTCCCTTCTCTGGCATAGATCAGTCAGATGATACATTGGGAACTTCACCAGAATCAGAGCAACAAGAGCAGCCAGACTTTTATAAGTTTAAACAAAAGGTCTACTTCGGTACCGTCGCGTCAGATCAGGGAGCAAAGGACATAGACGAGGCAAACTCTCTTTATAGTAAAATATATGATCAAGTAAAAGCGCCGAGCGGATATACTACTTTTGAAGATTTTGCAACAAAAATGAGAGTGCCGATTGCACACGAAGAGGCATATGCCGCTGGTGGCTCTTCTGACTTGTCGGAATATGCGGGGGTCACCTTTGAGTATAACTATAGTGATCGAGCATATGAGAAAGTATTAAGCAGTCCGGCAGCAACGGTGGTTACGATCCCCAGTCTGTATGAGCAAGTAACAAACCTTAAAAACGAAGTCAACAATGTTGACCCCGAAAACCCTGATAGTCCGATGAATCTCAGGGCCCCCACCTCAAAATTATTGGCTAAAAATATAAGAAAAAAGAGAAGGCGTAGAAGATTTAAAACACAAATGGTCGTTGGAGATCCATTGAAAACAATTGCCCCGTTTGAAGGAAACAAAGAATTGTTTCCATTTCACGCAGAGATTAATTTGCCGCTAGGGAGAGACTCAGAGATAGCCAGCGCAATTCAAGAAACAGATCTTGCCTCTGTCCTCATGAGGGACTTTGTTGAGGGATCCGGCGCGCCTGCCGCACTTCAATCGCTTTCAAAAGAAAATTTATCTTATTCGATAGACTACCTTACTGGAGATAATACAAACAAGACGAAAAACTTTATTGTTAATTTCCTAACTATGGATCTTAATGACTGGTGGAAGTATGATCTCCCTGTTTGGGCCGGAACTAATCCTTCAAAATTGCCGGCAACATCGATGTTTATCAGCACTGAGCACACAAATCAGGAAGATCTTGCTGTCCGCGGCGCGGAAAATCTTTCCTCTTTCTTGGCCAACCCTCCGGAAGGAGCAAGAATTCAGGATATGTGGAACAAGAAATGGATAGCTGCTTTGGGAATTCCAACTATGCAAGGAAAATTCACAGATCTTATGCAGGTCCACACTAGGACTTTTGAGGACATTGTGAAAGGAGAGTCGGCATATTCAGAGTCTGTTCTATATAAAGTGAGAAAATATAGGGGCAGATCAACATCGGGCACTCCTATACAAGAATTTTATGTATATAATTCGACAGACGAAGATGTCGTACAGGCCGAGAACAGAAGATTATCATTTATCGATACGCAGCTTAAGCTTGATGTTGATTACACATATGTCGTTACAGAGTTTCGGGCCATCATCGGCGCAAGATATTCATATGAAAACTTGACCTCGGCCGAAGACATGTGGCTAGGAGGAGATGGAAGGATATGGGGCTCCATGAACGCGGTAGTCGAGCCAATTATAAAGCTCGTTGAAATTCCGCTGTTTATTGCAAAAGGAAGGGTGTTGGCTCCTCCTCCGATCCCACCGGAGGTCAATGTTATTTCTTATAAGGGCGTATCTAATCAGATGATGTTCTTCTTTAATTCCAACATCGGCTCTTCTTTAGAGGAGCCAATCCCATTCAGTTACCGAGAAAATTTAAACAATAGACAGTATCTTCTTCAGACAAACTCACCAACCGGAGAAATTTCTTATAACACAACAAGTGCTATAGCATTCGTCGAGGTTTATAGAATGGCTCGACGCCCAAATGACATTACAGACTTTAAGAATAAATTATTAATGACTGTGAGTACTGATATTGCCGAAAGAACGGCACTAACTGCCGGCTCAATCGGCAAGATAATAAAACAAAAGCCAAACAAAAAGTTTTATTACATATTCCGCGCTCTTGGTGACCATGAAGAGGTTTCGAATCCAAGCCCAATATATGAAATTGAACTTTATAATGATGGGGGCGTTTCTTATCCGATTGTTAAGATCTTTGATATCGAGTCTGTTAATCCGAGAACAAAAACAAAGTCTTTCCGAAACTTATTGAGAATAACCCCGAAAATAACGCAGGCGATGGTAAACGAATCAGCTTCAGGCTTGATCAAGGGCAACGGAAGCCGCGGCAATGCTTTTGCGAAAAACATAGTTCTTGGACTAGAAGACGAATCTTTGTTTGGTAAAAGGTTTAAAATTCGTCTGACATCTAAACATACTGGTAAGAAGATTGATTTGAACATGGCCTTTGCGACAAAGTCTGAAAAAACCCCGAATGCCTTCGGACCGGCCCCAGCCGATCTTAAAGAACATTTGTCCGATTCATCATCCGAGTACCCCTTTCTATCGGGGCAATCCCCCTCAACTGAGCCGCCGCTACTGTACCAAGATCGCGACAACGACTGGGAAGCTTTGACTGGGGGAAAGAGAGAAGCTGAACTTGATAACTCCGGATCAGGCACTGGCCCTTCTTCCGGCAATGGCAACGGCCCATCCGGATGGGACTCATAGATTATAAAGTAAAAATCTATTTCAACACACTATTTATTACTAGCACCCCAAGGAGAGAAAAAAGAACATGGCTTTTCTAGATAACAGCGGCGACATCATACTGGATGCCGTTTTAACTGATACAGGTCGCATGCGAATGGCAAAAGGAGATGGTAGTTTTAGAATCGTCAAATTTGCTCTCGGAGACGATGAAATTAATTATACAAACTTTAACAAGGATCATGCTAGCGGTTCTGCTTATTATGATTTGGAGGTATTGCAGACTCCCATCTTGGAAGCGTTTACTGATAATGCAGCATCGATGAAGTCTAAGCTAGTTTCCATTCCAAGAAACAACTTGCTGTATCTCCCTATGCTCAAATTAAACGAGGGCGGCGGCTCAACTGAAACATCTAAAAATTCCGAGCGCGCTGCATTTGTTGTAGCGGTCAACGAAACAACCCAGACAAACTTGTCGACCGTGACGGGAGTGCTCTATGGAGAGACGCCAGGCACTAGTGGTACTGGCTTTATCCGCGTTGATCAGGGGCTGGATACTTCAGCGATATCTCCGGCAAGAACTCTGGATCCTCTCTTGGTAGAAACGCAATATCAAATTGAAATAGATAATAGGTTGGGCAGCATTACTGATGTCGACGGAAATCGGGCCTCAATCTCATTTGTCGATGATGATAATATTGCAACATACTATCTTTCTTTGGGCACAGATGTCTCTGTTGAGGAAAACACAGACACTTCAAGCGATTCGACTCAAACTATCTCTGGCCCGCGGGGCTCGCTGTTGAAATTCAAAATACAGTCTTCATTGGAACTTAATACGAGCAATTATTATTTTACGACAATTGGGACAACTGGAGACCTTTCAGATGCAGATAGTGTTGCGACATCACATAAGATAATCAGGTCAACAGTTAGAGTGATCGGTGTCAATACTGGTTATCGAATCGATATACCGGTCGACTTTGCTAAGAAATCATAAAGGATAGGATTATAACATGGCAACAACATATAAAAGCTTTTTAAGCAACGACATTGCTAGCACTAGGACGCTTCTTCACGAGGCAATTCCTATTACTGGTTCGATTGTTTCTGGGACATATAATGCAACCCAGACCACAGCATTGGGATCCGAGGCCAACATTAAAACATTTGGCCACGGAATGTTTGAAAGTACTTATGATTATCCCTATTTAAGCTCCTCGGCAAATCATATCTTCGATGTTACTGTTGGGTTTCACTCTAGTTCTCCTGTTAGCGGAACGACCTCTGGACATTCGCAAGTCGCCAAGAAAATAAATGTTTATAACCAAATGGCTCAGTATCTTGTTGGGTACGATCATACAGGAAGTATTAAGAAGTTTAAGCTTCCAACTACCGGCGAACCTGAGATGAATGAATGTTATTTTGTTCCATTTTCTCGTCTTCTTTCAAAGGACGAGATTAAAAAGGGTTCGTTTACGATGGAGCTAGCTGCTTCGGGTAACACCGCATTTAATCAAACACCGCTTCTGATGACGGACAGAATAAAAATAACAGACACAAGCGGTTCGAGCGGTTACCATGTAGATTCGCCAGCCGGCGAATATGGTGTCCTGTTCGCCTCTTCATCTACGGATGATGCAGCGGTCGCACCATGGCTAGCCACTGAAGTTTTGGGCGATTCAAAATCGAATCCACCATGCGGCTTGATTTATTATCAGGCCGGCATATGTGTCCTTTCTGCGTCTTTGTTTAATAATGCCACGGCACATGGTGGTCTCTTGGGCGCCTCCGTATCTCCGTCTAAATCTCCAAAAGTGGTTAACCTGGGGCTTGATAACGACACCACGGGATTTCTCTTAGCTGCTACCGGCGCAACGATATCGCAATTAGCTGACGGTTTCCGGAACAGGGTCTATAACATTTCCTATAATAATACGACAGAATTAAACTCAACTATTTATTTCTGCCGAGTTAGCCATAATGACTTTAACTATTCAAGCAACCCAACATATCTATCTTCCAGCCAGCTTCGAGTAAAAACTCGCGCTGCCGACGCTCCCGTTACTTATATCACGACAATCGGCCTCTATTCCGCAGACAACGAACTTCTCGCGGTTGCAAAGCTTTCAGAGCCGTTGCGAAAGGATCCCACAAACGAGTTGACGCTCAGAGTCAGACTGGACTATTAGGAGGTGTGTGAATGCCTCTCTATAAGTTTGGAGACGGTGATCTCTTTTACAATCAGATAAAAGCACACCCCAGCAGTTCTTTCTTTATAAACGATTCTAGGATATTTTACAACAATAAGGCCACTGAGCCAGGCGCGTTTGTTGCAAACGCGACCAATGTCCCTGTTGGGCATATTAGCCTGTTTGAGTATAATGTAGATCGTGCCGCGGCCAGCGACAAGACATTGGTGGTCGGCCCGTCATCTTCTATCTCATCGTCGTGGAATGTTCCTGATACGGGAATAATCTACCCATATATCTCCAAAGGGAATCAAAAGATTGCCTTCAAGGGGATTAAGAGGGCGGACTATATTCACAACTATAATGCCGGCGATATCATAACGGGCAGCTATCAGCTATCATCAAGTATAACGAGGCAGAGATATCAGGCGAGTCACAATTTCTTAACGACTAACCACACCGGCAGCGCCCTCAAAAACTCTCTTAGTTATGCAGCAAGACTTGGAGACCATTATAATGTTGACGATTCAGGCGGAGTTAACATAATTCAGATTCCATCCATCTTTTATGGTTCGGAGATCAAAAAAGGAACAGTTGATCTAAAATTTTATATAACAGGAACCATCGCCGCCCAACTACAAGACACGAGAAGAAATGGAGCGCTCAGAGACTCCAACGGAACACAGGGCGTTGTCCTCTACAAAGAGGGTATCATTATCCTTACGGGCTCAACGAGGTTGGCCCTTCTACCGACCTCCTTTTGTGATAAAGATGTTGATGGTCAATACATCATTCAGCCCGCATGCTGGCTTAATTTTGGTCTAGGTTACCCGTATATGGTACCATATACGGGTTATGCCGACATCAACCCTTCCGCCTCTTTTTCGCTAGATTTCGCCGGCACTCATAAAATTCCAACTGTCACAATGCTTGCTCATGCAAACAAGGGCGAATTAAATTATTCAAATAATTTAACTTATGTATCAGCTAGCCAGTCAATCAGGGCACGGACCGGCTCTTATGCGTATGTAGAGCCTGAAAATGTAATAAAAAACATTCACAGCGCATCCTACGCAGATCCATCTGGAAGCCTCGTTAAGACCACTTACATTACAAAAATCGGCATCTATGATGAAAAGAAAAAGCTCATCGGCATAGCCTCTCTCGCCAAACCAGTCAAGAAAACTGAAAATAGGGACTTGACATTTAAGTTAAAACTTGACATCTAAACTTTATCGTGTTATAGTATAGTATGATCCTCGGTTTAGACATATCCACAAGCATAACTGGCGTCACAGTAATCAACAACGAAGGCGAGATCCTTCTCTGCGAAGCAATAGATACGAGAAATAAAAATCATTTCCCAACTCTATTCCACAAAGCACAGAAAGTAGAGGATTATCTCCTCGACATCGAGTATAAGTATGACATCAAGCACATCTACATCGAGAAAAGCTTGCAGACATTCCGCTCTGGCTTCTCGTCGGCAAAGACACTCTCAACCCTCGCATCCTTTAACGGAATAGTGAGTTGGATCTGTTGGGGGATCTGGAGCATTCAGCCCGAATACCTTTCAGCAACTTCCGCTAGAAAGTCTTGCGGCATCAAAGTTCCCAAAGGAATGAAAGCCAAGAAAGTCGTCATTGAACATCTTGTCGCAAACGAGCCAGACTTCTCAATAGAATACACAAAGCACGGCAATCCAAAGCCACACGAGTTCGACAGAGCAGATTCTCTCGTCATAGCCAAGGCAGGATACAACTCTCTCTTGACATAACTCTTCTGCCGTGTTATAATACATAGACAGGGGCCATAAATGAAAGCAGAGAAGCTAAAGATAGTTCGTAATGCTCTTGGGCGCAGTTACAAGTCAGGATCCGAACACTTATTCCATTGCCCGTTCTGTAATCACAATAAGCTCAAGTTAAGCGTCAACATCGACAAAAACTACTGGAAATGCTGGATTTGCGACAAAAGTGGACGCAATATCGGCTTTCTGGTGCGCAGATTCGGCTCTCAAGACGACAAATTAGCTTGGTCAAAGTACGAAAATCGTGTTGAAACGAGTGATTTTGACTCACTTTTTGCCGAAAAAGAGGAAGAAATTGCCCCAAAAGTTGATCTTCCCAAGTCATTTTGCTCACTCACAAGCAAAAAACGGGACACTGCGGCACTAAATGCCCGACAATACCTGCGAGAAAGGGGCATCGGCAAGCCAGACATCCTCAAATGGAAGATAGGGTATGCTTCAGCAGGCGAATACGAGGGTAGAATAATCATCCCTTCCTTTGCCCCTGACGGGTTCGTGAGTTACTTCATAGCTCGTTCCTATGGTAGAGCATGGCCCAAGTACAAAAACCCCCCTACGAGCCGTAATATCGTCTTTAACGACCTTTATGTAGATTGGGAGGAAGATGTTGTTCTCGTGGAGGGAGTTTTTGATGCTATTAAGGCAGGAAATGCTATTCCTCTTCTCGGTTCAACCCTTCGCAAGAACACAAAGCTCTTCCAAAAGATCGTCGCGAAGAAAAAAGAAATCTATTTGGCTCTCGATCCCGATGCAAAGAAGAAGACAGACAGAATAACAAACCTATTTAAGAGGTTCGGCATTGATGTCTATCAAATAGATGTCTCAGGATACGACGATGTTGGAGAAATGTCGAAAGCAGAGTTCAAGAAGAGAAAGAAAGAAGCGTCTATTTTGGAAACTGACGACTATTTACTGGAGAAAGTATTAGCCATTTGAGGAGAAAACGAAATGGATTACACCAAGGATCACAAAAATAGAGTCAACTCACTTCTTATGGAGAGGTGGGGCTACGGCAAGAAGGACGAGGCGAAAGAGGCAGCGATTGACGAAGTTATCCAAGAGGGAGAGCTTGACGAAGGATTTCTTGATCGCATCAAGCATGCCGTCACCAGCACCGACAACCCTGGAGGGCATATGCCTTGGAGTGATGCCGAATCCCGCGAGATGGAGGAAGAGGGGCAACCGTTACATCCGGCTATCGTCAGGATGTATAAGCGTGATAAGCCAGGATTTAGAGGCGATAAGAGGGGCTGGACTGGTAAGTACCCGCCCGGATTCTGGGATGAAGATGATGGGGAGGCTAGATACGCTGCCTACCAGCAGGCCGCCAAAGGTGATGTCGATGAGCCTATGCTAGAAGAGATGCAGGGCCATCCCGGCAAGTGTTGCGACATGGCACACCCTGACGAGGAGCACGAAGATTATATGGCTAGGATTACTATTCGGCTTGCTGAAGAATTACCAGATGTTTCTGTCGCCTCAAAAGAAGAAGAGGATATCGCCGCAGAGCCCGAAGAAGAATTTGGAACGACAAAGACTGGCGGTGGTGAGTTCCGAAAGGACACCATCGCGACCGGCGTCGGCGCTGCTAGCGCCGGCGGATTTACGAACAAAGAAAGGGGGGTCGTTGGAGATCTACAGAAGAAGATGGTTGGTGCTGCCGAAGTAGGCGACATCGTTACTGGAAAAGTTATAAAGCTCGCCAAAATCTTCGCCGCGGAACTGGATGCTTTGATAACTAAGGGCAAGTAAATGAAGCTAATCCTCGAAAATTGGCGTGAGTATCTTAACGAGGCTCCGCAATTGCTGGATCCTCCGCTGGTGGCCGATCCTAAAGAAATAAAAACAATAGGCCAATTGCATGATTATTTTATGTCAAAAGAGCCGGGTAAATTAAAAAAGCTAGCAGCACAGTACGGCGGCGTCACCGCCAAGGTTCTTGGCCTTGCAACCGGCGCCGTGGTCGGAGCAGCCACTGGTGGTGCTGGTGCGGTCGCCGGAGCAGCCGGAGGCGTGATAGCAGAACAAGTTATTGAAAAACTCCTGATGGCTGCTGTGACTGTGTTTGCCAATATCGAAGACGGCACATATCCAGACGGCACAGCAGCATCGTATTTTGACCTAGATGATCACTTGACTATGTTTCTGAGAGATCTGGAGACGAAAGGAAAGGAAATTACGAAGCCTTCGCTGCCGGAACTGGAAGTATTTAAAGATATGAAGAAAAGAATTACGACCGCGATTACTCAAGGCAGCCCTCCCACTCAGACATTGCAATCATTGTTGCAACAAATCACATCACAAGCTGTTTTGAATAAACGAATGAAGGACGGCGAACATAGCGGAAAAGTAGTAGTTCAACCAGTGGGCTAAAAAAAACGCTTGACAGCACCTCCCTTCCGTGTTATATTATAAGTGAATGAAGAGTGGCTTAAGCCACGGGGGTTCTTTTTGAGGATAGCACACATAGCGGACACCCATATCCGCAACTATAAGTATCATAGAGAGTATCGAGCAGTATTCGATCAGATCTATGAGAGGTTGAGAAATGAGAAGCCTGATTGTATCGTCCACTGCGGCGACTTGGCTCACACAAAAACTCAACTATCACCAGAGTATTTTGACTTGGCGACATCGTTCTTAAAGAACCTTGCCGACATCGCACCTGTCTACATCATTTTAGGCAACCACGATGGCAACCTAAAGAATGCTCACCGCCAAGATGCCGTTACGCCTATCGCTAGCGCACTTAACCATCCAGATTTACATCTCATCAAGAATGCAGGAGAAGTCTCATTTAGCGACGACATCACTTTCAATGTGTTGTCTGTGTTTGATGAAGAGAACTGGGTGGCACCATCCAACCCAGACAAGATAAACATCGCACTTTACCACGGCTCAGTCGCAGGTGTTGTAACCGACACTGGCTGGGTTATGACTCACGGCGATCACCACATAGACATCTTCAAGAACTTTGACTATGCCTTGCTCGGCGACATTCACAAGACGAACCAGATCCTTGACGGAGACATCGGCAAGGTTCGCTATCCAGGATCCACAGTCCAACAGAACTTTGCCGAGAGCAATGATAAGGGCTTCCTTCTGTGGGATATCCAAGACAAAGAAAACTTTACTTGCGAACACATCGCAATCCACAACCCTCGTCCGTTCGTCACTATTGAGCTAACACCAAAAGGCAGGATGCCTCGCGGCTTGAAAGCTCCCGTCGGTGCTCGCCTTCGCTTGGTTTCTAAGAACAACCTTTCGCTAGATGTGATGAAGAAAGCGGTAGACATCGCAAAGCATCGCTTCAAGCCAGAGAGCATCGTGTTCCTAAACCGAGCAGCAGGAGAGCGAGGCAATGTTGAGGAGATTACAGACACTCTCCAAAAAGAGGATCTACGCGATCCTGCCATCCAAGAGGAGCTTATCCGCGAATACTTGAAAGACTACCAGACAGACGATAAACTGATGAAAGAGGTTTTGGATCTCAACCTGCGATACACAAAAGCAGCAGAAGAGAGCGAAGAGGTTTCCCGAAACATCAAGTGGAAGCTTGAGTCGTTAGAGTGGGACAACCTGTTCAACTATGGCGAGGGCAACCGCATCGACTTCGAAAAGCTCGAAGGAACTGTAGGCATCTTCGGCAAGAACTATTCAGGCAAGTCATCGGCAGTTGATGCTTTGCTTTGCACGATGTTCAACTCAACATCAAAGAACGAGCGAAAGAATGTCAATGTCATCAACCAGACTAAAGATGGTGCATCAGGCACTGCCTGCCTATCAATAGGCAGCAACCGCTATTTCGTCAACAGAACTTTGGAGAAATACACTCGCCGACTGAAAGGTGAGGTGAGCACAGAGGCGAAGACGAACCTTGACTTCTACAAGGTAGATGAACACACTGGCGAAAAGACAGAGTTAAACGGGCTCACTCGTAACGATACAGACAAGAACATCAGGAAGATTTTCGGGACACTCGATGACTTCCTGCTCACAAGCGTTTCCAGCCAGCTAGACAGCTTATCGTTCATCCGTGAAGGCTCAACGAGACGAAAAGAGATTCTCGCAAAGTTCCTTGACTTGGAAATCTTTGAGAAGAAGTTCAAGCTCGCAAAAGAAGATGCTGCCGACATGAAGGGAGCCTTGCGACGACTTGAAGGCAGAGACTTCATATCAGATATTAATGCTGCTGAAGAAGAGTTGGCAGAGTCTATAGAAGATCTTGAGACACAACAGGAGCTATGTAAGAAATACGCAGACGAAGTTAATGCGGCAGGCAAGTTCCTACAAGAGCTTACAGGTAAAATAGAATCCATCCCAGCAGAGATAATCGATATCGTAGCAGTAAAGGCGGAACTGGAAGACAAACAAAAACAAATAGAAGGACTCAACGAGCAAAACAAAAACATCGCAAAGAAGATAGAAGAAAACAAAACTTTCATCAAGAAGGCAGGCGACTATCTTAAGAGCATTGACATTAAAGAGGTTGAGGCGAGACAAGAGAAGATAGAAGAGCTTGACGGCTCGATCTCCGCTGCTTCCATTAAAGAGAACAATAAACAGAGAACAGTTCGCGACAAAGAGCGACAAGTCGCGACACTTGATGACATACCTTGTGGAACGAATTTCCAAGCCTGTAAGTTCATCAAAGATGCCTATGCAGCCAAAGCACAACTGCCTAGCGACAAGGAAGAGTCTGCTGCCCTGCTCAAAGAAATCGGAGAGCTAGAAGACAAAAAGGAAGAGCTAAACCCTGAAGAAGTAGAAGAACTATTATCCAGAAACGAAAAGATAACCAGAAAAAAAGGTTTTGCTGAAAAAGACAACTCTTCTTTTAAACTCCGAGTCGCAACTAACAACAGCCTCATTCTTACAGCGGAAGCAGAAGCGAGAGAGCTTGCGGAGAAAGTGGAAGAGTACGAAGAGAACAAAGAGGCAATAGAAAACCTTGAGGATCTTATCGCACAGAAAGGCGCAGCGAACTATGAGCTATCTGAAGCATCTAAGAAGATGACGAAATGTGAAACCAAGGCTTCAAAGCTAAACCGCGCCGTTGGCTCCCTCGAACAGAAAGTCGCAAATGCTATTGAGAAGAGGGACGAATACCTTGACTTGCAAAAGCAGTTCTCAGCTTACGATCTCTACATGCGATGCATGCACCCCAACGGAATCGCTTATGATGTCATCAAACGGAAGTTGCCAGTCATCAACGAGAGCATCTCAAAGGTGCTAGCGAACCTCACATCATTTGAGGTGATGTTTGAGGAAGACGGCAACCGACTGAACATCAACATCAAGCACCCCGCTTTCGATCCCCGCCCACTTGAAATGGCATCTGGTTCGGAGAAGACAATGGCAGCCATGGCTATCCGGCTCGCCTTACTCTCCGTTTCCAGCTTGCCTACAAGTGACATTATGATCCTTGACGAGCCAGGCACGGCTCTTGACGAAGAACACTTGCAGTCCTTTACAGAATTATTGGACATGATAAAGGGCTATTTTAAAACAGTTTTACTTATTTCGCACCTCGATTCGCTGAAAGATGTAGTCGATATGACCATAGACATTTCCAGAGTTGATGGGTGCGCTTTCGTGAATCAATAACTATTTATACTATAGATTGGAGGAAAAATGTCTATGATAAAAGGAAAAATTGATAAACTACTAGAGAAGGCAATTTCACGCAAGTTGCTTGTCTGGCTTACCGCCGCTGGCTTTACATTCGCCGGCACAGTTACTAGCTCCGACTTTGTAATCCTGAGCGCCATTTACATTGGTTCACAGGGATTCATTGACGCAGTTATTAAATATAAGGCTGCCTAATGATCGATTACGCTAAACTAGCGACCGCAACACTTTCCTTTGTGAAGAAACACTGGAAAGTGTTGCTCATTATTTTATTGGCTATCATCGTCTTCGCTAAGATGAGGGGAGACTACTCGTCGCTCGTCGACACATTTGAGACAGCAAAGGAAAGCCACCAAGAGCAGATAGATAGGATGAGCGACATTCACGAACAAGAGTTGTTAGCGAGAGACAAGATTCTTGAAGAATATGCCGCAAGGCTCGTCG